>Ga0310811_10001177_pt1 | contig 33505 bp, 47 predicted proteins | sample YCmetagenome_FD_207642 | JGI IMG/M metagenome (GOLD analysis project Ga0310811, IMG submission 207642) | Soil microbial communities from experimental microcosm in Duke University, North Carolina, United States - YC | ecosystem: Engineered > Artificial ecosystem > Soil microcosm > Unclassified ...
CCAGGGCGATGGATCGGATGCGGCGCACCGACTCCTCGATGGCGTCCCGGGCCTCGGGGGACTCCAGCCGCCGCCCGTGCAGGCGCAGCAACGACGAGATCGTCTGCAGGTTGTTCTTCACCCGGTGGTGGATTTCGCGGATGGTGGCGTCCTTGGACACCAGCAGCCGGTCCCGGCGGCGCAGGTCGGAGACGTCGCGCAGCAGGGCCAGCGCCCCGGTCACCCGCCCGTGCTCCAGGAACGGGATGCAGCGCAGGAGGACGATCACCTCGCCGTGCTCGATCTCCGTGGTGATCGGTAGCCCGATGGCGAAGGCCGCCCGCACGGGCGACTCGTCGAAGCCGAGCTCGCCCAGGCGGGCGCCCTGGGTGTTGCCGTGGATGCCGGCCCGGTGCAGGGCGGACACGAAGTTGGGCGACGCGTAGTCGACCCGCGCCAACGCGTCGAGGCGGGCCACACCGTCGCCGACGCGCGGCGCCTCGTCGAGCTCGGTCTCCTCGGCACCGAAGGGGAACTCGCCCACGGTCATCATCCGGGCGAAGTTGTCGAACATCTCGACGTAGACCCGCTCCAGCTCCCCGGGCCGGCGGCCGACCGACGGCGCCGACTCCCGGGTGAGGACGGCGAGCATGGCGTCCTTCCACCGGACGGGGATGCACTGGATGGTGGCGATCTCGCCCCGAGCCGGCACGGTGCCCTCGCCGTCGATGATCTCGCCCAGCTGCCAGGCCCGGGCGGTCAGCGGCAGGTAAGCGGCCGGCAGGGTGCGGCCCACCTCGTCGTCGAGGTACAGGGTCTGGCTCGTGGTCGGACGGACCTGGCCGAGGATGATGAAGGCGGACGCGTCGCCGGGGGCGATCGGCGCGTAGAGCAGGAGATCGGCGAAGGAGAGGTCGGACAGCAGGCCCCACGACGCCACCAGCCGTTGCAGATGGGCGACGGCCGGCGGCTCGAGCCCGATCGATCGCGCCAGGTCGCTGAGGGTGGCCACGGCTAGGGATCGCCCGGGGCCCAGAGCGACCGGCCCAGGCGGAGCAGGCCGGTCATGTCGTAGATGTCGTGGTCGAAGAAGGGGACGGCGACGACCACGTCCGGCCTCGACGCCAGCTCGGCCCGCAGCTCGGCCTCCCGCTTGGCCACCACGCCGAAATTGAGGAAGCTCTCCCCCACCTCGCCGAGCACCCGGGCCACGGGGGCGGCGGCGCCCACGTCGGGACCAAGCACCGCGGCCAGGGCTGGCCCGTCGGTGCACAACCGCTCGGCCACCCGGGCGGCATCGGTGTCGAGCAGGGTGTTCGGCAGCACCCGGTTGAGCACCAGGGCGCCCGGGTGCAAGCCGAGGTCGACAAGGGCGTCGATGAAGAACTCGGCCTCGCGCAGTGGCATGTCCTCCAGCGTGGTCACCACGATGAAGGTCGTCCGCCGGCCGTGGACCAGACGCTTGACGGCCTTCGACCGTTCGACGAACCCGTCGTACATGGTCTGGAACAGCAGGAAGAACTCCCCGATGTCCTGGAGGAACTGCGAGCCGAGGAGCCGGTCGGCCACCTGATAGAAGGGCCGGCTGGCCAGGTTCAGCATGCGCGACCGGGCGGGTGCGGTCAGCCAGCGCAGGAGGCGGCTGGAGAAGAACTCGGCCATGCGGTCGGGCGCTTCGAGGAAGTCCAGGGCGTGGCGGGTGGGCGGCGTGTCGACGATGATCAGGTCGTACTTGCCCGTCCGGTGGATCTCGTACAGCCGCTCCATGGCGATGTACTCGTGGCCCTGGGCGAAGCGCCCGGAGATGTTCTGGTACAGCGGGTTCTCGAGGATCTTTCGCATTGTGGCCGGGTCCGGCGCGTGGCGGCGCACCAGCTCGTCCCAGGACTGCTTGGCGTCGAGCATGGCCGCCCACAGCTCGCCTCGCGGCTCGACCCCCGCCGCCTTCATGGTGGCGTCGGGGACCCGCACCTCCACGTTGCCGAGCTCCTCCATGCCCAATGCGTCGGCCAGGCGCCGGGCCGGGTCGACGGTGAGGACCAGCACCTTGCCCCCCAGGGACACGGCGGCCATCGCCGCGGCGGCCGCCGCGGTGGTGGTCTTGCCGACCCCCCCGGCGCCGCAGCAGATGGCGACCTCCTTGGCCGCCAGCAGCTGCTCGAGCGAGTGGGTCGCCATCAGAACCCCAGCTCGGCGCTCAGGGCCTCCGCCACCTGGCCGGTCGTGCGCCGGCCGTGGCCCCGGGTGAACAGGTAGGGCACGTAGAGGAGCGGGATCGACGGGTCGATGGAGGCCCGGAGGTGTTCGAGGTGGCCGGCCCGGGTGCGGCGGAGGGTCACGGCCAGCCGGGCCGCTTCGAGGACCGCGGTGACCGGGCCACCGGCCGCGCCGGACAGGCGGGCGGTGACGGCTGGCTCGCGGAGGCGCTCGAACACCTCCTCGTCGGCCCCGCTGAACAGCTCGGGCAGGACCCGGTTCACCACGATGGCGGCGACGTCGATCCGCGTCTCGGTCTCGATGCGCCGGACCAGCTCGATGGTCTCGTTGACCGGCATCTCCTCGGGCGTGGTCACGATGACCAGGCCGGTGGTGGCCGGGTCGGCCAGCAGCTCGGCCAGCCATCCCGTCTGCTGCCGGACCTGGCCGACACGGACCAGCTCGTTGATGGCCTCGGGGGCCTGGAGCTGGCCGACGATGTGCCCGGTGGCGGCGGCGTCGACCACCACGCATTCGTAGTGGCGCTCGCGGACCTCCCAACCGATCTTGCCCACGGTGAGGATCTCCCGCACGCCGGGGGCCGCGGTGGCCACGAAGTCGAAGGCACGGGCCAGGGGGCCGAGCCGGGCCACCGCGGGTAGCCGCAGCTGGAGGTGCAGGTACTCCCGTAGGGAGGCCTCGGTGTCCATGGCCATGGCCCACAGGTCGGGCGCCACCCGCTCGGGCGCGAACCCCGGCCTGGGCGTCTCGAAGAAGTCGGCCAGGTCGCCCTTGTCGTCCACCTCCACGGCCAGCGTGCGCCGGCCGCGCTGGGAGCTGAGCAGGGCCAGGGCGGCCGCCGTCGTGCTCTTGCCCACCCCGCCCTTGCCGGTGACGAACAGCAGCCGCCGATCCAGCAGGTCGGCCGGCGCGGCCACGCTCACCGGTGAGTCACGGGCTGATCGTGGTGACGGGCGCACCAAAGCCGACGCGACGGTCGCTGCGGGGGGCACCGATCTCCACGTAGGCCAGCTTCTGGGTGGGGATCCCGACCCGGCGGCCCTTACGGTCGGTCAGCCACAACATCGACCCCTCTGTCCCCACCGACGACGTGATCTGCTCGACGAGGGCGTCGCCCGCGGTGTCGTCGGCCAGGTCGATCTCGATCTCCTTCGGCGACTGCGTGACCCCGATTCTGATCTCCACTGCTGTCTCCTCTGCTTGTCGACTCAGGGCTCAGGGCCGTGGTCCTCTCCGCTCAGTATGGCCCCGTCCCCGGCGTCACCCGCTCCGCCGCCTTCCTCGACCGGCACCGCGGCGGCCGCGGCCCGCTCGTCCCACCGGCCCCAGCGCGGGGTCCGCCGCCGCACGAACAGCGTGTAGAGGCAGACGAGCACGGTGGCGATGGCCGTCCACTGGCTGGCGGTCAGGCCCAGCCGGCGGGCGTCTTCGCGCAGGAAGTCCTCCAGCACGCGGCACAGGCCGTAGCCGAGGCCGAACACGGCGATGAGGAACCCGTCGAAGTGGACCTTGCGCCGGAGCCGGAGGAGGACGATCAACAGAACAAGGGCCAGCAGCTGGTCGTAGAGGGCGGTCTGGTGGACGATGGCGCCCGGCGTGCGGCTCACCAGATCCGTCGGCGCGCACGGCGAACCCGTCTGGACCGAGATCGGCGGGCACCGGTAGCCCAGGAAGAAGTGGGTCACCTTGCCGAGGTGGTCGGCGATGATGATGTCGCCCGTGCGGCCCACCACCACGCCGAGGGCCATCCCCGGGGCGGCGGCGTCCATCACCTTCCAGAACGACAGGCCCTCCCGGCGCATGCGGGGGACGGCGGCGATGATCGCCCCGAAGAAGCCCCCGAGCAGCGAGATGCCGCCCTGCCACACGAAGAGCATGTCCTGGGGCGACGAGGCGTAGTCGCCGATGTGGTTCAGCACGTAGGCGACCCGGGCGCCGATCAGGGCGCCGATCGCCGCCCGGGTGAACAACGGGTAGATGTCGTCGTCGGACATGCCCCGCTTGCGGGACTGGGGCAGCATGAACCAGGCACCGACCATGAACCCGATGGCGATGAACACCCCGTGGGGCGAGATGGAGAGCGGGCCCAGGTGGACCCGCACAACCGGGTTGTAGGAGATGACGCCGAGCACGGGCCCTGTCTAGCCGGTCGGCCTGCGTGGGGGCCGCCGGGGCCGCGCCGACCGCGGACGGCCCTGGCGCTTCGCCGGCACACCTGCGGGCTCGCCGGTCACCTCCTCGTACCACTTGGGCCGGTGGCGGCGCGCCCAACCCGGCGGTACCGACCCCTGGGTCATCCCCCGCAGGGCGTCCCCGTCCGAAAGCGCCATCTTGAGGTGCCCGGCCACCACGACGGCCAGCGTCACCGCCAGCCAGTCGTGGACGAAGGTCGCCCCGGTCCGCCAGTCGTCGGGGAAGAAGCGGAACCAGTGCATGATCGACCCGGTCCCGAACATGACGAGGATGGCCCCCAGGGTGAAGGCGGCGTTCAGCTTCTGACCGGGATGGAACTTGCCCATGCGCACGTCCTTGCTGCGCCCGAACGAGCGCAGCCAGCGCCGGTCGTCGTCGTCGAAGCGGGCCAGGGCGCGGACGTCGCTCACGAAGGCCGCCCGCCACGGTCCGAGCCGGGTGGCGAGCAGGGGGAACGGCAGGGCCAGGCCGGCGGCGACGTGGACGATGCGCACGAGCTCCCGCCGCCCCACCAGCGCGCTCAGGCTGCCGATGTAGAGGATGGCCCCCGTGGCCATGAGCACGCCGAACAGCGCGGCGTTGACCCAGTGCAGCGCCTGCTCGGCGTCGTCGAACCGAGCCAGCCGGGCCCGTTCCGGCGCGTCAGACCGGACGGTCGTCACGGCCGTTGGATTTTCCGATCCAGCCGTCGGTGTCGTAGCCCCGGACCTCCCAGTAGCCCTGCCGGGGGGTGAACTCGGACACCTCGATCGTGTCCAGCCACTTGATCGACTTGTAGCCGTACATGGGGGCGACGTAGAGCCGGACCGGGCCGCCGTGGGCCGCGGTCACCGGCTTGCCCAGCATCTCGTAGGCGACGATCACGTCGTTGCGGCGGGCCTGGTCCATGGTGAGGGTCTCGGTGTAGGAGCCGTCGAAGGAGGAGAACTTCACCCCCTGGGCGCCGTCCTTGGCGCCCGCCCGGTCGAGCAGGTCGGCCAGGCGCACCCCTGTCCAGGCCACGTTGTGCACCCGCCAGCCGGTCACGCACTGGAAGTCCTTGGTCATGCGGACCGGCGGCATGGCCTTCAGGTCGTCGAGGGTGAGGGTGACCGGGGCGTCGACGAAGCCGCCGACGCTCAGCCGGTAGTCCTGGTCCGAGCGGGAGTGGAGCCGGCCCGTGACCGTGTAGATGCGGAAGCGCCCGACCGGGAACAGGGACAGAAAGCCGGTGCCGTCCCGGGCCGTGAGCGGGCCCAGGACCCGCTCCATCACATCGGCGACCTTGGACCCGAACAGGACGCCGCCCGCGCCGGTGGCCAGCATGCCGAGCACGACGCGCCGACCGACCGGCTTTCCCTCCACGACGTCCAGGCTAGGGCCATCTCGGCGCTATGGCCGGGCGCCCCGTGCCGAGCGTCCTCAGCCCAGCACGACCTCGGCCGGGTCCTGCGCGATCTCGTCAGGGACCGGCCGCCCACCCTGCCGGGTCAGCGCCGTGCGCCCGGCGACCAGCCCGAACAGGGCGGCCAGCAGGGCCGAGGCACCGCCGATAGCCAGGGGAACCCTGGCCCCGCCCACGTCGGCGACGAAGCCCATGAGCGGACCGCCGATGGGGGTCGTGCCGATGAGCAGGACGGTCTGCAGGGCCAGGACCCGCCCGTGCATGCGCGGATCGGCGCGGACCTGGACGATGGCGGTGATGGACGTCATGAAGGCGATGCTGGTCACCCCCAGCACGGCGACGATGGGGATCGTCACCGCCACGTTCGGCGCCGCGGCCAGCACCAGCATGGTGGCCCCGAAGGCGGCGGCCCCGGCCACGATGTGAGCGACGGTGACGGTCCGGCGGTCGGCGACCACGAAGGCGCCGCCCAGGGCGCCGGCGCTGAACACCGCGTAGACCAGGGTGTAGCTGGCGTCGCTGCCGTGCAGGGTGTGCTCGACGAACAGCGGGAACACGACGGTGAAGTTGTAACTGAGCGTCCCGACCACCGCGAGCATCACGAACGGCAGGCGCAGCTCGTGCACGGAGCGGACGTAGCGGATTCCCTCCCGCACCTGGCCCTTGGCCCGCCGGGTGGGCTCGACGGGCCGAAGCTCCTCGGGCCGCATCATCCAAAGGGCGGCGAGCACCGTGAGGTAGGAGGCGGCGTCGATGGTGAAGCACCACCCGTAGCCGGCGGTGACCACCAGGGCGCCGGCCAGGGCCGGGCCGAAGATCCGGGACGTGTTGACGATGGCGCTGTAGAGGGTCACCGCGTTGGTGACGTCCTCGGCGGGGACCATCTCGGTGACGAAGGAGCGCCGGACCGGGTTGTCGAAGGCCAGCAGGCAGCCGCCGGCCAGGGCGGTGGCGTAAAAGGCCAGCACCGGGGCGTTGTGCATGAAGGCCAGGCCGGCGAGCACGAACGACTGGGCCATCTCGCCCATCTGGGTCCCCTTGAGGAGCCGGAGCTTGTTCGAGCGGTCGGCGACCAGGCCGGCGAAGGGCGACAGCACGAGGATGGGACCGAACTGGCAGGCCGCCAGCGCCCCGACGGCCGTGCCGCTCCCGGTCCGGTGCAGGACCAGCAGGGTCAGGGCCACCATGGTGAGCCAGTTGCCGGTGTTGGAGATCAACTGGCCGACGAAGAAGAGCCGGAAGTTCCGGGTGCGCAGCGCCCGTGTCCTCCTCCCCTTAGTTGACATCTGCTAAGTATATTGGTCGTGGACGACGGCACCGGCGAGCTGGCCACCGAGATACGGCTCCTGGTCGGCCGCCTGGCCCGGCGCCTGCGCCAGGAGGGGACGGCCGGCCTGACCCCCTCGCAGCTGTCGGCCCTGGCCAGCGTGGAGCGCCTGGGCCCGCTGCAGCTGGGCGACCTGGCCCGGGTCGAGTCCGTCGCCCCGCCCACGCTGACCCGCGCCATCACCCGCCTGGAGGACCAAGGCCTGGTCCGTCGCCATCCCGACCCGGGCGACGGCCGGGCCGTCCTCGTCGAGGCCACGGGCGCCGGTCGCCGGGCCCTGCGGGACCTGCGCCGGGCCCGTACCGCCTTCTTGGCCGAGCGCCTGGCCACCCTGAGCGAGGATGACCGGACGGTGGTGGCCCGCGCCGTCAGGCTCCTCGGCGAACTGGCGGCGGAGCCCGACCGCGTGACCCCGGAACGTCGAGAGGCTGGAGGCCCCTGATGCGCTACGACGCCACCCTGGCGGAGACGGTGGCCCTGTCCGGTAACGGCGGCGACGCCATCGAGGGCTACCTGGCCCGGCCGCTCGCCCCGGGCCCCTATGGCGGCGTGGTGGTCATCCACCACATGCCCGGCTACGACACGGCCAGCAAGGAGATCACTCGCCGGTTCGCGGTCGAGGGGTTCAACGCCCTGTGCCCGAACCTCCACTTCCGCGAAGCACCGGGCGCGGCGCCGGACGACGCCGCCGCCGCGGCCCGCGCCGCCGGGGGCGTGCCGGACGACCGTCTCGTGGGCGACGTGGCGGGCGCCGCCGAGCTTCTCCGGAGCCTCAGCTCGGCCAACGGCAAGATCGGGGTGATCGGCTTCTGCTCCGGCGGCCGCCAGGCCTTCCTGGCCGCCTGCCGGCTGCCCCTCGACGCCGCCGTCGACTGCTACGGCGCATTCGTGGCCCGAGCACCCGAGGGCCTGCCCCTGAAGGCCCAGCCCGTCATCGGGTTGGCCGGCGACCTGTCGTGCCCATTGCTGGGGCTCTTCGGGGCCGAGGACAGGTGGCCCAGCCCGGAGGAGGTGGCCGAGATCGACCGGGCCCTGACCGCGGCGGGCAAGCGCCACGACTTCCACACCTACGAGGACGCCGGCCATGGCTTTTTCGCCGTCGACCGCCCGAGTTACCGCCCCGCGGCGGCAACCGACGGCTGGCGGCGCATCCTCGAGGCTTTCGGCCGCCACCTGGGGGCCTGACCGTGTGCACGTACCAGACGGAGCTGATCAACCTCGACGGGGCGGCCAAGGGCCCGGCCGGCTGGTTCGACCTCCGGGAAGCGATGGTCTACGTCGACCACCCCGTGCGGGCCCAGGCCGGCCACACCCTCAACGTCGACTTCCTGAACCGAAGCGAGGGTCCTGCGGCACGCGTCGGTGTCGAGCTGACGCGCCAGGCCGCCGAGTCGCTCGTCGCCGCCATCCAGCGGGCCCTGGCCGGCGCCGACGGCGCGCTCGGCGACTGAGGGCGCAGCCGCGGATCAGAGCGGTTTCGTGAGGTCGACGACGGAATCGCTCCCACCGAAGTCGTTGCCCTGGTAGTCGTCCGCTTCGTCGTCGTTGAACCAGCGCCCGCCGTCGGCAAGGTAGCGGAAGGCGTAGCGGCGGCCGCCGTCGAGCACGACCGATGCCCGCAGCGTTTCCGCCCGCCGGGCCAGAGGGGTGGCGACCGGGTCCCAGTCGTTGAAGTCGCCGACGACCGACACCCGCTCGATTCCGTCGGCCGGGATGGCGAAGGTCACTTTGACCTGGCCGTCGCCCTTTTTCGGTTCGCATCGGATCATTTCGAGGTTCTCTCCCGTTCGGTTTGCATGGTCCGGGCCCCCCCGGCGGGGTGTGCCGCCATCTCAAGCGGTGCGGCGCGACGTGCGCGGCGATAGTCGAGGGTGGTCCGCGTTCGACTTCGTTCCGTTGGATCCCGGCGCGGTGGAGGCTCGACGACAGCGAGCGTCCCGCCCCTGAGGGAGGCCTCCCGCTCGAGGGCGCGGAAGACCCAGATGAGCGCGGCATGAGACAAGGTGAGCCGCCGAGCGTCGACGCTGACGGAAAGGTTCCCCTGCCCGACGACGAGATCCCACAACAGGTCGACCAACGCCGGCGAGCCGTCCTCGTCGAGGAGCCCCTCGAGGGTCACGACCACCGTTTCCAGTTCCCGGCTGATGTGGATCGAGAAGACCGGGACCGCGGTATCGGGGCCGTCGCCGGGTCCCACGGCGGGGGGAGAGCCGGGACCGTTCGTAGACGACATCAGGCCGTCCTCCCTTCGCACTGCGCCGGCAAGTACCGCATGCGCCGGCCGGCAGCTGATCGACCGGCATCCGTCATCGGGGCCTGCTGCTCGACCCGATCGGGGTCGTCGACGCCGCGTCTAGGACCCTCCTCCACAGGCTCGCACGCCGCCGCTGCTCAGGCCATACGGGACGTCACGGAAATCGAGATCCGTATCGGCACGTATGCCGCCCGCACCTATGGTCCCGCGCCCCCCTCGGGAGTCGAGGGCGACGGCGGGTTCGGCGGGACGATCCCCCGCTCGATGGCGTAGCGCGCCAGCTCCACCTGGTTGCGGAGCCCGAGCTTCCTCATGGCGCGGGCACGATGGGTCTCGACGGTGCGGCGGCTGATGAAGAGCAGAGCGGCGACCTCGGCGTTGCTCCGGCCCTCGGCGGCCAGGCGGAGCACCTCGCGTTCGCGCACCGTAAGCATGTCCTCGCGATCCCGCTGCTGCTCCGGCCCACGCACGTAGGCCTCGAGGGCTCGCTGGGACAGCGGCGGGCTCAGGTAGCGAGTGCCCGAGGCGACCGTGCGGATCCCCCGGGCGAGCTCCCCGGCGGGCGCCTGCTTGAGGGCGTAACCGGCGGCGCCCCGGCGCATGGCCTCGACAACGTACGCCTGGCTTTCGTGCATGCTGAGGATGAGCACCGCCGGGGGGTCCGGCCGCCGGGCCAGCTGACCGGTGACCTCCAGCCCGCCCACCCCGGGCATCATGAGGTCGAGCACCACGACATCGGGTTCCAGTCGCTCGACCAGGTCGAGCACCGCGGCGCTGTCGCCGGCCTGGCCCACCACGTCGAACTCGGGATCCGACCCGAGGAGCGCGGAAACTCCCTCTCGCACCACGGCGTGATCGTCCGCGAGCACGAGCCGGATGACCATGCGACGCGCTCTATCCCGCCGGGAGCTCGGCGACGACAGTGGTACCGACCCCGACGGTGGAGTCCACCCAGGTCCGGCCGGCCGCCGACCGGGCCCGCTCTTCCATGCCCGCCAGTCCGCTGCTCCGGCCGACCGGGACGGCGCCGACCTCGAACCCACGGCCGTGATCGACGACCTCCACTCGCAGGCACCCATCATCGAGGGCGCAGTTGACCGCGACGCGGTCGACACCCGCGTGCCGCGCCACGTTGGTGAGGGCTTCCTGGACGATGCGGTACCCCGCCGTCTCCACCTCGCTGGGCAGCCGTCGCTCGAGCCCGGAGCACCGGAGCTCGACATGGACGCCCGTCTGCTGGCCGTAGCGCTCCGTAAGCCAGATGAGCGCCGCCTGCAGCCCCAGATCGTCCAGCACTGCGGGCCGGAGGTCGAGAGAGAGGTCGTGCACGCGACGCAGCAGCTCGACGGCGAGCTCCCGAGCCCGGGCCAGCCGGTTGGCGGCAGCCTCGGGCGAGAGGCGGTCATGTCCTTCCAGCGTCAGCTTGAGCCCGGTGAGGATCTGACCGATCTCGTCGTGCAGCTCCCTTGCGATCCGCCGGCGCTCGCGCTCCTGGGCCTCGACGACCATGCGGGAGTGCCGCTCGAGACGTTCGCGGAGCCGCCGCTCCCGATCACGGGCCGCCCGCAGCTCGTCCTCTACCTTGGCGTGCCCGATGGCGTCGGCCAGGACGTTGGCCACGGCACGCAGGAAGTAGATGTCGTCAGGGCCGAATCGCCGGGGGTAGGTGGCGCTCGCGCCGAGCACGCCATAGGGCCGCGAGTCGCCTCGGATGACGACGTTCAGCACGCCGACCACCCCATGGTCGGCGAGCAACGGCGGAACGCTGAACCGGGTCTCCATCCGGAGATCCTCGACCGCCACCGGTGCCTGTGATTCAAGCGTGTACCCGGCGGGCGATTCTTCGGTGGCCGGTACCGACGCCAGGCCCTCGATCCCCGCGTCCCATCCGGCCCCCACCCTGAGGATCAGGACGTCGTTCCGCGGGGCGAGCTCAAAGACCTCGGCCCGCTCCAGGCCCAGGATCCGGGCGACGGCCTGAACCGCCGACTTCATGAGCGAGGGGAGGTCCCGATCGACCAGCGCCTGGCGGCCCAGCTCGGCCACGACCTCCTGCTGATAGGCGCGGCTGGCCGGACCGGCGGCGGCATCGAGGGCGTCCCTGCGGTCGTGGAACGACGGGTCCGGACTGTTCGACGTCGAGACCAACGCCTACGTCGCTCGGCGGCTGCGGCAAGGGTCAGTGCCACCCCTGCTCACCACTCGCGCTTCGTCTCGACCCACTTCAGCGTCGCCGCACCGCCAAACGCGGATCATGCGAAACTCCCTTCCGCCGGGTCTCCCCGCGGAGGTCACCGAGCGCCGGACATCCTTGCCCGCCGTCCGCGATGTCGTCAACCGAGCCGGCGAGCGGTGGTGGCGCCGCTCAGCCCAGGCGGGCCGCCAGGTGCTCGCCGACGCGCAGGGCGTTGGCGATGATGGTGAGGGTGGGGTTCACGGCCGTGCTGGAGACGAAGAAGCTGGAGTCCACGAGGTACAGGTTGTCGATGTCGTGGGTGCGGCAGTCCAGGTCCAGCACGCTGGTGGCCGGATCCGTACCGAAGCGGGCGGTGCCGTTCTGGTGGGCCACGCCGGAGATGCCGAGCCGCCCGCCTAGGTAGGTCGAGCGGTCGATGACGTCTTTCTTGCACCGCATGGCGTCGAGCAGCGAGCGGAACTTGGCCGTCAGCCGGGCGTGGGCCTCCAGGTTGTTCGGGGTGTAGGTGAGCATGATCCGCCCGTCGGGGCCCACTCGGACCCGGTTGTCGGGATCGGGAAGATCCTCGGTGGTCAGCCAGAAGTCCAGCGAGTGGGCGGCCAGGTCGGCGGGGTCGTCGGCGTCGGGCGCGTCGAGCGACATGGTGAAGGCGTCGCTCTTGCCCAGCATCTGCATGGACCCGAGCGGGTACTCCCATTCGCCGTCGCCGAAGTAGTAGTCGTTGATCCCGAGCGTCTTCTCGAACACCGTGGGGTTGGGCACCATCGAGATGGCGATGAGCGACGAGTTGTTGTGGACCATGAGGTTGCGGCCGACCAGCCCGGAGCTGTTGGCCAGCCCGTCCGGATGTTGTTCGTTGGCCGAGGCAAGCAGCAGGGCGGCCGAGTTGATGGCCCCGCAGGCCACGGCCACGATGTCGGCCGAGTACTCCTCGCGCTGGCCGTCTCGCTCGACCACGACCGTCCGCACCGACGTCCCGCTCGGCGTGGTCTCCAGCCGCACGACCCGGGCGTTGATCAGCAGGGTGACGTTCGGGTGGGCGAGGGCAGGCTCCACGCACACCACCTGGGCGTCGGCCTTGGCCCGCACCAGGCAGGCGAAGCCGTCGCAGGTCGAGCAGCGGATGCAGGGGCTGCGCTCCGGGTTGGCCTCGTCGATCATGATGCCCAGCGGCAGGGCGAACGGGGTGAGCCCCGCCCCCTTGAGGTCCTGGGCCAGCTGCGCGATCCGGGGCTCGTGGCTCATGGCCGGGTAGGGGAACGGGCCGGTGGCCGGCGCCTCGGTCGGGTCGACGCCTCGCTCGCCGTGGACGTGGTACAGCTCCTCGGCCTTGGCGTACCACGGCTCGAAGTCCTCGTAGGTCATCGGCCACGCCGGCGAGACGCCATCGACGTGCTGGACGGGCCCGAAGTCCCGCTGCCGCATCCGGAAGAGCACGGCGCCGTAGACCTTGGTGTTGCCGCCCACGTAGTAGTGCTGCTTGGGGTTGAACTCCTTGCCGTTCTGGTCGGTCCAGTGGCCGGCGTTGCGGTAGCGCAGGTCGCCCCAGACCGCGCGTGAGTCCCAGTTCTCCTTCTCCCGCGGGTACCAGCCCCCGCGTTCGAGCAGGAGCACCCGCTTGCCGGTGCCGGCCAGGGCGTAGGTCAGCGTCCCGCCGCCAGCTCCCGATCCGATGACGATCACGTCGTAGTGTTCAGGCACGATCCCTCCACCCCCCTTGTCCCGTCCCCTGCTGTCCATCCGGGAACGGGCGGCGTTACGCCCAAACCTGTAACGGGCCGCTGTTCGTGGCCGACGGAGCCGTTGTGGACGTCCAAGCACGCAATGCCCGGGCCGAGGCCCAGGAGGTCGTCGGTGACGCGTTCGTCGCCTCGGTGCTCGAACCCTCGCCGCCGGCGGTCGTCGACGGCCCGTGGTTCGCCGACGACCCGTACCGGCCCGTTCCCCGCTGGGCCGACTGGCTCGCCGGCCGGCCCGAGCACCAAGCGTGGGCTGCCGAACGCTGGCTCGACCGTTGCCGCCCACTGTCCCCGGCCCCCGACAGCCTGGCCGAGACCCGGCTGAGCCTGCACCGGCTGGCCGTCTACGTGATCTCGCCGGCCCGGCGGCGGGCCAACGGCAAGATCGGCTTGCGGTGGACGCTCGGCGGCTTCGGGACCCCGTTCTTCGGCGAGGATGAGCAAGTGCGCGTCCAGGGCACCCAGCTGGTCCGCCAGCGGGGCGGGACGGCCGCCGCTCAGCCGATCACCACCCTGGCCGCCGCGGCCGAGTTCGTGCTCGACGGGCCGCCGGACGTGGCCTGGGCCGAGTCGTTCGACGTCCCACCCCCGGGCGACGCGGGCGCCCCGCTCGGGGTCGACACCACCGCGGCGACGTTCTTGGGCGACTGGTACGGCTTCGCCACGTCCGTGCTCGAAGCCCTGCGGGCCGAGCCGGGCTCCAGCGACGAGAGCCGGGTGCAGATCTGGCCCGAGCACTTCGACGTGGCCTTCGACTGCCTCCCGCCCGACCGCCGGGCCACGTTCGGGGCCTCCCCGGGGGACGCCCGGGTCCCCCAGCCCTACTTCTACGTCCTGCCGCCGGCCGTCGACGGCAGCGACCTGTGGAACGCCGACTCCTTCGCCGGCGCCATTCTCCCCCTCGAGGCATTCGTCGCCGCCACCGACCAGCACGGCGTCGTGCTGGACTTCCTGCGGGTGCGCCGGGACCACCTGCTGGCGCGCTGAGGATGCGGCAGCTCCACCCGGTCGCCCGGGACGACGTCGACCCGGTCGCGGTGTACGGCGAGGCGCCGGCCACCGGCGACCGGCCGTGGGTCAGGCTCAACATGATCGCCAGCGTGGACGGAGCGACGGCGGTCCAGGGGTTGTCGGGGGGCCTGGGTGGGCCCGCCGACCATCGGGTCTTCGCCGTGCTGCGGTCACTGGCCGACGTGATCCTCGTCGCCGCCGGGACCATGCGGGCCGAGGGCTACGGGCCGGTCCGACTTCCCGCGCCGGTGGTCGAGGCCCGCGTCGGCCGGGGTCAGACCGCGGTGCCGGCGATCGCCGTGGTGACGCGGGCCTGCCGCCTCGACTGGGAGTCGCCCTTCTTCGCCGAGGCCTCCGCCCGTCCGGTGGTCGTCACGTCGGAGGCCGCAGAGCCGGCCGACCGGCGGCGGGCCGAGGAGGTGGCCGACGTCGTGCTGGTCGGCGCCGAGGCCGTCGACCTCCGGCTCGCCGTGCGCGTGCTCGCCGACCGCGGCGCCCGTTCGGTACTGGCCGAGGGGGGCCCGACCCTCAACGGCGCCCTGGCCTCGGCCGGGCTGCTCGACGAAGTGTGCGTCACCGTATCGCCCGTGCTGGTCGGCGCCGACGCCAAGCGCATCCTGGCCATGGCCGACCTCCCGGCCCCCACGCGGGTGTCGATCCAGTCGGTCTGCGAGGACGACGGGTACCTCTTCCTCCGTTACCGCGTGGACCGGTCGGCATAGCAAGGAGCCGGCGGGCCGGCGATGAGTTCTCGACTCGCCGCCCGTCCAAACCTCGTGCCGCCGTGGTAGCGAGTGCAGGAGCGGCGACGTGACCTTTCGAGACCAAGGAGACGACATGCGAGAACTTCTCGTCGACTTCATCACCACCCTCGACGGCTACGCCTCGGGGGAGGGTTGGCCGGGGTGGTGGGGTCTCCAAGGGCCCGAGTACCTGGCGTGGCTCGGCGAGCAGCCCGAGGTCAGCTACTTGATGGGGGCGAAGACCTACCGGCTGATGTCGGGCTTCGCCGGCGGGGAGCCCCCGGCAGGACAGGACGAGCTTCCTGCCGACGAGGAGGCGTCGGTCGACCAGCTCACGCGGGCGTCGAAGGTGGTGTTCTCTGCGTCGCTCGAGGAGCCGCTTGGGTGGGCCAACGCCACGCTCGTGCGCGAGGACGCCGTCGAAGCTGTCCGGGCCATGAAGGAGGACGGCTCGGGTCTCCTCACCACGATCGGCAGCCTCAGCTTGAGTCGGTCCCTGCTGCGGGCCGGGCTCGTCGATCGCTTCCGCGTGGTGATGTTCCCGGTGATCACCGGCGCCACGGGAGCAGAGCGCATCTACGACGGCTATCCCGACGTCGCCCTGGAAATGATCGACAGCCGCACGTTCGACGGGAGGACCCAGCTGGTCGAGTACCGGCCCCGCGTGCTCGAGCACCCGCCGCTCGCCACGACGGGCTGAGCGACGCGCCGGGCCGGCTACGCCGTCACGGCTCCTCGACGGTGTAGCCCACCTCGGAAACCGCCGGCCGCCCCGCCTGCCAGCCGGCGGGCGCCGTCGTCGGCTGGCCGCTGGCCGGGGTCCGGTCTCCGGCCTTCTGGTGGGCACCGCATGCCGGGCACGTCGCCGCGTCGGCGTCGATCTCGGTAGTGCATTTGACGCAGTAGGTGATGGCATCGCTCATACGGACAGGCTTCCCGCCAGCGCCGGCGGGCAACCTCCGGGTCAGCGGATGGTGAGCTCGGGGTGGCTGATGCGGCCGCGTCCGAGGGTGTCGACCCGCTTGGCCAGGGCGTCGAAGGCCTGCGACGCCTCGCCCGCCGGGTCGCTGAGCGTCACGGGCGCGCCGACGTCGCCGCCTTCCCGCAGGGCAGTGACCAGGGGGATCTGGCCGAGAAGGGGGACCTGCAGGTCGTCGGCGAGCTGCTGGCCGCCGCCGGCGCCGAAGATCTCGTAGCGCCGGCCGTCGTCTCCCGTGAACCAGCTCATGTTCTCGACGACGCCCCGTACCGCCAGGTTGACCTTGCGGGCCATGAGGGCCGAGCGCTGGGCCACCCGCTGGGCCGCGGGCTGGGGCGTCGTCACCACGTAGACCTCGGTGCGGGGCATGAACTGGGCCAGGGAGAGGGCCACGTCGCCCGTACCCGGGGGCATGTCGACCAGCAGGTAGTCGGGCTCGCCCCAGTAGACGTCGGTCAGGAACTGGTTGAGGGCCTTGTGCAGCATGGGCCCCCGCCAGATCACCGGCTGGTCGTCGGCCACGAGGAACCCGGTGGACATCACGGTGATCCCGCCCGCCACCGGGGGGACGATCATCCCGTCGATCACCACCGGCTGCTGGTCGAGGCCGAGCATCTTGGGGATGGAGAACCCGTAGACGTCGGCGTCGAGGATGGCCACCTGGTGGCCCAGCCGGGACAGGGCGACGGCCAGGTTGACGGTCACCGAGGACTTGCCCACGCCGCCCTTGCCCGACGACAGGCCGAGCACCCGGGTCTTGCTGGCCGGGTCGGCGAAGGGGATCACCTGGGCCGGGCCGTCGTTGGCGGCATGGGCGTGCCCGGCGTGGCCCGCCGAGTCGGCGCCCCCTGCGCCGGCGCCGCCGGCCGGCGTGGAGAGGCGGGTGCGCAGCGCCTCGCGCTCGGTATCGGTCATGACCGTGAGGTCGACATCGACCCCGCTCACCCCGGCCAGGGCGCCCACCGCCTTGGTCACCCGGTCGGTGATCTCGGCCCGCAACGGGCAGCCGGCCACGGTGAGGGCGACGGTGACGCCGACCCGCCCGTCCGGGGCGAACCGGATATCGCGCACCATGTCGAGCTCGACGATGCTGCGGTGGAGCTCGGGATCCTGGACCGGCCGCAGAACCTCGAGGACTTCCTCACGTGTGGGCATGCAATTTCTCCTATGGACATAGGTAGAATACCGGCATGGAGCAGTTGCCCCTCTCGGCGGCGGCGTTCGCAGCGGGCGTGACCGCGGCCACCTCGGCGTTCGGGGACTCCACGCGGCGTGACATCTACCTGTTCGCCCACGACGCCGCCGACGGCGTCACCACCTCCGGGGTGGCCCAGCGGTTCGGCCTGCACCCCAACGTGGCCCGCCACCACCTGGACAAGCTGGCCGCCGGCGGGTACCTGCGGGTCGAGGTCGGCCGCCCGGGCAAGCTGGGTGCGGGCCGTCCGTCCAAGCGCTACCTGGTCACCGACAAGGCCCTGGCCCTCGAGTTCCCCGTGCGCCGGGACGATCTGCTGATCGCCCTGCTGGGGCGCACCCTGGCCCTGGTCCCGGCCGAGGCGGCCGAGGCCATGGCCGAGGCGGTGGGCGAGGAGTACGGCCGCTCCCTGGCCGCCTCCATGGCGCCGGGCGAGGGCCATCGGTCCCTGCAGGCCGCCCTGCACGCAGTGGCCGACGCCCTGACCGCCCACGGCTTCGCCTCCCATACCGAGTCGCGGGCCGACGGCCTGGCCATCATCTCCGAGCAGTGCCCCTTCGGCGGCGCCGCCGTGCAGCACCCGGTGATCTGCGCCGTCGACCGGGGCATTGTCAAGGGCATGCTGGAGACGCTCTACGGGGACACCGTGCCCGAGACGTCGGCGTCGCGGCCCCTCGGCGACGACATCTGCGTCACCCTGGTCTGACGCGCCACTACCTGGACCACGCGTCCACCTCGCCGTCCCGCCCGGAGGCGGTCGACGCCATGCTGGCGTGGCTGTCCTTCGCCGCCGATCCGGGGCGGGTCCACACCGACGGCCGTATGGCCCGGGGCGCGGTCGAGCAGGCCCGCGAGCAGGTGGCCGCGCTCCTCGGCGCCCGGCCCCGCGAGGTGGTCTTCACCAGCGGGGCCACGGAGGCCATCGTCACCGCGGTGTGGGGGGCGACGGCGAGGAGCGGCCGGGTGGTGGTCCCCGCCGTCGAGCACTCCGCCGTTCGTGACGCCTCGGCCGCGTTCGGCGACGTGGTCGAGGTGCCGGTGGATCCCGCCGGGCGGGTCGACCCCGGGGCCGTCCTGGCCGCCGTCGATGCCGGCCCGACCGCGCTCGTCCATGTCCAGTGGGGCAACCACGAGGTGGGGACGCTGCAGCCGGTGGCCGCGGTGGTGGCCGGCTGCCGGGAGCGGGGGGTCCTGGTCCACGTGGACGCGGCGGCCGCCGCCGGACACGTCGCCGTCGATTTCGGGGCCCTGGGCGCCGACCTGCTGTCCGTCAGCGCCCACAAGCTCGGCGGCCCCCAGGGCGTGGGCGCCCTCCTCGTCCGCCGCGGCCTGCGGCTGCGCCCCCTCCTGGTCGGCGGGGAGCAGGAGCGTTCCCGGCGAGCCGGCATGGAGAACGTGGCCGGCATCGTCGGGTTCGGCGCCGCCGCTTCTGCGGTGCCCGTCGACGACGAGTCGCGCCGGGCCCGGCGCCAGACCGACGCCATGCTGGCCGCCGCCCTGGCCGTCGACGGGGTGGTGGCCTACGGCGACGTCGAGCGCCGCCTCCCCCACATCGCCTGTCTCGGCGTGGCCGGGGTGGAGGCGGAGGCCGTCCTGCTCGGGCTCGACCAGGCCGGGATCGCCGCCCACTCGGGCAGCGCCTGCTCCTCCGAGTCGCTCGAACCCTCCCCCGTGCTGGCGGCCATGGGCGTGGAGGCCGAGCGGTCCCTGCGGGTCTCGGTCGGCTGGTCGACGACCGATGACGACGTCAGCGCCTTCGGCACCGCCTTCCCCGCCGTGGTCGCCCGCCTGCGTTCGCTTCGAAACTGAGGACCGTTTGGGCACTCGGTGGTCGCAGGGGGCCGTCGATCGACCGAACGCTCAGGCGGGGCGGTCGGTGGCGCGGGCCATCAGGCTGCGCAGGTGCCGGAGCACGGCGGGGACCAAGGTGTTGTCGTGGCCCCGGGGGCAGTGCGAGTGGTAGTTCAGGTCGACATCCGTGGGGGCGACGAGATCGGCGGGTAACCAGCAGGTCGGGCAGGGGACGAGCTCGTCGGCCGCGCTCATGACGCGGCCTCGACGTGGACGTCGAACGGGAACGACAGGTCCATCGCCGCCTGGGCCTGGGCCTCGGCCACCAGCGCCGCCGGGGATTCGCCGGTGAGCAGCGAGAGCGCCAGGGCCAGGGCGGACACGTGGCCGGCTTCCCATCCCGCGCCGAAGCCGGTGAGGTAGTCAGCCGACGGCGTTTCCGGCTCGGCCCGGGCGAAGACCAGCTGCCGGGCGGCGGCGTTCTGCAGGAGGCCGCGGCAGAACGCCTCCCTGTCTAGGTCGGTTTCGTTCATAAGGCCTCCTCGCTACCTGTGCCAAACATACAGCACCAGGGGCTTTAGAGGAAAGAACGACGTGGATTGCCCGGCCATTTGGTCGGGTAGGCCGAGTCATGCAGCACAATTCCGTGACGACAAGGAGCTCACATGCCGCAGCAGAACGTCACCGAACCTGACCCGACCAACGTCCCTCCCTACGAAGGGCGCACGACGGGTCGCCGCGACGACGACATCAGCGAGGCCCTGACGGGCACGGTCGAGCGCCAGCTCGACGAGACCAAGACGGGCCGCCCGGGGGCCACGGCCAGCCCGGCCGACGAGAGCCCGGTCCGACCCGACGAGGTGGCCTCGCCCGGGGCCGCCGGCGGCGGGACGTCCACCGCTACCGACCCCAACGCCACCACCGCCCGCGGTGTCGGGACCAACATGACTCGCCGGGGCGAGGACGTGGTCGAGGAGGACGGCGAGGACGGCCGCTACCGGACCGGGACCCAGGGGGAGTCGCAGCGGCCGGTGGGCGAATCGACGGCCCGGGACTCCACCGGCATCGACCCCCAGGAGCCGAGCGGGCCCACCATGCCCGCCAGCGGATCGTCCGCCGGCTCGTAGGACTCCGAATTCCCCTCCAAGGCGCGGTGGCCACGCCTTGGAGGGGACACAATACGTTGACCGCCTGCTCGCCCGAGCCGTAAGATGGACGGGCGGCGAGAAAGGCGGTACGCGTGTCAATAGCTGCTGTCGGGTCCGAGGCGTCCACCCTAACGGGGTGGTATGTCGGATATGTCATCGCCGGAGTGGTCATCGTGATCGTGGTGGCCATGGTCGCCATCATCCTGGCCCTGGTGCGCCGAATCAGCGGCGTGGCCGACGACATCACCGACGTCCTGGACGACATCCGGGTCAACACCGCGTCTGTCCCCGCCGTCGGCACCCTCAACGAGGGCCTGCTGTCGGTCGTCACCCATGCGGCCCAGGCCCGCGAGGCCCTGGCAGGAGGTTGAGCATGTCCCCCGTCCTCGCCCTGGCCCAGGAGCACATCACCTTTTGGTGGCTCACCCTGGGCCTCGGCACCGTGGTCATCTCGGCGGTGATCCTGTTGTTGTTCCTGCTTGAGGTCTACGTGCGCGACCTGGACGCCAAGGTCCAGAACGTCTGGGACATGGCCGCTCGCGTCGCCACCCAGACGGCGACGACGTGGATGTTGCCCAAGACCGTGGAGCTGGTCGGTGAGCTGGGCAACGAGGTCCAGCGCCACGTCGACTTCCTCACCTCCCAGGGGAGCCCGTCATGACCCTTCGTGTCGTCCTGTCGGTGATCGAGGTCGCCCTGCTGGCAGGGGTCCTGCTTTACTTCCTCCACCGGCTCGACGTCCTCCTCACCCACATCCAGGGCAACCTGGTCAAGATCGCCGAAGGTGTGGCTGCGGTCGAGGGTCATTGCGCGATCATCGGCCCGGGGGCAGACGAGATCAACCGCCTGCTCGGCCAGGCCGCTGCCGGCCTTACCCGCGCTGCGGAAACGGTGGAGAGCCTGCGTTAGACGGGAAAAGCGGCGGGCCTGCCTGGTGCGGTCCCGCCGCTTTTTCGCGTCCGCTCGCTCCCGTTACACCCCGGCGCCGGCCCGAGCCTGGGCCACGGCGTCCCGCATGGACACTCGGGGCACCACCGGCTCGTCGTCGTCGAGGTCGACGTCCAGCTCCTCGACGACGGCAACGACCCGTTCGGGGCGGGGGGCCGGCGCAGGAGCAGGTGCGGGGGCGGGAGCGGGAGCGGCGGCCGCAGCAGCCTGGGCGTCGCCCACCAGGGCCAGCAGGCCTTCGAGGTCGTCGTCGATGGCGGTGACGTCCCCGGCCAGACCGGCGACCACGCTGTTGATGGGGGCGGTCTGGCCGGCGATGGCCTGCACGCCGCCCTTGACCTTGCCGAGGGTCGAGCCGATGCGGGCCAGCGAGGCGGCGATGGCGATGAGGTGGAAGGCGATGGCGGCGACGATCACGCCGACGATCGCCAGGAGGGCCACGGTTGCGGCATCCATTGTCAATGTCCTTTCAGTTGACGAAAACGGGGGCTACAGAAGGGCGATGAGGCCGGCGCCGTAGCGGCCGACCAATCCCCGGGCCGCGCCGGTCAGGCGCTTGGTCTCGACCAGCTTCGGCACCGCTTCGAGCTTGGCGCTGAGGGCCAGGCCGTGGGTGAGGACGTCGTCGCTGAGCTTGCCGATGGCCCGGATCCGGCGCAGCACCCGCCCGGCGAAGACCAGCACGAGAGGGGCGACGACCAGCAGGAGCACGGCGTCGGCGATCCACAACAGAGTCATGACTCTCCTTCTCTATTGATCGGGGCGACGGTCGCCCCGGAAGGTGGGCGGGGCCGCGCCCCGCCCGATGGACCAGGTGATGGTGCCGAGCCGGCCCTCCTCGGGGGTGGCCGGTGGCCGGAGCCGGTAGGCGGTGGCCAGGAGCTCGGAAACGTCCTCCCCGGTGTCGAGGGCCAGGCAGGGCGAGCGGAACCGGCAGGCGGAACAGCTGTCCCACGCCGGGGTCGGGTACACGGCCACGCGATCGGCCGTCATCTCCCGGGCCTCCACGCCGAGCTTGTGGCGCACCCGCTCCATCTCGACCAGTCCCCGGCGGATCCACGTGCGGCGGACGGCGTCGTCGCCCTCACGCGTGATCGCCGGGCCCTCGACGTCGCCCGCCCGCACGTACATGCGCCGGTGCCCGGCCACGGCGACCGGAGCGGTGGTCCCCAGCGGCGGCACGGGCGCCAAGCTGCGCACGTCGACATCGGTGCGCAGCTCGGTGTGGACGGTGCCGGCGAGGTTCATGCCGAGGAAGGCGCGTTCCCAGGCCCAGCAGTACGACGCCGCCCGCTCGTCGAGGAGCAGCTCGTCGACGTCAGCCCAGCGATCGCTGGTGCGGTGGGTGACCAGCCAGTACCGGTCGAGCTCGTCGACCACCAGCAGGTCGACCCGCCCGGCGAAGTGCACGGCCTCGTCGCCCGCGCCGACCAGGTCGTGCAACGGGTCGGCCGGATCGGGGATCGAGACCTGGAAGTCCGTCTCCACCCGGACGGGCGTGAACAGGTCGACGGTCTGGGACCACTCGAAGTACCGGTCGAGCAGGCGCTCCCCGATGCCGACGACGGCCTCCGTGCCCGCGGGCCAGCCGGCGACGGCGCGCCGGTACCCCTCCACGGCGAGGGGACGGACGATGGACCGGTCCCACTCCCACATCCCGGGGAAGTACCAGACGGCGAGGGCGTCGCCGATCGCCCGCGCCAGGTCGACCGCCGGGCCCAGGTCGGCGGGCTCGAGGTTCTGCCGCAGCGGCGATCCGAAGTCCCAGGCCCGCCGGCAGCGCTTGAAGGCCTGCCGGTCGGACGCGGTGAGGACGTGGACCATCGAGCGGCGCGCCAGCCGACCAGGGTCACAACTGGCTCAGGCGATGCGCCGCAGCTTGGCGCCGGCGCCCTCGCCGATCACACCGCTGCCCTGCTTCAGCACGTCGCCCAGGATGGAGACGACGCCGCCAGCCAGCTCCCGCAGCTCACCCGACGACGTGATCGTCCGCAGCGCGCTCATCATCTCCTCATAGCCCTCGGCGCCCGCTCGCGTCCCGAAGACGTAACCGGCCACGAACCCGATGATCACACCCATAGTTCAGCCTCCTTGTCGTCGTTGCCCAAGAGCCGGAGCCCGTCCAGCGCCTTGCGGGCCTCGTCGGCGTCGATCTTCGTCATGGCGAAGCCGACGTGGATGAGGACGTAGTCGCCGGGAACCAGGGGCTCCTCGATCATGCCGATGTTGATGGCGGTCTTCTCGCCCAGGATGTCGACCGTGGCCAGGTGCGGGTTGTCCCGCAGCTCCACGATCCGACCGGGTATGCCGAGGCACATGGGCAGTTAGGCCCGGTACTCGATGGACTCGAGCAGGAGCTCGTCCCCGCCGACCAGCTCCACGTCGACACCGCCGCACGCCTGGCAGGCCAACGGGATCTCCTCACCCTCGCTGACCACCCCGCACGCCGTGCAGCGGGAACGGACGGGGAGCAGCACCAGTTCGGCCTGGGCGTCGCCGGCCACGCCCCCGGCCGCGGCCATGGCGAAGGACTGCTCGAAGGCCTCCGGATGGACGTGGTGCAGCCGGCCCACGTGGACCTTCACCCGCGTCACCTCCCGGTCGCCGGCCCGCTTCTCGACCGCGCCGACGATGGCCTCGCACAAACCCAGTTCGTGCACCTACATCCTCCGCAGGCGCCGGTACCGGGCCAGGTCGGGAAGGGACACGAGCAGGAGGCCCAGGAAGCCGACGATGAGAATGGCCACCAGCAGGGTGGTGGCGATGCCGACGAGCCTCACTACATCTCCCGCATCTTGAGGTAGCGGGCGATGTCCGGTAGCGACTTCACTACCACCCCCGCGAACGCGGCGAAAACCACGGACATCACGAAACGTCGGATCATGCTCAGTGCTCCTTCCCGGCATAGGTGGACAGGTGTTCTTGAACCAGCTCGTCGACGACCTCGATGGCCCGGTCGACCGCCGCCGCCACCGGGTCGCTCAGGCCCATCTGCTCGGACAGGTCGGCGGGCTCGCAGCCGACGACGAGCATGCGCCCCACCGAGCCGCCGAGGTCGGTGAGCAGGCCCATGACGGCCACGGGGTCGAGGTCGTGGGCGTCGGGCAGGACTTCGCCGGCCGAGTCGGCGTCCGGCTCCAGGACGGTGACCGTCCCCGGCGCCTCGCCCAGGCTGATGGTGTCGACCAGGATGACCAGGTCGAACCCCTCGAGCAGCTCGTAGGCCAGGTGGACGCCGCGGATCCCGAAGTCGGCGACCCGGACCCCGTCGGGAATGGGCCGGCGGGCCATGCGGCCGGCGACCTCGACCCCGAACCCGTCGTCGCCGAGGAAGATGTTCCCCACCCCGACGACGAGGACGCGGGCGCCCCCGTGGTCGCTCATGGCAGCACTTCCAGCTCGTCGGGGCGGAAGTACAGGTAGCGGCCGTGGGTGCGGGCCAGGTCGGCCCCTGGGTCGTCGTCGAGGGTGACGGCCAGCTGCGTCTCGCCGTCGACGTCGAAGAACACGCCCTCGACCGTGGCCAGCTTGCCGACGAGGAACATGTCGTGGGCGTCGGCTCGGCCCAGCGGGCGCAGGCGGACCCGGGTCCCCTTGCCGACCTCCGACGCCCCGACCATGACGGTATCGGTGAAGGGGTCGACGGAGGCGTCCATCCCCGGGTCCCACCACGGGAGGGGCTCGTCCGGCGACGTCGGGTCGGGTAGCTGCATGGGCATCGGTTCGGCCCCTGTCCCGCGGAGGTAGCGGATGGCCCCGTGCAGGCGGTCGAACAGCTCGGGGGGCATGGCGTCGACGCGGTCGATGATGGCGGCGGCGCGGTCGTCGGTGCCCCGCGCCTCCCGCTTCTCCTCGTCGGTGAGGGTGAGGATGCGCAAGGCGAGGATCTCGTCGATCTCGGTGGAGTCGAACATGTCGCCCTCGCTCTCGGGGGCGACCTCGGGGTAGTCGTACAGGGTGATGGGCGAGGACAGGACGACCTCGCGGTCGCCCTCGTCGCCGATCAGCACCGGCCACGTCCCCACGTTCTGGCACGAGGCCACCGCCCCGGTGGCGAACTCCGGCGGGTCGATCATCGACACGAAGCGGCCGTGGTGGGCGGCCATCAGGGTGTGGACGGCCGCCAGCGAGCGGCGGACCACGTCGTCCCGGGTCGCTCCGTCTGCGGGCGACCAGGGCGTGCGGTTCTCGACCACCACCCGGAACTTGACCAGGGGGTACGGGCCCTCGACCCGCTCGGCGGTTAGCCGCAACTGCCCGGCGAGGGCCACCAGGCGGCGGACGATCCGGCCCGCGTCCCCCAACGGCTCGACCTCTTCATGGGCCGCCAGCCCGAAGGGGACGATCCTCTCGCCCAGCCCCACGGCCTCGACGTCGAGCTCCTCCTCGACGGCCTCGTCGAACGAGCTCCACAGCTTGCCGTCGACGTCGAGCGACCCGACCGGCGTGCCGGACGCGTTCTCGACCGTCCGGGACTGGACGCGCAGGAAGCGGAGCTTGAGGTCGACCACGGGCCGGGACCCCTCGACCAGCACCTCGGTCTGCATGAACGAGCGCTCGCCCGGATCGTGGTCGCAGAAGTCCTTGGGGGCGACCACACCGAACTGCCAGCGGATCTGGTTCTTGGCCGCCGACGCCCGGTAGGGGTACAGGACGTAGCCCTCGTAGAGGACGGCGTCGGCCACCTTGCGGGCACGATCGAAGCCGGCGGCGGTCGTTCGGGTCGACACGTCCGTCACGGGCCTTGAAGCCCGTGAGTGCTTGCCGACCGGCCTTCCGTTGCGTTCCGCACGCAGCTGGCGAGGCCGGTCATCCGTCGGCCTCTTTGAGCAGGGCCTCGATGGCCTGCTCCCAGGTCGCCAGGGCGCGGACGGTCTTGAACCGCTCGAGGTCGTCGAGGGCGTCACGCCGCAGGCGGATCCACCCGCTGTCCGGGAAGTAGAGATCCATCAGCTGCCGCCAGGTACGCGCCGGCATACCGAAGGTGGTCTCCTTGTGCCAGGGGACGGGCTCGACGCCCGCGCTGGAAAAGATGGTGCCGTTGAACAGCAGGACGAGGGGGACCTCGCCGTCGCCGAGCGCGTGCAGGTACTTGGAGGCCGCCACCTCGAAGTCGTAGGTGCACGTGACCGGCAGGACGACGTCGGCGGCGCCGGTGAAACCGGCGACCATGGTCGACGCGTGGGTCCACAGGAAGGGCTTGAGCGTGTCGCCCCAACGAGGGGTCTCGCCGAAGAGGGCGAGCAGGCGCTCCTCCTCGTCGTGGGTGTACCGCCGCTTCTGCGGTTCGATCCGCAGCTGGCAGCGCAGGGCGAGCGAGTGGACAGCGGTCCCGGTCGACTCCTTCAGCCGCAGCGTGAACAGCAGTGTCGGCGCCGCCGCGTACGGGTCGGGCTCGACCCCGAGAACCTCGAAGTCGATGTCCGTCATGCGGACTGGGCGGCGCGAGCCGCGACCCGGGCGAAGAAGGCGTTCATCTCGGCCCGGGCCTCCTGGCCGCCGTCGAAGCCCTGCCACAGCCGGCGCATGTGGCCGACCAACTCGTAGCAGGCGTCGATGGGGACGACGTAGCCCTCGGCGGGGGCCCGCACGAGGAGGGCCTCGACGTCGGGCGAGATGGCGGCCAGCTCGGGGTTGGCGCTGGTCAGCCGCTCCCACGCGTCCATCGGCAGCAGCGACTCGGTCGCCCCCGCCGGGCTGGGGTAGAAGCCGACCACCCGCTCCTCCCGGGAGTTCAGGAAGAAGAAGGCGACGGCGACGGGGATCTGCAGCTCCTCCCACTGCCCGGGCGACAGGGCGAAGCCGGGCACGGCCCGGTAGTTCTCCGGCACGGCGCGGAAGCGCTTGCCGCCGGCACCGTCGTTCTCGAAGAGCAGGTAGCAGCCGCGGCAGGTGCACATGAGGCTGCGGTTGTCGAGGTCGACGACGTGGCTGTGCTCGTCGCCGATCTCGACGGTGCACATCTCGCACCGCTCCCCCGGGCGGGGCTTGGCCGCCTGCTCGCCCCGGATGCGCTGCAGGACGTCGAGCACGGTGACGTTGGTGTCCGTCACCGTGCGCTCGCCCCGACTCCGACCGGCTTCGGCCGCAGCTCGATCGGCACCGCCGGTACAGGCGGCTCCTCGGGCTCCACCCAGCCGTCGACCACGATGTGGCCGACCTCGGGCGCCCCCTCGTGGATGGCCTGCTCCACGGCCATCTTGAGGGTCACCGACGACGACGGGCAGCCGTCGCAGCTGCCCAGCAGGCGGATGGTGATGGCGCCCGCGACGGCGTCGACATCGAGCACCTCGACGTCGCCGCCGTGGGAGGCCAGGTACGGCCGGACCTTGTCGAGCGCCATCCCCACTCGTGCGGCAAGGTCAAAAGGGTGGAGGTCGTGGAGCACCAGCAGGCTGGAAATGAGCGGGTCGGTGACCAGCTTGTCGAGCAGGGGGGCGTCGCCCGCGTCCACCACCAACTCGAGGATGGTGGACAGGGCGCCGCCGTACAGCTCGGTGACGAGGCGGACCGCTTCGGTGGCCCGCTCCCCGGCCGACGGGTCGGCGAGGGTGGAGAGCTCTCCGAGGAGGCGCTCCAGCCGCTCGCCGACCGCGGTCAGGTCGGTGGTATTACTCGCCAATGGTGTTGGCGGCCGTCGGCGAGTGGAGCTTGCGCAGCACCTGGCCCTTGCCCAGGTACATGTGCACGCCGCAGGGCAGGCAGGGGTCGAAGCTGCGGACGGCCCGCATGATGTCGATCCCCTTGAAGTTCTCCCTGGTGTTCTCCTCGAAGATCGGGGTGTTCATCACCGCGTCCTCGTAGGGCCCGGGCGTCCCGTAGACGTCGCGGGGGTTGGCGTTCCAGGGCGTGGGGGGGTACGGGTGGTAGTTGGCGATCTTGCCGCCCTTGATCACCATGTGGTGCGACAGCACCCCCCGCACGGCCTCGGTGAAGCCGACGCCGACGCCCTCGTCGGGCACCTCGAACGGCTCCCACGTCTTGGTGTGACCGGCCCGGATCTCGGCGAAGGCCTTCTCGCAGAAGTACAGGGCCTGGGCCGCGGCGTAGGCCTGGAAGTACGTGCGGGCCCGGTTGCGCTCGATGGCGTTGGACCACTTCGGGATCTTCCACTCGAAGCTGGCTTCGGGCTTGAGCGCCGTCCGGGGCAGGTTTATCTGCACGCTGCGGCCGGTGGCCTTCACGTAGCCGGTGTCGACCAGGCCGGCGAGCGCCGTCGACCACAGGCGGGCGATGGGGCCGCCGCCGGTGTCGAGGGCCAGGTGGTCCTTGCCGTCGAACCAGCGGGGCGACATGACCCAGCTGTACTTGCCGTCGAAGTCACGCTTCTGGGGCTGGGGCACGGTGTGCTGGTTCCAGGGGTGGCGGCGGTCGACCGGGTTCCCCAGCGGGTCCTTGTCGACGAACATGGGCTGGTCGGCCCAGTCGTCGTAGAACGAGCTGCCGAGCAGGATGCGGATGCCCAGGTTGATGTCGACCAGGTCGTTGGTGACGAGCTTGCCGTCGACCACCACGCCCGGGGTGACGAACATGGCCCGGCCCCACTTGGTCATGTCCTGGTACTTGAAGTTGCAGACGTCGGGGTCGTTGAAGGCGCCCCAACAGTTCAGCAGGATGCGCCGGCGGCCGACCTCTTCGTAGCCGGGCATGGCTTCGTAGATGAAGTCGAACAGGTCGTCGTGCAGGGGGACGACCCGCTTCATGAACTCGACGTAGCGCATCAGCCGGGTCTGGTAGTCGGTGAACAGCTGGATGGTGGCCGTGGTGCCCACGCCGCCCGGGTACAGGGTGGAGGGGTGCACGTGGCGACCCTCCATCAGGCAGAACATCTCCCGGGTGTACCGGCTGACCGCCAGCGCCTCCCGGTAGAACTCGCCCGAGAACGGGTTCAGGGCCCGCATGATGTCGCCGACCGTCTTGTAGCCGTGGGCCGCCGCGTTGGGGGCCTCGGTGGCGTTGGCCAGGTCGAGGACGCCGGGGTTGGTCTCGGCGATCATCTTCTCGCAGTAGTCGACCCCGACCAGGTTCTCCTGGAAGATGTTGTGGTCGAACATGTACTCGGCCGCCTCGCCGAGGTTGATGATCCACTCGCCCAGGTGCGGCGGGGCCACGCCGTAGGCCATGTTCTGGCAGTACACCGAACAGGTGGCGTGGTTGTCACCGCAGATCCCGCAGATGCGGCTGGTGATGAAGTGGGCGTCGCGGGGGTCCTTGCCCTTCATGAAGATGCTGTAGCCCCGGAAGATCGACGAGGTCGAGTGGCAGTCGACGACCCGGCCGGTGCCGAAGTCGATCTTGGTGTAGATGCCGAGGCTGCCGACGATGCGGGTGATCGGATCCCAGGCCATCTCCACCAGGTCGCCGCCGTTCTCGTCGAACGCCTTGGTGGTTCCGGTCCGCTTCGAGATCTTTGTCGCCATGAACGCAGAGTCCCCCTTCGTGGGAAGTCGTGGAGTGCAGGAGTGGAGGTCGGTGGTGGTGCGGGACGGGCGCGGGGCGCCGGTGGCGAACGGCTAGCGCCACTCACCCCGGTAGCCGGTGAGCAGCTTCTGGCCCTTCTTGCGCCACTGCGGTTCCTTGTCGACCGTCTTGGCGGTGATCTCCCGCAGGCCCCGGATCATCGTCCCGTAGATGCCGCTGGCCGCGGTCGAGACCTTGCCGCCCGGGGGCTCGTCCATGAAGGGCATGAACTTGTCCGGGAAGCCCGGCATGGTGCAGCCGATGCAGATGCCGCCCACGTTGGGGCAGCCGCCGACGCCGTTGATCCAGCCCCGCTTGGGCACGTTGCACTTGACCACCGGTCCCCAGCAGCCGAGCTTGACGATGCACTTCGGCGAGCCGTACTCGGTGGCGAAGTCGCCCTGCTCGTAGTAGCCGGCCCGGTCGCAACCCTCGTGGACCGTCTGGCCGAACAGCCAGGACGGCCTGAGGGCGTCGTCGAGGGGGATCATCGGGGCCTGGCCGGTGGCCATGTAGAGCAGGTACAGCAGGGTCTCGGACATGTTGTCCGGGTGCGCCGGGCAGCCGGGGATGCAGACGATCGGGATGCCGGCCTTGGACTTCCAGCCCCAGCCCAGGTAGTCGGGCACGCCCATGGCGCCCGTCGGGTTGCCGGCCATGGCGTGGATGCCGCCGTACGTCGCGCACGTGCCGACGGCGACGACCGCCGTCGCCTTCGGGGTCAGCCGGTCGAGCCACTCGCTCGTGGTCATCGGCTGGTCGGTGGCCGGGTCGTTGCCGAACCCGCACCAGTAGCCCTCGCTCTTGATGGCCTCGTTCGGGATGGACCCCTCGACGACCAAGACGAACGGCTCCAGCTCGCCGCGCTCAGCCTTGAAAAACCACTCGATGAAGTCGTCGGCGCCGCCGACCGGACCGCACTCGAAGTCGATCAGGGGCCAGTGCACGGCGATCTTGGGCAGGCCGGGAAGGGCCTGGAGGGCGATTTCCTCGATGCTCGGCTGAGTTGCTGCGGTGAGAGAGACGGAGTCACCGTCGCAGCTGAGGCCGGCGTTGATCCACAGAATGTGAATCACGGCCTCGGCGGGCGGTGCAGCCTTGGTAGCAGGCACAGACAAAACCTCCTTGTTTGAGGAGCGCGCCTCATCGATCGATCCCGGGTGGACGCCACACCGCACCCGCGGGTGGGGCGCCCTGCATGCCTAACACCCGGTTCCGAGGGCTGTAAAGAAGTGTCTTTGGGCTAGGTGATCGGAGGACTAGGTGTTCAAAACCTGTTCCTGACGGTCAGTGTTTTATGACAATAGAGCGACAGCGAGGACCAAGAACCTGTTGCGGCGGGCCGCTCGCAGGGTCGAGACTGCAGGGAGACGCACAGACTGGCAAGCGAGCTGCGGGCTCTGGCCTCGGCACGGGCGTCTGTTGATACGGCTCTTTCTTCGACGCTATTCGACTGCTATTTCGGCGAGGTCCGGCTCCACGCGCACAGGGAAGGCGAAGCGGTTCTGGTAGTAGTCGGCCCAATTGTCGCTGAGGTTGATCCGGCGGTTGAAGTGGCTCCAGCTCAGGCACAGGACGTGGCGCCAGGTCTCGTAAACCGGCAGCGTGACCTGGTAGCCGGCCAGGCCCACGAACGGCACGCGCGCGCCGTCCATGGACCGCACCCACTCGGGGAAGTGGGCGGCGGCGGCCAGGAGTTCTGCTGCGGCCGAGTCGGGACCTCGCACGTTGAGGGGCCGGGCGCCGCGGTCGCGGTCCCAGTGGGCGGCCAGGTCCATGGTCACCCGGCGCACGCCCGGCCGGTGCTCGATGCCGTCCAGCAGGCGAACCGGCTTGGGGCCGGTCTTGCGCTCGTCCCAGCACCAGGACTTGGGTTGGCGCTGGGCGGCGATGCTCCACAGCTCGTCGCACGTGCGCTGGACCCCGTCCATCGCCCCTTTGGGCGGCAGGTCGACGGTGAGCACGTCGACCACGAGCGGCGAGTCGTGGATGGCGACGGTGACGTCGACCTCGGTGAACGCGGCCTCGGGCAGCTCCCAACCCCGGTCGGCGTTCCAGCGGCGCAGGTTCGCCAGCTGCTGCAGCGGTGAGACGAACGTCTCGAGCGTGGTCCCCATGACGCCTCCTGGACGAGTGGGCGGAGCCGGTCCTACCCGACCGTGCCCGATCTGCCAACAGCAGCTGGACGACGACCAGTGGCGGGGCCACATGACCGGCGAGCGCTGCACCGAGTGCGGGGCGCCACAGTGCGCGGCCCTGAAGGCCCATCGCCCGTTCTGCCCCCTCCGGTAGCGGGCCGGCGGCCGTCAGCCGAGGGTGCCGTCGACCTGGATCTCGACGTTGCCCCGCAGGGCGTTCGACACCGGGCACGACCCCTCGGCGGCGGTGAGGGCATCGCGGAAGGCGGCCTCGTCGGTGTCGGGCACGGCGGCGGAGACGTCGAGCGCCATGGTGGTAATCCCCTTGCCGGGCACGAACGTGCAGGTGGCCTGGACCTCCAGGCGGTCGGGGCGGTGGCCGCGGGAGCTCAGCTCGTTGGCGAGGGCCATGCAGAAGCAGGCGGCGTGGGCGGCGGCGATGAGCTCCTCGGGGCTGGTCCGCCCGCCGGGCTCCTCCGTGCGTGCCGTCCAGGTGACCGCGGCCTCGCTGAACAGTCCGCTGGTCACGGCCGAGACGGTGCCGTTACCTTCGAAGAGATCGCCGTGCCAGGTGGCGCTCGCGGTGCGATCGGCCATGGGTCCTCCTGCGGTCGTCGTCGGGGCTGCCTGCGTGGCCAGCGTAGGCGGTGGCCGTGTGGGAACTTGACCGGGGTGCAGACCTTCCTCCCCTATGCCGACTTCGCCGCCAGCGCCGCGGTCCTGGACCAGCGTCGCCTGGGCAAGCAGCGGGTGGAAGCGCTGCAGATCCTGCGGGCCATCACCGTCCCCGGCTACGGCTGGCGCCACCACCCGGCGGCGAAGATGTGGACCGGCTACGAGGAGGCGCTGGGCGCCTACGGGGTGGCGATCTGCCGGGAGTGGTGCCGCCGGGGCCACGCCGACACTTGCGACGCCAAGATCCGGGCCGAGCTGGCCGCCGCCGGCGTGGTCGATGTGCGCAGCCAGGACGAGCTGGCCGCCGCCGGCCTGCTCCCACCCTGGCTGGGCGACGAGGAGTACCACCGCAGCCACCGGTCCTCGCTGCTGGCCAAGGATCCGACCTGGTACGGCCGGTTCTTCAGCGACGTGCCCCCCGGGCTGCCCCCGGTGTGGCCGGGCCGGGTGGACCGCTAGATGCGGGCCGGGCCCCGCCGCTGCATGAAGTAGACGATGGCGGCCGCCCCGAGGACCTCCAGGATGAAGTAGATGACCGGACCGGCCCCGAGGAGAACACCGATGATGCCGCCCACGAAGGCGCCACCGATGCCGACCAGGATGGTCATCCCGATGCTCATCGGATTAGGGCCGGGAATGGCCAGCCGCCCGAGGGCACCCAGGATGGCGCCGGTGATGACCAAGCTGATGATGAATCCGATGACTGCCATGGGACCAGTCTGCCCGGAAACGGGCGGCGGTGAACGGATCAGCCGGTGGGCATGCCGGCGTCGGTCATGGCCTGCTTGAGCTGGCCCTCGACCAGGCTGATCATCTCCTGCGGGGGATCGTTGGAGAGGAAGGCCCGGAACTCCGGTACCGCGGCGGCCGGGTCCTTGCGGTCCTGGTAGAGGACCATGCCCCGGAAGAAGTGGGCGTCCGGGTAGCTGGGGTCGATCTGTACCGCCTGGTCGAGCGAGGCCATGGCCAGGTCCGGGAAACCGGCCCGCTTGAGCAGCCACCCCCGGTACGCCAGGGCCTGGACGTTCTTGGGATCGGTCTTGAGCAGGTCGTCGTAGATCTTGAGGGCGTCGGCGGCCTTGCCCTGGGTCTCCAGCTGGAGGGCCTGGGCCAGCCTCCCCTGCGAG
>Ga0310811_10001178_pt1 | contig 33504 bp, 22 predicted proteins | sample YCmetagenome_FD_207642 | JGI IMG/M metagenome (GOLD analysis project Ga0310811, IMG submission 207642) | Soil microbial communities from experimental microcosm in Duke University, North Carolina, United States - YC | ecosystem: Engineered > Artificial ecosystem > Soil microcosm > Unclassified ...
CTCGACCAGCGGGACACGGTGATCCAAACGCCCTATGTGGCTGATATCCAGGCCGTAAAGAATGTCGAGATCCGGGCCCGTGTCAAGGGATTCCTGGAAACGATATTCGTCGATGAAGGCAAGCCCGCGCGAAAGGGTCAGCCTCTTTTTAAGATCAACGATGAAGAATATACCGTGAACCTGTCGAAGGCCCGGGCGGCCCTGTCCAATGCGGTGGCGGCGGCGAAATCCTCCGAAGTCGAGGCCGGCCGCGTGAAGCTGTTGGTGGACAAGCATGTCATCGCGGCTTCGGAGCTGGACCTGGCCATGGCCAGGGTAGCGGCGGACAAGGCGACCATCGAAGAGGCGCAGGCGGCGGTGCGGAGTGCGGAGAATCATCTTTCGTATACGCTTATCCGCGCACCCTTTGATGGCCTGGTAGACAGGATCCCGCTCAAAGCAGGGAGCCTCATCGACGAGGGAACCTTGTTGACGAGCCTTTCGGATATCAGCGGCATGTTCGCGTATTTCTCGATCCCTGAGAATGAGTATTTGAGGCTACAGAAGAGCGGTGGCGCGGGCGGTAGCAGCGAAGTGCAGCTGGTGTTGGCCGACGGCAGCAATTATCCTTATCCCGGGAAGATCGAAACGGTGGAAGGCGAGATCGAACAGAACACCGGTTCGATCGATTTCCGGGCGCGGTTTCCCAATCCACAGCAGCTGTTGCGGCATGGAGCCACGGGTAAACTTTACCTTTCCCGTCGCGAGGAGGATGTCCTTGTCGTGCCGCAACGGAGCGTGTTCGACATCCAGGACAAGAGCTATGTCTATGTGGTACGCCGGGACAATACGCTGGAGATGAGAAGTTTTGAACCGATGGCAAGGTTAACCGGGTGCTATCTCGTAAGAGAAGGGTTGCATCCCAATGAACGAATCTTATATGAGGGTGCACAGAATGTGCGCGCAGGAATGACCATCCATCCAAGGCCGGTCAAAAATTAATTTTTCTATGCTTCAATTGTTTATCAGGCGACCCGTGCTGTCGTTGGTGATCTCTTTGATCATACTGTTACTGGGAGTGCTCTCGTTGGTGAACCTCCCGGTGACCCAGTTCCCCGATATCGTCCCGCCGTCGGTGACCGTGACGGCCAATTATACCGGCGCCAATGCCGAGGTTTGTACGAAAGCGGTGGCCACTCCATTGGAGCGGGCCATCAACGGGGTGCCGGGTATGACGTATATGTCGTCGGTGTGCAGCAATGACGGACTGACGGTCATTACGATCAACTTCAATGTCGGCGTCGATCCGGACCAGGCGGCGGTGAGCGTCCAGAACCGCGTTGCCACCATCCTCGATGAGCTGCCGGAGGAGGTCATCCGGGCCGGGGTCACGACGGAAAAGGAAGTCAACAGCATGTTGATGTATCTGAATATCCTCTCCGAGGACAGCACGCTGGACGAGAAGTTCATTTACAATTTTACCGATATCAATATCCTGCAGGAGCTGAAACGCATCAACGGCGTGGGCCGGGCGGAGATCATGGGGGCGAAGGATTATTCCATGCGCGTCTGGCTAAAGCCAGACCGGATGCTGGCTTATCGCATCTCGACCGACGAGGTGATCCAGGCGATCCGTGACCAGAACGTGGAAGCGGCGCCGGGGAAGACCGGCCAGAGCAGCGACCGGAGTCCGCAGCCATTGCAATATGTGTTGCGATATCCCGGGAAGTTCTTCGAACCTGCGCAGTATGAGAACATCGTCATTCGCGCCGACAGCAGCGGCTCGATCCTGAAATTAAAAGCCATCGCCGACATCGAGTTCGGGGCCCTGACCTATAACATGGTGTCCAAGACGGATGGGCAGCCTTCGGCTTCCATCCTGATCAAGCAACGGCCCGGCAGCAATGCCCGGGACGTTATTACGGACATCAAAAAGAAGATGGCCGAGCTCAAGGCCGGCTCCTTTCCGCCGGGCATGACCTACAACGTCAACTACGACGTATCGCGTTTTCTCGACGCCTCCATTCATGAGGTCCTGCGGACGCTGATCGAGGCCTTTGTGCTGGTGTTTATCGTCGTCTATATCTTTTTGCAGGATTTCCGGAGTACGCTGATCCCTGCGTTGGCGGTGCCGGTAGCGCTGGTAGGAACCTTCTTCTTTATGCAGCTGCTGGGATTTTCGATCAACCTGCTAACGCTGTTCGCGCTGGTGTTGGCGATCGGGATCGTAGTAGACAATGCCATCGTAGTCGTGGAGGCCGTGCATTATAAAATGATGACGGAGCATCTTGGGCCGATGGAGGCGACCGTTGGGGCGATGAAGAGCATTGCGGGGGCATTGGTGGCGATCACTTTGGTGATGTCGGCGGTGTTCCTGCCGGTGGCCTTTATGACCGGACCCGTTGGCGTCTTCTACCGGCAGTTCTCGCTTACGCTGGCCATTTCCATCGTGATCTCCGGGATCAACGCCTTGACGTTGACACCGGCCTTGTGTGCCATTTTGTTGCGGCATTCGCCGCCGGGGCGGTTGTTCCGTGGCTTTAACCGGGGCTATGACCGGGTCTCGAACGGGTATGGACGGCTGTTGTACCGGATCGCGGGCCGGAAATGGGTAACGCTGGCGATGCTGGGGTTCTTTATTGTCGCGACGTGGGGGTTTTCAAGCGTTCTGCCCGGGGGATTTATCCCGACGGAGGACCAAGGGATGATCTACGTGAATGTCACAACCCCGCCGGGCGCCACGGTAGAGCGGACCGAGCGGGTGTTGAGCGAGGTGCAGAAGGCCGCCGCGGGACTTGGCGACGTCGAGTCGGTATCGACCCTTGCCGGGTATAGCCTGGTCAATGAAGTAGCAGGCGCCAGCTATGGCATGGGGATGGTGAACCTGAAGCCCTGGGGTGAGCGGAAGGCTTCTCTGGGGCAGGTCATGCATGAATTGGAACGGCGGACCCGGGACCTTGGAGATGCGCTGATCCAATTCTTCCCGCCTCCGACGATCCCCGGTTTTGGCAATGCCAGCGGGTTTGAGATCCGGGTGCTGGACCGCAGCGGCAGCGATGATCTGCAAAAGACGGCCACCATCACCACCGACTTTATCGACGCGTTGAACAAGACGCCGGAGATCGCGGGGGCTTTCAGCACTTTCGATGCCAGCTTTCCGCAATACCTGATCGCTATCGACTATGCCGTCGCAGCCCAGAAAGGCATTACCACCGACAAAGCGATGTCGGCCTTGCAAACGCTGATGGGCAGCTACTATGCGTCGAATTTTATCCGCTTCGGCCAGATGTATAAAGTGATGGTACAGGCTTCCCCGGAATACCGGACCAGGCCGGAAGATATCCTGAAGCTGTATGTGAAGAATGACAAGGGGGAGATGGTACCCTTCTCCAGCTTTATCCGGATGCAGAAGATCCATGGACCGGAGCAGCTTACCCGGTATAATATGTATACTTCGGCCATGATCACGGGGGATGCGGCCCAGGGATTCAGCAGCGGCCAGGCGATCGAAGCCATTGCGCGGACGGGGAAGGAGAAGCTGCCGCGGGGCTATAGCTTCGACTGGAGCGGGATGACGCGGGAGCAGGTGCTGTCGGGCAACCAGGCCGTGTTCATTTTCCTGATTTGTCTTGTGTTTGTGTATTTATTGCTGGCGGCGCAATATGAAAGCTTTTTACTACCTCTCGCCGTTATCCTGTCGTTGCCGACGGGGGTGCTGGGATCATTCTTTTTTTTGAAGATCGCCGGGTTGGAGAACAATATCTATGCACAGGTGGCGCTGGTGATGCTGATCGGGCTTCTCGGGAAGAACGCCATATTGATCGTGGAGTTTGCTATCCAGCGGCAAAAAGAAGGGTTGCCGGCGCTGGGGGCGGCGATCGAGGGGGCGAAGGAGCGGTTGCGGCCGATCCTGATGACCTCGCTGGCCTTTGTCGCGGGATTGTTGCCCCTGTGCTTCGCCGATGGCGCCGGCGCTATGGGTAACCGAAGCATCGGCACGGCGGCCGCGGGCGGGATGTTATTCGGGACTGTCTTTGGAGTGGTGCTGGTGCCGGGATTATATGTGCTGTTTGCCACGATAAAAAGGCGGCGGAAAACGCCTGTGATGGCGGTGGGGTTGCTTGTGCTGGTTTTGGGTTTTGGGAGTTGTAAGACGCCTATGGCGTTGAGAATGCCCGGGCAGGCATCAGTACCTGCAAGCTTTGGGGAGAACACAGATACAACAAGTATTGCCGACGTGCCTATCCGGCAGTTGTTCCCGGATGCTTATTTACAGGCGCTGATCGACACCGCCCTGCACAACAATTTCGACGTCGGGTCGGCGCTGTCGAGGATCGAGATCGCGGCGGCCAATATGCAGGCGAGCCGGGCGACGTTATATCCGTCCATTGCGGCGGTCGTATCGGCCTCGGTGGACAAATACGGGGACTACACGATGAATGGCGTCGGCAACCACGATACGAACCTGTCGCCGAATATCGACGGGGACAGCCGGATCCCCCATCCGACACCGGATTATTTTGCGGGGTTCCGTAGCAGCTGGGAGGTCGACCTGTGGGGCAAGCTGCGAAACCGGAAGAAGGCCGCCGTAGCGCGTTGGTTGGAGAGCCAGGAAGGTTACCGGTTTGTGGTGACCAGTCTTGTCGCGGATATCGCCGCCCTGTATTATCAGCTGCTGGCGCTGGACAATGAGCAGCGGGTGCTGGCGCGGAATATCGAGTTACAGGAAAATGCATTGGAGATCGTACAGGTGCAGAAGGAGGCGGGGCGGGCGACGGAGCTTGCCGTACAGCAGTTCCGTGCGCAGCTTTTGCATACCAGGAGCTTGCGATATTCGACGGCACAGCAGATCGCGGAGACGGAGAACCAGATGAATTTATTAAGCGGCCGGATGGGCGGATCGGTTCAGCGGGACAGCTCGTTGCAGGAGCTGTCCGTACCGGACCGGCTGGCGGCGGGGGTGCCCTCACAACTATTATTGAACCGGCCGGATATCCGGGCAGCAGAATTGGAGTTACGGGCCGCCCATGCGGATATCGGAGCTGCCAGAGCGGCGTTCTTCCCTTCGCTGACGATCACACCCTATGTGGGATATAATGCGTTCAGGCCTTCGCTATTATTTGACGGAGGTTCGTTGGTGTGGGGCGCCGCGGCCGGGCTGATGGCGCCGGTCTTCAACCGGCAGGCTATCAAGGCCGACTATGCCCGAACGGTCGCCGGGGGGCGGGTCGCGCTGATGGAATACCAGAAGGTGGTAGCGGGTGGGTTTCGGGAGGTGGTCAACAGTCTGAAGGGCATCCATAACTATACCGGGTACTACCGGTTGAAACAGCAGGAGGCAGAGTCGCTCCGGCAGGCGGTGTCGGTGGCCAATGATCTCTACCTGGTAGGAAAGGCCTCCTACCTGGAGGTGATCACGGCGCAACGCAGCGTGCTGGACGCAGAGCTGGAAGTGACGGGCGCCCGGAAGGAGGTGTATTTGCAGACCGTTGCCCTTTATCGCGGAGTCGGGGGCGGGTGGAAATAGATCATTATTGAAAATCAAACTGAATACCATGAACGTTTTTCAAGAGAAAATTTTGCCGGCGGAGAATTGCCCGGTCCGGCATGTGCTGGACCGGATCGGCGACAAATGGTCGACGCTGGTGATCCTTATGCTGGGGAAGCACGGGAAACTTCGGTTCAACGAGCTTTCCAATGCTATTGGAGATGTATCGCAGAAGATGCTGACGGTGACGTTGCGGAGCCTGGAGGCGGATGGGTTGGTGTCGAGAAAGATGTACCCGGTGATCCCGCCGCGGGTGGAGTATGAGCTGACGGCCCTTGGGAGCGGATTGCTGCCGTTTGTGCAGGCGTTGGAGGGATGGGCCGGGGAGAATATGGAGGAGATCCGCCTGAACCGCAAGCGGTTCGAGCGTTAGAAGGTGAGTTTTATGAGGGTTACGGCGTGTGGCGGGAGGGTTAGCGTGAAGTTGGCTGTTGTGAGCGGTTTGGGTGGCTCCACCTGTTGCAGGCGGCCTGCGGCCTCCAGTTGTTGATATTGGGCGATGGTGGGGTTTTGGGGTGAGCCCATTTTTTTCCAGGCTTCGTAGGAATTGCTGTGGGCGTCATCGATGCGGTATTGGGTGAATTTCATGGAATGGACGGGCAGGTGAGTGATGGATAGGGCGATCTGCGTGGGGCTTGCGGTGTCATCATCGGTATAGTTCCAGACCATAATGTACATGGAATGTTTGTCGGCGGTGACAAATGCGTTTTCGACGGGGATGCGATTGCCGCGCATAAGGCCGAACATGCGGAAGACATTGAGGACGGGCTTGTCGATGCCGTTCGTGGCAAGGTCCCGGAAGCCGTCAAAATATCGTTGTCCCTCGAATTCGAAGGACCAGCTCATGGCGGCGGCGAGATTGACCTGCATGCTGTCGGCGATATCGGCGATGCGGGCAAAGGAAGCGGCGGTGTAGCTGGAGTACATCGTTCCGTTGCGATAAGCATTCTCGGGGTTCGTGGTCATGCCGCAGGCGGCGCAGCCCTCCGGATCGCATTCGGTGATATAGATGGGTAGTTGGCTGTAGGATGAGGCTTTTACGATGGCGAAGCCGTTGGTAACATCCTTTAGTTGGGGCTCCATGTTCATGCGGACGTGACCATCGATGAATTTCGGGCTGCCTTTTGCGTGGAAGCTGATGAAGTCAAGGGGAGTCTTTGTTGCTGCGCAGTGGTCGAGGAATTCGCGGAGCCAGCGGGAAGAGTTCTTACCGCGGGGGCCGGTGGTGGCGGGACCGCCGACATGAGTTGACGGGAGGGCCTTTTTTACCGCGGCGGCGGCGTAATCATAGAGTTTGAAATATTCTTCTTCGGTGCCTCTCCAGTAGGGGATATCGGGCTCATTCCAGACCTCCCAGAGCCAGGTGGCTACTTCCTTTTCGCCATATCGTTGGACACAGTGTCGGACCCAGGCCTCGACGAGGGTCGCCCATTTCTCATAGCTTTTTGGCGGGTAGGCCCAGCCGGTGAAGATGCTGTCGTAAGATACGCCGGGGCGCCAGTGGTGGCGATAGGGTTCGGGATGGGTTGAAAGGGCCGCCGGCATAAAGCCGATCTCGGCGAGGGGCTTCATGCCGCGGCTGACATAGGAGTCGAAGATGCTGTCGACGATGTGCCAATTGTAAATTGGGTTGCCCCGGGCGTCTTCGGTATAGGCGTTTGTCGAGCCCCATTTGAGGGCGGCGGTTCCGTCACCGGTGGTGAGGAGGTTGTGACAGCGGACGTAGACGGGGACGGGTGAGCCGTTTTGCAGTTCGGAGAGCAGTTTTTTCCCGTCCCGCATATAGGTGTAATTGGGTTCGTCGTAGCCGAAATAGGCCCAGAAGGGGGATTGGGGATGGGTTTGTTTGGTGTAGTCGATGTTGATGGTTTGTGCAGACGCACAAATCCCCGCTAAGACTAGCAGGGATCCATTAACCAAAACCAGCAGTGATGCCAGCTTAATTTTGGGCGATTTGGGCGCCTTTATTCTTTTTTGAGATGCCATAGTAGATAGGTATTCCGAGGAGAACGATGGCCAGGCCGCGTACCGTAAATTTCGGCGTATACACCAGCTGCAGGATACAAAGGCTTCCTGCAAGCAGGATATAGAGCGCCGGCAGTACGGGATACCCGAATGCCTTATAAGGCCGCGGCAGGTCAGGTCTCGTCTTTCTCAACCTGAATATACCGAGAATCGTCAGAATATAGAAGATCAGCACTACAAAGATGACATAGGCCAGCAATTCATTGTATTGTCCGCTGAGACAGAGTGCTGAAGCCCAGGCGCACTGCATCCAAAGAGCGCGGCTGGGTACGGCATTCCGGTTGAGAGTGCCTACTTTCTTAAAGAACAGCCCGTCGCGGGCCATGGTGTAGTAGACCCGGGCGCCGGAGAGGATGAGTCCGTTGTCGCAGCCGAAGGTGGAAACCATCAGCAGGATGGCCATGACGATGGTGCCGCTGGCGCCGAAGATGCGCAGGGAGGCGGTGACCCCTACCCTGTCGTTCTCGGCATTGGCGATATCGTGCAGCGAAAGCACGTTGACATACATCAGGTTCGTGGACACATAGATGGCCGTTACGATAAGGGTGCCCAGGAAGAGGCTGAGCCCGATATTTCGCTGCGGCCGTTTGATCTCTCCGGCGATAAAGGTCACGTTGTTCCAGGAGTCGCTGCTGAAGAGGCTGCCGACCATGCTGGCGGCGATGGCGCCGAGGCCGGCCATCCCGAGATAGGGGACGATATTGTCCCCTTCGCGGTGTCCCAGTACGAAGCCGGTGGTCCAGTTGGTGTGCGCAATGCCTTTATTGGCGGCCAGGAGGAAGCCGAAGATGACCAGTCCTGCTAGGGCGATGATCTTGGCCAGGGTGAAGATGGTCTGGATGAGCTTGCCTTCCTTTACCCCAAGCGTATTGATCTTTGTCAGTCCAACGATCAGGAGGATGGCCAGGATCTGGGCGGCGCTGATGCGGATGAACCCGAGATCGATCAGGACATGCTGTTCGCCGAGCGAGGGAAAGATAAAGGCGGTGAATTTTGCAAAGGCCACGGCAACGGCGGCGATGGAGCCGGCCTGGATGACGGCGAAGAAGGCCCAGCCAAAGAGGAAGCCCACTAGCGGGTTGAAGGCCTCTTTGAGATAGACATACTGGCCGCCGGCCTTTGGGAACATACCGCTTAGCTCGCCATAGCTAAGGGCGGCGATGAGGGTCAGCAGACCGGTGAGCGCCCAGATGATGATGAGCCAGCCGGCGGAGCCTACGTTCCGGGTGATGTCGGCGCTGACAATAAAGATACCGCTGCCGATCATCGAGCCGACCACGATCATCGTCGCGTCGAGCAGGCCAAGGGATTGTTTGAAGGAGGCGTCGTTGGCCATCAGGCGAAGGTGTTTTCGAGGCGGATGGAGAGATAGTCGGGTAGCGCTGGGCGGGAGGCCACGCTTTCGCCGATGACTTTTAGGATCCTTTCCCTCTCCTTGCCTTCGAGGGGGAGCCGGGGGGCGCGAACGTATTCGCTGCCGATGCCGGTCTGCACTTCGGCCAGCTTGATGTATTGTACCAGCTTGCTGTGGATATCCAATTCGAGGACCGGCAGGAACCAGCGGTAGATCGCCAGGGCCTCTTCGATGCGGCCTGCTTTTACGAGGCGGTACACGGCAACGGTCTCGGCGGGGAAAGCGCATACCAGGCCGGCTACCCAGCCGTCGGCGCCCATCAGCATCTCTTCCATTGCAAGGGTATCGACGCCGCAAAGGATCTTGAACCGATCCCCAAAACGGTTGAGCATCCGGGTGACATTGGAGACGTCACGGGTGGATTCTTTTACGGCCTGGATATTCGGGCATTCGGCGAGCTCGTCGAAGATCCCGAGTGTGACCTCGGTCTTATAGTCGACGGGGTTATTATAGATCATGATCGGGAGATCGGTGGATCCGGCGACCGTCTTGAACCAGGTAACCGTTTCCCGATGATCGGCCGAGTACCTCATCGGCGGCAGGATCATCAGGCCCTGTGCGCCCCATTCCTTTGCGTAGGCTGCCTGTTGCAGCGCCTCACGGGTGGAGCCTTCGGCGATATTGAGGATCACGGGTACTTTACCGGCCACGGATTCGACGGCGAATTTTACGAGGCGTTCCTTTTCTTCTGTGGTGAGGACGCTGGCTTCTCCCAGGCTGCCGCCGAGAATGATCCCGTCAACGCCCGAGGCCAGCTGGAATTGGAGGTTTTTGTCGAAGAGTTTCAGATCCAGCTCGTCCTTTGCAGTGAATTTCGTTGTTAGCGCGGGCATGACGCCTTTCCAAACTATAGGCATAAGATGTTGATGTTTGTTCAAATTTATTTATTAGAGAGGTCCTTTATATATTCTTTTTTAATCAATTCTATTCAGATATTAACCGATCCGGGCCTTTGGCCCGTCAGAGTTCGCCGTTGTTCCGCGCGGGGGGTTCGACGCCCAACAGATGTCTTACGAAGAAGTCCCGCCGCTGGACCCGGCCATAGGGGCCACCGTCGGTGTGGTCAGATCCGGGTAGAGGCAGGAATTCAAAGGTCTTACCCGATTTTATGAGGGCGTCGGCGACACGATAGGTGGATTCGGGGGGGACATTGTTGTCGGCTTCGCCGACCATGAGGAGAAGCGAACCGCGGAGCCGCCAGGCGTTGGTGACATTGGACTGCTCGTCATAGTGCTTTCCAACGGGATAGCCCATCCACTGTTCGTTCCACCATTGCTTGTCGATGCGGTTGTCATGGCAGCCGCAGGAAGAGACGGCGGCCTTGTAGAAGTCGCCATGGAAGAGGAGTCCGCCGAGGGAGTTCTGGCCACCGGCGGAGGTGCCATAAAGACCAACGCGAGCCGTGTCGACATAGGAATATTTAGCTGCCAGGGCCTTGATCCACAGGATGCGGTCGGGGAACCCGGCGTCGGCCAGGTTCTTCCAGCAGACGTCGTGGAAGGCTTTCGAGCGGTTGGCGGTGCCCATGCCGTCGATCTGTACCACAATGAAGCCAAGCTGGGCAATGCTTTGCATCTCGCCGTAGCGACCGGTGAAATCCTTTGGTACAAAGGCGTCCTGGGGACCGGCATAGATGTTCTCTATCACGGGGTATCGTTTTGCCGGATCGAAGTTGGCGGGGCGGACGATGATGCCCCAGATATCGGTAACCCCGTCCCGGCCTTTTGCGTGGAAGGGTTCGGGGAATTGAAATCCTGCGGCCAGATAGGCCGATGCATCGGCCTTCTCGAGGTCGAGGACTTTCTTTCCGTCGGATGTCCGATGGAGTTCGATGGTGGTTGGGACATTTATCTCCGAATAAGCATCGATGTAGTATTTGCGATCGGGGGAGAAGGTGAGGATATGGTTGGCCTTTTGTGGGGTGAGATGGATAAGATGCTGGCCGTCGAAGCCGATGCGATAATAATGAATATAGTACGGGTCTTCATCCGGGTTCATTCCGCTGGCGGAGAACCAGATCTCGCGTTTTTTTGCATCGATGCTGTCGATGGTCCGGACGATCCAGGGACCCTTTGTGATCTCCTGTTTTTGGGCGCCGGTGGTGGCGTCGAGCAGATAGAGGTGTTGCCAGCCGTCCTTCTCGGAGGTGATCAGCGTTTCGTTGGTCTCGGGCAGATAGTACGTGAAGAGGCGGGATTCATATATAAAGGTGTTTGTCTTTTCATCATATACCGTACGGGTTTCGGCCGTGTTGGCGTCGACTTCGATGATCCGAAAGCGTTGGTGGCCGCGCTCTACTCGTTCGAAGGTGAAATAGCGGTTGTCGTTATGGCGCCAATGCAGCTCGGGTGCGCCGAAGAAATCGAGGATGGGGGTGTTGACTTTGGTCGTCTTGTGGGCTTCCGGCCGGAAGACGAACATCTCATAGGTGGTGAAGGGGTCGCCGGGTTGTTTGTAGGGGCGTTGCCGGAGTTGGCCGCGGGTAGTGCCTTTTACCGATGACAGGACATAGTAGACGGCCGAGTCATGAACGGGGTTGACATGATAGCCGACGACGTATTTGCTGTCGGGTGACCAGGCCAGGTGGCCGTACGGTTTTGCAGTGTCGCCATTGGTGGTATAGGCTATGGCGTCCTGCCGGGTGCCGTTGGCGGGGCGGATGAAGACGTTGCCTTCATAAATATAGGCGACGAGCTGCTTGTCGGGCGAGAGCGAGTCATTCGAGAAGGAGGCCCAGCGGCGGCCGGTGAAGGGACGGAAGCGGGTGAAGCGGCTGGTGGTGTCCGTGGGTTCGGCGTCGAGCTTTTTGCGGGTGCCGTGGATCATGTCGACGGAGATGTATTCTTTTACGCTATCCTTTAGGATATTCCGGTACCAGAAGCTGGTGTTGTCAGCGGACCAGTGGGGGCGGATGGAGGTTTTGAAGATCGTGCGGGTAGCGATGGAATCCAGATAGTGGGCTTTGTGGTAGCGGTCGAGTATCTCGGCCCGGGTAGGTGCGTAAGGGGTAGTTTCACTTTGGGATAAGGTGTTCGGCCCTTGCGCATTGGCGGCAAGCAGGGCAAAAAGAAGCCCTGCCTGCAGGAGCAGGAATTTTGGGAGCATATGTTTGTTTGTTCTTTTAACTAAACCTTTCTACTGCGAAAGGGGACAGATCAATACTGGTGGGCTGTTCATCGATCAGCTCGCTTACTAATTTCCCGGTGCCTGCACCCAGGCTGAGGCCCAGCATCGAATGGCCTGTCGCTATGACTACGTTGTCGTATCTCTTTATCCGGCCGATATAGGGCAGGCCATCCGCCGAGCAGGGGCGATAGCCGTACCAGATCTTCTCCCGGGGTGGCATGGGTACGTCGAAGTCGGGGAAGAATCGTTTCACGGCATTGAGGATACCCTGTACCCGGGCATAGCGGGGAGGGGTATTCGTGCTGGTGATCTCCATGGTGCCGCCGAAGCGGATCTTGTTGCCATCCATCGGCGTGATGGCGGCACGACCTTCCACGAGGATGGCCGGGTAGTTCACGCGCCAGGGGGAGTCTTCGAGGGTGACCGAATAGCCCCGGCCGGGCACGAGCGGAACGTGTGTGTCGAGCAGTGAAGCGATCTCGCGGCTCCAGGAGCCTGTGGCGATGACGACGGCATCGGCTTCGAAGGTGTTGAGGTGGGTAATGACCCGTTTGACCCCGCCGTTCGCCGTTTCGAAGCGCCGGACCTCTTCATGAGGAAGCAGCTCGACGCCGGCCGTTTGGAGCAAACCGATCAGGTTTCGCATCAGCTTGTCAGGATACAGGTGGGCGTCGCATTTGAAGAAAATGGCGCCCAGGCCATTGACCCGGGTATGGGGTTCCTTCGCCTGCAGGCCCTTTGCATCCAGCAGCTCGACATCCAGGCCCAGTTCGTGAGCCTTTTCGACGGTATGGTGCGCATGTTCGGCTGCGGCTTCCGTCTGGAAGATCTCGAGCAGCCCTTTATGCTGGTACGCGAATTCAAAGTGAGGCGTCGGGAGCCAGGTATTCTCGTATTCGTACTGGCTGAGAACGGCGATGTCTTTCAAAGGAGCGGCCGAGCGTTCGACATGCTCAGGGGTCGCGCTCTTCATGAATTTCAGGCCCCAGTCGATCAGCGACCGGCTGAGCCGGGGCTGGACATAGAAGGGGCTTTGAGAATTGAGCATCCATTTCAAGCCCTGGCGTACGATGCCGGGGGTGGCAAGGGGGATAAAATGACTGGGACAAACATAGCCGCAGTTGCCATAGGAGCAGTTGTCCATAAAATCCGACTTATCCAGAACAGTAACCTGATGACCAGCCTTTTGTAGATAGTAAGCAGAACTTAACCCGATGATACCGCCGCCAACGACGACTACATTTTTTCTCATTCGACAAATTTAAGACGAAATGGTTATGGTCAATTTTGCCATTCTAAGCCGATTTTGACCATATTTTAACCATTTTTTACCTGATTTTGATAATTGAATGATAATATTTGCAAATGGTTGTAAATTGGATTACCAAAACCATCACGCGATGAAAGTACTGCAATTCACCATCCCGGTGCCGCACGATAAGACGGTCATCGTCCAGAAGGATGAGCTTCCGCACTTTTACCCGCACCTGCACCGTCACCAGGAGATCCAGCTGACCTGGATCCAGCAGGGCGAGGGTACCCTTGTCGCGGAGAACAATATGTATGCTTTCCGTCCCGGAGACATTTATTGGCTGGGGGTTAACCTACCGCACGTTTTCAAAAGCGACCCCTCCTATTTTGCTCCCTCGAGCCGGAAAAAAGTTCATACCCTCAATATCTTCTTTAACGTCAAAGGACAGCTGGACCACTTCTTCGATCTCCCCGAGATCAAGAATCTCAAGTCTTTTCTGCTCAATCGCCAGACCGGTTTCAAAGTCCCGCCGACGCGATCGGCCGAGGTGTCGATGAAAATGCTCGAGATCCAGAATAGCACGGGCGTCGACCAGCTGATCCATTTTATCGAGCTGCTAAAGCAGCTGAGCACGTTCCAGGAGCTGGAGCCCCTTTCCTCCTGCTCCCAGCCTGGGGCTTACAGTGAGCATGAAGGCATCCGGATCGGGGCGATCTACAACTATATCATGCAGATGTATGACAAGCCGATCACGCTGGAAGATGTCGCCAAACAGGCACATATGACGCCGCAGGCCTTCTGCAGGTACTTCAAGAAGCACACGCTGCATACCTTTGTGTCGTTTCTCAATGAGGTGCGGATCAACGAGGCCTGTAAAAAGCTTACCGACGGCAATTACGACAGCATTGCTACGGTGGCCTACAACTGTGGGTTCAACAGCATCACCAATTTCAACCGCGTATTCAAGAGCGTGACGCGGAAGTCGCCGAGTGAATACGTTGACAGTTATTTCAAGTCTGTCGCTGTGGCGGAATAATGCGTTGCCGGAGGGCCGGCTCCGCCCGCCCTGGAACCTTACCGTCCACCTCCAGGGCAATGCTCCCTGAGGTAAGCTGTAAATAAATGGGACAGGTGCTGGCTGGTCCCTTCGCCCTCATTGATCGCATGGGTCCGGTTTGGATAGACCATGATCTGGAAGGGGCGATCGTATTTCACCAGCTCGTTGATGAGCTCCTCAGTACCTTTGTAATGCACGTTGTCGTCGCCGGTGCCATGGACGATCAGCAGGTTGCCGCGCAGGTTCCTGGCGTAATACAACGGCGACCCTTTTACAAAATCTTCGCGGTTCTCCTGGGGCAAACCCATATAGCGTTCCTGGTAGATGTTGTCGTAGAGCAATTCATCGGCGACCGGCGCGATGGAAATACCCGTCTTATACAGCTCGGGGTGTTGGAACATCAGGTTCAATGTGGCCGAGCCGCCGCCGCTCCAGCCCCAGACGGCGATGCGGCTGGAATCAACGAAGGGCCACTGGATGATCTTTTTGACCGCCATGGCCTGGTCGCGGATATTGATGATCCCAATTTGCCGATAGATGCATTTCCGCCAGGCGGCGCCTTTTGGCGCGGGAGTTCCCCGGCCGTCGAGGCTCATTTGCATATAACCGTCGGCGGCTATGTCGCCGGCATAAAGGCGGGTGCCCGCGCCGCCGGCAACGTCTTTGACGGTGGTGGAGGCAGGTTCGGTATAGACGTTGAAAACAACCGGGTATTTCTTCGTGCTGTCGAAGTCCTTTGGCAGGATCATCCAGCCGTCCATGGTCACGCCATCATCGGTAGTCAGCTGGAACATCTTTACAGGGTACTGGGGCCGGCCATTGCCGCGGCGGGCGGGCTGTTCATTAGTCTTGATGACCGTATGTTTCGGCAGGCTTACCCATTCCGAAACCGATTCGTAAAGATGATTGGAGAAGTTATGGGTTGCGAAGGCGGCGTTTGGGGAGATATTGTAATTGTGTGTTCCTTTCTGATTGGCGGGGGAGACGGGTTCGAGGCTGCCCTTGCCATCCAGGCGGATGCGATAGAGATATTGTTGGGTTGCGTTGTCGGGGGAGGCCATGAAGTAAGCATAGCCGCCCTTTTCATCGATGGCTTTCAGGGAGATGAGATCGTAGTTGCCTTTTGTCAACAGGGTTTCCTTTTTCCCATCGCGGCTGATGCGGAAGAGATGACGCCAGCCGTCCTTTTCGGAGACCCAGAGGAAGTCCTTGCCCCCGCTCATCCATTCCCAGCCGGTGGGGTCGTCGCTGTAGCGGTGTTTCACGTCGATCCAGGCTTTGTCGGTCTCCTCATAGACAGGGGTCGCGGCGCCGGTGGCGGCGTTGCAGAGGAATACTTTTGCGACCTGTTGTTTGCGGTCGAGCTGTTCGAGGACAACTTCCGTGCTGGATGCGGCCCACTCCATCCTTGGGATATAGTGTTGTTTGCTGTCGCCGGGGACATCCATCCAGGTCGTTTTACCTGTAGCGACATCCACGACGCCGATGCGACAGGGCGAAGGATCTTCGCCGGCTACGGGATATTCCACGGGGACGGTGAAGGGATAGAGGGAGTCCGTATTGTTGATCATCAGGAAATTCTTGACCTTGGTGGCGTCGAGCTGCCAGTAAGCGATGCTTTTGCTGTCGGGACTCCAGCGAAAACCGTCGCGGCAGCTGAACTCTTCTTCATAGGCCCAGTCGAAGGTCCCGTTGATGAGGCGGAAGCTGCCATCGGTGGTCAGCGGTTTGATCGCGCCGGAGGCGAGGTCTTCGACATAGACGTTATGTTCGCTGACATAGGCGGCCCTGGTCCCGTCGGGGGATATCTTGGCAAACATGAGCGAGGAAGCGGGCCGGCCGGCGCCGAGCTGTTTCAGCTGGTGGGTGGCCGCGTCGAGAAGCCAATAGTCGCCGCGGGTATTGAGCCGCCAAACCTTTTTTGTATTGTTGAAAAAGAGGAGCTTTTTCCCGTCGTCGCTGAAGCTGAAGCTTTGGACCCGTTCGGGCATGTCTTTGCCTTCGGCGATGACCGTGCGCTGGAAGGCCGGCAGCGTGTATTTGACGACGGCATTTGCTTCGAGGGTGTAATAGGAGTTGCCATCCTTATCCCATTTAACGCCGCCACCGCCACGTTGGGCGGTGAGGGCATCGGCAAACAAACAAGAAAGGATGAATATTAAAAGAGGTTTTGTTGGACTCATATTGTGGTTTGTTTGACGTCAATGTAATACATTTTTTTTATCCCGTCTTCGGTGAACAGACCGGCTTCGCCGGTTTTTAGTGGGGTGGTCTGCCATTCCTGCGTGGGCAGGATGCGGACGCGGAACTGGGAGTTACGGAGAACGAGGGGAAGGTTGAAGCCGGTGACGCAATTGGTGTAACGATACTTCACCTGCTTGCCGTCGGCACTTACTGCATATTCAAAGGCGGGGATCTGGGTTGTCCGGAGGTACTGATCGAATACTTTTGTCAGGTCGAAGCCGGCGTGTTCGGAGACATAGTGCTCCACCTGGGCCGAGGTGACGGTCTGATGGTAGAATGTCTTTTGTAAACCGCGGATGATCTGCCGCCATTGTTCGTCGTTGTCGATGCTGTGGCGGATGGCCTGGAGCATATTACCGCCCTTGGGGTACATATCGCCGCTGCCCTGTTCGTTGACGCCATAGCGGGGGATGATGGGGCGGTCGTTGCGGATGCCGTTTCGGCTGGCGACATTGTATTCGTTGCCGGCCTCGACGCCCCACATATAGTCGGCAAAGAGCGTCTCGCTGTAGTTTGTAAAGCCCTCATGCACCCACATGTCGGCAAGATCTTTTGTCGTCAGGTTGTTGCCAAACCATTCGTGGCCGCTCTCATGGATGATGATGAAGTCGTACATCATGCCGTACTTCGAGCCCCGGCCGCGATAGCCGAAGGCGTAATGGTTGCCATAGGCGACGGCGCTTTGATGTTCCATACCGGTATGTTCGACGTCCACCAGCTTGTAGCTATCCTCATAGAAGGGATAGGGTCCCATCCAGTGTTCGTGGGCGTGGAGCATATTGTGCACCTGGGTGGGAAGGTAATCCTTTGCCCGGGGAAGGTTGTAGTCAAGCACCCAATAATCGAGGTCAAGGTGGCCTTTCTCCCCCTGGAAGTCCTCGTGAAAGGTGACGTATTTACCGATGTAGGGAATGAGACAATAGTTGCTGATGGGGTTGACGACGGCCCACTTATACGTGGTGGTGCCATCTCCATTTGCTTTCTTGAACTGGAGGCGGCCATTGGAGACACCGACCAGAGAATCGGGAACGATCATCGTCATGGAGGCGCCCTTGTCGGGTTCATCCCCCTGGTAGTCTTTGCAGGGGTACCACACTGAAGCGCCCAATCCCTGGCAGGTAACGGTCATCCAGGGGCGGCCGAGGGAATCCTTTGTCCAGGTCCAGCCGCCGTTCCACGGTGGACGTTTTGCTTCGATGGGGGTCCCGGAGAAGCTGACCTTTATCGTATTGATGGAGCCCACGGCCTGATGCGGCGTTCTTATGTGCCAGACGTTGCCTTCCTTTGTGAAGGAGAGGTTTTTCCCATTTGCGACCACGCTATCGATGTGCAGGGGATCCATGAGGTCGATCTGCATGGCGGGTTGGTTATTGTTGGTAACCTTGTACGTGATGAGATCGCTGCCGACGGTGGACTTTGTATGGTAGTCTGGTTGTATGGTGATGTCGTAGCGTTGGATATCCCACCAGGCGCGTTCGGCGCCATCGGAGCCGCGGAGGGTATCGGCGTGGGTGAATACTTTGTGTTCGTATGCTTCGCGGGCACGTTCGCGGCGGGCGCGGACGCTGTCGGGGTTGATTTGGGTGGCTGCCGCGAGCGGCAGCAGGAGAAGGCTCAGGACGAGATGTTGACGAGTGAACATATAGCAAGTTATGGGATCCAGAACAATTTAGTGTTGACATCATCCGAGGTACCGCCGCTCATGGCTTGTACGGCAGCCGCCCAGTTCTTTGGGTTGGCCGACTGTTCGGTCGTCGGATAATAAAAGCGCTTGGGCAGGCTGGTGATGGCGCCGATGGGCGGGCTGAGAGCATCGATATTGGGTTGTTTGAGCCGGCGGATGATGGTCCAGGCATCCCAGCCGCGGTCGGCCATGGCGATCCATTCCTGCCAGGCGATCTTTTGCCTGAAGTCGCCGGTGGCGGTGGTGTAGGCGACGGCAGGCTGCGCCAGATAGGTCTGGGCCTGGGTTGCGGTACCACCCCAATAGGTGATCGAGGCCGTGATACCGTTGTCATAGTGTTGTTCGGCGGTTCCGCTGACGGGGAAGCCGCGTTCTACGGCTTCGGCCAGCAGGAATTCGGTTTCGGCATAGTCCAGCAGATCCGTAGGCCAGGTGGCGGCCGTCCATGCTGAAGAGAAGGTCGACAGACCACTCGGCGAGTTACCGCCGCCGGGTACCCCACCCTTGTAGGTCCCATCCGTAGCCTTTGTAAAGTACAAGCCCAGCCGGGGATCGCTCCAATTCTGGAGCGTGTTGAGCATCAGGTTGGCGGGTACGAAGTCGGTCCGGCCGCTGTTGATGACGGCCTGCCAGACCGGGTTGGTATTACCGGTGGGGCTGGTTTGATAGGCGAAGCGGGCGTTATCCGTGTTGGCCGTGAATACCCCCGCGGTGATAGCATCCTGGACATTTTTGGAGGCGGTTGTCGCATCGACATCGGCCAGGACCATCGCCATCTTCAATTTGAGGGTGGCCGCAAATTTTTTCCATGCGGTGGTATTGCCCTTGTAGATCTGATCTGCGTTACCAAGGGAGCCGACGCTGGTGTTCAACCCGGCGATACAGGTATCGAGGCGATGGAGGAGATCGAGGTACACGGTTTTTGCATCGTCATATTTCGGAAAGGGGACGGTCCGGTTCTCGGCCTGGCTGTAGGGAATATTCCCATAGGTCGAAACCAGCAAATTATAGGCATAAACCTGCAGGATATCGGTCACGATCAGGTCATTGCGTAGAACAGCGGGATCGACGACCGTTGTGGCATAAAGGGTCTTTGCGTTTGTGAGGTTGGCCAGCACGCTGGTATACAGCTGTGTCCACCAGTTGTTGGGGGAGTTATAGGCAGACAGGACATAGCGTGCTTCGGTGGTATAGTTGGAGCCGGTCCAGCTTTGGGCGAATTGCCGGAACACGTTATAGGAACCCGAGGGTTGTTCGTAATAGTCCGACAGGTTCTTCTCCCCGGCGAGGAAGAGGCTGGTGGCAGGTACGGTGGAGGCTGCCTTGCCGTTTGTGTTGTATATGCTGAGGTCCTTTTTGCAGGCCGTGAGACCGAGCAGGACCGGAAGGGATATATAAATTAATTTTTTCATTGCTTTGCGATTTGGTAGTTCTTAAAATCTTACCCGGATATTAGCACCGAAGTTTCTGAAGGTCGGGTAGGAACCCGACTGGAAGCCCTGCGAGCCATTCTGGCCGGAAGAGCCACTGCCGATCGGCACGCCCTGTTCCGGATCGGCATAGGGTAGATTTTTGTGGATGATCCAGAGGTTCTTGCCTGTAAGCGAGAATTCCAGACCTTTCACGGCACCCATCTTAGCAATCGTCTTTGCCGGCAGCGAGTAAGAAATGGTCACTTCGCGAAGCTTGATGTAGCTGGCGTCATAGACATAGGTCCGGGCCGCTTCGCTGAAGTCCGAGCTCCAGGGGAATAAACCGGCGTTATAATCCGAGGCGTCCACCAGCCGGGTATTGGGTTTGCCGTCGGCAGTCACGCCTTTGAACAGGTAACCGCCGCCCTGGGCAAGCGGAGCGCGAACGCCGGCGCCGTTGGAGTTGTATCCCGCGGTGTGCGGAGTAAGACCCGCGGAGGCGCCGTAGTCGAGGTCGAGCGAGTAGACATCGCCGCCCTGGCGTACATCGACCAGGAAGTAAAGCGAGAGGTTCTTATAGGTAAATGTGTTGCCGATACCGCCCAGCCACGTGGGATTGATATTGCCGATGTCGGAGAGCTTGTTGGTTGATTTGACGGGATAGCCGGCAGAGTCGATCAACACCTGGCCGTTCTTGTATTGATAGTCGGAACCCCGGAAGATACCGATGGATTTACCCACCTCGGCCACCATCTGGACGCTGTTCTGGTAGGAAGAAATGATGTAAGAAGGTTGGCCGCCATAAAGGGCGAGCGCCTTGTTCTTGTTGTGCGACCAGTTGATCGCCATGGTCCAGGAGAAATCACGGGTCTTTATGGGTACGAGGTTCAGGGTGACCTCCTGGCCCGTGTTCTGGATGGTGCCGCCGTTGACATAGAAGGTGGAGTACCCGCTGCTGCTGGAAACCGTGATCGGCAGGATCTGGTTCTGCTGTTTGGAATTGTAATAGACGAGGGTCAGGCCGATACGGCTGTGCAGGAAGGACAGCTCGGCGCCTGCCTCGTAAGTATGATTCTGTTCGGGAAGCAGATTCGCATTGTTATTGAGGGTCGGTGAGGTGAAGATGGTCTGGCCGTTGAACGGTGTTCCGGAAGTGTAGGTATTCTTCGTAGCGAATACCGGCGCATCCCCGCCTACTGCTGCGTAATTGACCCAAACCTTACCATAATTGAGGACGTTTTGCGCCTGCGGGATCAGCTTGGAGAAGACCCAGTTGGCGGATACCGAGGGATAGTAGAAGCTGCTGTTCTTATTGGGCAGGGTCGAGGATTTATCGCGGCGGATGGTACCGTCCAGCGTGATCATGTCCTTATAGGAGACGGTTGCGCCGGCAAAGATACCATCCACCTCTTTTACCGAATAGCTTTCCGTCGGCGCGGTGATACTGTTGACGGAGTTGGCCAGGGCGAAGAAACCGGGGACCACCAGGCCACCGTTGGTGGCGGCGGAGATGCTCTGGTTCACGTCTTGACGGATATTACCGCCCAACAGGGCCTTTACATTGAAATTCTCGTTGAGGTCTTTGTTGAAATTGATCAACAGGTCGTAGTTGGTCTCGGTGAAGCTGCCGTTGTAGCGGCCATAGGCGGGAGTGCCATAGCTGCCGACATCGTAGCGGGTCTCCTGCAGCTGGTTCCAGTTGTCTATCGAAACGCGGCCGAGGATGCTGAGGTAGGAAGTGGGTTTATAGTTGGCAAAGACGTTGCCGGTGTAGCGGGTGCGGTCATCCGATTCGAAGTTCTTATAGCGAACCCAGTACGGGTTATCATGAAATTTTGGTTTCAGAACGCTGCCGGGTGCGTTTTGCAGATAACTACCGGTGGCCCAGTTCCAGGTGGCATTTGTAAGGGTCCGGAAGAAGTCGGCTTTTTGCGCGTGAAGATCGATATTGGTCTGCCACCATTGGCGGAAATCGGTAAAGGGGTTGATCTGGGTTCCATTGCCGCCGCCATAGCCGTATCCATAGCGTCCGATGGCCGCGTCGTCGGAATAGTTGATCTGGCCGCCGACGGTCACTTGTTCGTTGAGATTGTAAGTAGCGGACATACTCAACAGGGTCTTTCTATTGTTGCTGTTGGGAATATAACCTTTGTCATTGGAACGGGTGAAGCCGACCCGGAAGGTGCCTTTATCATCCCCGCCGTCGGCCGACACGCTGACGATGTTGGTGACCGGAGTTACGAGATAGTCCTGGGCCTTATTATGCTGGGCCGGAACCCAGGGAGTTGCTTTCCCGAAATTGGGATTGCCGGGGGAGAAGGCATCCCAGTTGTATACCATTAAATTCTTGTCATAGGCGGGACCTGTAGCCTGGTCGGCGTCGGTCTGGACGATCTGTACCGGTTGGGTCGGGCTGAAGGAAGTCTTTTGCCAGTAAAAGAAGGGGTTGGGGTTACCGGCGTCCGCATTACCCTGGCTGCCGATGCCGGGGCCGTATTGTTGCTGGAAGACCGGCATCGTGCTTTGGTCGGGTGTGCCCGCGGTGACCCCGGCGTTGAGGGTAACGCCAATGCCTTTCCGTTTCGATCCTTTTTTGGTGGTGATGAGAATAACGCCATTGCTGCCGCGGGAGCCATAGAGCGCCGAGGCGGCGGCGCCTTTCAGGACGCTCATCGATTCAATATCCTCCGGGTTGATATCGGCTATGGAGTTACCGAGGTCGTAGCTGTTGCGGGCCTGGTTGGTATTGTCATAAGGAACGCCGTCGACGACAAACAGGGCCTGGTTGTTTTGGGTGAGAGACCGGGTGCCCCGGAGGATGACGTTGTTGGAGCCGCCCATGGTGTTGCTGGATGTCACCTGCATCCCTGCTACTTTGCCGGAGAGATTGTCTACAAAGTTCGAGCTGGGCGTTTTTGTGATCTCGCTGCCCGTCAGCTGCTGCGTGGAATAGGGCAGGGAGTTGTGCGAACGCCGGATACCGAGAGCGGTGACGACCACTTCATTCAACGTGGTGTTGGTCCGGGCCAGCCGGATGCTGAAGCTCTCCCGGTTGCCGACCCTGATCTCCTGCGACTGGAAGCCGACATTGGAGATGATCAGCTCGTCGGTGGGTTGGGCTGAGATGCGAAAGGAGCCGTCTTCGCCGGTGGTGACGCCGCCGCGGGAAGATTTCAGGCGAACACTAACGTTGGGGATGGGGGCGCCGATAGAGTCGACGACCTTTCCGGTGATGACTCGTTTTTGAGCGTGAGCGGTGATGCATAGCAGTGACGCTATGAGAAAGCATAACGCTCCGGTCAGCAGTTTTCTCATGACTACAGTTGTTTGGTTATGTGACTATATGGAGTGTACCCAAATGTAAGAAGCGACCTTGCGAGTCGCTTCTTCATTTTTGATCTGTTATGGCCGGAAATTACCTGATCTCGAATTCCTTTTTTTGCCGGATGTCTGTACTGCTGCTGCCGATCATCACCTGGAATTTGCCGGGTTCGACGCGCCAGACATTGTCTTTATCAATAAGAGAGAGGTCGTCGGGGTGGAGGGTGAAATGGAGTGTCTTTTTTTCGCCCGGTTTGAGGGTGATGCGTTGGAAGCCGCGGAGCTGCTGGGCGTATACTGTGACGCTGCTGACTTCGTCGTTGATGTACAGCTGGGCGACTTCGTCGCCTGTACGGTTGCCTGTGTTCGTTATGTCGACCGATATTTCGATATCGCCCTGCGGGTGTTGGATGGCGGGGGTGACGATGAGATTGCTATAAGTAAAGTTGGTGTAGCTGAGGCCGTGGCCGAAGGGATAGATGGGGCCGAAGACGCTTGTCCTGTTGTCTTTTTTCGTTGGCTGCGAGCCGGGCTTATAGGGGAAGTTCCATTCGATCTCGCCGGTGGTCTTTGGGAAGGTGATGGTCAGCTTACCGCCGGGGTTGTTGTCGCCGAAGAGGGTCTCGGCGATGGCCTGACCGCCGAAGGAGTTGGGGAACCAGGCTTCGAGGATCGAAGGGATATAGCGGTCGGCCCAGTTGATCGTCAGTGGCTGTCCATTGATAAGTACCAGGACGATGGGGCGGCCGGTGGTTTGCAATGCCTGGAGCAGCTGTTCCTGCCGTCCGGGCAGGCCGAGACCGGTTCGTGACATCCCTTCTCCTACCCTCTTTTCATCTTCGCCCAGGACGGCGATGATGACGTCGGCGTTGCGGCCTTTTGCGATGGCCTCCTCGATGGCCGACCGTTCGTCGGCGCCGAGGGGAGTCGGAATGATCTCGCTTTCGGGCCAGGAGCTATCGACGATGTCACAGCCTTTGACGTAGTCGATGGTGGCCGAATTGCCGAGATAGCTACGCAGGCCGGCATCGACGGAGATGGGAGCGAGATGTGAGGGACCGTAGCGGCTGATCGCGTAAGAGGTTTCTCTCCCGAGGGGGCCGGTGACCAAAATATGATGGATCTTTTGCTTGTCGAGGGGCAGAAGGCTGCTGTCATTTTTCAGCAGGACGAGGGATTCGCGGGCCATTTTGAGCATGAAATCCTTTGTCCGGCCCGGGGCGAGAATTTCATCGGCTTTTTTGGGGTCCTTTACATAGGGTTGGTCGAAGAGGCCGAGCCTGAATTTAACGCGGAGGACATCGGCCACCCGTTTGTCGAGGGTATGGACGGAAAGATCGCCGTCTCGGACCAGTTCCCGCAGCGGATCGATAAACGTGTTGGGAGGGGTGAAATTTGTCCGGACGTTCAGACCGGCCTCTATAACCTGGCGAACGGCGTCCTTATAGGAGGTGGCGACATGATGTTTTGTGAAAAGGTATTCGACGGCGTCGCTGTCGGAGACGACATAACCGTCAAAACCGAATTTTTCGCGGAGGAGCTCGGTGAGGAAGTAGTAGCTGCCGGTAATGGGCACACCGTCCCAGTCGTTGTAGCTGCTCATCACGCCCATGGGATGGGCTTCCCGGATCACGCGACGGAAAGCATAAAGGTACAGCTGTTGGAGTTCTCGCGGAGCCACATGAGGGTCTGTTCGAACGCTACCGTCACGGCCGCCTTTTGGGACGCTGTAAACGGCGAAGTGTTTGAGCGTGGAGGCGACGCCCTGTTCCTGGATTCCGAGGGTCATCTGCTTGCCCAGCTCGGCAACGAGGAATGGCTCTTCCCCGTAGCATTCCAGCGTGCGGCCCCAGCGGGGATCGCGGGCGAGGTCGAGGATGGGAGCATAAACGTTGGTATAGCCCAGGGCTTTTGCTTCCCGGCCAACGATGACGCCGGCCTCATGGACCAGGGGTTTGTCCCAGGTAGAGCCGATCGCAATGGGAGCGGGCAGCGAGGTAGCCCGGTCGTGGTTCAGGCCATGGATGCCTTCATTGGTGAAATCGACGGGGATTCCCAGGCGGGTCTGTTCGACAAACCAGCGTTGGACGGTGTTGATGGCTTCGGCGTGGCGGCTGAAGGGAAAAGATAGGGTCGTTTGGGCTTTGGGGTTGCCAACGAGAGAGTTGAGGTCTTCGTCGATGTTGGCGATGCCGTCTTTCCAGATCTCGTTTTTCCATTCTGGGGTGGGTAACGAGTCCTTTAATACCCGGCCGTAGCCATATAGGGTGGCGGTCTGGCAGGTCTTTTCTTCGAGGGTCATCTGGCTCAGCAGGTCCGCGATGCGGCGGTCGACCGGCTGGGCGGGATCTTCGAAGATGTCTTTGATGCCGTTCTTGTTGAAGTCGATCCAGCCGTCGTGATAGATGGATCTAACCTGGGCGGATGCAAGCAGGGTGGCCAGGCAGCAGGTGGCCGATAAGATCGTTTTGCGCATCCGCGAATATACTTACCATGCCTCATTCTTTTGAAAGGCAAGGATAAAAATGACCCCGCTTACAAGTATGGAGAAGCCGACGAACTGCTGGCTTTCGATATTCAGGTAACTATACATGTAGAGGATCTGGCCGATGACCAGGAACAGGGAGCAGCCGATGAGGATCAGCTTCCGTGCACTGCTTTTTGATCTGCCTTTGAGAAAACCGAAGATGGACACAAGGGAGAAGAAGATGCCGACGAGCGTTGTCATAGGAATGGATTTATTCCAATATACAGCCGGGCGGGCGCCTTTGCAATAGGAAATTTGCGCTTGGGGCAGCGGAGAATTACTCCGGGGGCAGCAACTCACTGGGAGACAGGCCCAGACCGCGGGCCAGGGCTACCAGGGTCGTGATCGTGGGGTCGAGTTCGCCAGCTTCGATGGCGGCGATGTCCTGGCCGCTGACGCCGGTAAGGGCGGCGAGCTGAGCCAGGGAGAGGTTCTTTTGGCGGCGCCGGGCGGCCAGGCGTTCGCCGAGACTTTGGAGGGGATCTTGCTGTTTGTCCATAATGGGTGTGTTGATGGAGGAACAGCAAGGACACGGGATGCCTTATAGAAGGTCTTTCCCTAGTACGGCCTCAGCCCGGTTGTAACCAATGGAAAAGGAAGAATCAAATGACTTCCGGCTCGTATTCCAGCAAGATGGCGGGCTGGGCTTCGAGGGCAACGGCCAGTTGCAGGAGGGTAGTAAAAGTGATGTTGATCATCCCTTTTTCGATCTTTGCGATCTTACTGTTGTCGATGCTGCAGGCATACGACATTTCGCGAAGGCTGAGTCCTTTTTCTTTGCGGAGCTTTCTAAGGTTCTCGCCAAACCTTTTCAATACCTTTTTATCAGCTGGTGTTATCATTATCGTAACCTTAATGTAGGCCTAAGGTGGAAAGTTTTTTCAAATTCATTGTGGTCTAAATAGGCCGCACTAAACTGATTTAATAATTCGTTCATCCACGAATGGTAAAGCGGTGACCGCGATCTTCGAATCGGCGGCACCGTAATATAGGAATTTTAAGCGGGGAAAGAAGGTTACAATGTTATTCGTACCGGTCGTAGATGAGGTTACCGATGACGTCTACCATGATCGCACATTTTGGGGAATCCGTTTCCCAATCCGTCCCTTTTCTCCGGACAAGGCCGTAGTAGACGTTATTCAGGAATACCTGGAAGGAGGTGGGGATGCGGTGCTGGAGGCCTGTTTGGAGGGGTTGGATGAGGCCACTGTATCTTTTGCCGTCGTAATTGAAGTTGATCGGAAATTTATTGAACATAAAATAGGTTTTTTCTACAATTCCTATTGAAGAAATCGTGCCAGATAATGCCGAATAAATTAACGACTTGTCGGGTGATTTTGTTCAGCGAATTTGCGGGAAAGCCATGCCGGTGATCTTCCGGTACAGGTCGACGGCAAACAGGTCGGTCATCCCGGCGATGAAGTCGACGACCGACTGGATATCATTATACAGGCGGTCGGGGGTGCGGGTGATGACGAATTGCCGGGAGATGAGCTGGAGCAGCTTCTCCGATTTGACATTGCCGGGATCGAGGATGGCGCCGAAGAATTCTTTCAGCATGCCACCGATGACATTGTAGCCGGCGATCTCGATCTCGACAACGGAGCGGTGGTTGTAGATATGCTGGACGGAAAAGGCGTCGATCTCTTTTAGGAGCGCGAGCTCGCGGGGGGGAAGGTAGTCGATCAGGGATCTTATGGTCGATCCGGCCAACAATTCCGGCTCTTTTTCCATAAAGATGTCGCGGACCCGGAAGATCAGTAAATTAATGAGTTTTGCCCGGAGGAACTGGACCTTCTGATTATCGTCGTTGATCTCCTTGAAGATGGTTTCCACTCTATCCCGGGCGTCAAAGCCCGTTTCCTCATCGAAGAAGGAGAGGAAGAGATGGGCGATGGTATCGATGGAAATGATATTCAGCCGGTGGGCGTCCTCAAAATCGATGATCCGGTAGCAAATGTCGTCGGCCGCTTCGACAAGATAGACGAAGGGATGCCGGGCGAAGACATTCTTTGCCGGATCGGGCTGGGGGATGCCGAGGGCGGTAGCGATCGAGCGCCAGGTTTCGATCTCCGAGTCGAAAAAGCCGGACTTCTTGGTATGCAGCTGCTGTTTATTAAACCCGTTGAGGGAATCGGAGGGGTATTTGACGATCGAAGCGAGGGTGGCGTAGGTGAGGCGGAAACCACCCCGCGAGGGCTCGTTGAAGTTATGCGTGAGGGTCCGGAAGGCGTTTGCGTTGCCTTCGAAGTACAGGAAATCCCGTTGTTGGTTAGGGCTCAGGGATTCGAAGCGTCTGCGCTGGTCGCCCTCGAGGCCGCGGAAGAAGTTGCGGATGGCATCCTCCCCGGAGTGGCCAAAGGGGGGATTGCCGATGTCATGGGCGAGGCAGGCAGCCGCGATGACGGAAGGCAGCTCGTATTTGTAGAATTCTTTAAAGTTCTCTCCATTGCCGGCGTGCCTGTCGGCGATGGCGTCGCCGACGGTCTTGCCGAGCGAACGACCGACGGAAGCGACCTCCAGGCTGTGGGTGAGGCGATTGTGGACAAAGACGGGACCGGGCAGGGGGAAGACCTGGGTCTTGTTCTGCAGGCGCCGGAAGGCGGAGGAGAAGATGATGCGATCATAATCTCTTAAAAAAGATGTACGGAGTAATGCGTCGCTGGGACGGGCTGCGCCCTTGGCTTCCGGGTCGGAGGAAGACCGGCCGGAGGAGCCGGTACGGAGCGGAGAGTAGAGCTGTTGCCAATTCATTTTTTGTATCCTACGGTGTTGCTGAGTGTCCCGATGTGGTCGATGGTGATCTCCACTTTGTCGCCTTTTTCGAGGGTAAATTCGTTTCCCGGGACGAGGCAGGTACCGGTCATCAAAAAACAGCCCTGCGGGAAGTCCATGTCCCGATAGAGCCAGGAGGCCAGGTCGGCAAGTTTTCTTTTTATCTGGCTGATGGCGACCTCGCCGGCATAAACGTCCTTACCACCCCGCCGGATGATCATGCTGATCCGGGTGGTTGTCGGGAGGGGTGCGGCGGGGACATACAGACAGGGGCCAAGTGCGGCGCTGCGTTCGTATACTTTGGCCTGGGGCAGATAGAGTGGGTTCTCCCCTTCGATGCTGCGGCTGCTCATGTCATTGCCGATAGTATAGCCCTGGATCGCGCCATTGGGGTTTATAAAGAGGGTCAATTCGGGCTCGGGGACATTCCAGCCGGAGTCGTGACGGATGTACACCTCTTCGTCATGGGCTGCGACCCGATGGGCCTGGGATTTGAAGAACAATTCCGGGCGTTCGGCCTCATACACTTTATCATAGAAGGTGGCGCCGCCGGATTCCTTTGATTCTTCCATGCGGGCGTCCCGGCTACGCAGATAGGTGACACCCGCCGCCCAAACCTCCTGGGCGCCGATGGGGGCCATGAGCCGGCTATTCAGCAGCGCGTCGGCCTCTACCGGGCTGAGCAGGTCTGCGTGATGGGTCTGTTTCAACAAATAATCGTGAAGCTGGTCGCGGCAGATCAGCTCGTCCCAGGGTTGGGTGATCAGGTAGGATCCCTTGTCGTGCTGGAGCAGGCTGCCTTTGCTGATACGGTACAGTTTCATAATGGGTCAAATATAAGTACATCCGTGCAGCCCTTGAAGATTAAGTGGATTTTAATCCGTTAGGCTTGCAAAATTCCTTGAATTTGTTTACCTTATACAACCCCTTTTTAACACCCTCGCTTACCTTGATATGAAACATACGCTTTCCATTCGCCAGCAGCTGCCGCTGCTGATCTGTTTATTATTGATCCTGGTGATCACGCTTTTTGGATCCATCTCCTACCTGGGTGTACGCCGGGCCTCTATGGCGATCGGGGAGCAACGGCTGCAAAGCCTGACACAGGAGCTTTCTTCCTTATTCCAACAAAACGGGCATACCCTGGCGGCCAGTACACAGACGTTGGCCCGGCAGGACGATATCGTCAACTATTTTTCGGGGGAACCCGCCACCGGAGTTGCCTCCGGCAAGGCGCTGGAGGCGATGAAGAAAATGCTTGTCGATTCCATGACGGTCGGCGCCGACTTGCGGGACCTGCGGGGAAGGTCATTATTGACGGTGGGGAGAAGCGTTTCCCCGGATGTCGCGGCGGAGTTCAATGCAGGCAAAACCGACAGCCCTTTTGTGGGGCGGATCTACCTTTCCGGGGATAGTATGTTCTATCCCAGCATTGCCCGTGTTTACCGGGAAGGAAAACCGGAAGGTTATCTTCTCCGGTGGCGGCCGGTAAGGACGAGCCCAAAGGCGGTCGTTCAACTGTCGCAGCTGCTGGGCACGAAGGCGGCGCTGTATTTTGGAAATGACGACGGGTTATTTTGGACCGATATGCTGAAGCCGGTGAGCAATGCATCCCCGACCGTGCGAAACCAACGGAAGCTGCTGCACTACGTCCGCCGGAATGAGAAGGTCATCGGGTACACCACACCGATACCGGGCACGCGTTGGCTGATCATGGTCGAGCTGTCCGAAGACCTGATCCTGGAAGCGGCCAATCGCTTTTTATACTGGATGCTCGGCATTGGGGCCGTGCTGGTGATCAGTGGAAGCCTGATCGCCTGGTTCATCAGCCGGAGTGTCACCCGCCGGCTGGACCGGCTTATGCATGCTACGACCATCATCACGGAAGGGGACAATTCATCCCGGGTCCCCGTCGACCGGCCCGACGAGATCGGCAAGCTCGCGGCATCTTTCAATACCATGATGACGCAGGTGCGTCATACCCAGGAAGACCTGGAAAATAAGGTGCGACTGAGGACCCATGAATTGGAGGCGGTGAACAGGGAGCTGGAAGCCTTTTCCTATTCTGTTTCCCATGACCTGCGTGCGCCGTTGCGGGCGGTCAGTGGATACACGATGATGCTGAAAGAGGACTATGAACACAGTTTCGACGACGAGGCGAAGCGCATTACGGGTAATATTTTGATCAATGTGAAGATGATGGGCCGGCTTATCGACGACCTGATCGGGTTCTCGCGGCTGGGAAAGCGGGACGTCAAGAAACAGGTAACGGATATGAAGGAGCTGGCCGAGACCTGTGTTGGGGAGCTTATGCCGGCGTGGCCTGAGGCAAGCTTCCAGGTGGATATCGGAGCCTTGCCGACTTGTATGGGAGATAGCGACCTGCTCAAGCAGGTATGGATCAATCTTATCAGCAATTCCATGAAATATTCTTCCCGGCAGGCGGAGCCGCGTATCGATATCGGTGCGATGGGCGAGGCGACCGGGACGGTTTATTTCGTCCAGGACAACGGGGCGGGATTCGATATGCGGTATGCAGATAAATTATTCAAGGTTTTCCAGCGCCTGCACAGCCAGGAGGAATTCGAAGGGACGGGAGTGGGTTTGGCGCTGGTAAAACGTATTTTGGACAAGCACAGGGGGGATATCTGGGCCGAGTCCTCGCCCGGCAATGGCGCCGTTTTCTATTTCAGGATACCCTCCTGATCAAATGAACTAACAATCCTATCAATATGCTAAATCACGTAGAAGTACTACTGGTAGAAGACAATGTTCATGATGCGGAAATGACGATCCGCGCGTTGAAGAAGGTGAACCTCGCCAATTGCCTGGTCCATCTCAAGGACGGGGAGGAAGCGTTGGACTTCATCTATGCGCGGGGACCCTTCGCCGACCGTCATTCGGCCGATCTGCCGAAAGTGATCCTGCTGGACATAAAAATGCCGAAAGTGGATGGGATCGAAGTGCTGAAGCAGCTGAAAGGGAATCCGCTCAGCAAGTCCATCCCGGTGGTGATCATGACCTCTTCGAAGGAAGAGCAGGACATCATCAACAGCTATGAGCTGGGGGTGAACAGCTATGTGGTGAAGCCCGTGGATTTCGAAGGATTTGCGCGAGCCGTCAGTCAGCTGGGAATGTACTGGCTGTTGACCAACCAGCCGCCGATATCGCAAAATAACCTATAAACGCATCGCTATATGGCTTTACCATTAAAGATATTGCATCTTGAAGACCTTCCCTCGGACGCAGAACTGGTGGACCGCGTTCTCCGGAAGGCAAAGATCGAGTTTGAAAAAAAAGTGGTGGTAGACAGACCCGAGTTCGTCCAGGCGCTACGCGAATTCAAGCCCGACATCATCCTCTCCGATCATTCCTTACCGGCATTCAATTCCCTGGAAGCGCTCCGGATCACCAAGGAGGAGGGAATTGCGGCGCCCCTGATCCTCGTGACGGCGACCGTGTCTGAAGAATACGCGGTGAATGTCATGCAGGAGGGCGCCAGCGACTATATATTAAAGGACCGGCTGGAGCGTTTGCCCAATGCCGTTCGGAATGCGATGGACAGAAAGCAGATGGGTGACGCCCGGAGGCGTGCCGATGACGCGCTTCGGTCGTCCGAGCAGAAGTACAAGCTGCTGTTCGAAGCCAATCCCATGCCGATGTGGATGTTCTCGAAGTGTTCGATGCGGATCATCGATGTCAATGCGGCGGCCATCGAGCACTACGGCTATACGCGTGAGGAGTTTCTGTCCCTTCCGGCCGAAAGTCTTTGGAACCGGGCTGAGGCGGGGGCATACCGAAGCGGTATTTGGAAGCAGCAAAAGAAGAACGGCACGATCATCGACGTGGAGGTGATCGCCCATGAGCTGGTGCATGACCAGGAGCCGGTGATCCTCGTGCTGGTGATCGACATCACGGAAAAGCTGCGGGCGCAGGCGGAGCTTGTCCGGCAGGCGGAGAACCAGCGGAAGTTGATCACGCAAACCAGCATCCAGGTGCAGGAGCGGGAACGGGAGGAGATCGGCAAAGAGCTGCATGACAATATCAACCAGATCCTGGCGGCGACGCGGCTGCACCTGGACCTGGCCATCCAGGAGTGCTCCGAGGAAGCTGTGTCGGAAGTGCTGGTGAGAAGCTATAAAAATCTGAGCGTCGCCATGGAGGAGATCCGCCAGCTTACCCAGTCGCTGGTCGCCCCCACCCTTGGCGGCGTGAGCCTGGACAAGGCCCTGGCCAAGCTGATCGACGATATGCCGGCCAAGTCCTCGCTGCGGCTGAGCCTGGATACTTCGGGGTATCGGGGCGATATCGATGACGAAGAGGTGAAACTAACCTGTTACCGGATTGTACAGGTGCAATTGAGCAATATCATCAAACATTCCAGGGCAAAAAACGCCTCCATCGGGTTGCGGAAGACCGATTGCCTGGTCTTGACCATTGCCGACGACGGGATCGGCTTTCATCCCGGGGCAAAGACGACGGGTATCGGGCTGCGTAATATCCGGAACCGGGTAGGTTACTACAACGGTGAGGTCAATATCGCATCGGAGCCTGGACAAGGATGCAGGCTTACGATCCTCATCCCCCTCGGACGATGAGCAGCCAACCCTTTCCTTTTTCTACCGGGATGGGGTCCTGGGCGGAGAATGTTCTTGCGGGCTGGAAATTTTCGATCGCCGGGGCTTGGAGGGTGGCGCGGCCAGGGTCGATGCCCAGCTTTTGCCAGTCGATGTTCAGGGTCACGGTGGTGTCCCGGGGCGCCCAGGAGGCCAGGGCGATGATTGCGGCGCCGGACTTACGATACACGGTGGCGGGAACGTCGGCGGCGTTTGTTCTTACGGGGCAATTGGGGCTCCAGTAACCGATCATTTTGGTGCCTTGCATTCCAAAATCATCCCAGGCCTTCCAGATCGGGCGGGGATCGGCGTTGTCGGACCAGGGCATGCGGTTGGTCATGCCATAGATGATACCCCGCCAGGGGTTGCCGCCGTGTTCGAGCATCTCGCCCATCAGGCCAAAGGGGATGCCGCTGACCTCGACGAGGAAAAAATCGGGCGGATTCTTTTCATAGTCAAAATACTCCCCAAACCACAAACGATCGAGATAGGGAAAATGCTCCATGTAGAGATTGGCGCTGTTG
>Ga0310811_10001179_pt1 | contig 33501 bp, 30 predicted proteins | sample YCmetagenome_FD_207642 | JGI IMG/M metagenome (GOLD analysis project Ga0310811, IMG submission 207642) | Soil microbial communities from experimental microcosm in Duke University, North Carolina, United States - YC | ecosystem: Engineered > Artificial ecosystem > Soil microcosm > Unclassified ...
GCGTCTGCGTCGTACGGCTCCCGCCGCGAGCGGCGCCCGGTTCGAGCGCCAGCGTGAGCGACCGGTAACCGCCCAGGTGCACCGCTCCGACGGCGCTCGCCTGCAGGCCGGAGGTGACCTGCGAGTCTGCGAGCACACCGAAGCTCCACGTGCCCGCGGACGAGGCCGCCTGGCGGGAGGGCGCGAACCTCACGGTGCAGACACCCGGACGGCCGGGATAGACGGTGAGGTCGGCGGGCTCGACACTCGCCCAGGACGCCGCGGGGCCGGAGACGCGGACCAGGAACCGCTCCACCCGGTTCCCGGTGTTGTGGATGGTCGCCTGGGTCTCCGCGATCTGCCCGGGGTCGACCGTGAGCGTGGGATCGGCGAGCTCGATCCGCGCCCCCGACCGCTGCTCCTGCTCCACCCGCTCGTGCCGGGCGGTCTGCGGTTGCGCCTCGGGCTGCGGCGGGTGGGGGGTCGAACCCCGCTGGTCCGGTGGCGGCGGCTCCTGGGCGGGTGGGCGGTGGGTCGCCGTCCGGTCCCACGGCAGGTACGCGCCGCAGGAGGGGTTGACGCAGAACTGGGTGCCTTCGGCGTTGACCTGGCCGCAGACCGCACACGTGACGCTCATTGCAGGCCCTCCAGCCACGATCGCACCTGGTCCTGGTTGTCGTATGCCCAGGATGCGGCCGCGAGCAGCAGGGCGATGACGACACACCAGAGCACCAGTTTGACCAGTCCGCCGAGGCAGCCTGCCCTGCGCCGCCGCTGGGCGCCCGACGGGACGTACACGACCTGCGGCCGCGGGGGTTCCGGCGGCGGCTCGGGCCGTGGCGGCGGGGGCGCGGGGGCCGGCTGGGGCCGCGGCGGAGCCGGGACCGCGCGAGAGCCGTTCACGGCGATCGGCGCGCGGTCGCGCGCGGCCGCGGTGACGGTGAAGCGGTAGGTCCGGCCGTCGTCCTGGCCGCTCACCACGGTCACCCTGATGGGCACGGTCGTCCGGCCGGGAACGGCGGAGACCGATGTGGGCAGGTCGAGCCGGAGCTCGCCGGACTCGTCGGTGGCGCTCAGCTTCACCACCTCGGAGAGGTTGCCCTGGTTGTCGAGGATGAGGGAGTGCTCCGTCGTTCCCCGGCCACGTGTGACCTGCGGCCACAGCTCGGCCGTGAGCGCGGAGAACGTGCCGACCGTGAGCCAGCCGGTCGCGTCCGCGTGCAGACCGGTGTTGACCGACGACTCGACGAGGACGCCGAAATCCCACCGGCCGGCACCGGCCGCCGACGAGCGGGGCGGGGTGAAGCGCAACGCGCAGGTGGCCTTGGTGCCCGGATAGACGGCGAGCTCGGCCGGGTCGGCCTGCCCCCACGCCGCGGCAGGCCCGAACAGCCGCAGCTGGAACTGCTCGACGCGGGTCCCGGTGTTGTGGATCGTCACCTGGGTCCCGATCGTCTGGCCCGGCTCGACCGTCAGGGACGCCTCCGCGAGATCGATGCGCAGGCCCGCGCGCTGCTCGGCGACGGGTACCCGGCCCGTCTCCGGCTGCCGGGCACGGTCCCACGGAAGGTAGGCGCCGCACGTCTGGTTCGCGCAGAACTGGGCTCCGCCGACGTTCTGGAAGCCGCACTTGGCGCATGTCAAAGTCATGTCACGACCAGCCAGTCATATGGGATCTTCACGAATGGTCGCCGGGTGTAGAACGGCTCGACCTCGGCGAAGCCGTCGCCCTGGCTCAGCACGCAGACGTCCGTCAACGCCGAGGCGTAGAGGCCGGTGTCGTCCCGGTAGCTCGTGGCGTCCGGCGTGAGGAGCACCGCCGATCGGAGGCCGATCACGTCGTGCTCAAGCCGCGGAGCGGCGACGCCGACGTTGCCCGGAACGGTCCTGGCGAGCCCGGCGGCCGCCTTCACCTGCCCCTTCCCGTCCCCGGCCGGGTCCACGACGAGGTAGTCGAAGGCCACCTCGGCCGTCGCGGCCGAGGCGTCGAGGGTCGACGCGATGAAGCCGCCCTGCTCCTTGTCGTCGATCCGCACGGCCTGGCCGCCGTCCCGCACGGTCAGGATGATCACGCTGTCCGGAGTCGCGGTCTCGATGCCGGAGACCTGCACCCGTTGCTGGCCGGTTCCGATGCGCGCACTGCCCGCCTCGTACGGCAGGCCGCCGAGGGTTCCCCGCTGCCGGTCGACCACGAGATAGCTGAAACGCAGGCCGTCGGGCGAGTCGCCGGTGACCGGCCCGATCCGGAACGAGCTCTTCTCGCGCCCGGTCACCCGCAGCGCCGCGGCGGGGAAGTTGCCCCCGGTGCGCGGGCGGTCGTCGCCGATGGTCGTGCCCGCCATCGTGATGGCGGTCAGATCCGGGGTGAGGAAGATCCTCGCGCTGGAGGCGAGGTTTCGTACGGCGACCTCCGCCACGCCGCCCGTGAGCTCGCCCTTGCCGGCGACGTACACCGGAGGGGTCACCGGTTTCGGCGTCTTCTTCACGGTCGCCTTGGGGGTGGGCTTCGCCTCCTCGCCCGGTGCGGCCGAGTTCCCGTTCGTGGCCTCCTCCGGGGCGGTCGTGTCCGAACCCTCGCCCGGTGCGGCCGTGCTTCCCGCCCCCGCCGTGGCGGGCGGGCCGGTGGAGGGACGGGTCAGCGCGAGGACGCCCGCGACGAGGGCGATGACCAGCACAGGCGCCACGACGAGCGGCCAGCGGCCGAACCGGGGGGTGACGATGCGGTTGCCCTCCGCCGTGACGGGTGGTTGGCCCGCCGGGGTCACGACCACCGTGAACGGCACCCGTTTCGGCATGCCGAACGTCGCGGGCGCCGCCCCGACCTCGACGGAGACCGCCGCCTTGCCGGGGTCGAGCCGCACCTGGGCGGGCAGCCCGATGCGCAACTCGTTCTCCGCGTCGGTGGCGGCGAGCCGCAGGTCCTCAGGGGCGTTGCCCTGGTTCTCCAGCATCAGCGAGTGCCGCGTACGGACGCCGCCACGGGACGCGGCGGGTGACAGGACGGCCTTCAGCGCGTGGAACCTCCCGATCGTGAGCCTGCCGGGCACGTCGTCGCGGAGGCCGCCGCTGACCATGGAGGCCGCCGTCACGACGAAGTCCCAGGTGCCCGCCGGTCCGGCGGGGGAGCGGGGCGGCGTGAAGGTGATCGTCGCGGTGGCGGCGTCGCCCGGATAGACCGTGAGCTCCCCGGGGTCGACCGCGGCCCAGCGGGCCGCGGTGCCGGTGACGGTCAGCGCGAACCGCTCGACCCGGGTCCCGGTGTTGTGCACGGTGGCCCGCGCCTGCGCGCCGGTGCCGGGCTCGGCCGTCAGGTCCGTCGCGTCGAGTTCCATCCGCATGCCCGTCTTGCCGCCCGCCTGTGGCCGCAACGCGGTCTGCGGTTGCCTCTCCTCGGCCGGGGCCTGCCCGGACCAGGAGAGATACGCCCCGCAGCCGGGGTTCGCGCAGAACCGGGCTCCGGGTGGATTGCTGGTGCCGCAACTGGCGCAGTTCATCGGCGCTCCGGGCTGACGAGGGAGAGATAGGTCCCGAACTCCCGCTCCAGGCAGAGGCGTCCGAGTTTGCGGTACTCCCGGGCGACGGCCCCGACGAGGTCCGCCATGCACACCGGTTCACCTGACGTCGCCGCCAGGTAGGCGGCCGTGATCGCGACCGACCGGATGTGCCCGCCCGCGAGTTCGAAGGAGCGCGCGAGGAAGTCGAGGTCCACGTCGGGGTCGCGTGGCAGACGCGCCCCCAGGCACCGGTCCCACAACGTGTGCCGCAGGTCGGAGGAGGGCACGGGGAAGTCCACCACCTGGTCGAGCCGCCGGGTGAAGGCCTCGTCGAGGTTGGCGCGCAGGTTGGTGGCCAGGATCGCGAGGCCGTCGAAGGTCTCCATGCGCTGCAACAGGTACGCGCTCTCGATGTTGGCGTACCTGTCGTGCGCGTCGCGGACCTCCGACCGCCTGCCGAAGATCGCGTCGGCCTCGTCGAACAGCAGGACGCCGTTGACCCCCGCCGCCTCGGCGAAGATCCGCTCCAGGTTCTTCTCGGTCTCGCCGACGTACTTGTCGACGACCGTCGCCAGGTTCACGGTGTACAGGTCGAGACCGAGCGACGCGGCGATGACCTCCGCCGACATGGTCTTGCCCGTGCCGGAATCGCCCGCGAACAGGGCGGTCACGCCACGGCCGCGTCCGCCTCCCGGCCGCATCCGCCATTCGCCGAGCACCGTGTCCCGGTGCCTCGCCCGCGCGGCGAGCTCCCGGAGTTGTGCTGTGACGTCGGGGGGAAGGACGAGGTCGTCCCAGCCCACGGCCGGTTCGATCCTGCGGGCCAGCCGTTCGAGGCCGCCCGCGTTCTGGGCGCGTGCGCCGAGCCGCAGATGGTCGGCGCGCAGCGGGCTCTCCTCCGCGAGCGCGATGAGGGTGGCCGCCGTCGCCGCCCGGGTGATCTGCTGGGGGCCCAGCGTGAAATGGGCGGTCGCGGCGTCCGGGTCGGCTCCTGGCGCGAGCAGGCCGTTCAGCGCGTCGCGCCACAACTCCGCCCGCACCGCGCCGGGTACGGCTTCCACGTCGGCGGGCAGCGGGGGAGTGGAGCTCCAGTGCGGGTCGAAGGGGGCCGTGCCGTACATGATGACGACGACGTTCGCGCTCGGTGGCGCGGGAAGCGGGCCGGAGATCGGACCGATGACGATTCCGCGTCCGGTCAGCAGCGCCTCACGGTAGAGCGAGCGCGCGAGGTCGGGGGTGAGCCGGGCGGCGTCCGCGCAGAGCGCCCCGGCGCCCGCTCGGGACAGCGCGGCCACGGCGAGTGCGTGCCCGCTTCCTCCGGCGCGTTCCCGCAGGTAGACGAGACGGACACCGTTCTGTACGGCTCGCGCCAGCCGTTCGGCTCCGGGAAGCGTCACCGCTGCCCGCCCCCCGGCTGCCGTGTCGATCGTCGTGTCGATGGTCGTGCCGGCTGTCGTGTCGGCGGCGGTGAGGGTGAGAACCGCCGCGAGCGCGGCGTCGGGCCGGTCGTCGCCGAGCAGGTGCGCGACCACTCGGTCCGGCACCCGGAGCGTGCGGGACAGCAGCGGCCGCTCGGGCTCCTCCACGACCAGGAGCCCGAGATCGGCCAGCGCGTCCAGCCGGGCCCGCGCGTGTGCCGAGGCCTCCTGCATGCCGCAGAGCCGGAGGGCGAGCCCGACCGTGGCCCGCCGCCGTGTGACGTCGTCGTTCAGGTAGCCGTAGAGCTGCTCGTAGCGGCTGTCCACGTCGGGCAGCACGGCGGCGAGCAGGAGTTCGACGTCGAGGTGGCTCAGGCCGGCGGCGGCGGTGAGGTCGCGGAGCCGGGACCGCCCGCCCGCGGCCTCCGCCTGGTCCGCGGCGGCCTCCACTTCGGCGAGACCGGGATCGCCGTCCCCGATGGGCAGCCGTCGCGAGCGCAGGATCTCCTCGACCGCCTGGTCGGAGAGGTAGAGGCCGCGGAAGGGGTCGTCCGGGATCGGATCGCGGGCGCGGAAGGCGGCGACGGCGCCGCGGACCCGCCGCTCGACGAGGCCGAGCCGCCCGAACAGGTGCGTCACGCCGGGGTCGGTCACGGTCGCCGGTCCTTCGCCTGGCGGGACATCGCGATGCGGGTCTGCCTGTTCACGACCCGGGCTACCAGGTCCTCCGTCACCAGCGGGGCCGCCGGCTCCGGCGGCACGGCAGGGACGGGCACGCTGACGACCACGTCCAGCGAGGGCTTCAGCTCGCCGCCGAGAGCCGTCCAGACGTCGGCGAACGCGCGGTCCTCCGGAGGCGGCGACGCCACGGTCATCGGCACGGGAAGCCCCAGTTCGGCGAGGGACCCGGTGAGCCGCGACGGCGGCATCATCTCGTTGGCGAGCAGGACGACCAGCATCGACGAGAGCAGCCGGTGCTCGTCCTCCGGCCGCTGCGTCCAGGCGGTGACGAGGTAGGACAGCTTCATGTGGCGAGGCGGCCGGTGACGTGCCGCGATCCGGCCGTCGGAGTCGTACTCCGGGATCCGGCCCAGCTCGCGCCTGCGCAGGTCCTCGCGGATGTCGTAGAGGTACATGTTGACGGTGGGGGTGTTCCGCCGGGCCGCCCACTCCTTCGTCGGGGCCTCGAGCAGCACCTCGATTCCACTGCCGGCCAGCGCGTTCTCGCGGATCAGGTTCCGCAGGGCCTCGTCGATTTCGTGGATCACAACAGGCCGTTCCTGAGCGCGTAGGCGACCGCGTGCGAGCGGTTGCGCAGGTTGAGCCGCGTCGTGACGTCGTGCATGACGCTCTTCACGGTGCGCTGGGAGTAGCAGAGCCGCGCCGCTATCTCGGCGGTGTCGTAACCATCCGCGACCAGGCGCAGCACCTGCACCTCCCGGTCGGCGAGGCCGGTGAACGACAGGCCGCGCGGGCCGAGCACGTCGCGCTGGACGCTGCCCACCTGGGAGAGCAGCCGGCCCAGCAGGTCGGGCGGCAGGGATCCCTCTCCTTTGGAGGCGGCCTCGACGATGGCCAGGAGCCGGTCGGGTGTGGCCTCCGCCCGGCGGACCAGCCCGGCGACCCCGATCTCCATGACCGCGATCAGGCCGGCGTCGTCGACGTGCCGGGAGATCACGAGAATGCGCAGGTCGGCCCGGCAGCGCAGGGCCTTCAACGATCGCAGCAACTCCTCGTCGACGGTGTCGCCGACGACGAGGGCGACCCGCGCCTCGTCCTGGCCCACCAGTCGCACCTCGGGGCGCTGGCGGAGCTGACTGGTCACCCCGGCTCGGAGGATGGGGTCGTGAGCCTGGACGTACACCGCGATGCGATTCACGCGGTCAGTATGCGAAGCGGGCCCTAACGTGCGGTCAACGTGCACCTAACGCCGCCTCTTCGGGTGCCCGACCGGGCATCCGAAGAGGGGCGGCGTTCTATCGCCGGTGGGAGAGCACCCAGGCGGCGAAGGCCTCGACCCCGTCGACGACCTTTTCGAAACGCAGGGAGTGGAACAGGTCGAACGCGTGCTGCGCGCCGGGCAACTCCGCGTAGACGACCGGCGCGGACGAGGTGCCGCTCAGCTTCCCGGCGAAGAGCCGCGCGCTTTCGACGGGCGCGATCGAGTCCCGGTCACCGTGCGCGATGAAGAACGGCGGCGCGTCCTGCCTGATGTAGGCCATGGGCGAGGATTCGGGGCCCTGGCCGTAGTAGTTCCCGTACCAGCCGTTCAGGGAGACGACGGCGGTGACCGAGGTGTCCGCGTGCTCGAATCCCGGCTGGAAGGCGGGGTCGTTGGGGGTGAGGGCGGCGATCGAGGCGAGGTGACCTCCCGCGGAGCTGCCCGACACGAAGATCGTCGATGGGTCGGCGCCGTACTCGTGCGCGTGTTCCCGCGCCCAGGCGATCACCTTCTTGAGGTCGACCAGGTGGTCGGGGAACTGGGCCGCAGGCCTGAGGCGGTAGTTCGCGCTGATGCACACCCACCCTCGGCGTGCGAGCCGGTGGATGAGAGGGAGCGACTGACTGTTCTTCCTGCCGCTGTTGAACCCACCCCCGTGCAGGTGGATCAGCAGGGGACCGCCCGAGGGGTGGGAGCGATGGCGGTAGACGTCGAGGAGATTACGCCGGCCCGCGTCGCCGTAGCTGATGTCCGCCCGCCGCTCGACGTCGCGGGGGCGTATCGCGACCGGCAGGAAGAGGATGCGGAGGAGCGGGAGACGGCGGCGCCGATTCACTTCGACGACGGGGCGCCACCCGCTGCCGAGGCCTTCGGTGAGGGAGTGGTCGATGACCGGACCCGTCCGCAGCCCCCGCCGGACGACGACCGCCAATCCGGCCAGCACCAAGGCGGCCGGCCATCCGCCCAGTATGTCGATGGAGCCCTGGCCGAGGGCCAGCGCCGTCGAGGCCAGGAGCCAGTAGAGGACGACGAAGGGCAACTCGTTGATCACGATGCCGATGCGGAAGCTCAGATAGGCGAGCGACCACGGCCTCCCCACCGGTCGCAGACCGAGCACCACACAGACCGCGGTGAGAGTCACTGTCGTCAGGTAACCGATGGGGGGAGTCATGTGGACATCGTCGCCGTCACGGCCTGCCGCCGCATCGGGCGCGCGGTCATCCCGAGTCCGACTGAGGTGACGCCCGCCTACGACTTTGGTCGAGGCGGCTGACGAAGCCGTTCGAGGCGATTTCGGGCCTGGGTCAAGCCGCCGAGCGCACTGGCTAACGGCGTCCGCGGAAGGTCCGCCGGAGGTCGTCGACCCACAGGTCGGGGATCTCCCAGGGGATGAAGTGGCCGCCGTGGTCGTGGGCGGTGAGGTTGACGTGGTTGTACCAGGCGGCGCGGTCACCGTCGAGGAAGCTCTGGACGCGCCGGTCGGTGCTGACGCCGGGCGGGTTCTCGTAGCCGACGAAGGTGATGCCGGTGGGCGCCTCGACGGCCGGCCGCCGGTCGTGGGACGGGGTCCACGGGTAGCGGTTGTTGTTGGCGTAGGTGCGGATCGAGGTGCCGATCGTGTTGGTGACCCAGAAGATCATGGCGTGGGTGAGCAGGTCGTCCTTGGTGAAGACGGTCTCGACGTCGCCGCCGTTGTCGCTCCAGTTCACCCAGCGTTCCAGAATCCAGGCGAGCATCCCGGCGGGTGAGTCGGACAGCCCGTAGGCGAGCGTGCTCGGGCCGAGCATGTGCGCGGCGAGGTGGACGGCGAACCGCTTCTCCCACGCGACGATCTGGGCGTGGACGTCGGCGGGCAGGCCGTCAGGGATGGGCCGGCCGCCGCTCAGGTCCCAGGCCCGGTCGCCGTCGAACAGGGTGGGCTTCTGGCCGGAGCCGATGTGGATGGCATAGAGCTCATCGGCGTACTTGTGCCCGAGTTGGCCGGTGACGTCGAACGCCTCGGCAGGATCGCCGCCGTACGCGCCCGGGTCGGCCAGCGGGTCGACCACCTTGGACCAGTGCCAGAACGTCCAGGGCCAGCCGTGCGTGAGGATCAAAGGTGTCGGGTTCGGGCCGACTCCGGGCTTGCGCATGAAGTGCACCGGCACGCCCTCGACCTCGAGGTGGTGGTGCTCGTAGGCGTTGATCGCAGCCTCGGCCTTGCGCCAGTTGTAGCCGGTGCGCCAGTGCCTCGGCACCGTGCGACGGGGTGGTTTCGTGGCTCATCGTCGTCTCCTCGACCACTACGGAGGTCCGCATGCCACGTATGGTCGTCGGCATGCGTGTGCTCTTCGCCAGTCTTGCGTCGGTCGGTCACACCTACCCGCTGATCCCGCTCGCGATCGCCGCACGAGATGCCGGGTACGAGGTGCATTTCGCCGCCGGCGAGGACGTCCACGCGCCGCTGGCCGCGAACGGACTGCGGCCCTTCCGCCCAGCGGACTCGTTCTACGAGATGTATGCCGAGGATCTCGAACCGGAACTGGCACGGTTACGGCCCGACCTCGTCGTACATGAATGGGGACTGCCGGGGGCGGCGATCGCCGCGCACCGTGCCGGAATCCCCGGAATCTGGCATGGGTTCGGCCGCTTGTTCCCCGAAGGAATCGGTCTCGAACTGCCCACGAAGAACGCCGAGGCTCCCGGACGGCCGCACATCGACATCTGCCCGCCCTCCTTGCAGGACAAGGATTTCCTCGCCGCCGAAGACCGACTCGAAATGCGTCCCCTCCCGTATTCCGCACCGGCCGCACTGCCCGACTGGGTCAGCCGGCGCGATTCCACGCCGCTGATCTACCTGACGCTCGGTACCGCGTTCGGCACCCCGGAGTTGCTCACTGCGGCCATTGAGGGTTTGGCGACGCTGAACGCACGCGTGGTGGTAGCCGCCGGCCGGGTGCGCCCGGAGCAACTCGGCGACCTGCCGGACAACGTCACCGTGCAGACCTGGGTGTCGCAGGCGGACTTGTTGCCGCACGTCGACGCTGTCGTGCACCACGGCGGCAGCGGCACCACCCTCGGCGCGCTCGCCGTCGGCGCCCCGCAGTTGATCCTCCCCCAGGGAGCCGACCAATTCGCCAACGCCGATGCGATCAGCTCAGCGGGCGCCGGGCTGCGCCTTCTTCCCGACGAAGTGAGCGCGAACGCCGTCGCCGAACACGCCCGGAAGCTGTTGCCACAGCAGGGACAGGCCGGCTACGGCGACGCGGCCCGGGCGATCGCCGAGGAGATCGCCCGCATGCCCTCCCCGGACGAGGTCGCCCGCCGGTTGCCGGAATACGCCAAGCGCGGATGAGTCCCCGGACCGAACCACGCTGGTGCCGTAGCAGGCAGCGGTCCCGCCGGATGAGGCGGAACTCGTCACCGACTCGTGATTGTGACTCTTCCTCCCGCGTCAGGGGCGGCCGCGCCTGCGGCCGCCCCGACACGTAGGTGGACTCAGCCCGCCGACCGTGCTGCCCCGGTTGTGCTGTCCACGACCGCCTGGTGTTCCTTCGCCCCCGCAAGGAGCGCGACTCCGACGGCAAGGAGCAGGAGGTAGGTCACCAGGTCGACGATGTTGGTCAGCAGGTCGTGCCGGTCGCTCTGGGCGAAGGTGAGCAGAAAGCCGCCGACGCCGTAGACGAGGGGCGCCCAGCGGCGGCCGCGTGACAGGTCGGCCCTTCGGGCGATGAGGATCCCCGCGACGAGCGCCACGAGCACCGACAAGATGCCGCCGACCGGCAGCAGTGCGTTGTCATGGCCGGTCGTGAGCATGATGACCCCGCCGATGCTCAGCAGCAGCCAGCCGACGGGCCACAGAGCCAAGGTGATCCGTGCGGGAAGGCCTGGTCCGGCCTCCTTCAACAGGGCGAGCCCGCCGGTCAGTACGGCGACGGCGGTACAGGCGATGGCGCCGAGCGTGTTGCCGATGTACCAGGAGGTCGTCTGCACGGCCGGGTCGCTGAACACGACGGCCCAGCCGGCGAGGAAGAGCACCCCGCCGACGATGCCGACGGCACCGAAGAAACGGGCGCGGGGAGAGTGTCGCATGGTGATCCCTGTCTGCCATGGCCGCGGAGAAGTCGGCCGGTTCGTGTACGTGGGTGTCAGATGTCCGGGTGTGTGGTCGTGAGCAGCAATACCGCGACGATCAAGGCTGCGATGAGCCGCGCAGCGGAGATCGTGACGTCGATCGGCGGGACCTTCGGGAGCACGAACGCCGGCACGCCTGTCAGCCCCGCCATCGCCTGGGCGGAGACGACCGTGTTGCGAGCCCACACCGCGCCCCGCCATGTCGGCCAGGTCGCCGCGAGGGTCAGGACTCCGAGGCCGAGGACCACGGCCGCCGCCGTGGAGCCCAGCAGCAGTCGGTAGACGGACACGGCGATATCCGTACCGGCGCATGCCACGGCGAGGACCAGCCCCCAACGTGCGGTGGCACCCTTCCGTGCCTTCCCGGGAGATCTGGCGTCGCGCATCGCGGGTCCCTTCCGGCGGCGTGTGGACGTCAGTCTGCGACGGCGGGCGGTACGAGCGGATGAGGCGAGGTTCCCTGTCGGACATGCGAGGAGGGGACAGATTCCCGGTTCGATCGGGAATGCGCACCTATGGCGACTGAGGCTGTGCACTCCTGCGGCCGCGCCGCCCAAGGTCATACTTTGCGCATGGAGATAAGTCGCGGCGCGCCCGCTGCAATACGGGTGCTCCTCGCCGACGATCACCCGGCGCTACGGCGCGGACTCGCGCTTCTGCTCGAAACAATTCCGGGTATCGAGGTGGTGGCACACGCCGGGGACGGCGAGGCGACTTTGCGGGAAATCGCGCTGCACGGCCCCGATGTGGTCGTCATGGATCTGCGCATGCCCGGAATGGATGGCATTGAGGCGACCCGGAGGGTGATGCGCGATTACCCGAGTACGGCGGTTCTGGTCCTGACCATGTTCAACGAGGATGCGATGGTGACGGAGGCGTTGCGCTCCGGCGCCCGCGGTTATCTGCTGAAGACCGCCGAGTCGGACGAAATCGAGCGTGCGATCCGCGCGGTGGCCGCGGGTGATGTGATCTTCTCTCAGGCGGTGGCAGGCCGGCTGATCGACCGGCTTTCGGCGCCGAATCCACCTCTTCCGCAGTTGTCCCCCCGCGAGCGGGAGGTGCTGGACGAGATAGCCACTGGAGCGACGAACGGGGCGATAGCGCTGCGGTTACACCTGTCCCACAAGACGATCGCGAACCACGTTTCGGCGATCTTGCTCAAGCTGGGCGTCTCCACCCGGGGTGAGGCGATCGTCATCGCCAAAGACGCCGGGCTCGGTCGCCGTGGTTGACTCGCGCGTCCGCGTCACCGCAGTCGGAATCGCCGGCGCCGTTCTGGCCGCGACCGCGATCGTCTTCGCCAACCTCGCGGGCGTCTCGTGGCGGGACTGGATAGACACATACGCGATCACCAACATCGTGTTCGGCATCGGGTTCACCCTGCCCGGCTCGATCATCGGATGGCACAGGCCCGGTCACCGGGTCGGCACACTTTTCATGATCAGCGGGCTGGGCCATCTGGTCACCGCTACCAGCGGGATGCTGCTGACCTATGGGCTCGAACACGGCTGGCCACTGCCGATGGAGCGCACGTTGGTCACCTTCTACTTCGCGGGCTGGCAGTTGGGGATCGGCTTCCTCGCCAACATCGCGTTGTTGCTCTTTCCCGACGAACGGTTGCCATCACGCCGCTGGCTTCCGGTCTTATGGCTGACGATCCTCGCCGGACTGTATGAGGCTGTCAGCAGTGTCCTGTCGACCGGCACGTTCTTCGACCATCCCGGCGTCACCTCGATCCTCAACATAGGCCTCGTCCAGCCCAACCTCGCCGATACGATCTTCGGCCTGTTGTTCATCCCCCTGAACCTGGCCTGGATCGCGGCTCTCGTGGTCCGATATCGGAGCGGCGACGAGCGTACGAAGCGCCAACTGCTCTGGCTCATCCTCGCGCTGATCGCCATGCTCCTGCTCAACACGCAACGCTGGATCACCGGCAACGGGCCGATCCTGTTGCTGCTGTCGTTCGTGCTGATCCCCCTGGCCGTCGGTGTCGCGATCGTGCGCCACCAACTGTTCGACATCCGGCTGGTGCTCTCCCGGACACTGCTTTACGGCCTGACACTCACAGTGATCGTCGCCGCGTACGCCGGCCTCGTCGCCGCCTTCTCCATGCTCGTGCCTCCCACCGCCGAACGGGGTGTGCAAGCGGGCGCGGCGATCGCGGTGGCGATCGGATTCACCCCTGTACGCCTGCTGATGCAACGTCTCACCGACCGCGCCTTCTACGGCGGCCGGTCCGACCCCGCCCGCACCGCACAACAGATCGGGCAGACCTTGAACCACGACGACGACCTCGTGGAGGCACTCGACCGCACCCGCATCGCCCTGCGCATCCCGTGGCTGGCGCTGTACGCCTCAGACGACGACGCGGTCCTCTCCCAAGCGGGCACACCACAGGACGGCAACACCACCGAGATCGAACTGCACTACCGCGGCGACCACGTCGGCACGCTCCGCGTCGAGCTACGCCGCGGCGAAAGCAGCCTGCACACCGCCGATCGCGACACGCTGAGCCTGATCGGCACACCCCTCGCGGTCGCACTGCACGCCCTCCAACTCACCGAACAGGTGCGTCAAGCCCGCGCCGCCACCGTGGAAGCGACAGGAGCCGAGCGGGTACGCCTGCAACGCGAGCTGCACGACGGCCTCGGCCCTTCACTGACCAGCCTGGCATTCCGTGCCGACGCGGCATCTCGCCTGCTGCGATCCGACATCGAAGCCGCCGGTCAGCTGATCGGTGAGCTGCGCACTGACCTGCGAGTGGTCATCGACGACGTGCGGCACATCGTTCAGGGCCTGCGCCCCATGGAACTCGATCAACTCGGACTCGACGGCGCCTTGCGCGAACACGTGGCGGCCATCCCCAGGCAGGCTGCCCGAGAGGTCGCCGTCGAAGTCAAGGCACCCCATCCCATGCCCGCCCTGTCCCCGGCGGTCGAACTCGCGGGCTACCGGATCGCGAAGGAGGCGCTGACGAACGTGCTGCGCCACTCCAGCGCCCGCAACTGCCGCATAACGCTACGCGTCGACGACAACCTGCACGTCGACGTGAGCGACGACGGAAGCGAACCCGCCACATGGCGCCCCGGAATCGGGCTCCGCTCAATCGCCGAACGTGCGGAGGAACTCGGCGGCACAGCCACCGCAGGACCGGCCACCGACGGCTGGCGGGTCACTGCGTCCATTCCCATCCACGACAGCACGGCATGACCGCTCCGGGCCCCTCTCGTGCGACTCGCGGCATGAGCGGATGCTCTACCGATCGGCCTCTGTCCGGCGTCCGTCGAGGCGGATCGTCCACGGTTCGATCGTGTCGATCCGCAGGTGGGTGCCGCTCCACGGATCGCGGCTGAGTATCGCCCTGACGGCCTCCTCGGACTCCACCTCCATGGCGAGCACGACGCGCATGTCGTCGAGCGGGCCGCCCAACACGATGATCCCTTCGTCGACCAGCATGTCCATGTACGCCGCATGCGCGAGCCATTCGGCCTGTTCTTCCATCGGCCGGGCAACATCCCACTGCGGGCCGGTACGCGACAGATGAGCGAGAAACACGGCATCGTCCTATCTCGTAGTCGAGGATGTTCGAAACGGATGCAACGTATTCTCATGCCGCGAGTGGCGCCGCTCGGCGGGCCGCGTACGGTGACGACGGCCTTCTCGTCCGCGCGCCCGTGACCGAGGCGCCATTCGTACGGCAGACTCGTGCCCGTGCCCGAGGATGAAAGCTCTCATGATGAGCCGATGGTTTTTCATCAGGACCCCGCTCGCTTCCGACGGGTCGAGCGGATGCAACTGGTCGGGAACGTCCTCTGGACGGGGATAGGCGCCTTCGTGATGGGCTATTTCGCCCGCTTGCTGGGTGTCACGTGGTGGTGGCTCGTTGACGTGGTCCTTCTGGCAATGATTGTGGCTGTGTTCATTCCGGCTGCTCGGCTCAGATGGAACGCCGATACGCCGACGCTGATCTTTGACAGGCTCGGCATCACCTACCGGGACAAACATCTCGGTATCACCTTTGGCGACAGGTCGCTGGACAAGCACCTGGCCTGGCCCTGCATCGATTCCCTCGAAATCGCCGACCACGAGAACAAGGAAGTCAGCTGGACGGCCGTCGTCGTCAGGTCGATCCCGTCCGACGCCAAGTCCGAAATTGTCTTCGAGCCAAAAAAAGTCGGAGCCTCGGACTCCGACCTCACTGACGCGCTCGCACGCTTCGCCCCCGAGAGGCTCCGGATCTTGGTTGACAAGCGCTCAGCCGTGCGGCCGTGATCGCCTGCGAATTGAGCCGGCCTTTAGCCCGCATCGCACATTGATCCCTTTCCGTCATACGCCGTCCAAGGGCTTCCCCTTATGTTCAGGCCTGCCGTACGGAAATCAGTGATCGGAAAGACCCCGCGCCCCATTGGCCGGGGAGCGGGGTCCACGCACCGGGGCGACGGGTCAGTCGCAGAACTCCCAAGGGCTGACGTAGGTACCGTCGTCGATGCCGGAGAGGCCGCTCCACTCGATGCACTTCGACGGGGCGTGCACATACACAGGGCCGGCGTAGGTGCTGTACATGTCCACGTCCTTCTGCATCGTGCCACCCTGGTACCGAAGGTAGACGCCGAGCTGGTGCTTCTTGCCGTCCGGCTTCTTCAGGAGGGTGACGGCGCAATTGTCGCCGCCGCTCTTGTACAGCACGTAGACCGTCGCGTAGGCGCCGACGGCGTGGGAGTCGAGCACGTAGTAACCGGAGCCGCAGATGCCGGCGGGGGTGGCGGCGGAGGCCGGAGCCGCCATCACCGTGCCGGCGAGGGCCGCGGCACCCGCGAGCACGGCGGTCCGCTTCAAGATGTTCTTCATGGGGGCCTTCCCGTCGAATGGGTCGTTATCCATCGGCAACGCTATGAGGGTGCGATCTTCAAATGAATCCGACGGACTACTAAGAATCGGCATGAAGGCGGCTCCGGCTGTTCACCGGCGGTCCGTGACGGGTTAAACCGGTCGCCATTTCGAATTCGACCGCGCCCGGAGAACTGAGTCAGATGACTCAATCCATTCCCGTCATGGGTTCGTGCGGCCGAAGGGCATGCGACATGTCCGGCAGGCCGTATACATCCGCCGGTATCGCCTCCGTACGGGCCCGTGCCCGGACTCGGTCAGAGGTCGAGGTCGAGGGCGGCGAGTTCGGTGCGGGTGGTGATGCCGAGCTTGGGGAACGCCCGGTAGAGGTGCTGGGCCACCGTGCGCGGACTGAGGAACATCTGCGCTCCGATGTCACGGTTGGTGGCACCGGTCGCGGCGAGCCGCACGACCTGGAGTTCCTGAGGGGTCAGCCGGCCGACCAGGCGTGACTCGGGGACACGGGTGGCGGAACGGTCGCCGGTGGCCCGCAACTCGGCCTGGGCGCGGCTCGCCCAGAGCTCTGCGCCGGTGCGCCGGAAGACCTCCAGGGCCGCCCGGAGCTGGACCCGCGCCTCGGTCTTGCGATGCTCACGCCGGAGCCACTCGCCGTAGACGAGTAGTGTGCGCGCCCGCTCGAACGGCCGGTCCTCGCACGCTCCCGGCCCCAGGGCCGTCCTGAAGTGGTGTTCGGCCTCCTCCGCCGGGCTGACCAGGGCGCGGCAACGGGCCACGATGGACGGGCCGCACGGGTCGAGAAGCTTCCCGATGTCGGCTTCGAGTTCGCCGACGAGCCGGGCCGCGATGCCGGGCTTCCCGGCCCGGATCGCGGCCTCGACGTGGTCGGCGGTGCTCCGGGCCCATGCGGTGCTGTACGGCCAGGAGCGCCACCGGTTCTCCATTCGGCTCAGCGCGGATTCGTAGCGGCCGCGACCGAGATCGAGGAGGGCCAGCGCCCAGGTGGCGTCCGCCGCGCTGGGTGGGGCGCGGTGGTCATCGGCATGGCGGATCGCCTCGTCGGCGTAGGCGACGCAGCGCTCGTCGTCCCCGTCCAGCGCCGCCAGCCAGGCGAGCAAGCCGCGCAGATAGGTCGCGACCGAGCCCTGGCCCGTGTCGGCCGCGATCGTGAGGGCCTGTTCGGCCGACTCGGCCGCGGCCTGATGCCGCCCGAGCAGCGCCTGAGCGCAGGCCTGGTGAAAGAGCGCGTTGGCGAGGTGCCCGATGAGGCCGGTCGTCCGCGTCTCGGCGACCATGGCCGCCGACATCTCCAGCGCCGCCGACGCGTGCCCGGCGACGGTGAGCACGCGCGCCGTCCAGGTCTGCTCCCAGACCGAGGTGGGGCGGCGCGCGAAGAACATGGCGGGGTCGGCGACATCACCTGCGATGATCTTGTAGAACCCGCGTGCCTGACGCATGTACGGCTGGAAGTCGTGGTCCGCCGGCAGATCGAGCGTGTCCAGGATCGCCACCGCCTGGCCCGCGAGCGGGAGGTCCACACCGTGCCCTGCGTAGTAGGTCGCCATCACCAGCATTCCGGCGGCCTCCGCGGGCGCCTCGACGGCGATTTTGACGGCTCCGTCGAGCATGAGGCGCGCGGCGACTCGCGGGCTGCCATGCTCGAACTCCAGCCGGCCACGGGCGTTGGCCAGCCGGGCGAGGACGACCGGCTCATCGGTGAGCCGCGCGGCCGCGTCGCACAACTCCTCGGCCCGCTGGAACAGGCCGGCCTCGATCGCCGCCACGGCGCCGGCCGACAGACGCCGGCTCTGCGCCGCGCCGTCCTCGCTGAGTTGTGCCGCCCGCTCGTAGGCCGCGACGGCCGCGGCCTGGCCGTCCCGCTGTACAGAGCTCTCCGCCGTCCGTTCCAAGGCGGCGGCGGCCCTCTCGTCCGGTCCGAACGCCGCGGCGGCGAGATGCCAGGCCCATCGGTGCGGATCGCTCCCGGCGACGATCCCGGCAAGGGCTTGGTGCACGGTACGCCGTTGGGTGAACAAGGCACCCCGGTAGGCCGCGGTCCGCACCAGCGGATGCCGGAACCGCACCGAGCCGGCGGTGACGACGACGAGTCCGGCCCGCTCGGCTTCGGCCAGGGCCGTCGTCGGCACATCGAGGAGGTCGGCGGCCCGCATGACCGTGCCCAGCTCACCGGTGCCCTCCGCCGCGACGATGACGAGGAGATTCCTGGTGGCCTCCTCCAATCGGTCGATCTGCCCGGTGAAGGCGCGTTGCAGGTGTTCGGTGATCGGCAGTGGATCAGTGGGCGAGTCCTCGTCGCCCACCGTCTTGGGCAGTTCCCGCAGGGCGAGCGGATTGCCGCCCGCGGCGGCCAGCACCCGGTCCCGGAGCCGCGCCGGCAAACCGGGGGCCTCCTGGACGAGCAGGGCCGTCGCCGCGTCGTGCGGCAGCCCGCCGAGCCACATGACCGGAAGGTCCGTGGAGGACGACGTGTGGCCGGCCGGTCGCCCGCCCTCCCTGGCCGCCATCATCAGGCCGACGGGGTCGTGCTCAAGGCGGCGTCCCGCGAAACGCAGGGCGTCGGCGGATGCGGTGTCGACCCAGTGAGCATCGTCGACCAGGCACAACAGTGGCTGCTCCGTGGCCAGTTCGGACAGCAGGGTGAGCGTGGCGAGCCCGACCAGAAACCGGTCGGCGCCTGCGGCGGGTCCCATCCCGAAGGCGCCGCGGAGCGCGGCCGCCTGGGGAGCGGGCAGCACGCCGATCCGGTCGATGACGGAACGCAGCAGAAGGTGGAGGGCGGAGTAGGGCAGCTCGGCCTCACCCTCGACACCCGCCACCCGGAGCACACGCATGTCCCGCCCGGCTCGCATCACCGCATGGTCCAGCAGAGCCGACTTGCCGATTCCCGGCTCGCCCTTCAGCACGAGGGCCCGGCCCGTGCTCGCGCGGACCTCATCAACCAGCCGATCGATGACCCCGAGCTCCGGGTCTCTCCCCAGCAACACCCCTGTGATCTTACGGCGAGACGATCACAGGGACACCGATTGTCGTCAACCTCACCCAATGCGACATTTTCGGGTCTTCGAAGGGGCGGGCTCGTACGGCAGGCCGGGTTCGTCAGGGGTGATAGCCCCGGCCGCCGGGCTGGGTCTCCTTCCACTCGTCGTAGAAGCCGTAGCCGAGCGCGTAGAGGGACATGAAGGAGACGGCGACGATCACGAGGACGCCCAGCAGCGCGAGGATCCATCCCCGGCGCAGGGTCGCGGCCCGGCGGGAGCGCGACCACAACACGGCCGCTGCCGGGTATCCGACGAGGGGGGCCACGCCCATCGTCACCAGTCCGAGCCAGTTCCCTTCGGAGCCGCGGAGCAGCGATCTCACGCATGCCACTACGATGAACGCCGCCCACGGCAGCGTGATCATCCCTACCGGCACGGCCACGCAGGCCAGCAGCGCCGCGGGGAGACGACGGGCGAGGGGCCGGTGCGGGCTCAGCTCGGGGGCCGTGTCCGTGGCGCCGCTCATCGCGTCTGGGCGGACGCGCGTGCCCGGCGCCGGGACCTCGCGGACACCAGGGCCGTCGTGCCGTCGGACGACATCAGGCCCGCGCTGCTCAACCGTCCAAGATTCATACCGGTGAGACTACGGTCCGAGTCCCGGACGTGGGCGTCGGCCCCGACCGGCTGCCGTACGGCTCGGCCGGACGTCAGGGGCGCGGCCACAACTCGTCCGCACCGCGGTGGAGAGAGCCGAGCTGCATTACCCGGGCGAAAACCGGAGGCGTAGGGTCGACGGTATCGAGATCTTGCAGAGTGCAAGTTACGAGGTGGGGCGGTCGATCATCGCCCCCAGGAGACTCGCTGATCGCCCGATGCGGCCACATGGCCCGACACCCGCCTGAGCCGCGTCACAGGAAGGGGAGCGATCATGGCCGTGCTCGCCGATTATCAGCGCGAAATCTATTTCCGCGGGCTCGAGGGCGTGCTGCCCGGCCTGCCGACCGACCTCGACGCGCTGGAACGGACGGCGGGGGAGCGGCTCGAGCCCCGGGCGTTCGCCTATGTCGCCGGGGCCGCCGGCACGGAATCCACCGCGCACGCCAACCGCGCGGCCTTCGAGCGGCACCGGATCGTCCCGAGGATGCTGAGCGGCGTCGCGGAGCCGGACACGTCGCTGGAGCTGTTCGGCGAGCGGATGCCCGCGCCGGTTCTGCTCGCCCCGGTCGGCGTTCTGGCGATCATGCACCCCGAGGGGGAGCTCGCCGTGGCCCGCGCCGCGGCTGGCCTCGGCACGACCATGGTGCTGAGCACGGCCGCCGCCCACTCGATGGAGCAGGTGGCGGAGGCGAGCGCGGGCGGCCCCCGGTGGTACCAGCTCTACTGGCCGAAGGACCGCGACCTGGCGGAGAGCTTCCTCGACCGCGCGCGGGCGGCCGGCTATCGGGCCCTCGTCGTCACGCTGGACAACCACACGCTCGCCTGGCGGCCGCGTGACCTGGACCAGGCGTACCTGCCGTTCCTCCGTGGGATCGGCATCGCCAACTACGTCACCGATCCGGTGTTCCAGAAGGCGGTCGGCTCTCCGATCGGCGACCACAACCTGCACGACGCCGTCCTCGCGTGGACGGCCACCTTCGGCGACGCGTCACTGAGCTGGAAGGACCTTCCGTTTCTGCGGGAACGCTGGGACGGCCCGATCATCCTGAAGGGCATCCTGCACGCCGACGACGCGCGCCGCGCCGCCGCCGCGGGGATGGACGGCGTCGTCGTCTCCAACCACGGCGGACGGCAGGCCGACGGGGCGATCGCCTCGTTGGACGCGCTGCCCGCGGTGGCCGCCGCCGTGGGGGACCGGATCAGCGTGCTGTTCGACAGCGGGATCCGCACCGGGTCCGATGTGATCAAGGCGCTGGCCCTGGGCGCCCGGGCCGTGCTGCTCGGCCGTCCCTACGTCTACGGGCTCGGGCTCGCGGGGGAGGCGGGCGTCCGCCACGTGATCCGCAGCCTGCTGGCCGACCTGGACATCACGATGATGGTGTGCGGCATCCCGAGCCTCGGGGAGATCACTCCGGAGGTTCTGGCCGATCCGTGACCCGCTAGGCCGCCTCGGCGGCCTCGCCCACCCCTTGCAGCGTGGGGTACCGGCGCTGATGGGCGAGGAAGTGGCCCGCCCCGACGAGGAGCACGATCGGCCACTCGACGATCTCCAGGACCCCGAGCAGTCCCAGCACCGCATAGAAGGCGAGGCGGTCGGGCGGAGGCACGGTCACCGTCCCGACCAGCGGCAGGGTGACAAGGTGGGGCTCGTCCAGTTGCCTGCGCGCGCTGGTGATGACGTGCGATGTCTGGGCCATGGCGTCCTCCGAGGGCGACATATCGAGCGTGAGTCGAACGGCGGTGATGAATCACGTCGTATGCCCGCGATGCCCGGCGTGGAGTCTCCGGTAACCCCAGTTGACGAGCACTTTGCCCCTTATGTGCGAGTGAGGGCGGCACCGCCCTCCCGGAACAAAGGGCGGTGCCGCGGCCCCGCGGGAGCCGGAGACGGTCAGCTCTTCGGCATCAGGACGGTGTCGATGATGTAGACGGTCGCGTTCCTGGTCGGGACGTCGCCGCAGACGACGTTGGCGCCGCCCGCCGTGAAGTTCTCGCCCGAGCCGGTCGTGGTCACCTTGGCGCCCTCCAGCGTGGTGAACGACCCGTTCTCCAGGTCGGCAGGAGTCTTGCGGCCGGCGACCACGTGGTAGGTGAGGATGCTCGTGAGCGTCTTCTTGTCGGCCAGCACCTTGTCCAGCGTGTCCTTCGGGATCTTGGCGAAGGCGTCGTTGGTCGGCGCGAAGACGGTGATGTCCTCGGCGGAGTTGAGCGTGTCGACGAGCCCGGCCTTCTTCACCGCCGTGACCAGGGTGGACAGCACGGGGTTGTTGGAGGCGGCCGTCGCCACCGGGTCGTCGGCCATCCCGGTGAAGCTGCCCTCACCGGAGGCGGGCACGGCCGAGCAGGCGGTGCCGAACGGCATGGCCACGGCGGGCGCCGGCGACATGGGGGCCTGGGTGGCCGGCGCGGCGGCCGTGGACGCCGGGGTCGCCTCCGTGCCGCCGCCGCACGCCGCGGACAGGCAGAGGGCTCCCGCGAGGACGGGCAGGGCGAGCAGGGTCTTCCTCATGATGATCTTCTTTCGGGTCGGGTCGGACTGATGGTGGGGATCGGTCATCGGACGGTCACGAGGACCGAGTGGCGCCCGGTCGCGCCGTCAGGGAAAGGCGGCGTCCGCTGCGACGGCTGGACCTCGCCGGCGGTGTTGGTGGCGCGCACTTCCAGGTGGTGGTCGCCGCGCGTGGCCGCCCAGTCCAGGTGCCACTGCCGCCAGGTGTCGGGCGTCGGCGAGGGGGCGAGCAGGGCCTGTGCCCACGGCCCCTCGTCCACCCGGACCTCGACCGCGGCCACCCCGCGGTGCTGGGCCCAGGCGGTCCCGGCGATGGTCGTACGGCCCGCGGGGATGCGGGCGAACGGCTTGGGAACCTCGATGCGGGAGGCGGTCTTGATCGGGGCGCTCTCCGCCCATCCGCGGCGGGTCCAGTAGGCCTGCTCGTCGGCGAACCGGGTGAGTTTGATCTCGGTCACCCATTTGGTCGCCGAGACGTAGCCGTACAGGCCTGGGACGATCATGCGGGCGGGGAAGCCGTGCGCGGCGGGGAGGACCTCGCCGTTCATGCCGATGGCGACCAGTGCGTCGCGGCCGTCCAGGACGGCTTCCACCGCAGTGCCGCCGGTCCATCCGTCGGCGGAGCGCGAGAGGATCTGGTCGGCCCCGGACCGTACTCCCGCCTCGCGCAGCAGCCCGGCCAGGTCGACGCCGAGCCAGCGCGCGTGCCCGGCGTACGGGCCGCCGACCTCGTTCGACACACAGGTCAGCGTGATGTCCCGCTCGAGCAGTGGCCGGGAGAGGATCTGGTCGAAGGTCAGCTCGACCGGCCGGTCGACGAGCCCGTGGATGCGCAGCCGCCAGTCCCGGTACGGCACGCGCGGGACGACCAGGGCGGTGTCGACGCGGTAGAAGCTCCGGTTCGGCGTGGTGAAGGAGCTCAGCCCGGGCAGGCGCAGGTCGCTGCCCGGGGGCAGGGGCCGTGCGGGATCGGAAGGCAGGGGCAGGGTGAGGCCGGCGCCGCCTGCCGCGGCGTCACGCGCGGCGTTCACCGCACGCGCGGTCCCACCGCTGATCGCGGCGAAGCCCAGCACCGCGACTCCCGTTCGCAACAGTGCCCGCCTGTCGGCACGCACCGTCCCGGGCAGAGGCCCGGGCGCTGTTTCGCGGGCCCGGCGCAGCACCAGAAGGGCCGGCACACCGGTGACGGCCGCAATCAGTGACGGCAGCGCGTCGGTGGGCACCGCGTGGGGGCGCGACAGCGCCGCCACGGTCGCGATGGCGCTGAGCGCCGTCAGGCCCCCGGCCGCGACGCGGGGCCGGCGAGTCGACAGGACTCCGACGGCGGCCGCGCACGCGGCGACCGCGGTCACCAGACCGAGCAGCAGGACGGGCTTGTCATTGGCTCCGAACGTGCGGATCGCGAAGTCCTTGAGCCATGCGGGGGTGAGGTCGATGAACGCCGAGCCCACCGCGAGAAGGGGGCTCGCCTGCGGCCGGAGCAGGGCGGCGGCCAGTTCCGCCGCGCCCAGCGCCGCCGTCGCCGCCAGCAGGCCGGAGACGGCCGCTGCGATCGGAGGGCGAGCCCGCTTCTTGACTGTCACATCAGGGCTTCGGAGCCCTTGCGACTTCGGATTGGTCCGTGGCCGATCCGGTTTTCAGGCTGTGGGCAGGTCGAGCAGGAGGAGCGGCTGGGTGGTGGGCTGCTCCGAGCCGCCCGCGGGTTCGACGGTCACTCCGACCTTGGTCGCGCCGTCCGCCGTCGCGGCCACCACCGGCGATATGTAGCCGGTGCCGTCCTGGCGGAGCAGACCCGCCGAACGGGCTCCCTGCGGGCCGATCTGCCAGAGCTGGTAGGTGCTGCTGTCTGGCAGGGCGGCCAGCCCCGAGGCGAGGAACACCATCTTGCCCTGGGAGCGGGAGACCACCACGGTTCCGCCCGCGGCTCCCGCCGGAACCGTGGTCGAGCGCGCGTCCGGTGCCGCGAGCACCGCGGTGACCTCCCGGTCGGCCGCTCGCAGCTGATCGAGGCCGGTCTGGGTCCGGACCGTCACGACTCCGAGCACGACCGCGGCCGCCACCGCCGTCGCGGCGATCGCGGCGGCGAGCCGGGGCCGCCAGCGGAGCCATCCGGCCAGGAGGCCCCGCCATGACCGAGCCGGAGAGCCGGAGAGCCCGGAACGCGGCGACGGCGCGACGAGAGGAGGCAGCTGACGGACCTGGCCGATCTCCGCCATGACCCGGTCACGCAGCGCGGGAGAGGGCTCCACGGCCGCGGCCTGACCCAGCCGGGATGCCGTCTCCGCGAGTCCGCGCACCTCCTGGGAGCACTCGGCACACCGGGCCAGATGTCTTTCGAACCGGCGCAGTTCGCCGTCGTCGTCGATGGCGTGCAGCGCGTAGGCCCCTGCCAGCGCGTGCACGTCGGACCCACCGCCCTGGCCGCTCATCGTTCCACCCCCAGGCAGTCGCGCAGGCGGATCAGCCCGTCTCGCATCCGTGTCTTCACCGTCGCCAGCGGGACCTTCAACAGCTCGGCGACCTCACGATAGGAGTATCCGCCGTAGTAGGCGAAAGTAACTGATTCCCGTTGAAGATCGGTCAATCCCGTCAGACATCGCCGGAGCCGTTCCTGCTCCAGCCGGGCGGCCACCGACTCGGCCACCTCGTCGAACGGCCGGTGCACGTCCATCCGCGCCGCACGGGACTCCCGGTCGGCGCCGGCCTGGGCCGAACGGACTCGATCGATGGCACGGCGATGGGCGATGGTCATCACCCACGCCATCGCCGAGCCCCGCTCCCGGTCGTAACGGGCGGCGGCGCGCCACACCTCCACCAGGGCCTCCTGCGTGACTTCCTCGCTCTGGGCCCGATCACGGACGATGCGCAGCACCACCCCGTAGACGGGTGCCGAGACCAGCGCGTACACCTGCTCGAACGCACCTCGGTCACCTCGCGCCACCCGGCGCAGCAGTTCGTCCAAACCGGGCGGGCCGGTATGCGGACGCCCCTCCGGCGGAGACTCGTCCTCCGGTCGCATGCGCGCCCTCCCATCGCAGCGTCGAGTCACCCGATGAAATCACCGGGCGGAACCATCCGCCCAGACTTCGGAGCCGAACGTCCGGCGGATTGGTCCCGTTACGCGACGCGTCGGCGATGCGCGGCGGACGGCGGCTGAGACACGACACCGCCCGTCCCTGAAGGGGGAGGGCGGCGTCGTGCCCGCGGGTCCGCAGGCAGGGGGAGCTGCCTGGGGCGGTCGCGGGGACGGTCCTGCCCCCGCGACCAGCGTCGCGGCTCAGTGGTGGTCGTGGCCGTGGTCGTGGTCGTCCTTGCGGCCCCAGGGTCCGGTGATGGCGAAGACGTAGCCGGGCGTCTGGATGTTGGCGAACAGGATCTGCGCGTCGTGGCTGAAGGTGGGGCCGGTGAACTCGCTGTCGTTGAGTTCGTTGCGCGCCAGCGTGTACGGCTTGCCCTGCTCGGTGACGCCGACCAGGTGGGACAGGCCCGCGCCGTCCTCGGCCAGGATGACGCCGCCGTACGGTGAGACGGTGATGTTGTCCGGGCCGTCGTAGTCGGTGTCGGCCTCCGGGTCCGGGTTCACGCCGAAGATCGTCTTGAGCGTGATCGTCTCCGAGTGGGGGTCGTAGAACCAGACCTGCCCGTCGTGCTCGTTGCGGCTGCCGTCGTCGTGGCGGGCGTAGCTGGCGACGAAGTAGGCGCCGTCGTCGCCCCACCAGGCGCCTTCGAGCTTGCGGCTACGGGTGATCTGGTCGTCGGTGAACTGGCTGCGCACGGAGACGGTCTTGGCGCCGGGGTCGGGGACGTCGACCCACTTGACCTTGTAGCGCGTGCCCGGCGTGGTGGCCTCCGAGAGGTCGCCGATGTGCTTGGAGCCCTTGTAACAGCTCATGGCCTGCAGGGTGCCCGCGGTGTCGCCGCCCCTGCCGAGCGCCAACTCCCGCAGTTCGCCCTTGCGGCCGTGGAAGTGCTTCGGGGGGAGCCAGCGGAAGTACAGCCCGTTCGGGCCGCTCGCGTCCTCGGTCAGGTAGATGGCCGAGGTGTGCGGGTCGACCGCGACCGCCTCGTGGGCGTACCGGCCGAGGAACTTCAGCGGGACCGGGTTCTGATTGGCCTTCCGGTCGAACGGGTCGACCTCGAAGACGTACCCGTGGTCCTTCTGGAAGACGCCGCCCGCGCGCTGTTCGGTCTCCTCGCACGTGAGCCACGTGCCCCACGGCGTGATGCCGCCCGCGCAGTTGTTGTGCGTGCCGGCCACGCTGACGTACTCGCGGACGCGGTTGCCGTGCCGGTCGACCTCGATGGTGGTGGTGCCGCCCTGGGCCCCCGGGTCGTAGGTCAGTCCGGGGAGGGGCGGCACGCCGTACGGCTCGCCTCCGCCGATCTCGTGGTTGTTCACCAGGACGAAGCCCTGGGGCCCGCGGAAGCAGCCGGTGCCGTCGGCGTCGCTTGGTGTGGGCTGGCCCGTCTCGAGGAGGGTCTTGCCGGCCTCGGCGACGATCTTGTAGGAGAAGCCCCGGGGAAGTGAGAGGAGGCCCTTCGGGTCCACGACGACGGGCCCGTAGCCGACAGTTCTGCCCGCGCCCGCCTGAGCGGCCTGTGCCGCCGCGGGACCGGCGATCGCCTCGATGCTGCCGCCGATGGCGATGCCCAGACCGCCGACCGCACCGGAACGGAGGAGGTTTCGACGAGAAATAGGAGAGGTCACAAGTGCACCTTTCTGGACGTAAAAGTTCAGATTTGGAGTGCAGATGATGAAACCCAATTCCGCCTGATTTAACAGTTACTTCCTTGTTCCGAACGCGAGGGTGAACGGGCGGCCAACGATCGGCTCCCAGGGTCTCACGCCGTCGAGCGACGGGGCGGCCGCGTCACACGGCCGCCCTCGGTCACTCGTCGCCGGCGTCGCGGGCCTCGTCGGCCGCGAGGTTGGCCAGAGCCTCGTCGAGATCCTCGTCCAGGGGGTCGTCGAGCTCGGCGTCCCGGTCCACGTCCTCGTCCGTGAGATGCACGGCGGCCTCCTCGGCGCTCGACGCGCCGGCGTCGATGCCGACGTCACGGCCCAGGAGTTCCCCGGAACGGTCGCCCTCCTCGCCGATCAGCCGGCCGCTGCGCGGCTCCTCCTCGTCCCAGCGTCCGGCGAGCAGGGCCGGGTCGAGTTCGGGCTCCTCCTCGGCCAGCAGTTGGTCGAGTGACTCGCCCTCCTCGGCCTCGGCCTCGGTCGTGCCGTACCTCTGACCGGCCGACCAGCGCTCGGCCGCGGTAAGCCCGGTGTCGAGCGGGTCGTCGCCGAGGTCGTCGGTCAGCAGGGAGTCCGAAGGCTCCAGGACTCCGTCGTCCTCAAGAACGTCCTCCTGGAAATCGCCGTCGAAGTCGTCGTCTTGGTCGGCCATGGAAAAGCCCCCTCCGCGGTGATGATCGGTATGACCCTGGTGTGTGGCGGCCGATCATGTCCAGTCGCCTGCGTGCCGCCGGACTTCACCCGGGACGGCACGCTTTCCTTCCGTCTCGAAAGATAGTGCCGTCTTCGTCCCGGCCGACCGGCAGGTGCCCGCCCCGGTTCCGCCCGGCCGTACGGCACGGCCAGCGGGTGCGCGGCGGAGAGGGCGCCGGCCTCGCCGCGGCAGCCCGCCCGGGGGCGGCTCCCGTGTTTCGCCGAGCTGTGGGGGAACCGCGACCCGTGCGTGCCGTGCCGTACCGACTCTGGGGGTGCAGGCGATCATAGGATTGCGCCGCAGGTCAGGGCAGGTTCTACGGAGGAGGGACGGGCCCGATGGAGGCGAAGCCGCGCATTCTGGTGACCGGCGCGGGCGGCGGCGTCGGAGGCGTCGGCCGCATGGTCGTCGAGTCGCTGCGCGAGCGGGGCGTCCCGGTGCGCGCGATGGTGCATCGCGATGACGAGCGCGCCGCCCATCTGCGCGCCCTGGGCGCGGAGGTGCTCGCGGGCGACCTCACGCGGCCGGACGCCGTGGCCGAGGCGCTCGACGGCGTCGAGCGGATGTTCTTCAGCCTGAGCGTGTCGTCCTCCTACCTGGAGGCGACGGCGACCGTCGCCACGGTGGCCCGCGCGACCGGCGGCCTCGAAGCGCTGGTCAACATCTCGCAGATGACCGTGTCCCAGATGACCGCGGTGAGCACCGAGGAGTCGAGCCAGCAACGGCTGCACTGGTTGTCGGAGCAGGTGCTGGACTGGTCCGGGCTCCCGGTCGTGCACGTACGCCCCACGGCCTTCCTGGACAACCCGCTCTTCACCACCCTGGTCGCACGGCCGGTCGCGGAGGCGGGGACGCTTCCGCTGCCTTTCGGCGACGGCCGCACGTCGCCGATCGCCGCGGCCGACGTCGCCCGCGTGGTGCTCGCCGTCCTGGACGACCCGGGCCGCCACATCGGTGAGGTGCTCGAGCTGACGGGACCGCGGTCGCAGGACATGAACGGCGTCGCCGCCGAGTACTCCCGCGCGCTCGGCAGGCCCGTCACCTACGTGGACGTGCCGCCTGACGTGTGGGCCCGGCGGCTCGCCGCCCACCCCGAACTGCCGCCCCACGTGTGCCAGCACATCATCACGATGGCCCGGCTGACTCGGCACAACCGGTACGACCGTTCGACGCGCACCGTCGAGGAGATCACCGGGGTTCCGGCGCAGAGCGTCGAACAGTTCGTCGCGGAACACGCCTACCTGTTCACCGGGCCGGAAGGCCCGCCGAATGCACACTGAGCCACTCGACGGGCGGATACGCCGCGACGTCCGGGTGGAGGGCGTCGTCCAGGGCGTCGGCTTCCGGCCCTTCGTGTACGGCCTGGCCACCCGGCTCGGCCTCGCGGGCAGAGTGGGGAACGACGCGGGCGGCGTGTTCGTGGAGGTCGAGGGGACCCCCGCCGGTGTCGACGCCTTCCTGACCGCGCTCGAACGTGACGCCCCTCCGCTGGCCGAGATCGAGCGGGTCACCGTCAGAGCCGGCAAGCCCGCCGGCGCCGGCGGGTTCACGATCGTGGACAGCGACGGCTCGGGACCGCGGCGGGCCCTCGTATCCCCGGACGGTGCGACCTGCGACGACTGCCTGGCCGAGCTGGCCGATCCCGCCGACCGCCGCTTCGGCTACCCGTTCATCAACTGCACCAACTGCGGGCCGCGCTTCACGATCGTGCGCGACGTGCCGTACGACCGCCCGAACACGACGATGGCGACCTTCCCGATGTGCCCGGCCTGCGCGGCCGAGTACAGCGACCCGGCCGACCGGCGGTTCCACGCGCAGCCGATCTCCTGCTGGGACTGCGGCCCCAGGCTCCGGCTGGTGGACTCGCACGGGGCCGATCTCCCTGGCGATCCCGTGCGGGAGGCCGCGGCGTTGTTGCGGGGGAGCGGGGTCCTGGCGATCAAAGGCCTCGGCGGCTACCACCTGGCGGTCAGAGCCGACGACGAGGTCGCCGCGTCGACGTTGCGGGCCCGCAAGCATCGTGAGGACAAGCCGTTCGCGGTGATGGTCCCCGACGTGGAGACGGCCGCCGCGCTCTGTGAGGTCGACGAGACCGCCGCCGCCTCGCTCACCGGCAGGGCCCGGCCCATCGTGCTGCTCCCGCGACGGGGCGCCGCGACCCTGTGGTCACCTGCGGGGCCGTCTCCTGAGCCGTCTCCTCAGCCGCCTGGGCCGTTTCCGGGGCCGTCTCCTGGGCCGTCGCCGTTCGCCGAGCCGGTCGAACGGCCGCCCGTGGCGCCCTCCGTGGCTCCGGGGAACCGCCGGCTCGGCCTCATGCTTCCGTACACGCCCGTCCACCTTCTGCTGCTCGCGGAGCTGGGCGTCCCGATCGTTTTGACCAGCGGCAACGTGTCCGATGAGCCGATCGCGTACGACGACGCCGACGCGCTGGGACGGCTCTCGGGCATCGCGGACGCCTTCCTCGTCCACGACCGGCCCATCCACATCCGCACCGACGACTCCGTCGTGCGCCCGTTCCTGGGCAGGGAGTCGGTGCTGCGCCGCTCCCGGGGCCACGTGCCCGACCCCGTACGGCTCGGCCCGCCGGCGCGCCGGCCGATACTCGCGTGCGGCGCCGAGCTCAAGAACACGTTCTGCCTCGTCAAGGGGCGGCACGCGTTCGTCTCGCACCACATCGGAGATCTGGAGAACTACGAGACGATGCGGTCGTTCGTCACTGGAATCGACCACTTCACGAAACTCTTCGACGTCCGGCCCGAACTCGTGGCGCACGATCTGCACCCCGAATACCTGTCGACCAAGCACGCGCTGGAGATGACCGGTGTCGACCTGACCGGTGTGCAGCACCACCACGCGCACATCGCGTCCTGCCTCGCCGACAACGGGGAGGCGGGGCCGGTGCTCGGCGTGGCCTTCGACGGGCTCGGGTACGGCGCCGACGGCACCATCTGGGGTGGCGAGTTCCTGCTCGCCGACCTGGTCTCCTTCGAACGGCTCGGCCACCTCGCCCCGGTCCCCATGCCGGGCGGCACGGCGGCGATCCGGCAGCCGTGGCGGATGGCGGCCGCCTATCTCGACGCGGCGTACGGCGGTCGGGCGCCCCAGGGTCTGGACGTGGTCCGCCGCAACCAGGCGGCGTGGGCGGACGTCCTCACGCTCGGCAGGGCCGGCCTGAATTCTCCGCCGACCTCCAGCGCTGGGCGGCTGTTCGACGCGGTGTCCGCCGTGCTCGGCCTGCGCGACACGATCACCTACGAGGGGCAGGCGGCGGTCGAACTGGAGCAGCGCGCCGACCCCGCCGAGCGCGGCGCCTACCGCGCGGCGATCTCACATGGACGCGTGCTCCTGGTGGCCGGCGCGGACCTGGTCCGAGCGGCGGCGGAGGACGTGCTCACGGGTGTGGAGCCCGGGGTCGTCGCCGCCCGGTTCCACAACGGGGCAGCCGATGTCATCGTGCGGACCTGCGAGATCCTGCGCGACTCTTCCGGCGTCTCGGTCGTGGCACTGTCCGGAGGGGTCTTCCAGAACCTGCTGCTGCTCGGGCGGACCGTCGGCGGGCTGAACGCGAGCGGCTTCCGGGTGCTCACGCACGTCCGGGTGCCGACGAACGACGGCGGGATCAGCGTCGGGCAGGCGGCCGTCGCCGCGGCGAGGGACCGCCTTGCGGTGACCGGGGACGGCTGAGGGCAGGTCCGGGGACGGCTGCCGGCGGCGGGGCTGGGTGAAGGTGGTGCAGGGACACGGCGCGGAGCCTTTGCGCCGCGTGTCCGCGGTCCTACGGTGCGTGTATGTCGGTACCAGGACAACACCATCGGATCGGCCCCGATTGCGGCACGCTGGTCGTGAAGACCTCACGGCAGGGCCTCGCCGGGCGGATGGGCCACGATCTCACCATCGAGGTGCGGCGGTGGGCGGGCGAGGTCTTCGTGGCGGAGGACGACCTCGCGGCGAGCACCGTGACCGTCACGGCCGAGATGGGGTCCCTGCGGGTCGTGGAAGGCACGGGTGGCGCCGTTCCCCTCATGGACAGGGACAAGCGGGAGATCATGCAGACCGCCGGGAAGCTGCTGGACGCGGACCGGCATCCTGAGGTGAGATTCGTCTCCAGCGGGATCACCGCCACTGGACCTGACGAGGGCGTCGTCGAGGGCACGCTGTCCGTTCGCGGTGTGGAACGGCCGTTCCGGCTTCAGGTCACCCGGACGGAGACGGGCCGTCTCCGGGGGACGGGCACGGTCATGCAGTCCGACCACGGCATCAAGCCGTACAGCGCGTTCTTCGGCGCGCTGCGGCTGGCCGACCCCGTCGGCGTGGAGGTCGAGCTCGACCTGGGGTGAGCGGAGGGACCCGGCCGGCGTGGCGCGGGCATGGGGTGTGCGGGTCGGGCCCCGGTCAGTGCGGATCGGTCACGGGAACGAAGTCGACGTCGTCCAGCGCCACCGCGTTGCCCGACTCGTCGACGAAGGCCACCGAGAGGCGCTCGTCGGTGGCGCGGCTGCGACGTTCCGAGGAAGGAGAGTCGTCGCCGAGACGGTGCCGATCACCCCACTGCTGAAGTGCGCCGAGCACGAGACGCAGTTCCCTGCCCGTGGGGGTGAGGTGGTAGCTGTGCCGCGCACGCTTGCCGGGCTCGTTGTAGGGGCGCTTCTCCATGACACCGGCCTCGACCAGAGTTGTCAGGCGGTCGGAGAGCAGATCGGTGGAGATGCCGAGGGCGGCCCCGAAGTCGCCGAATCTCGTGACTCCCATGAACGCCTCGCGCAGGATGAGAATCGTCCAGGGATCTCCGACGACCTCCAGGCTGCGCTGGATCGAGCACGCGGAGTCCTGCAGGGCGTCACGGGTGGTCCTTCTCACGCGACCAATGTACCTCCTGACTTGCTTTATCCAAGCAAGAGTGGCTAGCTTGGATTTCCGGACCTAGATGGCCGTATCGTTTGAGATGACCGGTCACCTCGGAAATCCGATGCGTACGGCCGGTCGCTGACCGTCGGCCGGCGATGTCAGGTCCCACTGTGAAAGGGAGCACCATGAAGATCGAGAACTCTGTGGCGATCGTGACCGGCGGCAACCGCGGGCTCGGCCGTCAGTTCGTCGCACAGCTGATCGAACGCGGAGCGAAGGTGTACGCCGCCGCTCGCAGGCCCGAGACGGTGGACGTTCCGGGGGCGGTGCCGCTGCGGCTGGATCTCACCGACCCGGAGTCCGTGGCGGAGGCGGCACGGATCGCCACTGACGCGACCCTGCTGATCAACAACGCGGGCATCTCCACCCATACGCCGTTGATCGACGGTGATTTCGACACGATCCGTCTTGAGATGGAGACCCACTACTTCGGGACCCTCGCCGTGACGCGGGCGTTCGCGCCGATCATCGAGTCCAACGGCGGGGGCGCGATCCTCAATGTGTTGTCCGTGCTCTCGTGGGTCCACCCGGTCGACTACGGCGCGTACTCCGCGGCGAAGGCCGCGGCGTGGGCGATGACCAACGTGGTGCGGCAGCAACTGACCCCCAAGGGCATCCACGTCGCCGCTCTGCACGTCGGCTACATGGACACCGACATGGCCTCCTACGTCGACCCGGCCCACAAGATCGACCCGGCGATCGTCGCGTCGGCGGCCCTCGACGGGATCACCGCCGGGACACCGGAGATCATCGCCGACGAGGGCAGCCGCCTCGCCAAGCAGAACCTGTCCGCACCCCTGGCGGCCTCGGTCTGACGCCTGTACGGCGATGCGCGGGCCTGCCCGCCCGCGCATCGATCCGCCAGAGGTGGCCGCGTCCGCGGACCGCGCGCCACCAGGCGGCGAATCCGCTGCCGGGGCTGTAGAGCGGCGTCAGCGGGCGGCCGCGGGGAGGTCGTCAGGTTCGTCGGCGCGCCGGCGCCCGAGTGCCAAGCCGAGTGCCGAGCCGGCGACCACACCCATGGCCCAAAAGGCGATCATGACGACGATGAACTCGGGGCGCAGCACGTCGAGGACCGCCGCCTGCCACGTCGGCGGGACGGCGTCGCCGGTGCTCAGGTAACCGGCCCGCTCGCGCATCCAGACCACGGCCTCGGGGATGCCGACGGCGAGTATGGCCACCAGGGCCCCGATCCCTCCCAGCGC
>Ga0310811_10001180_pt1 | contig 33495 bp, 21 predicted proteins | sample YCmetagenome_FD_207642 | JGI IMG/M metagenome (GOLD analysis project Ga0310811, IMG submission 207642) | Soil microbial communities from experimental microcosm in Duke University, North Carolina, United States - YC | ecosystem: Engineered > Artificial ecosystem > Soil microcosm > Unclassified ...
GTGTGTTCCGCGCATTGTGGATCACGCGTATCAACGCGGCGGTGCGTCAGCACGACATGACGTACAGCGTGTTCATCAACGGCCTGAAGAAGGCTTCGATCGAACTCGACCGCAAGGTGCTGGCCGACATGGCTGTGTTCGACAAGGCTGCTTTTGCTGCGATCGTTCAGCAGGTGAAAGCCGCCGTTGCAGCCTGATTGCGCTTTGGGCAATTAAACTGCGTGGTTCGTTGCAGCGAACATCCGGTAGTTTCGGTGACGCTGCAACAAAAACGGGGCTCCTCACCGAGCCCCGTTTTTGTTGGTAGAACCAGTTTTGCAACGATTGAACACTGACGTTGAAATGATGGGATCAATGGATCTGGACCAGATTGTCGCCGACGCGCAAAAAGCCTTCGCAGAAGCCTCCGACGTCACCACCCTCGAGAACGAGAAAGCCCGCTTTCTCGGTAAATCGGGTGCGCTGACCGAGCTGTTGAAGGGCCTTGGCAAACTTGACCCCGAAACGCGCAAGACCGAAGGCGCACGGATCAACCTCGTCAAGCAACAGGTGGAAGCCGCGTTGACGGCCCGCCGTCAGGCGCTGGCCGACGCGTTGCTGAACCAGCGCCTCGCCGCCGAGGCCATCGACGTTACGCTGCCCGGCCGCGGCACCGGTGCGGGCAGCCTGCACCCGGTGATGCGCACATGGGAGCGCGTCGAACAGATTTTCCGTACGATCGGATTCGACGTGGCCGACGGCCCCGAGATCGAAACCGACTGGTACAACTTCACCTCGCTGAACAGCCCGGAAAACCATCCGGCGCGTTCGATGCAGGACACCTTCTACGTCGACGGCAAAGATGCCGACGGCCGTCAATTGCTGTTGCGCACGCATACCAGCCCGATGCAGGTGCGCTACGCGCGTACCAACACGCCGCCGATCAAGGTGATCGTGCCGGGCCGCACCTATCGTGTGGACAGCGACGCGACTCACTCGCCCATGTTCAATCAGGTCGAAGGCCTGTGGATCCACGAGAACATCAGCTTCGCGGATCTGAAGGGCGTCTACTCCGACTTTCTTAAGAAATTCTTCGAGCGCGACGATATTCAGGTGCGCTTCCGTCCGTCGTACTTTCCGTTTACCGAACCGTCGGCTGAAATCGACATGCTGTTCGAAACGGGCAAGAACGCCGGCAAGTGGCTCGAAATTTCGGGTTCCGGCCAGGTTCACCCCACGGTGATCCGCAACATGGGCCTCGACCCCGAACGCTACATCGGTTTTGCTTTCGGCAGCGGCCTCGAACGGCTCACCATGTTGCGTTACGGCGTGCAAGACCTGCGTCTGTTCTTCGAAAACGACCTGCGTTTCCTGCGTCAATTCGCGTGAACCGGCGCGTACGAACGCGACTAGCATAGAGCGCGGCATCGCACGCAGTGCGTGCCGCCAGCAGCGTCCCCGGCAGTGCCCAGCGAATCAATGGGCCGCTTGCCGGACATGGACCTAACCTGATCAGAACGTACACAGAACCATGCAATTCCCGGAATCCTGGCTGAGAACCTTTGTCGATCCGCAACTGACGACCGATGAACTGTCGCACGCTTTGACGATGGCGGGTCTCGAAGTCGAAGACCTGCGGCCGGCCGCGCCGCCGACCTCGAAGATCGTCGTCGGCCAGGTGCTGGAGGTCGTCAAGCATCCGGATGCGGATAAGCTCAACGTGTGTCAGGTCGACGCCGGCACCGGCGCGACGCTGAACATCGTGTGCGGTGCGCCGAATGTCGCGCCGGGCATCAAGGTGCCGGTCGCTTTGGTAGGCGCGCAACTGCCGCCGGCCGAAGAGGGCGGTGCGCCGTTCGCGATCAAGCTCTCGAAGCTGCGCGGGGTGGAAAGTCAGGGCATGCTTTGCTCGGCACGCGAGTTGAAGCTCTCGGAAGATCATAGCGGCCTGATGATCCTGCCGGAAGCTACGCCGATCGGCCAGGACATTCGCGAAACGCTCAATCTCGACGACACGATTTTCGAAATCAAGCTGACGCCGAACAAGGCGGACTGCCTGTCGGTGTTTGGCGTGGCGCGCGAAACCTCGGCGATTACCGGCGCGCCGCTGCGTCCGCTCGAGATCAAGCCGGCCGAAGTGAAGCTCAACGAAACATTGCCGGTCAAGATCTCGGCTCCCGATCTGTGCGGCCGTTTTTCGGGTCGCGTGATTCGTGGCGTGAATGCGCGCGCGAAATCGCCGCAATGGATGGTGCAGCGTCTCGAGCGCTCGGGCCAGCGCAGCATTTCCGCGCTCGTCGACATCTCGAACTATGTGATGCTCGAACTCGGCCGTCCGTCGCACGTGTTCGATCTGGACAAGATCCATGGCGGCATGGACGTGCGCTGGGGCCGCAAGGGCGAAACGCTCAAGCTGTTGAACGGCAGTACCGTCGAACTCGATGAAACCGTCGGCGTGATTGCCGATGAACAGCACATCGAGAGCCTCGCCGGCATCATGGGCGGCGACAGCACCGCCGTGACGCTCGACACCACCAACATCTATCTCGAAGCCGCGTTCTGGTGGCCCGATAGCATTCGTGGCCGCTCGCGCAAGTACAACTTCTCGACCGATGCCGGACATCGCTTCGAGCGCGGCGTGGATTACGCGACCACCGTCGAGCACATCGAACGCATTACGCAACTGATTCTCGATATCTGCGGCGGCGAAGCCGGTCCGGTCGACGATCAGATCGTCAACGTGCCGAAGCGCGAGCCGGTGAAGATGCGTGTCTCGCGTGCGAACCGCATTATCGGCGTCAAGATTGATGCGGACGAAATCGCGCAGATCTTCACGCGCCTCGGCCTGACGTTCGAACGCGACGGCGATACCTTCGCGGTGAACCCGCCGTCATACCGCTTCGATATCGAAATTGAAGAAGACCTGATCGAAGAAGTCGCGCGTATCTACGGCTTCGAAAAGATCCCCGCGCGTCCGCCGGTCGCCACCAGCGAAATGCTGCCGACCAACGAAACGAAGCGCTCGATTCACGTGATCCGTCACGCGCTCGCCGCACGCGACTACGCGGAAACGGTCAACTTCAGTTTCGTGGACGCCGAGTGGGAGCAGGATTTCGCCGGCAACGACAAGCCGGTACGTCTGCTCAATCCGATTGCAAGCCAGTTGTCGGTGATGCGTACCACGCTGTTCGGCAGCCTGATCAATGTATTGCGCACCAACCTGAACCGTCGCGCGGCCGACCGCGTGCGCGTGTTCGAAGCCGGCCGCGTGTTCCTGCACGATCCGTCGATCAAGGCGGGTGAACTGACGGTGGAAGGTTTTGCTCAGCCGAAGATGATCGGCGCCCTCGCCTATGGTCCCGCTCTCGAAGAGCAATGGGGTGCGCAAACGCGCCCGGTCGACTACTTCGACGTGAAGGGCGATCTGGAAGCGGTGCTTGCGCCGGCCGTGGCGAGCTTCGTGAAAGCGGAGCATCCGGCATTGCATCCGGGCCGCAGTGCGCGTATTGAACTGAATGGCCGCGCAGTGGGCTGGATTGGCGAATTGCATCCGCGCTGGATGCAAAAGTATGATTTGCCGCATGCGCCAATTCTGTTTGAAATCGAAGCGGAAGCATTAATGCAGCGGGTATTGCCCACGCCGGCGGAGGTGTCGAAATTCCCACCGGTACGGCGTGATATTGCGGTAGTCGTCGATCAGAAAATCGAGGTGCAGGCGCTGCTGGACGAGCTTCAGAAGGCTCAATCCGAACCGGCCTGCAAGGCTGTCCAGAAGGTTGCGCTTTTTGACGAATTCCGTCCAAAATCAAACACTTCCGGTGGTCTGGCCGCGCATGAGAAAAGCCTTGCGTTCCGTGTGACCTTGCAAGATACTGGCGGGACCCTTCAGGATGAAACGGTCGATCTGGCCATTCAAACTCTGGTGGAACGTCTGGCTCGAGTATATGGCGCACGGTTGCGTGGATAACCCGCAGTTAACATTTGCACGGCATTTTTCCGCAACTTCCGTTTCTGCTTGGCGCGCCATTTGATAGATATGAATGAAATGAACTCGAGTGATTTCGAAGCCCTTCTTACGGCGCAGCGTAGCGCCATGATTCGCGATATTCCGACATCACCCGCGGCCGTTTCTACCGAAACGCCGACGCTGACCAAAGCTGAACTTGCCGAGTTGCTGTTCGACAATGTCGGGCTCAACAAGCGGGAAGCGAAAGACATGGTCGAAGCATTCTTCGAGGTGATCCGCGACGCGCTTGAGAGTGGCGATAGCGTGAAGCTGTCGGGGTTCGGTAACTTCCAGTTGCGCGACAAACCCCAGCGTCCCGGCAGAAACCCGAAGACCGGCGAGGCAATTCCGATTGCCGCGCGTCGCGTTGTGACGTTCCATGCAAGTCAAAAGCTGAAAGCGCTGGTCGAGAACGGCGCTGAAGCGAGCTTCACGCGCTGATCGACTGGCGCGTCCCTGCGCAACCCATCACGACGGCTAACTGACGATGACAGCGACGATCGAAAAAGTCGTCTTGCCTCCGATTCCGGCGAAGCGCTACTTCACGATTGGTGAGGTCAGCGAACTATGCGGTGTGAAACCGCATGTGCTGCGCTACTGGGAACAGGAGTTCACGCAGTTGAGGCCGGTCAAGCGGCGCGGCAATCGCCGTTACTACCAGCATCATGAGGTGCTGCTGATCCGGCGGATTCGCGAGTTGTTGTATGAGCAGGGCTTTACGATCAACGGTGCGCGCAACCGGCTGGATTCGCACGGCGGTGGCGCCCACAATGCGCCTGCTGAGATCGTCGAGGAAGGTGAGGGTGCAGCGGCACCAGCAGCAAAAACGGCTGCGGTAGACGTGGAGCAGTTGCGCAAAGAGTTGCTGCACGTGATCGATCTGTTGGGCCACTAGTTGGCTTTGTTGGGCTCGGGCAGTTCTAATCGCCTGAAGTGTCTGTTATAATTTTTAGCTGTTCGGGGCGTAGCGCAGCCTGGTAGCGTACCTGCATGGGGTGCAGGTGGTCGGAGGTTCAAATCCTCTCGCCCCGACCAAAGAAATCAAGGCCTTACAAGCGATGCTTGTAAGGCCTTTTTCGTTTCCTGGCGGTTTTTGTTTTACCCTGTCCCGCTTCCTGCCAGACTACTGCCCGACTACCGCCTGACTACTACCTGAGCGCCGCCTGGCCCATCCACGGAGACCGAGGATCCGATGCGAGCAGTTCTGTTGATCGACGATCACGCAATGTTTCGCGAAGGGCTCGTCCTCGCGCTCACTCAAGCTGCGCCAGATTTCACCGTGCACGCTGTCTCCAATGGCAGCGAGGCCATTGCCGAACTCGAAGCGCACAGCGGGATCAGCGTTGTGATGATGGACTACTACTTGCCGGACGTAGGTGGCTGCGTCTTGCTGCGGCGTCTTCGGCAAGCGCGTCCGGGCATTCACATACTCGTGCTGTCCGCGTCGGAAGACCCTGATGACGTGCACGCCGCTTTGTCAGCCGGCGCCCAGGGCTTCATTCACAAATCGGCTTCGAGCAAGGCATTGCTGGAAGCGCTCAACGGTGTGATCGAAGGCAAACAGATCGTGCCGGACACCTGCGCGGCCATCGAAACGAACGGCCGCCGCCTCCCGCAATCCGACGACGCAGCCTTGCTAAGCGCATTGACGCCACGGCAGATCGAGGTGTTGCGGCTCGTCTGCGACGGCTTGCGCAATAGCGAAATCTCCACGCTTCTGGGCACTAGCGAGAAAACCGTCAAGGCGCATATGACGGCGATCCTGGCCGGGCTCGGCGTAATCAATCGCACGCAAGCGGTACTTATCGCGCGCCGTGCCGGGCTATTCGGCAAGCCGACCTGACGCGCTAGACGGTGTTGCCGTTCCGTTCGCGTGCGGCGGGTGCGAGCAACTCCGTAATCACATGACGCAGATGAACCGAGTCGACCGGCTTGTGCAGCAGCGGCCACGCGCGCGCGGACGCTTCGATCAACCGCGACGGATCGGTGTCGCCGCTAATCAGCATCGCCGGGATCGTGTCGTCTGCATACTCTTCATGCAGACGGTCAATAACCTCGATGCCGGTCTCATGATCGCGCAGCCGGAAGTCGCATACGATCAGCGCTGGCTTCCCGGCGGCGTCGGCTGCCGCCTGCAGGATCTCATCGCCACTGCCGCCGACCATCACCCGATAGCCCCAGGTTTCGAGCAGCAGTCGTAGACCCTGCAGATTGTCCGCGTCGTCTTCGACGACAAAGATCAGTTGCCCCTGGAGACATTGCTTGTGGTCACCGGCGCCGATTTCCGCATCGGCGGTAAGCGGCAGCGGTGCGGCTGCCGCTGTCTCGCCGACCGGCAACGTGATCGCGAACACACTGCCGCGTCCGGGCCGGGAACGCAATTCGAGCGGATGGCCGAGCAGGTCGGCGGTGCGGCGCACGATAGCAAGGCCGAGCCCCAGTCCTTTGTTGCGGTCGCGTTCCGGGTTGCTCAGCTGGCGGAACTCGAGAAAGATGCTCTCGTGCTCTTCCGGCGCGATGCCGACGCCGGTATCCCACACTTCCACCCGCAACGTCGTGCCGCGCTGACGGCACGCGATCAACACGCCGCCTTGCCGTGTGTGCCGGATTGCGTTGTCGACCAGATTGCGCAGAACGCGGTCGAGCAGCACGGGATCGGAATAGACCGCAGGCGCGCCGCTGCAATGCAAACGCAGGATAAGCCGACGTGCCGCCGCCTGCGGTGCATATTCGCGTTGAATTTGATCGAGCAGCGAGTCGATCGGGAAATGGCGGCGTCGCGGTTTGATGACGCCGGCATCGAGACGCGAGATGTTCAACAGGCCATCGAACAGACTACCCATCGCCGCGGTCGCCCGGCCGATGTGATCGACCAGTTGGCGGCTCTTTGCATTCAGTTGCTGTTCGCGCAGGACTCCGACATACAGGCTCAGCGCGTGGACCGGCTGACGCAGATCGTGACTCGCCGAGGCGAGAAATTGCGACTTGGCCAGATTGCTGCGTTCAGCCGCTTCTTTCTCGACCGCCAGACGTTGCAGCAAGTCGGTGTTCTCGAAGCGGATGCGCAGCGAGTCGAGTTGCGTCCGGTACATGCGATGCGCAAAGGCGAACGTGACGGCCAGATACAACACACCCGCGAGTCCAAGCGCATGGGCGATCGTGCCCGGCAGCAAGCAAAGCGCGACGAACGACGGCACGAAATAGGGCACTTCGAACGCATACAGCAGCGGCAGATGAATGCAATACGCGTAAATGGCGCCGGTGCCGAGCGTGAGCAGACCGATGATCAGGAACATCTGCTGTTCGAAAGGCGCATGAAACAGCCAGTACGCATACGGCAGACCCCAGAGCGCGCCGGCCAGCGCGGTACACCAGCGTATCGAACGTTCCCAGCGCCGCAATGACATCATCTGCCGGCTCGCGCGGTCATAACGCGCCACCAGCACCGCACGCGTGAGCGTGACTAACGCATTCGCGGCGAACCAGGCAAGCAGTTCGCGCAGCGAAAAATTACCGTGTAATACAACGACGATCAGGCCGACCGTGAGCAACGAGCCCGCGAGCGCCACAGGAAAGTTGCGGCGCAGCGCCGCCATCTGCGCCGCAAAAATCTGATCGGCATACGGGGAAGGTGGCACGGCGATCGGCGCCGCTTGACGGTTCATTGTTCCAGGGCCTTTGGCGTTGAGTCACGACCGGTTCGCAGCGGGAGTCTCCCACAGATTTTTATCGTCGGCATGGGACTTTAGTCCGATGCGCGACGTTTGCAATATTCGTAAGATTCGCGGACCGGATGTCGGACGGCCTTCAGAAGCGGTACGGACATACTCATTTCCAGGTATGTTCTATTGCAGCGCTTTGCACTAACGTCACGACAGACCGCATCGTTCAACGTCCGAGGAAAAACGAACGTACGGGTGACCTGAGATGGCAATAAGAATATCGCGCGTCCATGTGCTGCCTGCAGCAAGGCGGCGCCCCCGCATCTCTCCCACGGCTGCGGGCACATGATTTTCAGGCAACGCTGGACTACCCGCGTCTTCTGGCACGGCGAAAGGGGATCTTGTACCGTGGACCTGGAGTTCGTTGAGACCGCCTGGGCGGCGAAAGAGCGGCTGCGGCTATCGTTGATGGCGAGCCCCGATGGACAACTGATCGAACGGCAACTCGTGCAACCCGACGGCATGTGCATCACCATTGCGACGCGGCTTCGCGGCGCGGATGACTTGACGGAGGCCGTTGCCAGCGATCCTCATCGCGATGTGCTGCGGGTCGCCTATCAGCGCGCTTTCGAGCGGCATGACCGGTTGCTGCGCGAACGCGCCGAAGCGAGCGGCAAGGCCTTGCAAATGGGCTTGAGCGACCTTGATTCGATTCGCACGACGCGCAGCGAACCCAGGCTGGCGCATCTCGTATCGTCCGTGCTCGACCGGCGCGGGCAAGCGCCGGTGAAGTACATCTTCGCGTCGTACCAGTTGTCCGATCGCGAGCAGGGCATCAACTGGTGTCACTTCCTTTCGGAAGGCTGCTTCTCGCTGCTGCAAAAGTTCGTGCAGCGGCGGTGGTACATGAACGACCTGTTTCTGGAGTACGCGCGCTCGGATAGCAAGCCGTGCCGGAGCGATCAGATCGAAATCCGCAGCGCCGGGCAGCGTCAGGCGTTCGACGCATTTGCCGAGGCGGGTTTTGCCGCCGGCGTGATATCGCCTGCCCGCACGGCGGGCGAGACTTTCGTCGCGTACCTGCTGGTGGCGGGCATGGGCGACGCGAGAAGCCAGGATCTGATGCTGAGGCGGCGTCACACGCTGCGGGTGCTGGCGGCCGAACTGGTGGAGTGGCGCGCCGAAGCGCGTGCGCGCGCGGCTACCGACGAATACAAGCTGTCCGCACGCGATATCGAAGTCCTGCAGATGTTGAGCCGCGGTATGGCAGCCGCACCCATCGCGCAGGTGCTGAAGCTGTCTGCAAACCAGGTACACCGAAGGATCTATCCGGAGATCGTCGAGAAACTACGGGTTCGTCATATCAGCGAAGCAGCCAAGGCGGCGCGCGATCTGGGCGTGCTGGGCGGCAGCATGCCCGCCGGCACGAGCCGGTGAGCGGAGCCGGGCTGATCGTTTGGACTGGTGGCGCGAAAAACCGGCTCCGCCTTTCTGGAGGCGGCAGGGCCGGCCGCAGTGAGCGTCGCATAGGTCGGCGCGGCATACAAATCAAGCGCCGACTTTGTATTAGTACGATGAATATTATTTGTTAAAAGTCCCTGCCGAGACCGGGCAATTGGGGGCCGGGGGCAGCAAGAGGCACCAGAAATCCTACTGACCGGGGGGATAAAAACATGGACCTTTCCAGCCAGGATTCGATCCTCCTGCCAGTACTGAACAGCAAAGACCACTAACCCCGGGGACCGACCCAGGGCGAGTTTATCCACAATTAACTGGAGCAGGCATCCAGTCCGGGCTGCGTACCTGAGAGGCGTCGCACGGCGGGGGCGGACACGACATGCTCGTGATCGAATCAAATCCAGCAGGACCGGCGGCCGTGTTGCCGCTACTTCAGCGTTATCGCGCGGACAGCGACGAACTTGCCGTGCCGCATGCAAACCGCATTGCGTTGCTTGGACCGATGCGTATCGAGCGCGGCGATACCGTACTCCCGCTGAAGTATCACAAGTCGCGCGCGCTGCTCGCGTGGCTCGTGTCGCAACCGGGCGCCGCGCATTCGCGCGACTGGCTGGCCGAATTGCTATGGCCTGGCGAAGAACCGGGGAGCGGGCGTCGCAAGCTGAAACGCATTCTGTTCGACGTGAAAGCGGCGCTTGGCGAAGAATGCTTCGAGATCCATCGTGATCTGCTGTGCCTGAGGCCGGACGCGTTGCCATGGGTCGACGTTCATGCGTTGTCCGTAGCGATCGGCGAGTTGCCGCCCGACGACCGGCTCGTGGAGGCCGCCGCGGGCGCAGCGCCGGCCCAGCTCGAAGCGTTGTCCGAAACCGCTGCGCTCTACAGAGGGGAATTCCTCGCCGATATCCAGATCGACGACGCCGGTGAATTCGAACGCTGGATGGACGCGCGTCGCGTCGCTTATCGTTGCGCCATCTCGCGCTTGCGACGATTCCTTACCGAAGGATTTGCGCAGCAGGGCGAGTTCACCCGCGCGGCTGCTCATGCTCGCCGCCTGACGGTCGAGGAGCCTTGGGACGAATCCGCATGGCAGTTGCTGATCGGCCTGCTGATGCGTGCCGGTCGCCGCACCGAGGCGCAAGCCGAACTCGAACACTGCCGGGCCGCGCTCGACGTCCCCCCGCATCGCGACACGCTTGCACTCGTCGCGACACCGACGCGTTCGGTTGCGCCGATGTTCGCCGAGGCGGCGGAGCGTCGGCAGATCACGGTCGTCTATTGCCAGCTCACCGTGCCGCGCTGCGACGATCCGGATAGCTGGGCCGCCGCGCTCGTGGCCCCGCGCAAGCTCTGCGAAGCGATTCTGCAGGCAGCGGGCGGTTATATCGTGCATGCGCCAGGCGGCGGCATGTTCGCGTACTTCGGCTTTCCGGTCACGCATGAAGGCACTGTCCGCCGGGCCGTGACTGCCGCGCTCGAATGCCGCGATTCGATGCGGGCAGACGGCGCGGCCGGTACACCCGATCGCGGTGGCGTCGATATCGCATTCGGCATCCATACGGGGCTCACGCTTAGCGCCGCCCACGAGAATCAGCCGGATCTCGGTTGCCGGCTGACGCGGATCGTCGGCTTGCTTGCCAATAGCGCGCGCGCCGGCGAAGTTCTCATGAGCGATGCAACGGCCGAGTTGCTGCCGGATTGCGATTTTCGCGCCGTGCGCCAGGTGTTCGTCAGCGATGCCTCCACCGGCGAAAGAGTGGAAGCGCTGCTGGCGATGCCGCTGGATGCCGCGCTGCCGGCGCAGGAGCGCGGCACGCTGATCGGTCGCGATGCGCAACTGACGCAACTGAATCATGCATTGCGTCAGTGCGCGCAGCTGTCGATGCGCGCGCTGCTCATGACGGGTGACGCGGGGACAGGAAAATCGTCGCTGGTGAGGCAATTTGTGAAGAGCCGGGGCATACCGGCGATCGAACTGCGCTGTCGCCCCGAATTGGCGACGACGTTCTTTCATCCATTTCGACGCTGGCTCCGCGACGCTACGGTGCCGAACACTGCGCGCGCTCAAGCAGCATTCGCGGCCTTGGGCGATGCGTTCAGCAATCAGTCGAACCGGCTTGAATGCGCTTCGCGCCAGGCCGAAGCGATTGTGAATCACCTACTCGGGATGCTCGAAGAAACCGTACCGGATGGCGGCCTCATCTGTCTCGACGATCTGCAATGGGCGGACCCGGGCACCTTGCAACTCGTGTCGCGCCTCGTTGAGACACCGCTGCACCGGCGCTTGCCGATCCTCGTCGGGCGCGACGATTTTGCCGCGCCGTGGTTGTCTACGACTGCGATAGCCCGCATCCAGCTCAAACCGCTGTCGCCCGAATCGAGCCTGGAGTTGATCACGACACTCACACAGGGCGCCGCGCTCGAGCCCGACACGGAGGCGCAAATCGCGAGGCGTGCCGACGGTGTGCCGCTCTATCTGGTGGCGCTCGCGCGCGCGGCGGCCGACGCCGAACGCGTACCGGCCAACACCGTGCCGCCGTGCCTGCATGAATTGCTGATGGGGCGCATCGATTCGGTCGGCGCCGCCAAACCGCTGGCTCAACTGGCCGCCGCCAGCGGCAGGGATTTTTCCGCGGCGTTGCTGGCTGACGCGGCGGGACGCAGTGTCGGCGAAATCGAGCCGGTGCTCACCACGCTTTTGCAGGCGCGGCTCATCGTTGCAACGGGCGCGGGTTGCTATGCGTTTCGCCATCCGATGCTGCGCGAGGCGGCCTATCAATCGCTCTCGCGCGAACGGCGGCAATGGGCGCATCAGCGCGTCGCCGGTGCGCGGCTCGCGCTGGAAGGCGTGCCGAAATCGATCCAGCAGCCGTGAAACGAGCTTCGCAAGGAAGCTCGCGCCGCGCTCACGAGCGCAGACATTAAAGACGCGAAAAGCGCTTCGATCAAGGACGGAAACGTTTCGGAAACGCGGTCTTCCCATCATGGCGGCAACTCGCAGAACTTTGCAGCAGGTTATGCAGGGTTTGGCGAATTGCAAGCCAGGGGGCGTGGCGCATCGCACGCGAAAGAAACATAAAAGGACCGTCCGGGTTTTCATCCAATGCCATTTTTTCCGTGCAGGACGCCGACGCGCTTTGACGTGTTGCATCGCACAGCCTTGCTGACGGCAGGCCTGTGCGCCGCATGGCCAGCATTCCCACAGACTCCGCCAACTCCGCCGACTTCAGGGCAATTGCTCGAAGCCATCAAGCCAGCTCCGCAGGTGCCGCCTGCCGACCCGAACGTGGTCGTCAAGCCGCCCGAGGCGCCGCCGGCGCCGAAAGTCGAAGCGCCGGATCTGCGCTTCACGCCGCAGGGTTTTCGCTTTACCGGCAACACCGTGATATCGAGCGAGGAGCTGACCGCCTTGCTTGCGCCGTATGCGTTTCACGAAGTCGACCTGGACGGTCTGAACGAAATCGTCGACAAGGTGAAGGCTTTCTATCGCCAGCGGGGCTACTTCCTTGCAGTCGCGTTCCTGCCGAAGCAGAACATTTCGGATGGCGTCGTGACGATCGGCATTCTCGAAGGGCGCCTCGGCAAGATCACGGTCAAGCATCCTTATCCGCCCGAAGCGCGCGTGACCGAAGACCAGGTGCTGGGCATGCTGCGCGCGCGGCTGAAGGAAGGCGACATCATTACGGAGAAATCCGTCGAAACACCGCTGCTGCTGATTCGCGATCTGCCCGGTGCGGTGATCCGCTCGACCCTCAATCGCGGCGCACAGGTCGGCACCGCCGATCTCGAAGTCGAGGTGCTGCCCGAAAAGCCCAAGCGGATCACCGGCGAAGTGGACGTGGACAACTACGGCAATCGCTATGCGGGCGCCTATCGCCTGGGGCTTAAGACCAGTCTCGTGAGTCCACTCGGGATCGGCGATCTGCTGACGGTGCAAGGCTTCATCACCAACCAGAACCTGAGCGACTTCGGCGACGTGAGCTATCTCGTGCCGGTGGGGCACCTCGGGACCCGCGTGGGCGTCGATTACGGACGGCTCAACTATTCGCTCGGCAAGGAGTTCGCCGACCTGAACGCGCACGGTACCGCCGACGTCGTCAATCTGTTCGTACTCCATCCGATCGAGCGCAGCAAGGATTCGAATCTGTTCGCTCAGGTGGGGTTGACCTACGAACAATTGAACGACAAGCAGAGCGGCGCGCCCACGCAGCAGAAAAATATCATTGGGCTGAAGGCTCAGGTGAACGGCGATTCGCGCGGCACAGGCTATGTCAACGTGTACACCGCCGGCGTGATGTTCGGCACACTCGGCTTTGGCAGCGACACCGAGAAAAGCGACGACGCCAGCGTAAATGGCTATCACACCAACGGCTTCTTCACGAAGTTCTACGGCGACTATCAGCGTCTGCAGCAACTCGCGCCGAATCTCGCCCTGTTCTTCTCCGCATCGGGCCAGGCCGCCTCGAAGAATCTGACCGCGGCGGAGAAGTTCTCGCTGGGCGGCGCGAACCGCGTGCGCGGTTATCCCGAAGGCGAGGCAATCGGCGACGACGGCTTCGCCAGCACGCTCGAATTGCGCTACACGGTGCCGGGCTTGCATATCGGCGCCGGCGGTTTTGTACTGACGAGCTTCTTCGATTTCGGCTACATCCTGTCCAACGCCAAACCGGGCGACGCGCCGGCGCCCGATCCCGGCCAGTCCAATAGCGTGCGGCTGCTGAGCTACGGCGTCGGCATGAATTTCGGCGCGCCGAACAAGTACCTGTTCCGCACCAGCATTGCGTGGCATGGCGGCAGGAAGCCGACCTCCGACACGCACGACAACACGCCGCGGGTCTGGGTGCAATGGGTGCAGTTCTTTTGATACGGGCCTGAGGTCCGTGCGCTGGGGAGACGGGATGCTGCGGAAAAACGGATCGGTGCATGATTCCGGTCGTTCCGATTGTTCCTTTAACGAGAGCCGTTGCGGCACGCGCGCCGTTTCGTGGCCGCCATACCTGTGCGCGCTCGTACTGGAGTCTGCGCTGCTGCTGACAAGCGCGACTGGTTTCGCGCAGACCCTTCCCGCCGGCGCCAAGGTGGTATCGGGCAATGTGACGGTGACGCAGCCCAGCGGCCAGCAACTGGTGGTCAACCAGGGGAGTAGCAGCGCGATCATCAACTGGCAGAGCTTCTCGATCGGTCACGGTAACAGCGTTACATTCGTTCAGCCGAACGCGAGTTCCGTTGCGCTTAATCGGGTCGTGGGCGGCTCGCCGTCGTCGATCTTCGGCAGTCTCACGGCGACCGGCAAGGTCTTTCTCGTCAACCCGGCGGGCGTGCTGTTTGCGCCGGGTGCATCGGTAAACACCGGCAGTTTCGTGGCGTCGACGCTCGGCATCTCGGACAGCGATTTTCTCGCCGGGCGCTATACGTTTCAGAACGGCGGCTCGGCCGGTAGCATCGTCAATCAGGGTTCGGTGAACGCGCGCGACGGTGCAGTGGTTTTCATCGCGCCGCAGATCGTCAACGCGGGTAACGTGAGCGCGGCGGGCGGCGTTGCACTGGCGGCGGGAGATCGGGTCAGCATGACGCTGGATGCCGAAAGCCCGTTGTCGGTGAGTGTCGACGCCAGTGCGCTGAAGGCCAGCATTACCCACAGCGGCACCATTTTCTCCGGCGGCCCGGTGATGCTGAGCGCGCAGACGCGCGACAGTGCGCTCGATACCGTTATCAACAGCAGCGGTGTGATTCGTGCGCGGTCGATCAGCTCGAACGGTGAAGACATTCAACTGAATGGCGGCGTGCAAGGCATCGTATCGATCAGCGGCACACTCGACGCAAGCGGCACGGGGACGAGTGGCCGCGGCGGCAACATTACGGTGAGCGGTGCTCAGTTGGCGCTTGCCGGGACGGCAAAGCTCGACACGTCCGGCGCTGTCGGCGGCGGCACCATCCTGGTAGGCGGCGCCGCGCACGGCGGTGGGCCATTGCAGAATGCGTCGATCACGACAATTGCAAAAGGGGCCGTGCTGGACGCGAGCGCAACCGGCCAGGGTAATGGCGGACAGGTTGTCGTCTGGTCCAATGACCGCACGCAATTTTCAGGTGCGATTGTGTCGCGCGGTGGCGTCAACGGCGGCAATGGCGGCAACGCGGAGATTTCGAGCAAGGGGGCGTTTGTCGTGGACGGCTCGGTTGATCTGAGCGCGCCGCATGGCCAACGTGGCACTTTGCTGCTCGATCCGTACGATCTGTGCATCGTCGCGGCAGACCCCGGCACCTGCGGGACTCTGGCGTCGGGAACCGGCACATTCACCGCGGGCGCGAGTGATTCGTATGTGTTGACGTCGACGTTGGCGGGACTTTCGTCGACGACCAATCTCGTGCTTCAGGCCACCAACTCCATCATCTTCCTCTCGAATCTGGCGCTGAATGCGACGACTACGCCGGCTTCGCAGGGATCGATATCGCTCGAGGCCGGCAACGCCATTCAGATGAATGGTTTTTCGCTCACGACTGGCGGCGGCAACATCTCGATGCTGGCCGGCGCCGGCGGCATGTCGCTTGGCAACCTGAGTTCGGGCACGGGAGCGATCACGCTTGGGCTGACGGACGCGAATGGGACGATAACCCAGGCAAGCGGCAGTTCGATCGTTGGTACTGGCGGATTGACGTTGACCGGCGGAACGCTCGACCTGAGCCAGGTTAATGGGTACAGCGGCGGCACGAATGTCAGCGGCGGCACCTTGGCCATGTCAGGCAGCGGCACGGCCGGCGCTTCAGCGATCAGCGTCGGCAGCGGCGCGACGCTGGACGTGCAGAACACGCTCGCCAACGCGGTGACGTTGAACGGTGGCACGCTGGCGACGAGCACGGGTAACGGTGTCGTAAACGGTCAGGTGACGCTGAATGGCGGCAATACGTTTTCGACCGGCACCAATGCCACGCTGACTGTCGGCAATGCCGTCAGCGATGGCACGTCGGCCGGTGCGCTGACGGTCAACGGTCCGGGCACGGTGGTGCTAGGCGGCGTCAACACGTTCAGTGGCGGAACGACAATCAGTGGCGGCACGTTGGCCCTGGTTGGCAGTGGAACAGCGGGTACGGCGGCGATCAGCGTCGGCAGCGGTGCGGCGCTGGATGTGCAGAACACGCTTACCAATGTAGTGACGTTAAACGGCGGGACACTGGAGACAACGACCGGCACGGGCATCGTGAACGGTCAGGTGACGCTGAACGGCGGCAATACGTTTTCAACCGGCAGTAACGCGACGCTGACTGTTGGCGGTGCGGTTGTCGACGGTGCGTCGCCCGGTGCGCTCACCACGAGCGGTACGGGCACGGTAGTCCTGACCGGCATGAACTCATATACCGGCGACACGCTGGTAAGCAGCGGCACACTGCAGGGTAATACGCAGAGTTTGCACGGCGGTATTACGAACAACGCGTTGCTGGTTTTCGATCAGACGTCGACAGGCACGTTCGGTGGCACGATCAGCGGGACCGGCGCAGTCACAAAACAGAACAGCGGTGCGTTGACGTTCAATACTCAACAAAATTACGGCGGCGGCACGAACGTCACGGGCGGCACGCTGGCCCTGACAGGCAACGGAACAGCCGGCACGTCAACGATCAGCGTCGGCAGCGGTGCGGCGCTGGATGTGCAGAACACGCTTGCCAATGCGGTGACGTTGAGCGGCGGGACACTGGAGACGACGTCTGGTACCGGTACGGTGAGTGGACCCGTTGCGCTCAACAGCAATGGCATTTTTGCGACCGGTTCTGGCGCGTTGCTAACGGTAAGCGGGGCGATTAGCGGCGGTGCATCGCCGAATGCGCTCACTGTTAGCGGTCCGGGCACGGTGGCGCTGAGCGGCCTCAATACCTACACCGGCGGCACCTTGGTGAGCGGTGGCACGCTGCAAGGTAATACGCAGAGTTTGTTGGGAACCATTGTGAACAACGCCTCGCTGGTTTTCGATCAGGCATCGACCGGCACATTCAACGGCACGATCAATGGGACTGGCGCAGTCACGAAACAGAACACCGGCACGCTGACGTTCGACACCCAACAAAATTATGGCGGCGGCACGAGCGTCACGGGTGGCACGTTAGCCTTGACCGGCAGCGGAACAGCCGGCACTTCAACGATCAGCGTCGGCAGCGGCGCGGCGCTGGATGTGCAGAACACGCTTGCCAATGCGGTGACATTAAACGGCGGCGCTACGCTCGAAACCACAACCGGCGCCGGAATCGTGAGCGGACCGGTGCTGCTGAATAGCGGCGGCATTTTTGCAACCGGCGCCGGCGCGACGCTAAGGGTAAGTGGGACGGTCGGCGGCGCGTCGCCGAATGCATTGACCGTGAACGGGGCGGGCACGGTGGTGCTGACCGGCATCAATACCTTCAGTGGCGGCACGACGATCAACGGGGGCACGTTGGCGCTGACCGGCGGCGGAACCGCAGGCACATCAGCGATTGTGGTGAACAGCGGTGCCGCGCTCGACGTGCAGAACACGCTTGCCAATGCAGTAACGTTGAGCGGCGGGACACTCGAGACGACGACTGGCACCGGTAGCGTGAGCGGACCGGTTGCGCTGAACAGCAACGGAACCCTTGCAACGGGCGCCGGCGCATTGCTAACGGTAAGCGGGGTGATCAGCGGCGGCGCGTCGCCGAATGCGCTCACTGTCAGCGGTCCGGGAACGGTGGTGCTGAGCGGCATCAATACATACACCGGCGGCACACTGGCGAGCGGTGGCACGCTGCAAGGCAATGTACAGAGCCTGCAGGGCAGTATCACGAACAATGCTTCGCTGGTTTTCGATCAGGCCTCGAATGGCACGTTCAATGGAACGATCAGCGGAACCGGCACGGTGACGAAGCAGAACACCGGCACGCTGACGTTCGACTCGGCGCAAAGTTATGGTGGCGGCACCAGCGTCACGGGTGGCACCCTGGCGTTAACCGGTAACGGAGCAGCCGGAACTCAGTCAGGCTTGGTCACGGTCGGCAGCGGCGCGGCGCTGGATGTGCAGAACACGCTTGCCAATGCGGTGACGTTGAATGGCGGGACACTGGAGACAACGACCGGCACGGGCATTGTGAACGGACAGGTGACGCTGGCCGGCAGCAACGCATTTTCGACCGGCAATAACGCGACGTTGACGGTTAGCGGTGCTGTCGTTGACGGCACGCCAGCCGGCGCGCTGACCGTGAGCGGGACGGGGACGGTGGCGCTGACGGGCGTGAACACATATACCGGCGGCACACTGGTGAGCGGCGGCACGCTGCGAGGCAATACGCAGAGCCTGCAAGGCGGCATCACGAACAACGCCGCGCTGGTTTTCGATCAGGCATCGAGCGGCACGTTCAACGGCACGATCAGCGGAACTGGCACGGTAACGAAGCAGAACATTGGCACGCTGACGTTCGACACGGCGCAAGGTTATAGCGGTGGCACGACGATCAGCGGCGGCACTCTGGCTCTAACCGGAAACGGAACGGCCGGAACTCAGTCGGGCTTGATCACAGTTGGCAGCGGCGCGGCGCTGGATGTGCAGAACACGCTCGCCAATGCGGTGACGTTAAACGGCGGGACACTGGAGACAACGACCGGCGCGGGCATCGTGAACGGCCAGGTGACGTTGAACGGCAGCAACATCTTTTCGACGGGCAATCACGCGGCGCTGACTGTCAGTGGTGTCATTACCGACGGCACGCCGGCGGGCGCGCTCGCCGTGAACGGCGCGGGCACGGTGACGCTGACCGGCGTCAACACCTTCAGCGGCGGTACGACAATCAACGGCGGCACATTGGCCCTGACCGGCAGCGGCACAGCCGGCGCTTCGACAGGCGCGATCACGGTGAACAACGGCGCCGCGCTGGATCTGCAGAGCACGCTTGCCAACGCATTGACGCTGAACGGCGGCGGTACGCTTGAAACCACAAGCGGCACCGGCATCGTGAACGGCCTCGTCACGCTGAACGGCGGCAACGCGTTCGCCACCGGAAACGGCGCCAGGCTGACGGTGAACGGCGTCATCGGCGACGGTGTATCGCAAGGATCACTGACTGTCAGCGGACCGGGCGCCGTGGTGTTGACCGGTCTCAACACCTATAGCGGCGACACAGCGGTGACGGGCGGCACGCTGCAAGGCAACGCCGGCAGTCTGCACGGCGCCATCGGTCTCGCGAGCGCCACGGCGCTGGTGTTCGAGCAAGCGGCGAACGGCACTTTCAATGGTTCGATCAGCGGCGCCGGCGCGGTCGCGAAACAGAGTAGCGGCACGCTAACGCTCAACGGCACGCAGAGCTATGGCGGCGGCACGACCGTGACGGGCGGCGCACTGCAGGGCAATACGGCCAGCCTGCAAGGCAATATCGCGCTCGCCGGCGGTACGGGTCTGGTGTTCGACCAGGCATCGAACGGCACCTTCAACGGCACGATCAGCGGCGCCGGCGCGGTCACGAAACAGAATGGCGGCACGCTGACGCTCGGTACGGATCAAACCTATACCGGCGGCACCAGCGTGACGAACGGCACGTTGGCCCTGACAGGAAACGGCACAGCCGGCGCTTCGACCGGCGCGATCACGGTGGGCGGCGGCGCGGCGCTGGATGTGCAGAATACGGTGGCGAACGCAGTGACGCTGAACGGCGGCACACTGGAGACAACGACCGGCAGCGGCATCGTGAACGGCGCGGTGACGCTCAACGGCGGCAACGGCTTCGCAACCGGCAACAATGCCACGCTCACGATCAACGGCGCGCTCGGCAACGGCACATCGGCGGGGGCAGTGGTCGTCAACGGGGCGGGCCTCGTGGCGCTGAACGGCATCAGCAGCTTCACGGGCGGTACTAGCGTGACGGGCGGCGCGCTGCAAGGCAATACGGCCAGCCTGAACGGCAACATTGCGCTCGCCAGCGGCACACGGCTCGTCTTCGACCAGGCATCGGACAGCACCTTCAACGGTGCGATCAGTGGCGGCGGCGCGGTAAGCAAGCAGAACACGGGTACGCTGAGCTTCGATACGGCTCAGACCTATACCGGCGGCACGGCCGTGACAGCCGGCACGCTCGCACTAAAGAACAGCGGCACGGCAGGCGCGCAGACCGGCGCGATCACAGTCGGCAGTGGCGCATCGCTCGATCTGCAGAACACGCTGGCCAATGCTGTCACGCTGGCGGGCGGCACCCTGGAAACGACAACCGGCAATGGTGTCGCGAACGGGACCATCATGCTGAGCGGTGGCGGCAGCACGGTGTCGGCGGCATCGAGCGCAACGCTCACCGTCAATAACGTGATTCGCGACGACGGCACGGGGCAGTCGCTAACCAAGCAGGGCGCGGGCCTTGTCACGTTGAACGGCGCCAGCAGCTATACCGGCGGCACGTCGATCGCGCAAGGCACGCTTGCCGTGGGCGCCGGCGGTTCGCTCGGCAGCGGTCTCGCGACGGTGAACGGCGGCAGCACGCTCGCGCTCGCTGGCGCCACGCTCGGCAACAACCTCAGTCTGCTGGGCGGGAGCACGCTGGTCGCGAGCGGCGGTCTCAATACCTTGTCGGGCGCGCTCAATGTGCGCGGCGCTACCATCAGCATTGGCACCGGCTCGACGCTCAACGCCACCAACGCCTTCAATCATTTCACCGGCGCCAGCACCTTCACCGGCGGCGGCTCGCTCGCGCTCAGCGCCGACACGGGTGGCATCCAGCTCGGCACCACGACGCTCGCGAATCTGACATTGCAATCAGATGGCACTGTCACGCAATCTGCTGCCGCGACGATCACCGGTACGACTTCGATCGCGACGACCGGCGGCGCCGCGATAACGCTCAACCAGTCCAATCAATTCGGCAGCGTGCTGCAATTGAGCGGCGGTGCGGCCAGCGTGAACAGCGCGGGCGCGCTGAACTTCGGCGCATCCAGCCTCGCGTCGCTGAACGCGAGCGCGGGTGGCGACATCACGCAGACCGGCGCGCTGCAGGTGAGCGGCACGACCACGCTCAGCGCGCGGAACGGCAATCTGGTCCTCGATCTGGCCAACACGTTCGGTGCCTTGGTCACGGCCCGCGCCGCAGGCGGCTCGCTCACGAGCGCGCGGGATCTTGCCCTGGCGCTCTCGACGCCGGGCACGATGAACGTGACGGCGGGTGGCGCGCTCACTGTCTCCGGCACGGCGGGTGCATTGTCGACCACCAGCGGCGGCGCCACGACGTTTGGCGGCACGGTGATCGGCGACGCGCTGACGATTGTCGCGGGCGGCCCTGTCAGCACCGCGAGCGGCGCGTCGGTGAGCGCGAACAGCATCACGCTCACGGCGAAGGAAAACCAGAATATCGGCGCGGCGCTGCCGGGTGAATTCGTTCTTAACAACGTCGGCAAGCTGTCGCTCGTGTCCGGCTACGACGCGTTTTTCCTGCTGCCGGACGGTCAGCAAACCCGCTTCGCGATCGGCACCAAGGTCAACTGCGCGCGCGTCAACATGGGGCCCTGCATCGGCAACAACGTGCTGGTCAGCGCAATTTCCTCCGTGCAGGCGGGGATTCAGTCGGCGATGGTGAATCAGATGCATCAGGAGGACGAATTCACGTTGAAGGTGAAGTACGGATTCGCCGGCGACCTCGAGCAGGTTCAGACCTATCCGCATGAGGGCGACCTCGAGGTGCGCCAGCCCGCCCCGTGCCGGCTCGCCGATCATGCCGTCGCCGAACCGCACGACGAGAGCGTGCGCTTGCGTGCTGCCGAGGCTTGTCCGGGAGCTAACCCGTGAGACCGTTCGCACGCTTGCTTGCAAGGTCGATTGCAACACCGTTCCTGAAGCGGGCGATTGCAGCATCATTCACCGCAACTGCAGGGAGGATGGCTGCCGCGGCCGCGGCGACTGTCTCCGTTGTCTCCGTTCTCGCTGCGGAGCCACAAGTGACGTGCCCGCTTGGCTACCCGGTAGCTCCACCCGCGCACGTGCAGAAAAAAACGCCCGAGACGTCCCACCGCCTGCCGCTCGCGCGCATGGACGATCCACGCTGCGCCGGGCAACCCAGCGCCGCGCTGGACCGGCTCGCGGCCTATCACTGCGCGCAGTTGTACGACGCAGCCGGCCGGTTCGAAGAAGCACTTGGCTGGTACGGCGTCGCCGCCGTTGCGGGCTATGGCCCCGCGCAAAAACGTCTTGGCAATCTGTATGGCGGCGAGGGCGACGTCGCGCGCGACTATGCGTGTGCCGTGTACTGGCAGCGCCGGGCGCGCGAGTCCGGCGAGTCGATCGATCTTCCGCATGTTTTCATGGGAGGCACGCCGCCTTGAGCGGCCGCAGCGATGGAAGAGCTACAACAACTCGGCAGATATCAGATCCGGCGCGTGCTTGGGCGCGGCGCGATGGGCGTCGTCTACGAAGGCGTCGACCCGAAACTGAACCGGCCTGTCGCGATCAAGACCATTCTGAAGAGCCAGCTTTCCGATCCGGAAATGGCGGCCGAATATCAGGTGCGTTTCGAGCGTGAGGCGCAGGCCGTCGCCCGGCTGAATCATCCACATATTGTCGGCGTATTCGATTTCGGCGAAGAGAACAACGTCGCCTATATCGTGATGGAGCTGATTCGCGGCGAGGAGCTCAAGGCGTACTTCGACAAGGGCACGCAATTCGCGGTGAAAGACGCGGTGCGCATGACCGGCGAATTGCTCGACGCGCTTGGCTACGCGCACGAGCAAGGCATCGTGCATCGCGACGTGAAGCCGGCGAACGTGATGCTCGACGCGCAGATGCGGGTGAAGCTGACCGACTTCGGCGTCGCGCGTCTGTCGGATACCGGCAGCGACGGCACCCAGGCCGGTACGATGGTCGGCACGCCTAGCTATATGTCGCCCGAGCAGGCGATGGGCAATCCGGTCGGCACGCGCTCGGACATCTTCGCGGTCGGCATCGTGCTGTATCAGTTGCTGACCATGAAACGCCCATTTGTCGGCGACGGTCACTGGGCCGTGCAGCGTCAGATCATCCAGGACGACCCGGTGCCGCCGTCGGTGCAGAATCCGGCACTCGATCCCGTATTCGACGCGATCGTGTTCCGAGCGCTCGCGAAGAATCCCGAGGAACGTTACCCGTACGCACGAGCCTTCAAGGAAGACTTGCAGCGTGCACTTGCCGGTCAGGCGATCGACGAAGACGAGGCGACTATGCTCGCGGTGGCCGCGGCGCGCGCACGACCGCCGGGCGAAACCGGCGCGGCACGCGGTACGCGCGGCGCGAACGATTCGAGTGCCGTCGAGATCGAGTTCTGGAAGACGATCACGGACAGCAGCGATCCGGACGAATTCGAGCTGTATATCGCGAAGTTTCCGAACGGGACCTATGCCGATCTCGCACGCCGCAAGCTGGCGAAGCTGCATGGCGATGATTCGGCGGCTTCGCGCTCCGGAGTGCGCGGCGAGGGTGTAGCGGAAGGGGGCACGCGGCTCGCGCTTGACCGGCCTGATCTGCCTGGCATGCCGGCGGCCCTGGGCGATGGATCGATGCGGGTTGCGCCGGTCGGGAAGAAGCCGGCCAGGATAGCGTTGATCGCGGTCGCATCGGTGGCGGTGCTGGCCGTGGGCGGCGGTGGGTACTTCATGCTCAGGCAGAGTACGCCGGTACCGTCGGGCGGCGGTGGGCCGGCTGCAAGTGTGGCGCCGCCGCTCGATGCAAATGGGTCATCGCTTGTGGCTGGCAAGCCCGCTTCTGCATCCATATCTCAAGGTGCCGCATCCGGCGCCGAGGCACGGGTTGCGATAACACCGCCTGTGGGTGAGACGGGCAATGCGAGTGCCTCAGGCGCCGCGAATACAGTCACGAACACGAACAGTGCAAGCAGCGCGAACACGGCGCAGCGTGAAGCCGCACGTCTGAAGGCTGCATCCGCGGCGGACGCTGAACGCCGCACGCGCGAGGCGCTTGCGAAGAACCGTGCTTCGGAAGCGGTGGTGAGCACAAGCAAGCCTGCCAGGTCGAATGCTGCGCCGGCGGCGGCATCAACGGCCGTTGCCGCGACGCAAACACAGGCACAGACACCGCGTACTACCGCAGCTCAAGCTGCAGCGCCGGTCAGCAGCGCGACGGCGGCGCATGCCGCCACGTCGCCGGGATCAACTGCATCGTCGCAGGCAAATGCGGCAAACGGGGCGAACACACAGACAACGGCGCGTGGCACAACCGCGTCCACGCTCGCCGCCAAACCGGCCGACACAACACCCGCTGCCGAGCCAAAAGTCTCGTCCGCCGATCTGCTTGCGCAGGCGGCAAAGCTGCAAGGCGAGGGCAAGCTCAACGACGCGGTGCGGCTCTACAAACGCGCGGCGCGTGGCGGCAGCGGTCAGGCGGCAAAGCAATTGGGCGACATCTACGGAAACGGTTCGGGCGACGTGCCACGCGATTACGCGGAGTCGATCCGCTGGTACAACGTTGCGCGCACGGCAGGGGTGGATGTGCCGGATGTGAGCAAGCGGTAAGTGTTCGGTGGCTACTTTTTCGCCACCGCAAGCAGCGCATGGAAATCGTTAACGCATGGCTAACTTAGGAGAACGAGCATGGCTGATATATATGGAGAAAGTGACAGCGGCAAGGGGGTGTTTCACCGCGCAACCGGCGTTCCATTCGCGACGTGGATGAGAGGCAACGCGGGTGAATTCAGGACATTGACCACCTACGTCGAGAACGCAAAAATGGGAAGAACGCAGTTGGTGCGAAAGCACGAAAACAGCGTCGAGCAATACCGTGAACTCAGTGACGCGGCGGACCAACTCAAGCAGCAGTTGGGCGTGAATCGAGAGGATATCGAGGCGGCCCGCAAGGTTAAGGAAATCGAGCAGCAGGACCTTGAAGAGGTCTACCGGAGTAGTCCCCTATCGCTAACCCCGAGAATTCCCACGGGCACGGAGCTGGTGACGAAGCCGCTTGCGTTCGTCCCTTTCCTCGGCAATGCGATCAGCCTGTATCAGCTCTACGGATACAAAGAAAGAAGGGGAGACGCATTGGAGCGGGTAGACGTATCGCAGCAGGCCATCGAGTCGATAGAGCGCTTCGGTCATGGGCTCGCAACGCAGGAACTGGAGCTGCGCGCGTTTCAGGAAAAGGCATTGCAGCAGGTTCAGGCGGATTTGACGCTGTTGCAAAGTCTCGAGACCTCGACGCAGAAGACGATCGAACGCCTGGCAAACCTGTAGCCGAGCGTGCGTGGCCGTGAAGCACCACGGAAACGTTTGGGAAACGCACCATCTCAATAATTCACCCCGCAATCAGAAAAAGGGGTGAACGTGTTCGATGCCGATGCAATCCTGACCGAGTTATCCGTGGACGCGCCATGCGGCAGCGACCTGGAATACGACGCGGCTTTTCTCGAGCTCGAAGAACTCGCCAAGGGCAAGGAAGAGGCCCAATTCGGCGCGACCGTCATTGCGGGCGAACCGCCTGACTGGAAGGCAATCCGCAAGGCCTGCCTCGCACTCTTCACCCGCACGCGCGATCTGCGCATCGCCATCCATCTGACCCGCGCGCTGCTCGAAACCGAGGGCGTCGCCGGGTTCACACAGGGTCTCGTCGTGCTGGACCGTTTGCTCGACGCGAACTGGGAGCACGTGCATCCGCAACTCGACCCGGACGACGGCAACGATCCGACGATGCGCGTCAACTCGCTCGCTGCCCTGATCGACCCCACCACCGTTCTGCGCACGCTGAAGGCTGCGCCTCTTATCGATGCCGGTGTCGCGGGACGCGTCAGCCTGCGCGACATCGAAATCGCCAACGGCGAAATGGCGGCCCCGGAAGGCGAGGAAGCGCCGACCATGACGCTGATCGAAGGGATCTTCCTGAACGTCGATCTCAGCGTACTGCAGCAATCGGCGGCCGTGCTCGAGGAATCCTGCACACGCATCGAACATATCGAGTCGCAGCTCACCGCGCGGGTCGGCGCCGCACGCGCCATCGACCTCACCGAACTCGCCCGGCTGCTCAAACGCGCCCGCGATTTCACGGCCCAGCGGTTGCAGCGCCGTGTGCCGGCAGAAGCGGCTGAGACGGCCAATGCGGGCGACGCGGCCGACCCGAACCAGGCAGACAGCGACGCCGCTCAATCCGGCGCGAACGCTGCGGCGCGCAAGGACGAAATCACCGGCCGCGACGACGTCACGCGCCTGCTCGACAAACTCTGCGCGTACTACGAGCGCCACGAACCGTCGAGCCCCGTGCCGCTGATGCTGCTGCGCGCGCGGCGCCTCGTGACGATGAGCTTCCTCGAAATCGTCGCCGAGCTCGCGCCGGAAAGCATGGCATCCGTCCGCCAGGTGGGCGGCATTCAGTCGGAGTAATCCCAGCAACCCCTTCGTAAGCGGAGAGTCATCGTGGCCAAGGAAAGCAGTCAGAAATTCATCGCTCGAAACCGGGCGCCGCGCGTCCAGATCGAGTATGACGTCGAGGTCTACGGATCGCAGAAGAAAGTGCAGATCCCGTTTGTCATGGGCGTGCTCGCCGATCTGTCCGGCAAACCGGCGGACCCGCTCGCGCCGGTTGCCGATCGCAAGTTTCTCGAGATCGACGTCGACAACTTCGACGAACGCATGAAGGCAACCAAGCCGCGGGTGGCGATCCAGGTGCCGAACACGCTCACGGGCGAAGGCAATCTCTCGGTCGATATGACCTTCGAGAGCATGGACGATTTTTCGCCGGCGGCGATCGCCCGCAAGGTCGGTTCGCTCAACCAGTTGCTCGAAGCGCGCTCGCAACTCGCGAACCTTCTGACCTACATGGACGGCAAGACCGGCGCGGAAACGCTGATCGCGCAACTGCTCGAGCAGCCGGCGCTGATGCAGGCGCTCACCTCGGCACCGAAGCCGCAGGAATAACCTCAATCGCTACCGACGGAGTTTCACATGGCCGAGACCAGTACCGAATCACAAGCGTCGCCAGGCGGCGAGACCGTTGAGCTCAGCGAGTTCGCGAGCCTGCTGCAGAAGGAATTCAAGCCGAAAACCGACAAGGCGAAAGAAGCCGTCGAAGAGGCCGTCAAGACACTCGCCGTGCAGGCGCTCGCGGGCACGCATCTCGTGTCGAACGACGTGCTTGCCACCGTCGGCGCATTGATTGCCCAGATCGACAGGAAGCTCACCGAGCAGATTCATCAGATCCTGCATAACGAAGAATTCCAGGCACTCGAAAGCGCCTGGCGCGGCCTGCATTATCTGGTGAGCAACACCGAAACCGACGAGATGCTGAAGATCCGCGTCTTCAACGTTTCGAAGAATGAACTGGGCAAGACGCTCAAGAAATACAAAGGCACCGCGTGGGATCAAAGCCCGGTGTTCAAGAAGATCTACGAAGAAGAATACGGTCAGTTCGGCGGTGAACCGTTCGGCGCTCTCGTCGCCGATTATTACTTCGACAACAGTGCGCCCGATGTGGACTTGCTCAGTTCGATGGCGAAGATCGCGGCCGCGGCTCACGCGCCGTTCATTAGCGCCGCCGACCCGGCGGTGATGCTGATGGACTCGTGGCAGGAGCTCGCCAATCCACGCGATCTGACCAAGATCTTTCAGACGCCCGAGCATGCGGCATGGCGTTCGTTCCGCGATTCGGAGGACGCACGCTATGTCGGTCTGACAATGCCGCGTTTTCTGTCGCGTGCACCGTACGGCGCGAATACGAATCCCGTCGAGGAATTCGATTTCGAGGAAGAGACGAGCGGCGATCCGAAGAACTACACATGGTCGAACGCGGCGTATGCGATGGCCGTCAACATCAACCGCTCATTCAAGACCTATGGCTGGTGCTCGCAGATTCGCGGCATCGAATCGGGTGGCGCGATCGAAGGCTTGCCGGTGCACGCGTTTCCGTCGGACGACGGCGGTGTCGACATGACCTGTCCGACCGAGATCGCGATCAGCGACCGTCGCGAAGCGGAGCTGGCGAAGAACGGTTTCATGCCGCTCATTCACAAGAAAAACACGGACTTCGCTGCCTTTATCGGCGCGCAATCGTTGCAGCGTCCCGCCGAATACGAGGATGCCGACGCGACCGCCAATGCGAATCTCGCGGCGCGCCTGCCGTACCTGTTCGCGACCTGCCGCTTCGCGCATTACCTGAAGTGCATCGTGCGCGACAAGATCGGCTCGTTCAAGGAACGCAGCGACATGCAGATCTGGTTGAACAACTGGATCGGCCAGTACGTGGAAAACAATCCGGCCACCGCGACCGAGGCCGACAAGGCGCGCAAACCGCTCGCCGGTGCGGAAGTCGTGGTGGAAGAAGTCGAAGGCAATCCGGGTTATTACGGCGCGAAGTTTTTCCTGCGCCCGCATTACCAGCTCGAAGGACTGACCGTGTCGTTGCGGCTCGTCTCGAAGCTGCCGTCGGCCAAGAAGTAATCGGATCAGCAAGCTTCGGCAGCCCGGTGTCCATCGGGTTGTTGCTCACTTATCAAGAGGAAAAAAATGATTCTCCTGAACTTCGCAACGCAGATCAAAGGCACCTCCAAGGTCGAAGGCCATACCGACTGGATCGCCGTCAACTCCATGCAACTGGGCGTCGGTCGCGCCATCTCCACGAGCAGCGACGGCGCGACCGATCGCGACACGAGCAATCCGTCGTTCTCGGAGGTGACCTTTTCGAAGCCGACCGATATCGCGTCGGCCGACCTGTTCGCCCAGGCGACCTATGGCAAGTCGCTAGGCAAGGCGGAAATTCACTTCATCCAGACGGGCGGCGCGGACAAGACCGACCAGGTGTATCTGAAGATCGAACTCGAGGATGCGATCGTCAGTGCCTATTCGTTGTCGAGCGGCGGCGACCGGCCGTCCGAATCGTTCTCGTTGAACTTCGCGAAGATCTCGTTCCAGTACGACCAGTTCGACGGCGCCACGGTGAAGACCGGCACGCCGAAGAAGTGGGACCTGAGCACGAACAAGGCGTCGTACTGATTGCCGCTGTTCGGCCACACCGACCTTCACTGTTCTTCATGCCGCGGCGCGCGCGCCGCGTGCTGGAGAATTTCAGAGATACGCCATGACGACTCAGGATCTGTTGCGAAACGGCCGGCTCGACGACGCACTCGCCGCGCTGACGCAGGAAGTGCGCGCCAATCCGGCCGATCCGAAAAGCCGCGTATTCCTGTTTCAGCTACTTGCTGTGCTTGGTCAGTGGGAGCGCGCGAATACGCAGCTTGCCGTGTGCGGCGAGCTGGATGCCGGTGCGCTGGCGATGGTGCAAAGCTACCGCGAGGCGCTGCGCTGCGAGGCATTGCGGGCGGAGGTGTTCGCGGGACGGCGTACGCCGGTCATCTTCGGCCAACCGGAAGCGTGGATCGCGTTGATGCTCGAAGCACTGAAGCGCGATGCCGACGGCGCCTTCGCCGAGGCCGCGCACATTCGCGCCCAGGCGCTCGAGATGGCGCCGGCCAGTAGCGGCACGCTCGACGGCGAACCGTTCGAATGGATTGCCGATGCGGATGCGCGCCTCGGGCCGCTGGTGGAGATGATCGTCAACGGCCATTATTACTGGGTCCCGTTTCACCGGCTGACCCGCATTGCTTTTGACGCCCCGGCGGATTTGCGCGACACCGTGTGGATGCCCGCCCAGGTGACTTTTGCGAGCGGCGGCGAGAGCGTGGCCTTCGTGCCGACTCGTTACGACGGCACACTCGCCGCGGCTAACGACGCGCTGAAGCTCGCGCGCCGCACCGAATGGCATGAGCCTCACGAGGGCGTGTTTGTCGGCGTGGGGCAGCGCGTCTTTGCAACCGACATGGGCGAACACTCGCTGATGGATGTGCGCGAAATTCTGCTCGACGCCGCGCCCGCAGCGCCGCTGCAGTGAGGCGACCATGGCCGAACTGACCGCTAAGGAACGTCTTCAGCCGTCGCTGCTCGACCGGCTGACCGACGACGAACCGGACAACGCACAGGAGTCGCGCGAACGCCGCGTGCTGTCGATGCGCACGCTGCGGCAGGCGGTGCTGCGCGATCTCGCGTGGCTTTTCAATTCCAACGGTATCGGCATCCTGCAAGACCTCGACGCATTTCCACTCGCGGCGCAATCGGTCGTCAACTATGGCATGCCCGATTTTTCCGGGCAGACCGCTTCGGGTATCGACATCGAAGGCGTCGCGCGCCGTATGCGTCAGGCCATCTGGGACTTCGAGCCGCGCATCTTGCGCAACACGGTGCAGGTGCGGCCGATTGCGTTCGACAAAAGCTCACATAACCAGCTCATTTTCGAGCTCGAAGGCGAACTGTGGGGACAGCCCGTGCCCGAGCGTCTGTTCCTGAAGACCGAGCTCGACCTGGAGATGGGTGAGATCCGCGTAACCGATTTCGACGCGGTGTTTTCCTGATGGACACGCGCCTGCTGCGCTACTACGAGCGCGAACTCCAGCATCTGCGCGAAACCGGCGGCGAATTCGCCCGCGAGTTTCCGAAGATCGCCGGGCGCCTCGGACTCGAAAGTTTCGCGTGCGCCGATCCGTACGTCGAGCGCTTGCTGGAAGGCTTCAGCTTTCTCGCCGCGCGCGTGCAGATGAAAATCGACGCCGAGTTTCCGCGCTTCACCGAACACTTGCTGGAACTGGTCTATCCGCATTATCTGGCGCCTACACCGTCGATGGCGGTGGTGCAGTTCGCGCCGGACCTGGCCGAAGGCAGTCTTGCCTCCGGTTTCACGCTGCCGCGCGGCACCGTGCTGAAAAGCATTCTTGGCAAGAACGATCAGACGCCGTGCGAATACCGCACTGCGCACGAGACCACCCTGTGGCCGCTCGAAATCGCTCACGCGCAGTATTTCGCGCATGCCGGTGAGATTGCCGGGCTCGATTTTTCGCGACTCGGCAGCGTGCGTGCGGCCCTGCGATTGCGTTTGCGGACCACCGCCGGCCTTGCGTTCAACGAACTGTCGCTCGACCGCCTGACGCTGCATCTACGCGGCAGCGATGCGCTGCCCGCGCAGTTGTATGAGCAGATCTTCGGTCATGCGCTGGCCTTGGTGGCGATGCCGGCCAGGACCAACGCCAACGGTAACGCGCTATGGCACGAGGTGATCGACCGGACGCAGATTGGCCGCGTGGGATTCGCGGCAGAAGAAGCCTTGCTGCCGCACGGACCGCGTTCGTTCCACGGCTACCGGCTGCTGCATGAGTATTTCGCGTTCCCGCAGCGTTATCAGTTCGTCGAACTCGGCGGCCTTGCACGCAGCGTCAGCCGATGCGCGGATAACGAACTCGATCTGGTGATCCTGTTCGACCGCTTGCAAGCGTCGCTCGAAGGCGGCGTCGGCACAGAGACATTCAGCCTGTTCTGCACCCCCGCGATCAATCTGTTTCCGAAGCGATCGGATCGTATTCGCCTGACGAAACAGCACGCCGAGTTTCACCTCATTCCCGACCGCACGCGGCCAATGGATTTCGAAATCCATCAGGTGCTGTCCGTCACAGGTTTCGGCAGCGGCAAGGATGAGCAGCAGGTCTTCCGGCCGTTCTATGCGGCCAACGATCTGATGAACGAGCGTGAGGCGGGCGCGTACTACCAGGTGCGCCGCGCGCGCCGCGTGCTGTCCGAGCGCCAGCGCCGCCAGGGGCCGCGTTCGAGTTACATCGGCAGCGAGATGTTCGTTTCGCTGGTCGACCCGTTGGAAGCGCCTTACCGCAGCGATTTGCGCCAGCTCGGCGCCGAACTGTTGTGCACCAATCGCGATCTGCCGCTGTCAATGCCGTTGGGTCTCGGCAAGACCGATTTCACGCTGGAGGCAAGCGCGCCCGTGCAGTCCGTGCGCTGCGTGGCCGGCCCCACCGCACCGGCGCCCTCCTATGCGGAAGGGGAAGTGGCGTGGCGCGTAGTCAGCCATCTGTCGTTGAACTATCTGTCCTTGCTCGATCAAGGCGAGAAGGAGGGCGCTTCGGCGCTGCGCGATCTGCTGCGCCTGTACGTGGGCGTTGCCGACACGGTCGGGCATCGGCAGATCGAAGGGGTGCGTTCGGTGTCGTCGCAGCCGGTCGTGCGGCGCATTCCCGCGCCGGGGCATATCGCTTACGGACGAGGCTTGCAGGTCACCGTGACGATGGACGAAAGCGCCTTCGAAGGCGCGGGCATTTTTCTGTTCGGCAGCGTGCTCGAACAGTTCTTTGCCAAATACACATCGCTCAATACCTTCACCGAGACCGTCGTGCGTTCGGCCACGCGCGGCGACATCATGAAATGGCCGGCGAGGAGTGGGCGATGCGAGATCCTGTAGCGCTCCTCGCGCCACTTGCCGGTGAACCACGGCGCTTCGATTTCTACGCGGCCCTGCGCCTGATCGAGGCCGCGTATCCGGACAACCCGCGTTTCGGCCGCTCGCAGCGCGCCGCTGACGATCCGGTGCGGCTGGCTCAGGCAGTGACGCTCGCCTTCGAGCCGGCGATGATCGAGAAGCTTGAATGGCGTGGCGAGAAACCGCCGCGCATGGAGGTCAACTTTCTCGGCCTGAGCGGGCCGAACGGACCGTTGCCCTTGCATCTGACCGAGTACATCCGCGACCGTCTGCGCAATTCGGCCGATCCTACTCTGGCGCGCTTTCTCGACGTATTTCACCATCGCATGCTGTCGCTGTTCTATTGCGCGTGGGCCAACGCACAGCCCGCGGTCAGTCTCGACCGTCCCGAAGCCGACCGTTTCGCGACCTATGTCGCCTCGCTTGTCGGACTCGGCATGCCGTCGCTGCAACATCGCTCGACGCTGCCCGGCGTCGCCAAGCTCCACTATGCCGGGCGTCTTGCCGATCAGCGCCGCAATGCCGAAGGGCTGGCCGCGCTGCTCGCCGATTTCTTCCAGGTGCCGGTACGGGTCGAGCCTTTCATCGGGCATTGGCTGCGGCTGCCGGCCGACGAGCGCACGCGTCTGAAGACGGGCGTGAGCGCCGAGCGGCTGGGCGTGAGCACCGTGTTGGGCAGCGCGGTATGGAATGTTCAGCACAAGTTCCGTTTGCGCATCGGTCCACTCGACTTCGAGCAGTTCGCCACGCTATTGCCCGGCGGGACGAACCTCGCGCGTCTGATCGACTGGGTTCGACAGTACGCGGGCGACGCGCTTGCCTGGGATCTACGGCTCGTGCTCAGGAAGGAGCACGTGCCGCCGTTGCGGCTCGGGCGCACCGCGCGGCTCGGCTATACGACCTGGGTCGGCAAGCGCGAACGAACGCGCGATGCCGACCAGTTGCTGTTCTATCCGGTTCCTTCGCGATCCTGAGGCGACAAGTCTTCTGTGTCGGAGAAAGAACATTTCGTTAAACGTGGGCACCCATACGCTCTAGTGTAGTGCGTCACAAATAATGCAACTTAATCGCGGTTTACGAGTCTCCTTGATACGGAGGGAGAACTCATGCGAATCGCGGCGAAAGTTGAGCTAAGTGAAGCACAGCG
>Ga0310811_10001181_pt1 | contig 33437 bp, 23 predicted proteins | sample YCmetagenome_FD_207642 | JGI IMG/M metagenome (GOLD analysis project Ga0310811, IMG submission 207642) | Soil microbial communities from experimental microcosm in Duke University, North Carolina, United States - YC | ecosystem: Engineered > Artificial ecosystem > Soil microcosm > Unclassified ...
TTCAAAGTGGCTTCCGACGTGGTCGGCATCCAGTTGTTCTCCAATGTCGACGCATTCGACACGCTGCAGAAAGACCTCGCCACAAAGGCAGCAGCATTTGAAAGCCAGATAAGCGCTACGATGAAGACCCGCAAGGGTGAGGTCGACAAAGCGCAGGACGACCTGGTTCTCTCAATAAAGTCCCGGACCCAGGCCTACCTGGATCGCAACTGGCAACGGGCCTTGTTCGAGGGATACAACGACGCCATAACATTCCTTTGCTGTCCGGATTGCGACAAGCTTTGTCCAAAACCCACCACCGACCAGAACAAGCCGCAATACCAGGCTACGTCGAACACCTCCGGCAATTGCAGCGAGGACTGCCCGCCGCGCCTCAAGTATTACGAAACTTGCGTCTGTACGATCTGTAAGGAGGTGCAGAAAACATTCTGTTGCAACGATACGGTAACGGTCAAGGACTGCCCGCCCCCGACGACACCACCGCCTACCGGATGTTGATAGTCCAAACCATTAAATTAAGATCAAATGTTTACAAAAGATAATACCCCAAATTATTCCCCCATTGATTCCAAATGGCCCGACGATGTCATCAAGAATTGTTGCAAGTCCAATCCCAACGGGGACTGCAAATGCGACGACTGTTGCTATGACACCTGGACGGATGAATTGAAAGATATTACCACCTCCTATAACCTGGCCGTCGAGACGACCGACCAGTTGCAAAAAAAGGTGGATTTCCTCACGGCCCGCCGTGACCGGTATAAAACCTGGCTCATCGAACTGGACAACCTACAGGTTCTCGCGCGTGCCGTTTGCGATCAGCTCAAACTGGTGGCCATCCAGTCCGACCGCATCTGGTACAACTCCTGCGAGGCCGTCAACGCCATCGAGATCCTTTATTGTATGATCATCGATATCCTCATGCAGGTGGACGACCTCAAAACGGTCTGCAACAATATCGACAATTGCATCAGCAATAACAACGACCCCTGCCTCAACAAGGGTCAGGGTATCCTGAAATATTACGCGGACTACAAGACCAAGTTGGATGCCGTAGCAGCCCTGCGGGACGCGATCATAAAGAATATCATCGACGCCGTGGCAATCGCCAACCTGATCACCAACGGTATCTCCACAAAAGACTGCAAATGCAAGGACAATCCGGCCTACGATCCCTGCAGCCAGACCCCGACCCCTTGCACCCAGCCTACCACCCCGGGCCTATACTACTATGGGTTCAAGACCATCATCTGCCAATGGTATGCTTGCTTCATGTGTGACACCGACTGTAACAAGCCTCCGGCCAATCAACCAAACCCTTGCGACTGCGACTTCCCAACCTTCGATCTCCCCATCTGCAATAACAGCTATCGGGGTTCAGTCCAAACCTGGGTGGATCAGGATACCCAGAACGTCGGCTGCTTCACCGACCAACTCAACGCCTGGAAGACCCGGCGGGAAGGTCTGCTGGCCTGCAAGAACAGCCTCGACGCCGCCAGCAAAGCCGTCAATCCGAAAGACCGGTGCAAATAGTGCAACCACCGCAAACAAATTATAATAACAAACAAAAACCATACTCATGGCAGACGATCCCAAAAAGAACTACCCGCTCCCGAAATTCCATTTTCAATTGGAATGGGGAGGCACCCGCATTGGATTCACCGAGGTCAGCGGCCTCGACTTCGAGACCACGCCCATCGAATACCGCGAAGGCAGCAGCCCCGTCTATCACAAGACAAAACAACCCGGCATGACGAAGTACACCGACATCACGCTGAAACGTGGCACCTTCCTCGGCGACTTCGAATATTTCGAGCTCTGGCGCAAGACCTTTATGTTCCAGGAGGGCAAGGAAAAGTTCAGACGCGATGTCAACATCAAATTGCTGGACGAAGAGCACAAGCCGGTCATCACCTGGGCGCTCACTCGCGCCTGGCCCTCGAAGATCCAATCGACGGACCTCAAGGCCGATGGCAACGAAGTGGCCATCGAGACCATGACCCTGGTGCATGAAGGCCTGACCATCGTGGAAGCAAAACCATAAGAGGTACAAGAAATGGCAGATCAGTTCTATCAGACGGTCAATTTCCACTTCATGGTGGAGTTCAGCATGTTTGGCAAGGCCATCGATGTGATGTTCCAGTCGGTAAGCGGTCTGGACTCCACACTGGATACTGAACCCATCAAGGAAGGCGGCGAGAACCGCTTCGAGCATGTGGTGCCCGTGCGACGGAAATATGGACCGCTCACCCTTAAAAGAGGCTTGCTCAACCCCGGCCGCTCAGGCATCACCGATTGGCTAAAGAAGGCTTTCGATGACGAGGATGTCATCCCCATCCCAACCGTCACCATCAAGCTGCTGAACGAAGAGCACAAACCGCTGATGGTTTGGACCATTAACAATGTCTGGCCGCGCAGTTGGAAGATGGGCGAGCTGAATGCCGAACAGGGAAACGTCCTTATTGAAACGTTGGAATTGAATTACAACCGGCTGGTATTTGAAAATCCATAATAGTATGAGACTCGAGATACGCGAACTGGTGATCAAGGCCACCATTGTCCCGGACGCCGGAAGCGCTACGCCGCAAACGTCCGGTGCGACAGGTGCCGGCAACAATGATGTTTCTCCCAACGAGCAACTGATCAACACCTGTGTGGAAAAAATATTGGAGATCATAAAAGAAAAAGATGGGCGATAGCAAATCGGGGCCTTTGTCGAAAATGACGATCCACTCCTTCGACAAGAATGACTTTCAGAAGGAGGATAAGGAACTCATGTTCATAACCCCTATCAATCCGGAAACGTTTACAAAGACCAGCCATATCGAACTGGAGCTCAGTCGTGCGCACGGCCGGCCGGGTACAGACCCAAAATACAAGTCGACGGCGCCCGAAGAGTTGAAGATCGATTTCGTCCTCGACGGCACGAAGACCATGGAAGGCTATGTCGAGCAGTATAAGAACATGGAGGTCACCAAACAGATCAAGGCCTTCACGGACTGTGTCTACAAATATGAGGGCAAGATCCACCGGCCCCGGTTCCTGATCATCCGCTGGGGCTCGGAAGTTCGCTTTCCCTGCGTGCTTTCGCATATGGATATCAGCTATTCCCTCTTTCTGCCAAACGGAAATCCCCTTCGGGCGAAGATCAGCGCCACCTTTGTGCGATACGAGACGCCGGTGGCGACAGCGGCGGCGGCGCGGATGAGCTCTCCCGACCTGACCCACCAGCGCACCTCGCAAGCGGGCGACCGGCTGGACTACCTCACCTTTACGATCTATGACAGCACCACCTATGTACTACAGGTGGCAAAGGCAAACGATCTTACCAGTATCCGTCGACTAAAACCCGGCCTCGGGCTGATCTTTCCACCGATAAATAAAACGGATACCTAATGGGAGAGTTATTGATACCCAATGATGCGAAATACGACGTTTCAACCTACAACATTCTCGTCAACGGGAAGGAGATCGATTCCACCTACCAGCTATTGTCGCTGGCGATCACAAAGGAAGTGAACCGGGTGCCCGTGGCCAGGATCGTCTTCCGCGATGGCGACGCCTCCCTCCGCGCCTTTCAGATCAGCGACAAACCCGATTTCATCCCCGGCAACAAAGTACAGATCAACATCGGGCGCGACTCGAAGAATACGCAGGCCTTCAAAGGCATCATCATCCGGCACGCGGTAAAAGTAAGGACTGACGGTCATAGCCAGTTGATGATCGAATGCCACGACGAATGCGTAAAGATGACCGTCGGCAGACACAGCCATTACTTCGAGGACGTAAAAGATAACCAGGTCTTCGACGAATTGGTCGAAAAATACAAGCTGACCTCCGATCCGGAAACGACAAAATTAAAACACAAGGAACTGGTCCAGCATCATATTTCGGACTGGGATTTTCTCTTACTTCGCGCCCAGGCCAACGGCATGCTGGTGCTGGTGGATGACGGAACGGTAAAAGTGGCAAAACCCGCGATCGGCAAAGAGGCCCTCCAGGTGAACTACGGGTCTTCCATCCTCGAGTTCGAGTCGGAGATGGATGCCCGCAACCAGTTCAAAAATGTAAAGGCAAGGTCCTGGGACTATAGCAATCAGCAGTTGTTCAATGCCGATTCCTCCAGCACCTCTTTCACCGAAGCAGGAAATATTTCAGGCAGCGATGTTGCCGGTGCGGTCAGTCCGGATAATTATGAGGTCCATCACAGCGGCCACAAGTTGGAGCAGGAGCTGCAGGATTGGGCCGATGGGGTCATCATCCGGAGCCGGCTCTCGAAAATTCGGGGAAGGGCCAAATGCATTGGATTTGCCGGGATCAAGCCGGGCGATACTTTATTGGTTAGTGGGGTTGGCGACCGTTTTAACGGCAAGGCTTATGTGACAGGTGTCCGTCAGGAGATCGGCGGCGGGACCTGGGAGACCCATATCCAGTTCGGACTCGATCCCGATCTCTATTCCTACGTCTACCGGAATATCATCGATCCGCCTTCGGCGGGCCTCGTGGGTTCGATCCATGGGTTGCAGATCGGTGTCGTCGTCAAGCTCCAGGACGACCCCGACGGGCAGCACCGCATCCAGGTGAAGATCCCGGTGATCGACAACGATGCGCAGGGTATCTGGACGCGGGTGGCCAGCCTCGACGCGGGCGACGACCGCGGGGCTTTTTTCAGGCCGGAGATCGGTGATGAGGTCATCGTCGGGTTCATCAACGACGATCCGCGCGATGCCGTCGTGCTGGGCATGCTCAATAGCAGCAAGAAGCCGGCGCCTATTACGGCCCAGGACGTAAATAACGAAAAAGGCTTTACCACCCGCAGTAAGATGCATATCAGCTTCAACGACGATACGAAGACCATCACCATCGATACCCCGGCGGGGAATTCCATCAAGCTCGATGAGAGCGGCACGAAGATCGAGATCGTGGATCAAAATCAAAATAAAATGACCATGGATGCTTCCGGCATCAGCATGCAGAGCCCGTTGAACATCGATATCAAGGCGGGCGCGGTGCTTACGCTCAGTGCGGGCACCTCGCTGTCCATCAGCGGTCCCTCGTTGTCGGTAAAAGCCGATGCCGACGTCAGCATCTCGGGGGCCATCGCCAAACTGGCCGCCCAGGGTCCGACCGAGATCACCGGGCTTCCAGTAAAGATCAATTAAGGAACAAAAACAACCTCTATGCCATCAGCAGCCAGATTGACCGATATGCACACCTGCCCTTTGGCCACCCCCAATCCGCATGTGGGTGGCCCCGTCACCGGGCCGGGGGTGCCGACCGTCCTCATCGGCGGGCTTCCCGCCGCGGTAGTGGGCGATCTCTGTGTTTGCGCCGGCCCACCCGACGCCATCGTAAAAGGATCGTTCACGGTACTCATCGGCAGCCGCCCGGCGGCAAGACAGGGCGATCTGACGGCCCATGGCGGGGTCATCGTCGGCGGATTTCCAACCGTTCAGATAGGCGGATAAAAATTATTGTATGAATACGACATTCAATTCATTTCTCGGCACAGGGTGGGCATTCCCGCCGGCCTTCGACAACCGGACGGGTACGGTAGAGCTGGTAAGTGATCTCGAAGACATCAAAGAGAGCCTGAATATCCTGCTTTCCACCAGCTTGGGCGAACGCGTGATGCAACCCAACTATGGGTGCGATCTGGACGACTATATGTTCGAATCGCTCAGCACCGGGGTCATCGGCATCATCAAGCACCATGTCGAGAATTCGATCCTGTATTATGAGCCGCGGATCGTCGCCGAAAGTGTGGACGTCACAGCCGATGACAGTACCGATCTGATCGAAGGCCGGTTTACGATCACGGTGGTATACACCATCCCCGGCACGAACTCCCGGTTCAATTATGTCTACGACTATTATCTCAACGAAGCCTCCGGCCATGTTTAATTGCGATTGCCTCATACATCCTTTTCAAAACGATCCGGGGACCAGCCAGTCGCAACGGATCATGGACGAATTGCTCGACAATGCGCCCAAAATAGACGCCCGTACCCTGGCCGACCTCCTCAACTTCTTCGTCCAGCTCTCGCGCCAGATAAATTATTACGACCTCGAGATGAACATGGACGACTGGCAGCCCTTCTTCCGCAAGAGTGCCCCCTTCAACATTGCGGCCATCATCAGCTATGACACCGACGCGATCCGCTCCAACTACGAAGGCTATAACGCCCTGTTCCAGCGCCGACCCTCCACGACCGGTCTCCAGCTGAATGCCTATTTCTTATACTACCGCTTCATAAATAGCATCAATACCTGGCACCTTTCCATCAAGGACAGCGAACTACCATTGACGGACACGATGGAGAATATCATCCGCAATACCCTGCAGCAACCCCTCAGGCTCTTCATCTCCTATGCCAATGCGGCGGCCCAGACTTTCGGCATGAAGCCCATCGACATCACCGCGTTGCAGAACAATCCCGTCTGGGGGTTGACCCCCAATACCATCATCCCGGCAGATACGGGCTTCAGTAAGGGAACGACCAGCCGGTACCGGCAGATCATCAATCTCGCCGAGGAGTTCAAGTCCTTATTACCCGCCTTCATGGGCGCCACCCGGGCGCTGGCGACCGAGGCCCGGAAAAGCCTCCAGCAAAGCCTGCTCCCGCTCAAGGCGGAACTACAAAAGCTCCACCCACCCCATTTGGGCCTGTTGTTCGCCTTCCTGGGCATCTTCCAGCAATTGCAAAATGACCTCAACCGGTATACCCGCAAACACCTGGATTTCTTCTACAGCAGCATCCTGCAATTCAAGCCGGCGGGGGCGACCCCCGACAAGGCGCATATCATCTTCGAGATCCAAAAGGCGCTAAAGACCTATCTGATCAAGAAAGGGATCATGGTAAAGGATGGGAAGGACGACAATAAGCAGGAGATCCTGTTCAGCTTCGACGATGAGATGGTCGCCAACCAGGCGCAGGTAAAGGACACCCGCACGCTCTTCCTGAACAATTACGACATTCCCGACGCGGCTCACCCCGGCGACGAGATCGCCGTGATGGAAGGCGTATACATGGCGCCGGTGGCCACCATGGCCGACGGCATCGACAAGGATTTTCAGACGGATGTAAAGAATTTCTATACGGTCGGCAACAAGGAAAGCAAATATGCCATCCCCGGCACCCGGACCTACAAACCCTACCCCAACGCCCGGCTTGGGTTTATCCTGGCTTCACCGGTGTTGCTGCTCAACGAGGGGCGGCGGACAGTGAACGTGACCATCGCCTGCCAGTTGGAGGATCCGCAGGAACCCCTCGATCAGCTGCTATGCGATTCCGGCGGCAGCGACAACGAATACCCCACCCTGTTCTCCACAAAAGCCATCTTCAACAGCGTTCGCAAGGCCTTCCGCCAGTCCTATGTCTTCATCAGCGAGGATCTCATCCAACAAGCCATAAAGAAAGGCATCAGCGACACCACCGCCAATCTCCTGCATGCGTTCCTGCTGGAACAGACCAAAATGGTTTGCGGTGCGCCGGAATACAAATACCGCCTGGAGGACGCCGTCACCTGGAATGACTGGTGGACCAACTTCTATCACCACTACTACGATCCATTGTACCCCTACCTGGCGGAAAAAGCCCTTCTCGATACCCTGTTCCCGGCGCGTCACGTGCTGAAAGTACTGTTCAGCGGCGAAAAAGAATGGATCGCGCCTACCCGGATCAAACGAATGCATTTTACACCTCTCACGGAGGATCCGATCAGCAAAAAAAAGACGTTCGCCATCAAATTCAAGGCCATCCTCGACCCGACAAAGGGCGCGGTGACCTTCTTCGACAAGCAGAAACTAAAAGAGGATTACAACACCACCCTCCCGGTCGTCAAAGTCGAACTGGACGACAAGATCAAGGTCAAACGCGGCTTCCCCGTGCCGAAAAAGTCAGGTTGCTGCCTGCAGATCCCGCCCGACCCGAGCAAGCAGATCTTCTCCTTCTATTATTTCCTGCGAAATGTAAAGGTCATCGACAAAACGCTCGCCGACCTGTTCACCCCGCCGTTTTCAACGGCCGTCAGCGTAAAGGTCTGCGGGTTGAAGAAGTTTGTGGTGCAGAATGATGAGAGTGTGATGGATGTGAATGGACCGGTGTATCCGTTTGGGGCGAGACCGGATGTACCGGACTATAGTGTTCTTAGCGCACCACCCGGTCCGGGGGCCAATCTGATCGGCCCCAATTTCTATATCGGAAGCAATGAGGTCCTTCGGAAAAAATGGACGGAAATAATGGTGAACATACAGTGGAAGGACAAGCCGGCTGACTTTAAGGACTACTACAAAGCTTATTACGTCGATCCAACAAACAATACCATCTATGGATTGGATGAGAACAAATTCAGGATCAACCTTGCCGTCCTGGAAGGAGGAACCTGGAAACGGGAAATACAACACCCCCCACCACCACCCAACCCCGTCAGCACAAATCCCGACTGGACGATAAATGGCATCACGTACAATAATCGGCGCCTGTTCAGAAATGATGCCGTCTTTGCCCTTTGCACCACGGACTCGAGCTTTCAACAGATCTGTTTGAAGAATGATTTTTTCGTACTCGATCACAAGTTCACGGTCCGGAATGAACAATTGACGCGATTGGACACACAAAGCTTCGACGGCTTTCTGCGCATCAATCTGCAAGGACAGGATTTTCTCCATCAGGACTACCCGTTTATCCTTGCTCGCCAGATGATTGCGTTTGGCAAGCTTCCCAACGAACAGGTAGAAGGAGCCATCTACTATGATACACTCTCACCCGCGGGAGGCCCCATCGTTCTGAGCGCGACCGACATGTTAAAGACAATACAGGATTCGGGTCCGATGGCAACCCGGGTGCACTTGGACGTCCAGGGCATTGAGGCCGATGCCGGGTCTAATAATAACGACATCCTATTCAATCCTGACGCGAAGGATATTCGAAGCATCTTGCGGGACCCCAATACTCCGAATCCCGGCGACCTGAGTCTGAACGATGGCGCCAAGAAATTGGATGAATTCCTTAATGGCACACCCGGCAATCCAGGAGCCATCGCCAAGCTGGATGGTCTGAAGCACTATGCCGCCATCATCCCCAACGAACCCTGGACGCCCGTGATAAGTCACATGACCATCGACTACACCGCCACCGCCTCCCTCACCGACCTCAACCTCATCCACCTCTACCCCTACGACACCACCTACAAAGCCGAAGAGATCGCCCTCGAGCCAACCCTCCTCCCCACCTTCTGCGATGAAGGCACCCTCTTCATCGGCCTGGAGAACCTCGTCCCCGGATCCAATTTGAACATCCTGTTCCAACTGGCCGAGGCCACCGCCGACTCCGAACAGCCAAAGGAACCCGTCCACTGGCACTATCTCGCCAACAACGAGTGGCAGCCTCTGCGCACCGGCTTCGAAGTCCTCGACGACGCGACAAAGAACCTCACCAGCTCCGGCATCATCAAATATTCCCTGCCCGAAACGATGACCAACGACAACACAGTGATGCCAAATAAACTCCATTGGATAAAGGCCACCATCCCCCAGCACAGCCGGGCCGTGAGCGAGACCACCGCCATTATGGCCCAGGCCATGCTGGCCGTCTTTACAAACGACGCCGCCAACGACAAGTTAAGACTGGCCAAGCCACTACCCGCCGGAAGCATCTCGAAATTGTTCGAGGCCGATGCCTCCGTAAAAACGGTCAGCCAGCCCTTCGACTCCTTCGATGGCGCCCTCCCCGAGGCGGAGAAGATGTTCTATGTCCGGGTGAGCGAGACCCTGCGCCACAAAGGTCGGGCGATCCAGTCCTTCGACTATGAACGCATCGCGCTGCAAGCCTTCCCAAAACTCTTCAAGGCAAAATGCATCAACCATAGCCTGCCACTCAACGCAAACGAATTTATCAACGACTATCCCTATGCCCCGGGGTTCGTTATCCTGGCCCTGATCCCCGACCTGACAAAGTTAAAGGCCGGCAACTCCTTCGAACCAAAGGTGCCGGTGAGTATGCTCGAGGATATAGATGCCTACATCCGCAAACGCATCTCGCCCTTCGTGCGGTTCCGGTCGGTGAACCCCCGGTACGAAAAGATCCATTTTTCGATAAAAGTGATGTTGGTGAAAGGCAAGGACCCCGGCTATTATACGGAAAAGCTGAAACAGGACGTCCGCGAACTGCTGGCGCCCTGGGCCATCGGCAAATACGACAAGCTCACCTTTGGCCAGTGCGTCTACCGCAGCGACATCATTCGCCTGCTGGAAACAAGCGACTATGTCGATTTCATCACGGAGCTGAAGATGGGCAGGACCCCGACGGGGCTGACGGAAGACGCCCGCATCTGCCCCGGCACACCAAGATCCATTCTCGTGGCCGGGGACATCGACGTTTGTCTGGAGACGCCGGGCTGTCCCGATTGGGGAACCTTCAGCCGGTGCAACGACCAAATAAACGTGCTCCCCTGTGACAACCCAGCGGTGCCGATAGCCAGGAAATGTATAGAGGATAAAAAGCCAACGAACAACCATGGCGGATGACCAACAAAATAAGACGATCAGCAAGACGCAGTCAGGCTTCCCGCCTTATCTCGATTTCGATAAGCTGCGCGGGGATGCCATTGCCTACCTGGGAACCCTGACGGGCAAGATCTGGACGGACTACAATGTACACGATCCGGGTATCACCATCCTCGAGTCGCTGATCTATGCCGTAATGGACCTCGGCTACCGTACCAACCTGCCGGTGGAAGACCTTTTCGCCACCGCGCCGGCCGCCACAACTACGTCCAGCCCGGCAAAAAGCAGCTGCACAACAGGCAGCCCAACCACCCACTTCACAAAAGACGACAACTTCCTCAAGCCGGTCCAGATCCTCACCGGCAACCCCGTAACGATCACCGACTATCGGAAAATGCTGGTAGACATACCCTATGTAAAAAATGCCTGGCTGGTCGTCGACGACGGCCCCCTCAATGGCCTCTATCATGTATATGTCCAACTCGACGAGAAGACGAAAGACGATCATACCCTCATCGACAAGACGATCCAAAAGATCAGGAAGTCGCTCATGGCGCACCGCAATCTCTGCGAGGACTTCGTCGACGTCACGCCCCTCTGCAGCCTGGACATCGGAGTCTGCGCCCAGATCGAACTGGAAGACGATGCGGACGCGGAAACGGTATATTTTTCCATCGTAGAGACATTGACGAATTGGTTCTCCCCCTCGCCGGTATTCTATTCCCTGCAACAATTGCTGGACAAAGGCCGGACCATCGATGAGATCTTCGCCGGACGGCCCTATAATATCCGCGAAAGCCATGGTTTCGTGGACACCACAGAGTTCGAGGCGATCCAGCTGAGAAAGGAATTGCATCTTTCCGATGTATATCACCTGCTGTTCGATGTCCCGGGAATCCGAAACGTCCGCAATCTCACCTGGATGACCTGTTGCGATGGGAAGACGACCCGCAGCGACTGGAAGCTGGTCCTTCCCACAAATTATAACCCTGAATTCTCAATGAAATGCTCGGGCTTCGCCTTCGTGCGAAAGGGCCTTCCGATCCAGGTCGATCTCGCCGCCTTCGAGTCTTTCGTCCAATTAAAGCTTTCCAAAATAGGCAAAGCCCTGTATAAAGAGCCCTCCGATTTCCTCGATCCCGAATATCCAAACGGCGTTTACCGCAGCGACCTCGCCGACTACTATTCCATCCAGAACGATTTTCCGCGGGTATACGGCATCGGCGAAGGCACCCTCAGCGCCGACGCGCCGGCCGAACGAAAGGCGCAGGCGCTGCAACTGCAGGGCTTCCTGCTGTTCTTCGACCAGTTGCTGGCCAATTACCTGATGCAGTTGAAGAATATCCGGGCCCTTTTCTCCCTGAAGCCGGCCAAAAAAGACGATGCCCATACCTATTTCTCCGGCCAGCTGACCAATGTTCCCCAATATGAACGACTGCTGCGTTTCCGCAGCAATCCCGGCGACGACAATCTTCTCGGCAGCGAAGGCACCATCCTCGCCTTTCCCATCGAAAGAAAGAAGTTGCAAGCGGTCATCGACGGCAACAAACTCACAAGTGTAAACCTCGATGTTGATTGTGACTGTTCGGTGGAATTCCCGCCCTATGGCTATTGCTTTGGCACCGACCGGGACGAGGCCGTAAAGCAGCTGCAGATCGACCTTCAGTATGGCAACTACACGCCCATCGTCGCCTCGAACTCCAATGATTGCTATTTCTTCTATTTCCTCACCTCCTCGCCCGACATCGCCATCATCAGCAAACGGATGTATGGCAGTCAGGCGGCAGCCGCCAATGCGGCTTCCTCCATCCAATTCGTCGCCACGGTGGATCAGAATTTCCGGCGATTTACCGACACCTGTTGTGAGAACAAGACCGACTTCTTTTCCTTCACCATCGAGCTGAACCTCGACGAGTATGCGGGTTATCTTCAAATGATCGTCGAGGACCAACGGCAGTACACCACCAGGCGGCAGCAATTCCTCGACCACCTCCTGGCGCGGTTTGCCGAGCGCTTCACGGACTATGCCATGCTCAGCGCCCCCTTCTTCACGGCGGATCAGCTGGCAACAAGACAAATAAAGGCGGAACAACAGTACCTGCAGCATTACCCCGATCTCAGCGGCAATCGCGGGAAAGCCTATGACTATCACAAGAACAACTGGAACAATTATAACATCTCCGGCTTCGAAAAGCGCTTCAAGGCCCTGTCCGGTATCGACAACTGGCAAAAGCACTACCTCTGCAATTTCGTGGTCGAGCCGGCAACGATCCTCTATCAGCTCTCGGTGTATTTTTTCAACGAGGCGTTTACGGTACGCAACAAGACCGCGACAAAGAAAGAAGCCCTCGACTCTCTGAAATCTGTTTATAGCCAACTCTCCGCCCCTTGCTTTGAGAATGCCCCCGTGGACTACGCCGGCAAATGGGAGGTATTCATCCGGGACAAGAGCGACAACAAATATGGCTATACCCGGCTGTTCGATAACGAGGCCGACGCAAAGACCTTTGGGCAAAAACTCGACAATGTCTTTCGGTTCCGCCCCACTTTGCCGGCCGACGTCTTCATCAGCCAATACATCCAGAAGGTGCAACTGTCCGACCACGCGGGAAAGCCCGTGGCCGAGGCGCGGGACCTCTTCAAGGACCCGGACATGGCAAAAGCCTATGCCGAAAAGGCAGCGGAAAAGCCGGCAGCATCCCTGCAACCCATCAATAGCCATTCCGGTCTCAAGCTCGATCGCCTCCTCCCCATACAAAAAGCAACCCTCCCCTATCTCTTCCTCGACGACCGGGTGCTGGATTTCAGATCCACCGGGGTGATCCATATCGCCGGCGAAAAGACCACGTTCTCCGCCCTCAGTGCCGTAGACAATATCCAGTTCAATTCCCTCGAGGAATTTGACGACGTGAAGCAGGCGAAGAAAGGATTCCGCCGCCTGCTGGAATTGTTACCGGTGGATGCGAACTATACCATCGATCAGAACAAACAAACCGGGCTCTTCGATCTCTTCCTCACCGATGGGGGAAAGAACATCGCCATCCTCTTCGGGCAGTCGCTGGCGCAACAGGCGGATGCATTGCAAAAAAAGACCGACGTCCTCGCCGCGATCCAGAACCATACCTACACCATCAACATAACCGATCCCATCCCCTATGAGTGGGAGTTCATTTATCGCGCGGAAGACCTGGCCGGCGATGCTATCACGTATGTCAGCCAGGGCGAATACAAGACCGAACAGGCAGCAACCGATGCGGCAAAGGCCTTCTACGCGCAATTTGATGACATCTCCCTGCAGGATTCGGCCGGCCAGCCCATGCTGACCCTAAAGACACCCATTGGGACGGTCAAGCTCATCGCCACTGGCGCCGACCCGGCCAAAGCAAAACAACTCCTCACCTTCAGTCAGCAATTGCATAAACAGGTGAACAAAACCACCGATGACGATCTCGAAGCCCTGCTGAAAATGAACATCGTCAACCCCGGAGAGAATTATATTTACAAACTGGTGGATAAGGACAGACGCCTGGCCAGTTATCCCTTATTCAAGACGCTGACCACCGCCGCCCTCGGCGAGGCAAAACGCGACGAACTCGTCACCCGCGGCCTGGCAGGGTATGATCCCATAGATATCGCCACCGGCGGCAACATCATCTGTATTCGCAAGGACGATGGATCGAGGACGAAATGGTATCATTATCGCGTCATTTGTACTACTCGGAAATACACCACGGGAGACTGCCTCGGCAAGGACCTCGTATTGTTCGAAAGCTGTCTGGGCTATTCCAGCGAAGCAGCTGCGCGGGACGCGTTCCAGGCGAATTACCTCGACATCCTCAAACATGCGCGGGATGTCAGGGAATACGGCCCCGGGAAATACATCAGCCTCGTGGAATTGCCGGTGCACGACCTCAGTTCCTGCGGGGTCATCAAGACCATCGTCTACGTCCCCACCAAAACCTCCGCAGAATTCGGCGGCTACGAGGTCGACAAAGAACTGGCCATGCTGGCGGCCAGCTATCCCATCTGGTATCTGAAAAAGCACAAATACCGGTTCGTACTGGGCATCATCGACGAAACGGCCAAGACCTTCACGGCCGACTGGCAAAGCAATCTCAACTACACCACCCCGGAAGAGACCAATCGGGACTATCGCTTCTTTCTCGTCATGCTCAAGTATGCCGGCAACTATTGCCTGGAATGGGACCCCGTCGAGAAATGTTTCGTCATCTTCATCCGCGAGACCCTGGCCCTCAGCGCCCACGGCTTTCCCGATCAGGCCACGGCCTGGGGACCCGAAGGGGTAGGGAAATTCATCTGCGTGGCCCAATCCCCGGGCGGCTTCCACAACTTCCAGGCGCCACCGCCCTGTTATTATGGATTCTTCGTCGCCTGCGCCAATGCCGGGTTGGTCCATCCCTGCAGCTACGAAACACCCGCCCGCCGCGACGCCGCGTTGCAAGCGCTCTACAAGGCTTCCACCTTCAACTTTCTCGATCTTCTTGACCACCCCAACCCCGATGAATTGGTCCTTCTCGATAACGATGCGGCAAGAACGCCGCTGGCCATCATCCGGCTGCGCGAACGCGACCGCTGCTATGTCACGCTCTGCGAGGCCCTGGTGCTGCTGGGGAATGCCGTAAACGACGACAATAATTTTGTGGGGTCCCCAAAAAAGGGCACCTATCAGTTGAATGTCACCGTAAAAAAAGGCGATGTCTCCATCGTATGCTCCCTGGCCAGGCCAAAAGATCCCGCGATGAAGCTCGAGGAATGGAAGACGCGCTTGCGGAAACTCGCCTGCTGGCTCCCGGTCCGGGTCGTCGACGACGCCTGCGGTCAAACAGGCCAACGAAAATATTTTGTATCCATCCGGCTCCCCGGGCTCAGCAACTGTGGCGACGATATCAGTACAACCACCGGCGGCGCTCCCTGTACAGATGGCTGTAACATCGGTTGCTATCTCGCCTGGAAAAGCGATTGTTGTTTTGACACCTGCTGCGATGCTTTCTTATTTTATCTCATCTCCCTGCAGTTGCTCGCCGATATAAAGAATTACAAACCGGTGTCCGCCTGCGATTGCCAGGATTATGGCATCGGTCTGTACCCCCAGCTATCTCTCAAGGAGACGCAACAGTTTAAAGAAGAGCTCCGTTCGATCTATGACAAGTGGAGCTGGCTATGCCGGCCCGTCCAGAAGCAAGATCCGAACGATCCGGCCGGGAACCGGTTGGCGCACTATAGCGCCGGCAACCGGAAGCAATTGTATGAGAAGAATTATTGCAGCAACGATATCGTCGCATTCACCCCGCAACATTACACCAGCACCCAGATGGCCTGTGAGGCCGTGGAACGGGCAAAGCGCTTGATCAACAGCGAAGGCCTGCACCTCGTGGAGCATATCCTGCTTCGCCCTTGCCCCGGGACGGAGGACAACTGTCCCAATCACCCGCAACCCACGGGCCAGGAGAATCATTGTAACTTAGAATGGACGCCGGGCGGCGAAGACGATCCCTGCGGCTTGAACAAGGGCAAACCGATCAAATTCATTCCGGGTGACGATCCCTATTCCTTTATTGCCACAATAGCGCTCCCCGCCTGGCCCGCCCGTTTCCGGACCGATACCAACCGGGCGATCCTCGAAAAGATGTTACAGCGCGAAGCCCCCGCACATGTGTTGTTGCGCATCCTCTGGTTGAATCCAAGGGAGTTCTGTTGTTTCGAGGCCTATTTCAAACAATGGAATGAATGGCTCGCGGAAAAGCTCGCCAGCACGGCGTATTCGGACTGCGACTTCCTTGGATTCCTCTTCAAGAAGAAATATGGGGACCCGGAAGAATGCACCGATTGTCAGCCTTGCTCCTGCAATGATGTCCCGGACCTGCCCTGCCAGCCGAAAGACGACAGTTGTCACAAGTCGGTGTTTCAAAATATCCAGGATATCTATGGATGGGGCAAGGTGGATGCGGATGACTTCGCCGTCTGTGAAGCATTGGCGCCCATCAAGCGGCTTAAGCCGGTGCCCCCCGCTATCCCCGCCCCCGAGCCCCAACCCGCAGCCCCAGCAGAACCCGTACCCGAACTCGCCATGCCAGAGCCCGCCGCGGCACCCGCACCAACCCCCGAGCCCCAACCCCCGGCCCCCGCGATCCACGAAAAAGAAAGGATCGACCACTACCGCCAACGGGCCAGCGCCTACAACACCACCCTCACCGGGTACAACGACGCTCACGCGGACAACCCCTTAATACAAGAGGCCCTCACCTTCCTGAAGAAACCCACGCCCACACCGGAAGAATTTGACTCCCTCGTCAAAAAGATCCAAAAGTCCAAGGTCAAAGGCCTCGTAAAAAAAGACAAGACCCGCATCACCGACGCCGTCACAAAACAATATCTCGACAGGTACGTCTTCAACGCAAAGAACCTCGACAATATCTCCGCCGCAAAACCCACCTTCGACTGGATGAAAGACAACCGCATCGAAATGGAAGACCTGTACCGGGAATGGGACCCCGGCCTGATCGGCCGCCTCGAACCCGGCATCAACCTCAAAAAAATAAAAAAGATCATAACTGGATAACCGCATGCCGCACATCGTCAAAAAACAACTCATCTCGCTCACTATCGATGCCTCCCTGGATGGATTTCACATCCAGGAAATGGTGAGCCGGCATTACTGGAGTGCGGTGGTGCCCATGCTCGAGAAGGCCTTCGATTCCCTCGGCGACGGCGACGAAGTGGTGACGCTCGACCGCCTGGAGATCGATCTGGGTATCCTCCTCGAGAAGAACATCCGCCAGGAGAACTGGACAGCTGCGCTACCCGCTAAATTGGAAGAAGCCCTCACGAGGCTGTTGCAGAACGGCCATCCCGACACGAAGGTGACGATCAACGCCCCGCAGACCAACGTCTTCGACCAATGGGTTTACTACATGCAACGAGGCTATCACCCCTGGAATGCAACAGGAAAAATGGCAGATGACGATCTGGCCGTGCTGGAAACCCTGGCCATCGATTTTGGCCGGGTGCACGAACTGCGCAAGCTGCTGCTGTCCGATCCCCGGGTCCTCGCCCGCATCGTTGCCCTCCACCCGGCGCCCTTTCTCCTGCAGCTGGTCGAAGTGATCCTGGCAGCCAGGCAAGAATCCTTGCCCGCCGCGGTTGATGAAGTGGTGCTGCTGTGGCAATATATCTCGTCACGGCGGAATGAGACCGGTCCCGGCGAAAAGGAAATGCGTCGAACAGTCTGGATGACCGCCTTGCGCCTCGCAGCGAGCATCGGGGAAGGAAGGCGAAGCGGCGGGTTGCTGCCACAGTTGGTTCCCGCCATCCTCAGCGGCCAATTGGCGGACCTCGTCATCCTCCGGCGGATCAGGGTAAAACTGCCGGTCACCGGCGAATGGGTGCAAAAAACCGCCAGAGTGGAAAAACAGGCGAAAGATGAGCAACAAAAACTCACCCAACGCGAGGTGAACAAACTCGGAAAAGAAAGCAAGCCGAAAAAGGACCAGCCAGGCACGGATAAAAGACCACAAAGGAACAACGAACAACCCAACCCCGAGCCCGGGTGGCCACCACAGCAAACCACCGGTCGCGAAGGCAACCTTCCACCCATCGCGCTCAGGCCGCCTGATCCCATACTGACCGAGGAAGGGATATTTGTCGTCAACGCCGGGATCGTGTTGCTGCATCCCTTTCTGGCCACCTTGTTCGGCAGACTCGACTGGCTCGAAAACAAACAATTCCGGTCAACCCACCACCAGGAGCGGGCCCTCCATCTCCTGCACTATCTCGCCACCGGCCAGGACCAGGCAGAAGAAGCCGAATTGGTGATGCCAAAGGCATTATGCTCCTATCCAATAGAAGAACCGGTGAACCCTGATATCCAACTAACCCATGAAGAGACCGCCGAGGCGGACGACCTGCTCACCGCCTCCATCCAGCGATGGGAGATCCTGAAGGATTCCTCGCATGCCGCACTTCGGGAAGGTTTCTTACAGCGCCCCGGGAAACTGACGGTAAAAAACGGCGGTTGGTACCTGCAGGTGGAACGGATGTCCTATGATATGTTGCTGGATAACCTGCCCTGGAATTTGAGTATGATCCTGCTGCCCTGGATGAAGGATCTTTTTAGAGTTGAATGGAGATAATGTTTATATGAACGACGAATTGACAAAGCAATTATTGACTTTATTGGTGGGCGGCACCCTGGGTGTCGCCTTTAAGGGCTGGTTCGACTACAGGACCAAACTCCGGGCCCAACTCTGCCATGATCTGCTGTCAAAGGGAATGATCCAGTTGCTCGTTGGCGAAAAGGGGGAAAGTCTATATTGAAAGAGAAACAACGAAATACCACGACTGCCACGGCAACAAAGCCTGGCCTGCCTTTCTTCCCGAAGGGAGCCAGCCAGGCATATTTCGTTCAAACCAAATGCGCTTCCTGCGAACAGGAGGAGAAACTCCAGAAAAAGGCCACCCCCCAATTCCTTACACCTACAAACCAAGCTACAGTCCAACGGCAGATAGCAGACGAATTCCCACACTTTTCGCAAGGGGCTGCCGTTTCCTGCGGCGCCGCCTCGCTGGTCTCGGCTTTAATGATCTGGGATAAAGAGAAAAAAGATCCAACTCAACCCAATGAAATGTTGGCAACGGCATGTAATATCATCCTTATCCATATAGACAACAACAAAAAACCGCTGATCAAACATTTCGACGACCAGGGCCAAAAAGGCGCCGATATCTACGACATGATCTTTCGGGAACTTACAAGAGTAAGGGACCTGGCCAAAACACCTGGCTCAACAATCTCCCAGTCGGACTACCAATCCGTCAGTAACAGCCTGGTGATCCTATTCCGAAGCGAGTCTTCCGGCGGCTTATCGAAAGGAGGTATCGAGGCGATCCAGAATAAACTTGGCTTGTCAACCGGAATTCAAAGCAAGACACAGGCACAGAGCTTTGACGATCTGTTTACCGACCCTGTCCTCAGAGGATTGACACCCGGCCAGATCGCTCAAATCTCCTGGTATACCAAGGACAAACAAGGCAACCTGATCGTAGATCCCATACACGCCTTTCTGATAGGACGCTTTAAGCGAGGTCCATGGTTCCTTTCCGATCAGGGAATGAGTCCTCCAACGGAAATGGAAGCCGGCAGCCTGGATATTTTAAAAGTGAATATCTGGAGCGCATCAAGGTCGGGTCAGTCTTGGATCTACACGGGAACGAAGCCAATGTTACTTCCCGCTCCCTGGACAGGAGTCTCCTTATTGGGTGATCGGAATTCGGTTGAAAAACAAGCGGAGAATATTATATTAAAACCAGGGGATTTCATTGCCGAGATCGATAATACTGCTATTTGTTGCGGGGAAAAGATTGTTGCCTGGGACTTCGTCGCCCGCCGTTATAGCTATAAAGATGCCGAACTGGCATTTGGCACAAGCGGCTCCGGTCACGGCGGGCTGATCGTTGAAAATCCGCTGGGACTATTCCATGTCTTTAAGATCAGCCCCATAAACGACAAGGATAATCTACTCGCAACGACCATTGACGAGGGAGATTCAAAAGGTGGGTTTTTGACGAAGAAAGGAGAGTATTACCACGCCTGGCTTAAGTTATGTCCGTCGGGCGCCTGTAGTTCAGCATTTTTTCAATACAGGTAAATGCTGGATCAAATGCCCAACCATAAAAGCGATACGTAGTGAAGACAACTGACTCGAAATCCGCGTCACCGGCAGCCAAAGCCAGCTCTCCGTTCTTTTCGAAGGACACAGGCCAGCTGTCTGCCGACACTTCGTTCTTTGGTTCAGCGGCTAACGAGGGAGCTTTCTTTAAAGGTCATCAGGCCCACGGTATCCAGGCCAAACTATCCATCGGCCGGCCCAACGACCCCTACGAACAGGAGGCGGATGCCATGGCGGATAAAGTGATACAACGTTTGGCCACACCTGAAGTCACCCGGGGGACCGAACACGCCCTCCAGACCAAACCGCTTGCCTCAACGATCAGCCCTCTCGTTCAAACCAAATGCACACATTGCGAACAGGAGGAGAAATTGCAGGAAAAGGAAGAGCTTGATCAAAAGGATCTGAAGGAAGATAAAATTCACAAGAAGCCCATCTTCGAAAGTAATAGTGAGCCGCCGGAAGACGAAAAAGCGATCCAAAGAGCCTCCGGGAACGACTCCGCCACAACTGCTCCCCCTTCCATCGAAACCTCTTTGAACGCCTCCAAAGGCAGCGGAAGCGCTTTGCCGGCAAACGTTCGTACCGAGATGGAATCCTCCTTTGGCACTGACTTTTCCGGCGTACGGATACACAATGACAGTTCGTCCGCACAAATGAATAGTGATCTGCACGCACATGCCTTCACGCACGGCAACGATATCTATTTCAACACGGGAAAATATGACACCGGATCAAACTCCGGAAAACATTTGTTGGCCCATGAGCTGACCCATACCGTACAACAAAGAAGTGGTCCCCTCTCGTCCCAAAGGAAAATTCAACGGTTGCCGGATTGGGTGAACAATGCTGCCGGCTGGGTAAGTGATAAGGCATCCGATGTGGCGGGCGGCGTGGCGCACGGTGCGGAGTGGGTGGGCGGACAAGTAGAGAACGGAGCGCGTTGGGTTGGAGACCAGGCTTCCGCGGGCGCAAATTGGGCAGGTGAGCAGATCAGTGCAGCGGCAAATTGGGTTATCGATCGCATCCGCGGCGCCATTAACTCCGGGATGAACTTCCTAAATCAAAAATGGACGGATATTAAGGAGTTTGGCCGGACCTGCTTTGATGATATCAAGAACGGAGCTGCCAATTTGATCCAGGTCGTCACGGCGCCATTATCGGGCTTTATGTCGGCATTGTCTATGATGAATGCCGATCTCCTGGGAAGTATTTGGAATACGGTAAGGTCCGGCGCGAATGCCCTATGGGCAGGCATAAATTCAGTGGTGAACGGCATATTGCAGATCGGTGAAGCCATCTGGAACACCGTCTCGGGATTCGTTAATGGCATTTTTGACACAATATCAGGACTATTCGATAACACCGCATTCAACCTGCTGCCGGAAGCAATAAAAGCAGAGGCCCGGTCCCTCTTCAGTGGCCTTCGCGCTTTATGGAGTACGGTTTCTACCTTCTGGACCGATCTCTGGCAACGCCTGACCCGCACCGTAAGAGAGATACTGGCCGCCGTCCGGACATTTACTGAAAGAGTCATTGGTTTCGCCATAGAAACGGTACTATCTACCGCCCGGAAGCTAAAGGAACTTTACGATTTCATAGTAAAGGTCTTTTCAGATCCGAAGGCAACGATCCAGCCGATCCTCGATCAGATCGCGGCGAAGCTGAACACAGAAGCACCTCCTCGCGCAAACAACTTGGGGACCCAAACCGCAAAAGACAACTATCCGGGCGGCGCTGCACCGGCAACAGGCAACGGTAAAATTCAAAAACAGGGCCAGGAGGGCAACGAAGAGCGGAGAACCGCGACGCTGGATGAGGTTGCGGAGGGTATCTTATATTATGTCGCCAAGGCATGGGCAGACCTCGATCTTGGCAAAATGCTGTGGGATACGGTGGTCAATATGTTCTGGCCGCCCGCCACGATCAAGGCGATTGTTGCTCAGTTCACCCAGATGTGGAATGATGACTGGGCTACTACTGTAGATAGCCTTTACAAACCACGGAATCTCTTCGACGACCCATTAGGCTGCCTCCACGACCTCTGGTCCAACTTTTTAATATTGCTGGACTTCCCCCTATCGTTATGGAGAACCCTGAACAATGTAGCCGGACTCTTAATGGGCTATGTGACCATCATCGTTGTTCTGGTAGAAGCCATCGGTGGAGCAATAGCAGGCGCCGCTGCGGGTGGAGTGGGCGCCATCCCGGGCTTCTTCGCCGGCGCAGCCGCGGGGCTGGCGACGATGGGTCCCGTGGGAGAAGCCCTGATGGCTTCTTATGTTGCCGCAGAAGCCAGCACGGTCATCGTCGTACTGACCCGGCTATTTACAGCACGCCAACTTTGTGAAAAACGCCAGGTAGATATATTGACCTCAGTAGCCAGCTTCATAGCAATGGCCGTTGCGTTAACGCTGCAGATGCTGATGGACATTCTGGCCGGACTGGTCGATCTGATTGCCAGTGTTATAAAAGGTGTTCCCGAACCGGTACCCGTACCGGCAGAACCGGCGCTACCCGCTGAGCCTGCTCTACCCGCACAACCAGCACAGCCTGGGGTACCAGCTCAACCAGCGGTCCCAGCGCAGCCCGCAGTACCGGCTCAACCAGCAGTCCCGGTTGAACCGGCGGTCCCGGCACAACCAGGAGTTCCAGCTCAACCAGCAGTCCCCGCTCAGCCGGCAGTACCATCGGTCCCCGTCGAACCGGCAGTACCAGCACAACCGGCAGTTCCAACGCAACCAGCGGTCCCGGCGGTACCCGAACCCGCACCAGCTCCAGCACCCGCTCAGCCAGTACCCGAACCAGCACCAGCCCCAGCACCCGCTCAGCCGGTACCCGAACCGGCACCGGCCCCGGCACCAGCACCAGCGCCAGCACCAGCGCCAGCACCAGCACCAGCCCCCGAACCGACCCCGGCCCCAGCGCCAGCACCGGCCCCAGCCCCCGCGCCCGAACCACCGCCACCGAATGTCATACCGTTCCCAACCCGGCCTGCACCAGCACCCGCGCCCGCAGTCCCCGCAGAACCAGGCAGAATAGCCGCAAAATTTGAAGATGGCTTCGTACAAACAGCACGAAAAGATAGGATCGATCCGGACGCATGTAAGGACGACAAATGTGAATTGCTTTATAAATGGCAGACAGGGATCAACTACCAGGGAAGGGACGGCAGATTGACCTACTGCGGAAAAACAATTCCGGGAGTAGATTATGGTTCCGAAGGTCACCATGTCTGGCCAATGACCCTGGCCGGGGCCCAGAATCAAGAGAAAATGACCATCATCGAAACTATTCACCAGGAAGAGATCCACTATGGCAGAAGTCCGGTTGGAAGCCCCGTGATCGCAGCGGCTGGCAGCATCTACAACTATGTAACGAATAAGGTGAATAACGATAGAACTTTCGGAACTTCGGGACAAAATGTACTACAGGGCCGGCGACTGACCCATCCGGGAGGCACCGGCTCAGGCAATGAACTACTGATACCAGCAATGAAGGCCGGTACGTCGGCTGCACGCAGATTGACGGGACTGGTAAGACAGGGAATGACCGAGTACTATGGATTCTTCAGAGCGCTGAGCAAGCCCCAGGTACCCTATAACGCATACAGGCAAGGGCTGGATCAATCATATAACGAAATAACATCATGACCAAACAGATCACCTATCCGCCTATAGAATATCTATTCTTTGACTACGAGCAGCCAGACGAACAGACCTGGGAGGTGATCAATGCATTTGTCTTGGAATGGAATGACCATCATCGTAGCCAATTTGTGAAAGGCGACCTCGGGGAATGGGGAGCCATTCTCCGCAGAGGTATCCTGGATGAGGAATATCCCATACTAAAGGAGGCGATAGCCCAACTGAAAAGCAAATATAATGCTGTCTTTTTTCTGGGCGCCGTCGATAACCGGAGCGCGGCGGACTTTGAAAAGGCTCCCCTGGTGGCCATCGTCGGGAACACGTATCCCACTGAATTTGTCGTCAATGTGCATGAAGCAATGGGCGACCCTGTCCGTTGCCCCCATTGCCAACGCATGGATCCCCACAGTGGCCCCATCCTCGGGCCTTTTATCATCGATGAGTCCTTCCTCGACAAACAGATCGATCCATCTCCCGACTATACCCCGCCGGGACTCGACCTCATCAACCTTCCCAATGGCGCCCTCCTCATCTCAACCCGTCTGGCCGATACGTTGAAAGCCACCAAGGTGCAGGGATACGAACTCATACCGGTGATCTCCCTTGCCACCGGCCGGCCTTCCGGGAGAATAGTTCTCCTGCGGGCAGATAAAGCCATTATCCTACCCTGTGACATCCATACCCCTACAACGGAAGAAGGCATTTGCCCTGTCTGCGGACGCATCCTTGGCGGAGTATTAGGGGATTACTACGTACGCAAAGAATGGCTTGGGCGCGACCAGCTATTCTCCCGGCATCCTTCAAAATACGCATCCATCTACGTCACGAATAAACTATACCATAAGATCAAAAGCGAAAATATGAAAGGCTTGCTGCCTTCCTTCGGCATTTATGAGTGTGACCATACCTAAACTATTGTATAAGTAGTGAAGACCATCGAGACAAAACCCGCAACGACGGCCGCTAAGGCCGGCCAACCCTTCTTCCAGAAGGAGGGCGGGCAGGCATTCGCCGGGTCTTCATTCTTTGGCAGCCCGTCAAAGGGCGGGTCCTTTTTTGCCGGGAACGCGCCGGCCGTTCAAACCAAATGTGCGGAATGCAGCAACGAAGAAAAGCTGCAGAAAAAAGATGATCCTTCCCCAGGCCCTGCACCAAAACCGGCGCCTCCCGTAACTACAAAACCTACTGCTCCGGCATCTCCGCCGGCCAGGCCATCCGAATTGACATTTGAATCGGAGGGTGCAACCAAAACCAAATGGCGTGTAGATTTCAATACAAAAACCGAGGCTCAGACCAAATGCGATGAGGTAAGGAAGCTCCACGTAAAAGCAGACGACCCGGAAAAAAAAGGGAAGTTGTGGACATTTAATTATTACCCATTATCGGAAACAGAAGCCAAAGATGAAGCGCAAAAAGAACAAAAGGCCCTTGGCGATAAATATAAGATTGACATCCTCCATAGTGATAACTTAAAGACCTACTATCTGAAGGTAACACTTAAATGTCCCGACGCAGTTCCTCCAAAGGCTGGCTTTGACATCTGGGCTACATGTTTTGACACCGAGAAAGAGGCGAAAAAGCAAATAAAAAAGCTCGAAGATGCGAAGATAAAGGCGGAGATATTTCAACTGGACACATCACAGTTCAGCATTTATTTTAAGCCATATAAAACCGCCAAAGAAGCGGAGGACGCCGGCAAAGCGGACGCTGGAACAAGAGGTGGATTCGCAGAAGGAATGTTCTCCGTTTCTTCGGCTGAGAATAAAGATCTTCATTCCTTCGTATATTCAGTAAAGACCCAATGTCCAAAAGGTTATGATGAGATCAAAGGCGGTTTTCTGATCACCGCTTATATTCTTGCGCTGGAAAAAGAATTTCCCGAAAAGCCAGCGGATAAAGACCCATGCGGTTTGAAAGGAACCTTCAACCACGATTTTTTGTTCAAAGGAAAAAAAGACGGACCACCACCCTGGGGAGTGAAATTTGAAGGCTCCGGCATCTCAAGATCAGGAAAATTCATTCAATATGCTCCAAAGAATGGAAAAGATTGTTTTACCGTGAGTGACTGTCCAAAAGGAGCATCGGGCGGCTGTATGAAAGAAGGCGTATCCGTTGCCGTCGATACAGACGTGATCCCGCTTGGAAGCGAACTGTTGATCGAAGATGTCGGGGCACGTACTGCAGAGGATACGGGCGGCCGGATCAATGGCCATCATATCGATGTCTACTACGGAAAACAGAAAACATCCGCTGAGGCGAACAACCTTTCACTACATGACAAAAAAGTTTGTATAAAAAAATCAGAATGAAACTCTAATATATGCCCATCATCTCCATCGCCATACAAAAAGGAGGCTCCGGCAAGACCACCACAACGCTAAATCTCGCCGCCGCACTCCAACGTCAGGGGAAAAATGTACTCTTGTTCGATGCCGACCCACAGGCCAGCCTGTCCGAAGCTCTGGGCGTAAGAGAAGAGCCCGAGAACAATCTCTTCACCGAACTGACCCGTGAGATAAAAGGCCAGGGTGGCGATCTTCAACGTGTGATCATCCCGACAAAGTCCGGCCTCCCCCTGATCCCATCTTCCATCGAACTCGCCGGCGCCGAGCTCGAACTGGTAAGCGTATACGGCCGGGAACAGGTGTTCACCTGGATGCTCGACAAACTCGCCGGAAAATATGAATACATCCTTATCGATTGCCCGCCCGCCATCGGCATGCTTGCCGTCAACGCCCTCGTGGCCAGCGATTTCATTCTTATGCCATTGCAGGCCGAGTTCCTGCCCTTGAAAGGATTGCGTAGCTTTATGCATCATTTCAAAGCCGTCCGCAAGCTCAATCGCAAGCTGGAGATCCTTGGCTTTGTATTCACCCGTTACGATCAGCGCAAGATCATGAACCGCGAGATCTACCAATTGCTCGAACAGGAGTTTGGCGAAAAGCTGTTCCAAACGCGCATCCGGAGCAGCATCCAACTGGCCAAGGCGCAACAGGAAGGCACCGATATTTTCCACTACGATCCGCACTCCCATGGAGCCGACGATTATGCGGCCCTGGCTGCCGAATTACTCACCAGATTGGAAGCAGTCAATGCAGCTCAGGTCGCCGTACAGTAAACGCAAAAACAAAAACCATGTCTTACAGATCCAGGGTATATCGTAAAAGAAATCCGCCGGCGCCGGAGGAGACGAAGGAAAAACCCTTCTTTTCCAGTCAGCGCGAGCACCGTTCGCCCGGAGCCCGCGGTGGATTCTTTCAGGCGAAACTGGAGGTAAATGCCCCCGGCGACAAGCATGAACAGGAAGCCGACGCGGTGGCCCGGAACGTCGTAAATGCCCCCGATAAGGAGAAGAAGGTGCAACGAAACGCCATCACCGGCATCCAACGGCTCGCAACACCAGAGGAAGATGAACAACTGGGGACCAATGACGCCCGAATGCGCCGCGACCGGGATATCCAAAGAAAGGCCGCGGAGCCGGAGGAGAAGGAAAAGAAAAAAATCCCTGTTCAGAAAAAAGCCGAATCCACCGGAACCACCGCCAGTCCCGTCGTTAGTTCTAAAATCGAAGGTTCCCGTGGGAAGGGGAAATCCCTCCCGACGAAAACCCTCCGCGAGATGAATTCATCCTTTGGCGCCGATTTCACCACCGTCCACATTCATGATGACAACGACTCCGCGGACCTGAACAAAGACCTGCACGCGCAGGCCTTCACCCACAGGAACGACATCTATTTCAATAAGGGCAAATTCGATCCGGAGAGCTCCACGGGAAAATTCCTCCTTGCCCACGAATTGACCCATGTTATCCAACAGCGTTCCGGACCGATGCTGCAACGGGATGAAGACCCGTCAGCGGATCAGGCAAAGGATGCGGTGTTGCGACAGATGGCCCAACGTCCCGTTCTTGCCCTCCGGCAATGGACATCCCTGGGACAGTCGGAACAGGACAAGATAAAGTACAATATGATCCTTTTGTATGGTCCTCCATTCACCAGTGAGTTCCTTTTATACGCAACGGGGAGCAAGACCCCAAAGCTGGGCCCGCCGGGCGTACTAAAAGGCTTTGGGTATACGCCGAAATATATGTATGACCACGGTTTTCGAAATGCCTATGGCGATCTGTGGGTGCACCCTTCGGGCGAGGAGATCACCCTCTTGCCCCCCTCAAGCCCGGCGCCGGATTGTACCAACACCTGCCTGACGGATTCGGACGATGAAGACGGGTGCCACTCCTGTTGCGGAGATAAATTCCCGGAGCAGGGTTCCGATTGCCGTAAAACCTGCGACGCCAGTTGTAATGATAAGTTATAAAGCATCTTTCATATGGAGACCTCAACAGAATATAACAACCTGGGCCATGCCGATCTGTCGCCTGAGTTCCAGTATCTCGATGAACTCATCGCCTTTCGTCTCGGCACGGCCGGAAAGCCGCCGTTCCGGCCCGTGGCAGATTGGTCTTTGCCGCTAAAAAAATTTCTCATTGACCATAAGTTGGACAAGGATGAGGATATGGCGACACTATTGCTGGTCGCCCTGGCCCCGCACGCCGTCCCGCAACTGTTCGATCGGACAATACAAGAGAAGATCGCGTCCTCCGGCGACTTCCCCGAAATAGGCGGCGTCCGCGGCAAGAACTTCCGGGGATTCCTGCCGACCGGCCAGACAGCCGTCTATTTGCTGGCCGGCGACGACTGGCAACGCCGCGCCGAAGTGGAACAGCTGTTCTGGTCGAACAAATTCCTGGCAAAAAAGAAGATCCTCTGGCTGGAAGAGCTTCCCCAGGGCGAACCGGTCATGAGCGGCAAGATCACCATGGCCCTCGATTATATCGATCTGTTTCTCTTCGGATCGGCCGCCCCACCCCATTTCAGCACCTCCTTCCCGGCAAAAAAGATCACCACGGAACTTACGTCCGAGGACATCATGATGAACAAGGAGGTCAAACGGCATTATAAAAATCTGAAGGAATGGCTGGAATACAACCCCGAGCTCATGGATGAATGGGGAATGCGCAAACGGCTGCGTGAGGGCTACCGCGTCCTTTTCTACGGTCCGCCGGGAACGGGCAAGACACTGACAGCAAACGTGCTGGGAAATGAGACCGGCAAAGACGTGTATAAGATCGATCTGTCCATGGTGGTATCCAAATTCATCGGCGAAACGGAAAAGAATCTCGAGCTGCTGTTCGCCCGGGCCGAGGACAAGGACTGGATCTTATTCTTCGACGAAGCCGACGCCATCTTTGGCAAACGGACCAGCGTACGCGACGCCCATGATAAATACGCCAACCAGGAAGTATCTTACCTGCTTCAGCGTATCGAAGATTTCAATGGGCTGGTTATCCTGGCTACGAATATGAAAACCAATATTGACGAGGCATTTATCCGCCGCTTCAACGATATCGTCCGCTTTTCGATCCCCGCAGAAGACGAACGAAAGGAGATCTGGGAAAAATCATTCCCCGACAACGCCGACTTTAACGATATTCCCAACCAGGTCCGAAAATATGAGCTTACAGGAGGGAACATCATCAACGTCATTCAATTTGCCGGCATCCAGGCGGTAAGGCGGAGATACGAAATGATCTGTCATAACGAGCAGATCATCGCAGCCGGCTGTGGCGGCGAGCTCGATCCCGTTGATCCGAAAAAATTGAAATTCTTCCTCGACGATGTGGTCGAAGGCATCAAGCGCGAAATGATAAAAGAAGGCCGGCCGCTGGTGGTATAGCAGTTTTGGCAAAAAGCGAAATTCTCTATTTGAAGAATTGAACTATCTTTCTGTTATAAATATCTTGCTCGTATGCCCAAACTAATCTCATTCTTGCTCAGCTGTATGGCCATATTGCCGGCGATTGCCCAGACCGCCGACCTGCCCTGGAACCATAAGCCATGCGCAGTGGTGCTCACCTACGACGACGCCATCAACCAGGACCTCGACAACGCCATCCCCGCATTGGACTCGGTGGGTCTGAAAGGCACCTTCTACCTGATCGGCATCTCGCCGGTGCTGGCTCAACGCCTCGACGAGTGGCGGACCGCCGCCGCCCACGGCCACGAGCTGGGCAATCATTCGCTTACCCATCCCTGTGACGGGACGGTGGCCGGGCGCAGCAGCTGGGTCTCGCCGGACCGCGATCTGCATACCTATACCATCGGCCGCGCCGATGACGAGATCCGCGTGGTCAATGTCATGCTCCATGCCATCGACGGGAAGACCGTACGCACCTACGCCTTTCCCTGCGGAGAATTCACGATCCATGACAGCTCCTATTACCTGGGGCTGCGAAAGGATTTTGCGGGCGCCCGCGGCGTGGTCCCGAAGATGCAGGCGCTGGGTACCATCAACCCCGACAATATCAATGCCGTCTCCATCGACAAACAAACGGGTGCGCAGATGATCGAGATGGTCAAAGAGGCGATGCGGACAAAAAGCCTGTTAGTCTTCTGCTTCCATGGCGTCGGCGGCGGGCATAGCATCGATGTAGGACTGGCTGATCACAGCCAACTGCTCCATTTTCTAAAAGACCATGATCAGGACATCTGGGTCGCTCCCATGGTCGACGTCGCGACCTATCTCCGGGCCAATCAGAAGTGATGCATTCTGACGTTCGTCGGGTAAAACCGCCCTTCGTCGGGCGGTTTCGATCCTTTGACGAAAAGATTCTTTCCCGGTCGTTCTTTGTTGCATCTTTGTATCAGCAACGAACGAAATCCAGTCTCCTACAAAACCAAATGTCCAAATCCGAAGCAAGCAAACATCCAAACCCCTGAAAACCAAGCGTGTTGAATTAGAAAGTTAAGAAACCCTTTAGAAAAGAAATTTTTACCGCCCTGCTTCCGCAGGGCGGCTTTTTTTTGTCTTTTCCCGGCCGGGCCTTATTTCTGGCTTGGGTACTGGAACCCGGTAGATTTTTCGACGGTCCTGATCGGTCTCACCTCGATCCTGGCCGTAGAAGTATAGGCAAATTCGGGGTTCTCTTTGGCGATGGCGATCGCCTCGTCGATATCCCTCGCCAGCACATGATAGTACCCGATGATCACCTCTTTCGCCTCGTTGAACGGGCCGTCCTTCCAGCTGCCCTTTGACCCGGATATGATCTTCCCCTCTTTAACCAGCGGCTGTGCCCCCTTGAGCTTACCCTGGCTGATCAACCGGTTGATATAGTCCATGCAATCTTTCAGAAATCCCTGCATCTCTTCGGGGGAAAGCTGGGCGGTGTGATCCATTGTATTGTGGATCAGCAACATAAATTCTTGTTCCATGGTTGTATCGTTTTATTTGGGAATAGACAAACCCGCTGATCGCATAGGGACATGGACCTCAGGAAATTTTTTCCCGGCAGAACGCCAGCCGTTCCCGGAGCCGTTCCGCCTCCTTTTCCAGCGTCGAGCAGGCGATCGCTTTTTCCAGGCAGGCCGAAGCGGCGGGAAACTGTTCGAGCCGAAGATACATTTCAGCCCGGGTGGAATGAAGATAAGGATAGGTCTGCAGGGTCGTATCTTCCTGCAGGCGGTCAAGCTCATACAACGCTTTTTGCGGACCTTCTACCATGGAAAGCGCGATGGCCCTGTTCAGCCTTACCACCGGAGAGTCTTCCACCCGGAGAAGGCCGTCATAAAGCCCGAGGATGCCGGTCCAGTCGGTGGATGCATAATCGGGAGCCAGGGCATGATGAGCGGAGATGGCGGCCAGCCAGTAATAGACCGAGTCCGCGCCCGACGCAGAGACCGGCCTCGAGACCGAGTCCGCGCCCGACGCAGAGACCGGCCCCAAGACCGAGTCCGCGCCCTCCTCCGCCGACCGCCGCAGGTAATCGATGCCGTTTGCGATCAGCGCCCGGTCCCAAAGCGAGCGGTCCTGCTCGGCCATCGTCAGCAGCCGCCCTCCCCGATCCTGCCGCGCCCGGAACCGCGATGCATTGAGGGCCATCAACGCCAAAAGCGCACAGACCGCCGACCGGTCGCGGATCGCGGGATGCCGTTCGATCAGCCCCGCCAGCCGGATGGCTTCCCCACAAAGATCATAACGAATGGGGTCGTCCCCCGTAGTGGCGTTGTATCCCTCGTTGAACAGGAGATAAAGCGTCGACAATACCGTGTCCAGCCGCCGGTGCAACTCCCCGCCTGCAGGCACGTCAAAGGGGATCGGCGCCTCACGGATCCCCTGCTTCGCACGGGTCAGCCGCTTGCGGATATTTTCCTCGGAAGTAAGAAAGGAGCGGGCAATCTCCGCCACGCTGAACCCGCAGAGGGTCTTTAACGCAAGGGCGATCTGCGAATCGGGGGAAATGGCGGGATGACAACAGGTGAAAAGCATGCGCAGCTGGTCATCGAGGATCTCCTGTTCGCTGAACAGCAGATCGAGTGACGACTCCAGGCTGCCGCCGGCAAGCATCCCGGCCCTGACCTCGGCCGAATATTTTTGTTGCAGCTTTTCGCGATTGAGGATATTCAGCGATCTGTTCCGGGCCACCCGGAACAGCCAGCCCGAGGGATTGTCCGGAACGCCCCTGTACTGCCACTGGGTCAGCGCCTCGGCAAGAGAGTCCTGCACGACGTCCTCGGCAAGATCGATGTTGTCCGACCCAAAAACCCGGGTCAGGACGGCGACCAGCTTCCCCGACTCGTGCCGGAAGAGATGGTCGACAAGCTGGTTGATGGCAGGCTGGTCGATGAGGGTATTTTCCTTCAAATTTAAGGAATGCGGTCCAGCGCACCGAGCACTCCGGCGACGATCTTGTCGCAGCGCGTGAGATGGAAGGCATAGACATTCTCCTTCATATATCCCTTAAGATGTTCCCGCAGCATGTTCTTGGCCCGGTTGAGCCGGGTCTTGACGTTGGACGCCTCGATATCGAGGACCTCGGACGTTTCCCGCACCGACAGCTCTTCCACCTCCCTCAACACAAATACGAGCCGGTATTTCTCGGGCAGCTGCTCTACGGCCTTCTCGAGCAGTCTTGTCAGCTCTTTGTTCCCCAGCTCACGGTCCGGTGTTGCCATAGTAATAAGATTGTCGGCTGATCCCACGGTGCTCCTCGCCAGCGCCGATTGGCGCTGCTGTTCATAACATTGATTTAGCAGGATACGCGTCAGCCAGGTGGAGAAGGCGCTTCTTCCTTCAAATTTCGACAGGTTCAGATAGGCGTTTATATAGGCCGTCTGCATGGCGTCCTCGACGTCCGTCTCATTTTTGAGCAGGGCCATGCCGGTCCGGAAAAGTCGCTGGTTATGTCTGCGGATCAGCGTCTCAAAAGCCTTCTTATCGCCGCCCAGCACCTGTCCTACCAGCTCCTCGTCCGTCGGACCAACGGCTTGCATAATTTCCTGATGGATCATTCCGTCTATTGGATAAATGGATACCGGAAAGGTTACAATTCCGGTAAAATTATTTTTTTGTAACCCTTCCGGCGATGGTTTCTCTAATGAACAAACAAATTACTCATTTTATGGCAACACTAAAACAGCTTCAAACCACCCTCAAGCTTACCTATGGTCTCGTGCCCATCGTCGCCGGGCTGGACAAGTTCACCAATTTACTCACCCAATGGAGCGATTACCTCGGCAACAACAAGTCGATGGTGCCCATGGA
>Ga0310811_10001182_pt1 | contig 33433 bp, 20 predicted proteins | sample YCmetagenome_FD_207642 | JGI IMG/M metagenome (GOLD analysis project Ga0310811, IMG submission 207642) | Soil microbial communities from experimental microcosm in Duke University, North Carolina, United States - YC | ecosystem: Engineered > Artificial ecosystem > Soil microcosm > Unclassified ...
AGAGCATTGGGAAGGTTCTCCTTATCGTCGACCATGTCGTAGACCATGGCCTGGCGCGCGGGGACGTCGAAGGCATTGATCATGCCCAGGACGATGCCGAAGGCGAGGATGGTCCATACATTATAACAGTGGAAGAAGATCAGCAGCGCAAGAAGCAGGGACTGGACGCCCGATGCGACCTGGGTGATCAGCAGGACGCGAAAGCGATGATAGCGGTCGGATACCACGCCGCCGGCGGCGGACAACAGGAAGGAAGGGAATTGGGTGCAAAAAAGAGATAGCCCCAGCATGAAACTGGAATGGGTCAAGGTATAGACGACCCAGCTGACGGCGGTGCGTTGCATCCAGGTGCCGATGAGCGAAACGGACTGGCCATAGAAGTAGAGCCGGTAATTGCGGCTCTGCATGGCGCGGAATACGGGAAACTTCAACATCTTCTTAATCTTTTTATTCGTCTTTTCTAGTCCTCTTCTTATTCGTCTATCAGTTTATCGATGATCTTCAGGGCTTCGGCGAGGGTAGCTTTTTCCTGCGGGGTGGTTCTTTCCTGCAGCGCGCCGGCGAGCCATTCCTGTTTGTCCTTGCGTAATTGCTCGACATAGGCGCTACCGGCGGAGGTCAGCGAGAGCAGGACCTTGCGTTTGTCTTCTTCCGAAGGAGTCCTTTCGAGATAGTTCAATTCGGCGAGATGGTTGATCACCTGCGACATCGACTGGGTCGTGACCTTTTCGGTCCGGGCGATGTCCGAGGGGGCCAGGCGGTTGTCGGGGTAGAGGAGGCCGAGGGTCGCCCGTTCGGTGAGCGAGAGCTGGGCGTCGTTGCGGGTTTCGCGGCGGAGGAGCTTGATCAGCCGGCTTACGGTAGTGCGGAGGCCGGCGGCCAGTTCGGCGTCGGTGACCGCCGGGTTGGCGGCGTTGACCCCGGCTGCCGGGTTGGCGGCCTGCGGGCCGGTGGAATTTGGATTCATAATACGAAGGTAAACTTATTAATTTACTTAACAAAGTAGCTTAACAATTTTTTTAATCGGGTTAGGCATTAAATTGCATTACCATGAATATGAATGATAACACGGCTCCTGCGGGGGCAAAGACGGAGATCGCCACCTTTGGCACCGGTTGTTTCTGGTGTACCGAGGCAGTCTTCCAGGAATTAAAAGGCGTGACCAGGGTGACTTCTGGCTATATGGGCGGAACGGTAGCCAACCCTACCTATGAAGAGGTGTGTACGGGAACGACGGGGCATGCGGAGTGTCTGCAGGTGGCGTATGATCCCGCTGTGGTCTCGTTTGACGAGCTGCTGGAGGTGTTCTGGGAGTCGCATGACCCGACGCAGCTGAATCGCCAGGGAAATGATGTCGGCACGCAATATCGCAGCGCCATCTTTTATCATACGGAGGAACAGCGAAAGAAGGCGGAGGATTATAAGGCCAAGCTGAACAAGGAGGGGGCGTACCCTCAGCCGATCGTGACGGAGATCACGGCGGCGAGCACCTTCTACCCTGCCGAGGATTATCACCAGAATTATTATAATGATCATGGGTCGCAGCCGTATTGTTACCTGGTGATCCGGCCGAAGGTGGAGAAGTTTGAAAAGGTCTTTAAGGATAAATTGAAGAAGAATGAAAAAAAGCCCGGCTGACGCCGGGTTTTTTTATATTTAAGTATGTTAAAATTCGCCTTACGCAGCCTTGTCCGCGACCGGACGCATTCCTTTATCCATATTACGGGTCTGGCCATCGGGATGGCCATCGCGATGTTGATCGGGCTTTGGGTCCGGGATGAATTGAGCTATGACCGCGACAACCCGCATTATGAACGCGTGGCCAGGGTGATGCAGAACCAGACGACAAATGGGGTGGTCTCGACGAATCGGGCCATGCCGTTGCCATTGGCCGACGAACTGCGGGCGACCTACGGCGGGAATTTTGTCCGGGTGGTGGCGGGATGGTGGGCCCAGGAGTATGTGCTGGCGTCGGGTGACAAGAAGCTGCGGCAGAAGGGGCGGTTTATGGAGCCGGGCGCGGCGGAGGTGATGGGATTAAGGATGATTACAGGTAGTGAAGGGTTGGATGATCCGCATTCGATCCTCCTATCGGAGTCGGCGGCGAAGGCAATGTTCGGGGATACCGACCCGGTGGGAAAGACGATGACCATCGACGTGAATATGGTCGTCCGGGTGAAAGGGGTCTATGCGGATGTGCCTCATAGCTCCGATTTCAAGGAGGTGTTGTTCGTTGCGCCTTTCGAGCTGTTTACCGGCGCCAATCCCTGGGTAAAAGAGGTCCGGAACAACTGGGCCTACGATTTCGTGGAAATATTCGTGCTGTTGAAGGATGGAGTCGATGCGGGCCGGCTATCGGCGAGCCTGCGCAACAGCACCCTCGATAAAATGAAAGACAACCCGCTCGGCATGGCCTATCATCCGCAGGTCTTTCTCCACCCGATGCCGCGATGGCATCTCTACAGCGGGTTCGGGAACGGCCTAACCGCCGGGGGCAATACCCATACTTCCACCGGAAATATCGAATATGTGTGGCTGTTCGGGACGATCGGGTTCTTTGTCCTGCTGCTGGCCTGCATCAATTTCATGAACCTGGCGACGGCACGGAGCGAGCGCCGGGCGCGGGAGGTGGGGATCCGCAAAGCGATCGGGGGGATGCGGAGCCAGCTGGTGGTTCAATTCTATTGTGAATCGCTGGTCGTAGCGCTGGCGGCGTTTGTTGTCGCCGCGGGTTTGGTGGTCAGCGCCCTACCTTTCTTCAATGCCCTTGCCGACAAGCGGATAACGATCGGCTGGGGCAATCCGTTAGTATGGGTCCTTGGGCTTGGATTTACCCTGTTCACGGCCCTGTTGGCGGGGAGTTATCCGGCCATTTATCTTTCTTCCTTCCGGCCGGTAAAAGTCCTGAAAGGACCTTTTACCGCGGGCCGGTGGGCGGGTGCACCACGCCGGGTACTGGTGGTGTTGCAGTTCACGGTCTCGGTGCTGCTGATCATCGGCACCCTTGTGGTCTATCGCCAGATCCAGTTTGCGAAAGACCGCCCGGTGGGCTACGAGCAGGGTGGATTGTTATCCATGTCGATCCAGACCCCGGGATTTGCAGGGCGCGCCGAAACGGTCCGGCAGGAGCTGCTGCGGACGGGTGTAGTGGAAGAGACGGCGATCGCGTCGAGCTCGACATCGGTGATCTGGGATATCTGGTCGGGGTATTCGTGGCGGGGAAAGAACCCGGCGGTACAAGGAGATTTTGCCTCGATCGGGGTATCACCCGGGTATGGGAGGACGCTGGGTTGGAAGTTTGTGGCCGGCCGGGATTTTTCACGGAACCTGGCGACGGACTCATCGGCGGCAGTGATCAATGAGGCCGCGGTGGCGTTCGCGGGTTTTAAAAATCCGATCGGTGAACCCATCAAGCGCGCCGATGGCCGGGTATTCACGGTGATCGGTGTCGTCCATGACGTCGTGGTGAACTCGCCCTATGAACGCGTGCAACAGACGATCTATACGTACTGGCATGATTATGACCGGGTGTACTTTTTTATCCGGACAAAGCCGGGTGTGGCGTTTGGCGCCGCGTTGCCGGCGATCCGGGGGGCGTTTCAGCGGGCGGTGCCAACGGAACCGTTCGATTACCAATTTCCCGATGAAGAGTATGCGAAGAAATTTGCGTCGGAAACGAGGACCGGAACGATCGCAGCCTTCTTCGCAGGGTTTGCCCTTTTTATCAGCGCGCTCGGCATTTTTGGGATGGCATCCTTTACGGCGGAGCAGCGGAAGAAGGAGATCGGCGTCCGGCGGGTTTTGGGTGGCTCCGTGGCACATATCTGGGGCCTGCTGTCGTGCGAATTCCTGCTGCTGGCCGGGCTTTCCTTTGTGATCGGCGGGCCGCTGGGCTACTACTTTATGCACCGGTGGCTGGAGGGCTATGTCTTTCATGCGGGGATCCCCTGGTGGGTGTTTGTGGGCACGGGTTTTGGTGTGCTGCTCGTCACGCTGGCGACGGTAAGCTGGCAAGGAGTGCGCGCAGCGCTCATGAATCCGGCGGAGGCACTACGGAGCGAATGATTTGCGTTATATTCGCTGCCGAATTGACCTAACGAATCCCAACTCCTCTGACTATGATCATCTATGGAAGCCGTGCCACCCAGTTGGCCAAAGAGACTATTTCCGACCCCTGTCCTCACTGCCAAAGTAGCAATACCCTTGACCTGTATGTCTTCCAGCGATATGCCCATATCTTCTGGATCCCCTTTTTCCCCATTGGCAAGACGGGCGTCTGCCGGTGTGCGCATTGCAAGCAGGCGCTGAAGCCGAGAGAGATGCCTTCCCCGCTCCGATCGGCTTATACTGCCCTCGCCGGCAAGAAGAAGGCGCCGGTGTGGACGTTTACCGGAATTGCGCTGATCGGTGTGCTGATCATCGGCAGCCTTACGCAAAGCGGGAGACACGACGCGCGGACAAGCGCGCTGGTGAAGGCTCCGCAAGCGGGGGATATCCTCGAAGTCAAGAAAAGCGCGGGAGTATATACCCTCTATAAAATAGCCGAGGTACGGCCCGACAGTGTAGCGGTGCTGCCCTTGTTGTATTCGGTGGACAATCCTTCCGGTCTGAGCAAACTCGAGTCGGGGTCCTATGGCTATGCGGCTGAGCCAAAGATGTATTCGCGGGAGAACCTTTCCGTGCTGGTGCACGCGGGAGAGATCCTGGATGTGATCCGGAAATAATTATTCGCTGCGCAAATGTTTTATCGGGTTGGCCATCGCTGCCCGGAGGGACTGGACCGTGACGGTCAGCAGCGCGATCAGGATCGCGCCGGCGCCGGCAAGCGGAAAGACCCACCAGGCAAAGGCCGGGCGGTAAGCATATTCCTGTAACCACCGGTTGCTGAGGAACCAGGCGATCGGGGAGGCGATGACGAGAGCCAGCAGGACCAGGGTAATGAATCCTTTGTTGAGCATGGCGGTGATGTCCGTTGCCGTAGCGCCAAGCACCTTGCGGATGGAGATCTCGGCGGCTTTGCGGCGGGCCGTGAAGAGGGCGAGACCAAAGAGGCCCATGCAGGAGATGGTGATGGCGAGGATCATGACGGCGTTGATGAGAGCCGCCGTTTTTTGTTCCGCTTCGTACATTTCAGCAATCAGTTGGTCCATGAATGCATAACCGAAGTGCTCGCCGGGATAAAGCTCCTTATATGCCTTTTCCATGGCATCGAGTGCGTATTTCACCTGACCCACATTCTTTCCCCTGCTGGAGAGCTTTACGCCGAGATCCCATTCGAATCGCGGGAAGTTGCCGATGAAAAGAGGGCGGATAGGGTCTTTGAAAGAGCTTTCATGAAAATCGGCTACCACGCCGACGATGGGATAGGGTTTGTCATTATAGAAAACGGTTTGACCAATGGCATCCCGGGGATTTACGAAGCCCAGGCCCTTTGCTGCCATCTCATTGATGACCAACTCGAGCGGGCCCTCGCTATGCCGGATATTCCGGCCCGCGAGCATTTGCATGCCGTAAAATGGAATGAAGTTCTCGTCGGTGGCGTTGAGATTGACATCAAGGGAGATATCTTTTTTTCCTTTCCGCTCAAGGGTGGTAGTGGTAGTACCCCAGCCCGCCGGCGGATTTGTTTCCCTGACGACCGCGGATACCCCTGGGATCTGGCTATATCGCTGTGCGAGTACATTCATCCTTCCAGTGGTGTCGAAAAAACCGCCGACATCTACGGTGACGACCGCATCACTTTTGAACCCGTAGTCCATCTTCAACATATACCTGATCTGGTTGCCCATCAGCAGCGAGACGATGATAAAGACCAGGGAGATGGTGAATTGAAAAACGATAAGGGCTTTTCGCAGCCAATATTTTTCCCCGCCTTTTGCCGTACCCGCTCCTTTGAGGGTCAGTACCGGGGCATAGCCGGCCAGCACCCTTGCAGGGTAGAAGCCGGCAAGGAGGGTGGTGATGACCGTTATGGCGAGCAGGAAGAGAAGGTTCGCCGGTGCGAAGGGATGGAAACGCACACCCGTGGGAACATAGTCCGATAGCCCGCTCATGGCGGGGTTGACCAGCAGCGCGGCGCCGATGACGGCAGCGAAGGTGATGAAGCCGGTCTCTATAAGAAACTGTCCCATGAGGCTGGTCCGGCCGCTGCCCATCACCTTACGGACGCCGATCTCCTTTGCACGCCGGAGGGACTGGGCCGTCGAAAGATTGATAAAGTTCACGGCGCCCAGCAGCAGAATGAAGACGGCGATGGCCATCATGGCATATAGGGCGGGCAGATGGGCCTTGCGGATGCCGTCACTTCTATACTCGTTGTTGAAGTGGATATCGGCGAGGGGTTGGAGCTGCATTTCGAGGAAGGTTTTGGTCTCGCCGGAGGTCCGTAAGACCACTCGCCTGCCGATGACCTGCAGTTGGGCTTCTACCTGCCCGGGCTTTGTGCCTTTGGCGAGCTTTACGAAGCAGGTAGGCCAATACCATTTTCCCATGCCGCCATGGGGCACCCAATCGTCCATGTGGCGAACTTCCTTCAGGAAGCTGGTGGCGATCGTTGGAAAGGAGATGAAGTCGGTATAGGGAAAATCGGTGTTGCCGGACCAGTCGTGGACGATGCCGGAGACATAGACATGGAGCGAATCCTGGTAGATCAGCTCTTTGCCGATATAGGATTGCGGCGTTGCGGGACCGAAATAGAGCCGAGCCCGGCTTTCGGTAAGCACTACCCGAAAGGGCTGGGTAAGCGAAGCCGCCGGGCTGCCAGCGAGCCATTGATATTGGAAAATGTTGAAATAGTTTGTGTCGGCAATGATGGTGGCAGGCCGGTTCCGGCCAGGGATCTGGGCGTCGAACCAGGTCGGCGGTTTGTCGCCATTGGGAACCCCGGTGTTGCGATTTTGGAAGAACCGGAAATAGGTGGTGACGCTTTCCAGGCCCGGAATGGTCCGGCGGATCACTTCAGGGATGGGCGGGAGGACCTCATGATCTTTATCGGGCGAATGTTTGCCACCGCCGCCGACGCGGTAGATGCGATCGCTGTCGGGGTGGAATTTGTCGAAGCTGAGCTCGTAGTTGGCGACCAGCCAGATGACGATGCAGCCACAGATGCCGAGGGCCAGGCTGATCGTGCTGATGAGGGCGTAAAGACGGTTGCGGGTGATGATGCGCCAGGCGATGGTGACGTAGCTGCGAAGCATGGGATGGGTTTGGCTTTTTGCAGCTAAAATAGTGCCGGGTTTGTTTTTAATGCGCCGCGATCCGAACACGGCGTAATTCGAGCATGTTGAGGCCGTTTGGGATCAGTCCGTGAACGCGCGGGTTGATCAGGTGGACCACGACATCATACCAGAGGGGAACAACGGGGGCGGCATCGATGACGCGCTGATCCATCTGACGGTAGAGCCGGTAACGGAGGCTGTCGTTGGTCTCCTGCAGGGACGCCTCGTAGAGGCGATCGAATGCCGGGTCGTTATAGCGGGTATAATTGGGTGGCGCGGGGTTCTTTGAATAGAATACACTCAGATAGTTCTCGGCGTCGGGATAATCGGCGATCCAACTGCCGCTGAAGAAAAGGGCCTTTGACTGCGCCGTCTCTTCGAGCAACAGGGACTTCTGGACGACCTCGACGTCGATGTGGATGCCGATGTCTTCGAGCTGCCGCGCGATGAAGGTAGCAAAGTCGCCATAGATCGGGATCGTCAGGAGACGGATCGGTGGCAGCCCCTTTCCGCCCGGATAACCGGCGGCGGCCAAGAGGGACCGCGCCCGATCGGGATCGAAATGATAGCCCTGTACGGCGACGCTGTCAAAGGAGGGAAGGCCGGCGGGAACGAAGCCGCTTTCCGCGGGAAGACCGAGAGAATTGCGGAGATAGAGCATCATCTTGCGGCGGTCAAAGCCCATGTTTATCGCCTGGCGGACCTGCCGGAGCCTCAGCGGCGAGGATTTTACGAGATCGTTGGTGCTATCGACGAGGATACCGAGATATTCCGTATTTAGCTGCGGGACAACGGAGAGCTCGATCTTGTCCTGCCAGTCTTTTTTCAGTTGCCCTTTTTTATTCAGCACTTCGTCTTTGAAGCTGGGGTCGATGTTGTTGACGAAATCGAGCTGGCCCTGTACGAACTGCAGAAACTCGGTGGCGGCTTCATCGTTGAAGGTGATCTTGACGGCGTCGAGATAAGGTAGCGGCCGGCCGCTGCTGTCGCGTTCGTAATAATGGGGATTTTTTAATAATATGAGCGTTTGATTTTCCTCCCAGGACTTGAATTGGAAGGGCCCGGTGCCGACGGGATGGCTGCGGAAGTCCCTGGCATATCTTTCGACGGCCTCGTGGGGGACGGCCGAGCAGTATTGCATGCTGAGAAGGCCGAGGATGGGGTTGAAGGGATGCAGCAGGCGCAGAACGAAGGTCGAGTCGTTTGGCGCGCTGAATGGGGCGGTTGTGTCTATGCGATCATGGAAGATCCAGGCGCCACTGCTGGCGGTGGCGGGATCGAGGATGCGATCGAAGCTGTAGACGATGTCGGCGGCGGTCAGGCGGCGACCTTTTCCGCCGGGGAAACAAGGGTCGTCGTGAAAATAAACATCGGTGCGGAGATGGAAGATCCACGTCTTTCGATCGCCGGAGACCTCCCAGGAGGAGGCGAGGGCGGGGACGAAATTGAGATGATCGTCGGTTTCGACCAACGTATTGTATAATTGATGGATGGCCCACTGGATGGAGCGATTCTTTGCCCCGGCGGGGTCGAGAGTGGCGATGCCATCGGCTTCGTTGTAGGCGAAGACCACCTTACCGGAATGGGTGGTGGAGGTACGGCAGGATGCGATACTAAGGAAGAGCGTAGCAAGGGCGAAATGGACTGGAATCTTTACCTTCATTGCCTCAAATATAAAAATAACTCATGAGTCGCCTTTTCACGCTTATCATTTTCCTTTGCTTTTTCTCGTTGCTGTCGGGCCATGCCCAGCTGCTGACACCGGAAAAAGACTCCTATTCGCATGCCGATAGCCTTCGTGGCAGCATCGGGCCGGAACGGGCCTGGTGGAACCTGCTGAAGTATGAGCTGCAGGTCGAGCCCGGCTTTGACACCAAATCCCTGAAAGGAACGAATGCGATCACGTTTGCGGCAATCAGCGACGGCCAAACGATGCAGATCGATCTGCAGGAGCCGATGCAGCTGACCGGGGCGACGTGGAAGAAAAGGCCACTGAAGCTGACCCGCGAAGGAAACGTCTTTCATGTCGAATTCCCAAAAACGGTGAAGGCGGGAAGCGTCGAGACGATCGTCTTGCAATACCAGGGGGTACCCAAGGTGGCGGTGCGGCCGCCCTGGGGTGGCGGATGGATCTGGAACAAGGACGAACAGGGCCGGCCCTGGATGACGGTAGCCGATGAGGGCCTCGGGCTGAGCAGCTGGTTGCCCTGTAAGGACCATCTTTCCGATGAACCGGATAGCGGTGTCGTGATGCACATCGTCTGTGCCGACAGCCTGATGGGCATCGGCAACGGCCGGCTGCGTGACAAACACGCCAACGGTAACGGCACCACGACCTATACCTGGGTGGTGACCGACCCAATAAACTCCTATGATATCATTCCTTATATCGGGAAGTACGTCAATTGGACCAGCGTATTCGAAGGTGCAAAGGGTAAGCTCGATTGCAGCTTCTGGGTGCTGGACTATAACCTGGAAAAGGCGAAACCCCAGTTCAAACAAGCCGACACGATGCTGCGGGCCTTCGAATACTGGATGGGGCCCTACCCTTTCTATGAAGACGGTTATAAACTGGTGGAGGCGCCCCACCTCGGCATGGAACACCAAAGCAATGTCGCTTATGGCAATCATTTTGCGAACGGCTACCTGGGCCGTGATCTATCGGGGACAGGCTGGGGGCTGAAATGGGACTTCATCATCGTCCATGAGAGCGGCCACGAATGGTTCGGCAACAACATCACCGATAAAGACGCCGCCGACATGTGGATACATGAGGGTTTCACGAACTATACCGAGACCTTATACACGACTTACCTGTATGGGACCGAGGCGGGCGATGAGTATTGTATCGGGACGCGGAAGAATATAACGAACGACAAACCCATTATCGGGGTGTATGGGGTCAACAAGGAAGGTTCGGGGGATATGTATTACAAGGGTGGGAATATGCTGCATATGATCCGGCAGATCGTGGGGGATTCGGCGTTTCGCGGGATGCTGCATGGATTGCAGTCGACCTTTTATCATAAGACGGTGACGACGCAGGAGATAGAGAATTATATCTCTTCGTATGCGCATAGGGACCTGTCGAAGGTGTTCGATCAATATCTGCGGACGACGAAGATCCCGGTGCTGTCCTATCAGTCGAATGGGGATAGGATCAGCTATCGCTGGGGCAACTGTGTGAAGGGTTTTAACCTGCCGGTGAAGGTGTATGTGGGCGGGCTGCCCGCGCAGTGGATCTATCCGACGGATGACTGGCAGACGATGAAGGCGGGAACGGATGGACAGGTGCTGGAGACGCCGCAGCTGGATATGAAGGCGTTGGCGCCGGTGAGCCAGGGAACGGGCGGGAGGCCGAATCCGCGTGGTCCCGGGCCGGGGATATTGACGGTTGGGGCGACGGGGAATGGGAGTGGCGGAGATGGGAACTTCAGCGTGGACCGCAACTTTTATATTGTTGTCAGGAAGCAGAATTAGGACTTCGGCCCGAGCCACCGGCTCGGCCCTCGTTCGTAACCTTCGCTGCGCTCGGTTATTCGCTACGCAAAGATTCGACGGGGTTTGCCAGGGCCGCTTTAAGCGCCTGGACGGTGATGGTCGCAAGAGCAATGAGCACAACAACTATTGCCGCCAACACGAAAACCCACCAATAAAGGGTCGTTCGATAGGCGAAAGCAGCGAGCCATCTATCTATGAAGTAATAGGATACCGGCGTCGAGATAATGATCGATATCCCCACGAGTTTGAGGAAGTCGGTGGAGAGCAATGCGGCAATGCCTGTAGGCGAGGCGCCGAGCACCTTCCGGACACCGATCTCTTTGGTGCGCTGAGCCACCGCTACCATGACCAGGCCGAACAGTCCGAGACAGGAAATGAAGATGGTAAGCAACGAAAATACAATCGACAGGCGGCCGAGACGTTGTTCAGCTTCATATTGTTTATTGTAGGCCTCATTTACAAACCGATATTCGAAAGGATCGTTTGGCAGAACCTTCTTCCATGCGGCTTGCAGGCTGCGAAGGGCAGCCTTGTTGTCGCCGGTGTTGATGCGCACGGAGACATAGCCATACCAACCACGATCAATGGGCAGGATGTGTATGACCATTGGCGCGATCTTTTGTTGAAGCGACCGGAAGTGAAAATCCTTTACGACGCCGATGACCTTTCCTTTTTTTCCTAATCCCCATTCGAAGCCTTTACCGATGGCAGTTTGCGGCGTCCAGCCGATCTCTTTTACGGCGGCTTCATTCAGAATGAAAGCGGAGGAATCCGTGGGATGATCTTTCGAGAAAGCGCGACCGGAAGCCATTTTCAACTTGTAGGTGTCGAAGAAATCGAAGTCGACGACGAGGGTGAACATGGACTGCTGGCGATCGACCGGGACGCCTTCGGGCAACGTAACAATATTATTTAACTGCAGACCGGGGATCTTCGAAGAAGTGGTCGCCTCTGCGAGCTGAGGCGTCAATTTCATCTCCTGTTTCAGCATCTGCGCGGAATGGGCCTGTTTTTCCGTTCGCAGGGGCATCGCCACGACCTGCTCCTGGTCGAAGCCAAGATTGCGGGTCTGCATGAAATGCAATTGCTGCCAGCAAACGATGGTAGCCACGATGAGAATGGCGGAGAGGGTGAATTGAAAGACGACAAGAACCCTGCGAAAGGCACCGCGGCCTCCCCGGCCCTGCTTAAAGACCTTTATGAGCTGCACTCCGGAAAGATAGATCGCCGGATACAAACCGGCGAAGATGCCGAGGGTGGCAACGAAACCGAAGATCAGCAGGGCTACCGGTCCCGTAAGATAGGTTCCGGCCGAGATCTGCGTCCCCGCCAGTTCATTAAACAGCGGCAGTACGGTGATGGCTATGCCGATGGCAAGGAGTAAGGCCAGGATCGTGAGCAGGATGGATTCACTGAGAAACTGACCGATCAACTGTTGCCGTTGGGCGCCGGCTACCTTGCGAATGCCGATCTCCTTTGCTCTTTTGAAGGAGGTGGCCGTCGTCAGATTGATATAATTGATACAGGCGACTGCTAACAGGAAAACAGCGATCCCGATAAAGATACGAAGGGCGACGATGCTGCCGCCAGGGTTGATCTCGTCATTGATATCGCTACGCAGATGGATATCGCGGAGGGGTTGCAGGTAATGCAGGCCGTTTATACCCATCTCCTTATTCTCCTTCGCATTGTATTTCTCCATGATGTTCCTGATCTTCCCATTTACTGCGGCCGCCGACCGGGGATCTTTTAGCAGGATATAGGTATAGTAATCATCGTTCCACCACTGTTCGACGCCGTCTATATGGTATTTTAGAAGGACATTGAGCGAGCAGAGGACCTCGACGTTGAAGTGGGTCGTAGCCGGGAGGTCTTTCATGACACCGGTTACCCTGAGCAGGATCGAGTCGTTACAAGTGATCATTTTGCCGATGGGATCGGCCGACCCGAAATATTTTTTTGCCGCGCTTTCTGTTATTACGATGGAATTCGCGCCGTTGAGGGCCGTATGCGCATCACCTTTCAACATCGGGTAACCGAAGACGTCGAGAAAGGTTGAATCCGTGAACAGGAATCGATCGGTAAAAAAGTGCTGCCCCTCGTAGCCGAGGGTGGTGCCATAGGCCTCGAAACGGACCGCCTTTTCTACTTCGGGAAAGTCTTTAACGAGAACCGGCGCGAGCGGGCCGGCGGTGACCGCGAAGTCTTTGTCGGGCTGGCCATTGGCGTGCAGGGTGAGTGCGACCCGGTAGACGCGGTCGGCGTTGGCGCCGGCCTCGTCGTAGCTGAACTCATGGGACACCCAGAAGAAGATCAGCAGGCAGGCGGTAAAGCTGATGGTGAGGCCGCCGAGGTTGAGGACGGCGAAGGTCCGGTTCTTTTGGAAATACCGCAGGGCTATTTTGAAGTAATTCCTTAGCATGCAATTAGCGCCACATACTTGGTGCCTATTTTGAGGGCAACTGACCCTCAGCACATTGCAGTATCGGATGTCATTCCAGGTGTACGGTTTTGATACCGTTATTGTATCGGGATGAGGGGGTCGCCAATGGTCAACCGGCCCAGGCTGTGATGGATGAGGTTTTGGCCAAAGAGGATCTTATTGTTGTCGGCGCGGTAGCGGGCAAGCGTGCGCAGGGGCTCCTTTCCCTTTTCGGCGGTGGTCTGGTTGATGGTGGTCATGACGCAGCGGGCGCAGCGTTTGACGCCGCTGAAGCGGACATTGCCAATGGTGAAGCTGGTGAGCCGATCTTCCAGGTAAGGCTCGCCGCCGGAGAAGACGATATTGGGCCGGAAGCGGTTCATAGGGAGAGGCAGATCGAGACGTCTGTTGAGGTCTTCGAGGCTGGCTTCGCCTATCAGGAGAAAGGGGTAGCCGTCGGCGAAGGAGGTATAATGGCCTGCTTCGGTGTACTGGAGATCGGTTTGTCTTTTTGTTGTCTCCGGCATATAGACCAGGCGACAGCTGAGTTTTAATAGTTCACCAAACCACGTGTCGGCCACCCGGCTGACGAATTGAGCGGTGACCGTGTCATCCCAGCATTGCACTTTTACGAGATCATTGGTGGCGGGCTCGAAGGGGATCTCGAGCTTTTGCCCCGATGGGCGATGGGTGATGGTGAGCCCGGTTGGAGTGATGGCGGGTTGAAGAAGGGCCATGGCGGGCACTTCGCGTTGAGTGATCTGTACCCCGTTGGGGTCGATGAGCAACCAGCGGCGATCGTGCTCGAAACCGCGGTCGGTGATCCGGGCGGTGTCGACGGAGATGCCGCCTAATGATTTGACAGGGTAAATATTTAACTGGGAGATGCGGAGCATGCGACAAAGATACTACAGTCCGGTGGCTGCAGCACTCCCCGCGCGGGCCTGGGCGGGGTCGAGGACGCGGCCGGCGCCGACGTAGTGCCTGTCGTAGTAGCCATCGTTCATGTCGCTGATCATCACCCCGGAGACGGAGGCGTGAACGAATCGGTTATTGCGAAGATAGACGCCGACATGGGTGACGGCGCGGCGCTTGCCGAGGGTGTGGAAGAAGACAAGGTCGCCTTCCTGCAGCTCATCGCGGCGGATATGGCGGCTGGCTTCATATTGCTCTTTGGACGTTCGGGGCAGGGTGGCTACGCCATAAACCGACGACATCAGGAGGAAGGCGAAGGCCGAACAGTCGATGCCATCCCGGGTAGTGCCGCCATAGTGATAGGGGGTGCCATACCAGTAGTCCATGAAACTCAATAATTTGGGGTTGTCGAGATCCTCCACGGAACAGTTTTCCAGGATGGCGTATTTGAATTTAAGCGCGGGATAGGTCTCGATGGTCTTGCCCTCGGCCGGCACTTCGGGTGCGCTTTTCGGGCTGCTGTTCATCGCGGTGATGGTGCTGTGGCTGTTGTCCTGGCGGGTGTCGGGTCTTACCGAGACGTTGCTAAGGAATTGAACTCCATTTGGATTGCCTTCGGTGGAAGGAGAGGGAGCGGGTTTGTTGGCCGCGGGTTTGAAGACGCTACAGCTGGTGGCGAGGCACGCGATGGTGGTTATATATGCGAGATTTTTCAACATGTTGTTCACTGACAGGATATTGGCACGGGGCCAAAGATAGAGAAAATATCAAAAATATTGCCAAATCGGCGTAAACTGAGATGAACCCCTACCAGGGGGTGGCAGAAATCGCAGGTGTCGCCCTGTTTTTCCTAAAGAATTTGGCTATTTTTGCGTCACAAAACCCTTCATATGGAATTCGCCGATATAGACCTTTCTCAGGAATACAGCTACGCTGACTATTTGCAATGGACATTCGAAGAGCGGTTGGAACTGATTAAGGGCAAGATATTTAAAATGAGTCCGGCGCCGAGCCGGATACATCAAAAGTTGTCTTGGGAAATTGCAAGGGAACTTGCTGATTATCTGAAGGGGAAAACCTGTGAAGCCTATACGGCGCCATTTGATGTGCGTCTGCCTCGTAAGTCCAAAGAAGATAAGGACGTTATGACTGTTGTTCAACCGGATATCTGCGTCATTTGCGATCCGTCGAAATTGGATGACAGAGGATGCGTAGGTGCGCCGGATATTATCATCGAAATCCTCTCGCCGGGAAACAGTAAAAAGGAGTTAGAGAACAAATATGAAGTTTATGAGGAATCGGGGGTAAAAGAATATTGGTTGATCGTGCCTGAGGTTCCGGCGGTGTTTCAATACGCTCTCGGTCAGGATGGTCATTACGCGGGCGCGCGTCCACTTACCGCCGACCACATCCTTACGACTTCTATCCTCCCCGGATTCGAGCTTAACCTGGAAGAGGTATTCGGGGTGATTTGACCTGTGGAAAGAATGTGACATATAGGCCTGGAAGTGAACGAATTTTGTCGGGTTTTGTTAGTTAATTGCAGGTCCTATGAGCAAATTCTCCCATTTACATACACACACGCAATTTTCGCTGCTGGACGGGGCGGCGTCGATCCAGAGCCTTTACAAGAAGGCGATCAAGGACGGCATGCCTGCATTGGCGATCACGGATCACGGCAATATGTTCGGGGCCTTTGAATTCGTGGCGGAAGCCTATAAACATAAGAACGAGGATGGGACGCTGAAGGTGAAGCCGATCGTGGGGTGTGAATTTTATGTGGTGGAGGACCGGTTCCGGAAGACCTTTACCAAGGAGCAGCGGGATGAACGCTACCACCAGATCCTGCTGGCGAAGAATAAACAGGGTTATCAGAACCTGATCAAGCTGACCTCGCTGGGGTATACGGAGGGCATGTACAGTAAATATCCCCGGATCGATAAGAGCCTGATCCTGCAATACCACGAAGGGTTGATCGCGACGACCTGTTGTATCGGGGCCTACGTTCCGCAGACCATCCTGCATGAGACCGAAGAAAAGGCCGAACAGGAATTCAAGTGGTGGCTGGACCTTTTCGGCGAAGACTATTTCATCGAGCTGCAACGTCATAATATCCCCGAGCAGCAGAAGATCAACCAGGTGCTGCTGGGTTTTGCGAAGAAGTTCCAGGTGCCGGTGATCGCGACGAACGATAGCCACTATACGGATAAAGACGACGCCAATGCCCACGACATCCTGCTTTGTATCAATACGGGGGAAAAACAGTCGACGCCGGGTTACGACGATATCGTCAACGACGATCTGAATACGAAGAACCGGCGGTTCAAATTCCCGAATGACCAGTTTTATTTCAAGACCACCGAGGAGATGAAGACGCTGTTCAGCGACGTCCCGGAATCGATCGACAACACCAATATGATCGTGGACCGGGTGGAGGTGCTGAATTTGAAAAAAGATATTATGCTTCCGGCGTTCCCCATTCCCAAGGAATTCCAGATACATAACGACAGCAACCTCGATCAGTGGGAATACCTGAAATACCTGACCTACGAGGGGGCGAAGCTGCGATATGCCGATCTGAACGCCGAGATCCAGGAGCGGCTGGACTTCGAGCTCTTTACGATCAAGACGATGGGTTTTGCGGGTTACTTCCTGATCGTTTCCGACTTTATCAAAGCCGGAAGGGATATGGGAGTCTTTATCGGTCCGGGCCGTGGTTCGGCGGCGGGGAGTGTGGTGGCGTATTGTATCGGGATCACGAACATTGACCCTATCAAATACAAGTTGCTGTTCGAACGGTTCCTGAACCCCGACCGGAAGTCGATGCCCGATATCGATACGGACTTTGACGATGAAGGCCGGGGCAAGGTGATCGAGTATGTGGTCGGGAAATATGGCAAGAACCAGGTAGCGCAGATCGTCACCTATGGTACGATGGCGGCGAAGATGAGCATCAAGGACGTGGCGCGGGCGCTGGACCTGCCCCTGCCTGAATCGAATGCGCTGGCAAAGCTGGTGCCCGAGCGGCCGGGGATCGAACTGAAACGGGTGTTGCATGCCCCGATGACGTCGAAGGAAGGCGAGAAATCGCTGGAAGAGAAGGACGGGGTCGGTCCCGATGAGCTACAGAATGTAAAACTCCTGCGGGATATCTATAACGGCGAGGACATCCGCAGCAAGGTGCTGCATGAGGCCGAGCGGCTGGAAGGGTCAGTGCGGAATACGGGCCTGCATGCGGCGGGGATCATCATCGCACCGGATGACCTGATGACGATATTGCCGGTGTGTACGGCAAAGGACTCGGACCTGCTGGTGACGCAGATCGAAGGAAGCGTGATCGAGGAGGCGGGGGTTATCAAGATGGACTTTCTGGGTCTGCGAACGCTGAATATCCTGAAGACGGCCCTGGAGCTGATCAAGGAGAACCACGGCGTGGATATCGTGATCGACGATGTGCCGCTGGATGATGCCAAAGCGTATGAACTCTATCAAAAGGGCGAGACGATCGGAACGTTCCAGTTCGAGTCGCCCGGGATGCAGAAATATCTCAAAGATCTGAAGCCGGATAAGTTCGATGACCTGATCGCGATGAACGCGTTGTACCGGCCGGGCCCTATCGCTTATATCCCGAACTATATCGACCGGAAGCACGGGCGGGAGCCGATCGTTTTCGACCTGCCGGAGATGGAAGAATTCCTGGGAGATACCTACGGGATCACGGTCTACCAGGAACAGGTGATGCTGCTGGCGCAGAAGCTGGCGGGATTCAGCAAGGGGGATGCGGACGTGCTGCGAAAGGCGATGGGTAAGAAGCAGAAGGCGATCCTGGACAAGATGAAGAGCCAGTTCGTGAAGGGGGCCTCGGCGAAGGGCTTTGCGGCGGAGACCCTGGAGAAGATCTGGACCGACTGGGAGGCGTTTGCCCAGTATGCTTTTAATAAGTCGCATTCGACGTGCTATGCATTCGTTGCCTATCAGACGGCCTATCTAAAGGCCCACTACCCTTCCGAATATATGGCGGCCGTGCTGAACCATGCGGGCAGCATCGAAAAGATCACCTTCTTCATGGAAGAATGTAAGCGGATGGGGTTAAAAGTCCTGGGTCCGGACATCAACGAATCGAAACAGGGTTTTGCCGTGAACCAGAAGGGGGAGATCCGGGTCGGGCTTGGCGGATTGAAGGGGGTTGGCGAGGCTGCGGTGGAGGGTATCATCAGCGAACGGGTGAAGGGCGGTAACTTCACCTCCATCTTCGATATGATCAAGCGGATCAACCAGCGGACGGTGAACAAGAAGACGTTGGAGAACCTGGCTTATGCGGGGGCCTTCGACTGTTTCAAAGAGCTGCACCGCGCGCAGTATTTCCATGTTGCACCAGGGGACAAGAATATGTCGACCGGCTTGGAGAGAATAATCAAGTTTGGAAATGAATTTCAGGCGAGTGTGACCCAGGTTAGCAATAGTCTTTTTGGGGATTCGGAAATGCCGGACGTGGCAGTACCCAAGATACCGGCATGCGAGGCTTGGTCATTGACGGAATTGCTGGAGCATGAAAAAGACGTGACGGGGATGTTCATGAGCGGTCACCCGCTGGATCATTTCAAGTTCGAGATCACACACTATGGCATCACCCAGTTGGGAGAATATAACGAGATCAAGGAAGCGCTCGGCCTGCAGAGCAATCCCGGGAAGACTTACCGGCTGGCGGGGCTTGTCGTAGACGCCCAGCACCGGGTGAGCAAGACGGGGAAGCAGTTCGGCGCGCTGGTGATCGAGGACTATACGGGGAAGGCGGAGTTCATGCTTTGGAGCGAGGACTATGCGCGCTACAGCAATTACCTGGAGAAGGGTAAGAACCTGTTCCTGATGGGGAATTTCAAGCAGCGGTTCAATACCAACCAGTTCGAGTTCAAGATCGAGAAGATGATGCTGTTGGAAAGCATTAAGCCGATCTTGACCAAGCAAGTGATCATGGATGTGGAGGCGCGGTTTGTGAATGAGGAGCTGGTGCGGTTCATGGAGGGGAACGTGAAGAAGTACCCGGGGAAGTCGGGGTTGAAATTCAATATCGTAGAGTCGAAAAGCCATGCCCGGGTGAGTCTTTTCAGTATGGGTCAGGGATTTGAGATGAATGACGAAATGTCTGCTTTTTTGGAGAAGACGCCGGAGGTGGAGGTACAGGTTGTCACGGTATAATCTCCGGCGCGGGTTTTGACCCAATGTCGGCAAAATGACCAACGAAGTCGATAATTAAGCTGACATTTGCAATAGTAAAATAATCACAAAACATAAAAAACTCTCAATTATGGCTTTAGAATTAACGGATACTAACTTCCAGGACAAGGTGATCTCCTCCGACAAGCTGACCATTGTGGATTTTTGGGCTGAATGGTGTGGTCCCTGTCGCGCGATCGGGCCGGTGATCGAGGAACTGTCCAAGGAGTATGATGGGAAGATCAATGTGGGCAAAGTGAATGTCGACCATAACCCTCAACTGTCGATCAATTACGGCATCACGAGCATTCCTGCCATCCTGTTCATCAAGGGCGGTAAGGTTGTCGACAAGCTGGTTGGCGCCCAGCCGAAATCGAATTTTGTGAAGAAGATCGAATCGCACCTGTAAACCAGTTGTACAATATATCGGAACCCGCGCTTATGCGCGGGTTTTTTGTTTTGGGCCGTGGTCGTGGTATGGGAATTGTGGCATTTTCTGGAAATTTCCGTTATGCCAAAAGACATCCATGGGAAGTATCACCCGCCGAAGGGGAAACCCTCGGACACGAGGAAAGAGGAAACGAACGAGGAGTTGCGGGAGGAGCTGAAGGGCGACGAGCACGTCAGTCACCAGAACAGGAACAGGAATAAGAAGCGGGACAAGGAGATCCCGCGGGATGAGCAACAGCAGGATGAGCCGAAGCACGGGCGGACGGGAAAGGTGTTGAAGTCGGAGACCGGGGAGGTGATCGGCGAGACGCCGTGGGCGCTGCCGGGCGTGATCGGCAGGAAAGGCAGTGAGCCGGAGACGGGCGAGGAGGGTTTGTCCCAACAGATGTCGACGACGGACGCAAAGGACCTGCGCGCTACATTCGTCGAGCTGGCGAAATACCCCGCGGATGTGTGTGTGTCGATCTACCTGGGTGGCCCCGGCTGGGAAGACGGCCTGCCGTTGAAGAATGCGTTGCGGGATGCGCGCGAGCAAATGAAAAAGATGGGGATCGTCGAAGTGATCGACAAGATCCTGGCGCCCGCGGTATGGCTGGTCAACGACGCGGCATTTTGGCGCCGCGAGCCGAAGGGCCTGGCGCTGTTCCTGGCTCCGGACTACCATGCGCTCGTGGTGCTGCCCTACGACCCGGGTAACGAGGTGCAGGTACATACGTCCTTTATCCTCGCTCCGCTGACGCCGATGGTGAGCGGGGAAGATGAATATTTTGTCCTTGAGCTGAGTAAACACCGGGCCCAGCTATACCGGGGCAGCGGATATAACCTGCAGCGCGTGAAGATCCCTGAGATGCCGCTGGGAATGAATGATGTGATCCAGGAGAAGGATACGGGTGGGGTGATCCGTGGGGACGAGGAGAAGAAGAACCTCGAACTTTATTTCCAGGAGGTGGACCGGACCTTACAGGCGGCGGGACTGGCTACTGAACATATTCCCTTACTATTGGCAGGAGTGGACTATGAGCTAAACCTGTTTCGAAATGTGACGAAATATCCTAATGTGATCAAGGCCGAGCTGACCGGCAATTTTGACCGGGTTCCGCTGACCGAGCTGGCCGCGGCCGCCCATGAGAAGATGCAGGATTATTTTGAGGTGCAATGGCGGGACAAAGTGCGGCGTCATCTTGACAAGGGGACGGCGCCAGTGACGAGCTTTCCGCAGGATGTGATCCGGGCGGCCTTTGAGGGTCGGGTGGCGCAGCTCTTCCTTGCGAAGGGTGTCCTGCTATGGGGCAAGTATGCATCGGCGCCGGTAGAGCCGGTGATCCACGGCAAGGAGGAGCCGGGAGATGACTGCCTGACGAACCAGCTGGTGGTGCAAACGATACTCCATGGGGGCCAGGCGTTTGTCGAAGACCGTGAAAAAATGCCGGCCGAGGGTGACATGGTGGCGGTGTTGCGGTATTCGTGAGATGTATTTGTCGGGCTTGCGGGGGATTTGCATTTTTCCTATTTTAGGGAAATATGCGAGCCCTCCTGACCCCTTTGTCCTTCCTGTTACTGATCGCTACCCATGCCCAGACGCCCCAGACGGCGGACAGCAAGGTTACCGATGCGTACCTGATCACCCGGATGGTGGAGAAATTCCATGTTCAGCCGCGGCCTTTGGACAAGGCGATGTCGGCGGCCATTTATGGCGAGCTGATGAAGGCGCTGGATGATCAGCGCATCTTTTTTACCCAGGCCGATGTTGCAAAGCTTTCTGTCTACCAGTACCGGCTCGACGACGAGATCCGGGGACGGAAGGGGGATTTTTTGCAGCTGCTAACGGGGCTCTACCAGCAGCGGCTGCTGGAATCGGATACGATGGTCGAGCGGTTGACGGCGAAGCCGTTTGTATTCACCACTAAAGAAGTGCTGACGGTGGCGGAGGATAGCTCCTACCCTGCCGATCTCGCGGCGCGGCGGACGAAGTTATACAAACTATTGAAATTGTCTGTGGCTTCGCGGCTGGCGGCGGCAGCGGTTGCCCATGAGGACATCATCCGCCAGAAGCTGCTGGACAGCCTGGAACCCAGGCTGCGAAAGCGGGCCACGGTGTCGACCAAACGAATGATCAAGCGGCTGATGCAGAGTCCGACGGGCATCGGGAATATGATCGGGATCATCTATTGCCAGGCGCTGGCGGAATGCTATGACCCGCACACCAATTATTTCTCCCCGGATGAGAAGGCGCAGTTTGAGACGGAGATCGGTAACAAACCGCTGTCGTATGGGCTGACGCTTGTCGAAGACGAGGAGGGACATGCGCAGGTGGGCAGGCTCTTGCCGGGGGGGCCGGCGTTCCAAAGCGGGATGCTGAGCGAAGGGGACAGGGTTGTGGCGGTACGCTATGAGGGAAAAGAAGCCATCGATGTTTCGGATGCGACGGCGGGTGAGCTATACCGTATCCTCAGCACCGAGGGGGCCAACCGGCTGACGCTTGGCGTGAAGAAAGCGGACGGGACGACCCGCGAGGTAAGCCTCCAAAAGCAACGCGTCTCCGGAACCGAAGAGGAAGAGGACGACAAGGTAAAGGGATTCCTGCTGAAGGGGGCAAAGACCATCGGCTATATCTCGCTGCCGGCCTTTTATGAGGACTGGGAGAATAATAAGGGGGTGAACGGATGTGCAAACGATGTGGCGAAGGAAATTATCAAACTGAAAAAAGAGAATATCGGGGGATTGATCCTCGACCTGCGCTATAACGGCGGGGGATCGATGGACGAAGCGATACAGCTTTCCGGGTTGTTCATCGATGCCGGTCCGGTGGGCCAGGTCATCTCCCGGGGCGCGAAAGTGTATACGTTGAAAGACATCAACCGCGGCACCGTGTGGGCGGGTCCGTTGCTGGTGCTGGTGAATGGAAGCAGCGCTTCGGCCTCTGAGATGGTGGCGGGAACGCTGCAGGATTATAACCGGGCGCTGATCGTCGGGTCGCCGACCTATGGCAAGGCGACGGCTCAGGTCGTCTTCCCGATGGACACCACTATCGACCTGGAACATTTCAACCCGCAGATGCCCGCTTCCAGCTATCTCAAGCTGACTATTTCCAAGCTTTTCCGGGTGAATGGTTCGACGGCGCAGATGAGTGGGGTGAAGCCGGATGTGATGCTGCCCGATCCGCCCGGGTCGGAGACCCAGCGGGAAGCGGACGAACGTTTTGTGCTGCCACCGGCTCCTATTGCGGCGAACAAATACTATTTGCCGTTGCCGGCGCTGCCGGTGGCGGAGGAACGGGCGATCGCGGAGAAGGTGATGGGTGGGATGCCCTTTTTCAAGGAGAGGGCGCTGGCGCGCCCAGACAAGAAAGTATTGCGGGACCGTCCGATCGACCTGGAAGAGTTGATCGCAGAGGCGAAAGTGGCGAACGGGCAGAAGGATGACAAAGAAGAGGAAGAAAAGAACGACCTGTATACGATTGGCACGCCGGCCTATGAACGGCCGGCGGAAGAAGAACGAAAGAAAGACGTGCTTTATGACCCTTATTTGCAGGTGGCGTATCAATTAGCTATCGGCATGATCAAATAAAACCTAAACCAGACATATGAAGTCAATTTTATTCACCGTAACCCTGTTGACGGGTCTATTCCTTTCAGCTCTTTCCCAGGAAATGGATAACCCCGGCACGTATATGGGGGCGATCTCAAAAGCACGGGGGGAGATGGATGCCAAGTATATGGCTTATGTGAGCGCGGCGGCGCATGGGCGCCGGGCCCGTAAGGTAGAAAAGTTGCGGCAGGAAGTGCTGGACAACATTACGGAGTGCCGGTACAAAACAACCGATCTGCCGCAATACAAAGGCGACAACTCGCTGCGGCAGGCGAGCATCGACTACATCAAGCTCATCTACATCATCTTCAGCGAAGACTATAAGAAGATCGTCGACGTGGAAGAGCTTGCCGAACAGTCGGTGGACGAGATGCAGGCCTACATTCTATTGCAGGACAAGGTGAACCAGAAGCTGCATGAGGGATGGGATGCGCTGGACAAGGCGACGAGGGATTTTGCGGCAAAGTATAACGTGACGCTGACGCAGGGAACGAGCCCGCTGGGGCAGAAGCTGGAGACGGCGGCCAAGCTGGACCAGCATATCAATTCCGTGTACCTGGCGTTCTTCAAATGCAACTGGGAGGATAACCAACTTGTAAAGGCCATGAACAATAAGAAGGTGAATGATATGGAACAGGCACGGAGCGCACTTTCGAGCTATGCGATACAGGGATTGAAAGATCTTGATACCGTGAAACCGTTCGAGGGAGATGCTTCGCTGGTGGCATCGGCCCGGAGGGCCTTGCAGTTCTACCAACAGGAGGCGGATAAGGATGTGCCGAAGCTGACGGATTTTTATGTTAAATCAGCGGAATTCGACAAACAAAAGCAGTCGATGGAATCGAAGGGTAATAGCCGGACGAAGGAAGACGTGGATGCTTACAACAAGGCCGTGAAAGATATCAATAGCGCCGTGAAGAGCTTTAACGAGACCAATCAAAAGGTGAACGGGGCGAGGACGGCGGCGATAAATGACTTCAACGAGACGGAGAAGAAATTTGCGGACGAGCATATGCCGCATTACCGGTAGGCGGCTCATTTCCTTTGGGTTTTACGATATTTCAATGCGGCCGGGGTATTGCCCATCCGTTGGTAGCTGTCAGCAATGGAATCGATTAGCGTCGTGTTGGTGCTGTCGGCAGCGAGCCGGGTCTCGAGGTTGATGATGTCGAGTGCCGCAGCGCGTACGGGCTGGAGGCGCATGGTGGTGTTGTTGTTGGCGATGGCGTAGTCGAGATAGGGCATGGCGGCGACGGGTCGATCGAGCTGCAAACAGAGTACGAACAGGTAGCGGGCCTTGTCGAAGCTGGGATCCCGGTCGAACGCCAGGCGGAAATACGAGATGGCTTTTTCTTTTTTATTCGCCTTACCATAGAGCATGGCGGTGGTCTCGAAGAGACTTGCATCGTTGGGATGTTCGAGACAGAGGGCTTCCATGACGACGGCGGCCCTTGTCCATTGTTCCGTTTTACTATAGTAGTCATAGAGCTGCCGCATGGCTTCTTCCCAGGGAAGGTGCTCGAAGGCGAGGGCATACGCCAGGTCGCTTTCTTCCGTAGTGAGGTGGAGGGACTGGCGCGACGGCGGCCCCGCTTCTTTTGCGGCGGCGTTGAAGGGCCAGTTGTTCTTCAGGTTATCGATGCGAAAAGCGCCGTTTAGCGAGTCGACGGCGGTGATGGGCATTTCCGTCATCAGCTGTTGAAGGGTGAACGCGGCCGTATCGGGCGGCGGGAGAACGCCATATTGGAGCAAAGAGTGATAGAATACATCTGACATCAGCGCATAACCGGCAAGGTTGGGGTGAACGTGTTCCAGCAGCAAACGGTTGCCGGGTATGCCATGCTCCGATGCCGAGTCGAAGGCGGCGCGGGTGTCGACAAAATGGGTGTTGCCGGCATATTTGTTACAAAGGGCGCTTATAACATCGTTGAGGGCTTCGGGTGCGCGAAACCGAAGGGCGTCCATATCTTTTGCCAGGATGAAGTCCTGTTTTGCGGTGGCATAGTCGCCCCGTTGCCATGCCGCATTGGCGAGACCGTAGTTGTAGAGCGCGTCCGTCGAATCCGGGCCTTGGGGCGCGGTGACGCTGGCGAGAGGACGCTGGTCCTTGAGATTGGAGACGAGCGTACTTAGAAAGACGGGGATCTTGTTTTGCCGGAAGAGGGCCAGCGTCGCGTCCATATTCTCCCGGAACTGGCGAATGCCCCGGGCATACAAGGGCGAGGCATAGGCGATCTGTTGTTCGCCGACCATGAGCTCCATGCGGGTCTTGCCGGCCTGCGAAGGCTTTGAGACAAAGAGCCGGGTGACGGCGCGGAAGACGCGGGTGAGGAGCTGTACGAACCGCCATTGCCGCAGCCAGAGCAGGGTGTTGATCGCGGGCGTCGAGCCATTGAGGCGGTTGGTCGAGCCAACGCCGAGTGCCCCATAGTATTCGTTGTGACCCGTGTAGATGAGAACGGCGTCGGGCTGCTGATGAACCACTTCGCGGGCAAAGCCGAGCACTGTATAGGAGTTGACGGCGGTGAGCGCGAGGTTGATGATCTCGATCTTCTTGCCGGGATTGGTTTGCATCAGGCGGTATTGCAGCCAACGGTGGAAGGAGCCGTTGTGGAAATAGGGATAGCCGATGGTAGTGGATTCACCGAGAACGAAGATCCGGAGGACACCGGGGTCTTTTGTTCTTTTAAATGGCTCGCGGTTGCCGCTGGTGGCGACAAGGGGGTCGGTGAAATAGGGTTTTGAGGCGTCGGGGTTGAAGACGAGCTCCTCTTTGTTGCCCGGGACGGGGATGAAGACGGAGGGGTCATAGCCGAAGTGGAAGAGTCTCAGGAGGAGCTCGATGACGACGATGAGGATCAGCGGCAGGCTGAGGGCGATGAGGCGGTAGAGCCGTCTTCTTTTTGGCGGAATATAGTTGGTGGCGGGCATTGGCTATTTGACTTCGAGGTTTGCGGTGAGGCGGATGTCGGTGGAAGAGGCGCCGATCATGATCTCGCAGGGGCCTGGTTCGACGACGCGTTTCATTTCGGTGTTCCAGATGGCGAGCTGATCGGGGCCTATCGTGAAGTGAAGGACCTTGCTTTGGCCGGGTTCGAGGGAGGTGCGGGCAAAGCCTTTGAGGGCTTTATCCGGGGTGGTGACGGAGCTTACTTTGTGACGGAGATAGAGTTGGGTTATTTCGTCGCCCGCCATCGCGCCGGTGTTTTTGACGGTCACTTCGACGTTGAACGTTTTGCCGGGGGCATTTGCTGTGGCCGGGGTTATGTTGAGATCGCCGTATTCGAATTGCGTATAGCTTAGGCCGTGACCGAAGGGGAAGAGCGGGGTGTCTTTTTCGTCGACATAGTGATGACCACTGGTGGGTTTATGGTTGTAATAATAGGGGATCTGGCCTTCTGAGCGGGGGAAGGTCATGGGCAGGCGGCCGGAGGGGTTGGCGTTGCCCAGGAGGATATCGGCGATGGCGAGACCGCCCTGCTCGCCGGAGAACCAGGTCTCGACGATGGCGGGGACATGGGTGGCGACCCAGTCGATGCAGAGGGGGCGGCCGTTGGAGAGAAGGACGACGACGGGTTTGCCGGTGGCGACGACGGATTTTATGAGATCCATTTGTTGGTCGCTCAGCTCGAGGTGGGCGCGATCTTTTCCTTCACCGACGATGGCGGGTTCTTCGCCGAGGGCGACGATGACGAGATCGGCGTCGCGGATAGCGTCCTGCGAATAGACGGAATCATAGCGGATATTGAGCCGGCTTCCGGCGCGTTGGCGGAGGCCTTCGAGGACGGAGACGGCTTTGTCCTCGATGTTCGAGTAGCCGCCGAGATAGGTGCTGGTGGCGAGGGGACCGATGAGGGCGATATTGTGAACGTTTGGCTTGATGGGAAGGAGACTGCCTTCATTTTTCAGGAGACAGATGCCCTCGGTGGCGGCTTTGAGGGCCAACTGCCGGTGTTCGGGGGTATGGAAGGCTTTGTCGACGAGGGTGGTGTCGGTATAGGGGTGGTCGAAGAGACCGGCGAGGAATTTTACCCGTAGGATATCGCGGACCGCGGCATCGAGACGCGCTTCGGTCAGGTAATGCTGTTGGAGGGCCTTGTGCATGGCTGTCCGGAATTCGGCGTGGGGCCAGTCGTAGAACTGCATGTTGAGACCGGCGTTGAGGCTGCGGGCGAGGGCTTCGGCGGGGGTAGCGACGACATGGTGGTTCTCCAGCGACATTTTTATCGCGCCGAGATCGGAGAGGACAAAGCCTTTGAAGCCCCATTCTTTTCGGAGGACATCGGTGAGGAGCCAATGGTTGTCGACGCAGGGGATGCCGTCGAGCTCGCTGTAGGCCGCCATCATGGAGAGGGCGCCGCCTTCGCGAACCGCCTTTTCGAAGACATAGAGGAAGCTGCTGCGGGCTTCGCGTTCGCCCATGTTGACAGGAGCGGTATTGCTCCCTGCCTCAGGGATGCCATGGACGGCGAAGTGTTTTGGTTCGGCGATAACGGCATCGGGTTTATCGACGCCCTTGCCCTGTAGGCCTTTTACCATCGCGACGCCATTGCGGGCGTCGAGCCAGGTGTCCTCCCCATAGGTCTCCTCTACCCTACCCCAGCGGGGATCGCGGGGAAGACAGAGAACAGGGGCGAGGAGCATATCTACGCCATGGGCGCGCGTCTCGGTGGCGATGGTACGGCCGATATCGTGCAGCAGGAGGGTATCCCAGGCGGCGGAGAGCTGCAGGGGGATGGGAAAGCTGGTGCTGCCCTTGCCGCTATAGCCATGCAGGCCCTCCTCGATGAAGAGAACGGGAATGCCCAGGCGGGTCTTCTCCATGGCATAGCGCTGGATGCTGTTGGCGGTTTCGGCTGACAGCGGGTAAAGATCGTGGATGGAGCCGGCGCCAACGGCGCCGAGGCCGGCGGCGGTTTTTTGGGGGTCGAAGGCTATGGCTTCGTGGCCTCGCATTTGAGCGACCTCCTTGCCCCAATACATGTCGAGTTGGGCTATTTTCTCGTCCACGGTCATGCGGGAAAGGAGGTCGGTGACGCGTTGTCCGATGGGGAGGCGGGGGTTCTTGTAGGGAGGTGGCACAGGCCGTGCGGAAATAAGCGTTAAAGCGACAAGCAGGCGTAGTGAGTAACTCATGGCTGCAAAGTTGCAGCCGGTGGATTAACAGGAGGTTTAATATTCGATTAACAGCCCGGGTTTAGGCGATGATCTGCTGGAACGAGCGGGAGAATTCGGCGTTGTAGATGTCTTTGTAGTCTTTTGCGAATTTTAGATACGTGTTACTGGCGAGATTATGACGCTTGAGGTGGATGAGGCTTTTGCATTTGACGGTGAGGGCGTCCTCATTGAGCTGGTCGAAGAAGAAGATGCAATTGGCGATCTCGATGGCGAATTCGGGGTTTTCCGTTGCGCTGTGGAGCCGAAGATAATGGAGACAGCGATCGATGACGGCGTTGGAAACGGCGGACTTTATGTCATCGAGCCAGTTGTATTCGGTCTGGAGGAGGAAGGGACCGCGTTTTACTATATCGATGAGGGCGTGGATGTTGTGGATATCGGGGGGGGTATTATCCTGCAGAAGGGCCGAGAAATGTTTGTAGTCGAGGAAGATGTCATCCCCGGTTTGGAGTTGCCAGTAGCCGGCTTCCTTGGCAATGGTGCAGGCGCCGATCTTTTCGAGGATAAGCTTTAGTTTGGCAAGGTTGACGGAGCGGTTATTTTTTGCGTCCTTTTCGGATTTGTCGTGCCAGAGGATCTCGTTGAGACCTTCGGAGGAGATGCCTCGGCCGTTTCGGATGGTGTAGGTGGTTATAAGAAGGAAGAGTTCTTTTAATAACGGAGTGAAGAGGCGGGTGCAGTCGTGGCCTTCACGGTCGAGCGTTTGGAAGGATCCGAAGAGAAAAATGGAGGCAGACGGTAGTGATGACGCTGCAATCGGTTGCGATACTTCTTCTTCGGTTATCGTCCCGGCTACCGCGAGGATGGGTACGGTGGTCGATGAGGCTGATGTGTCGGGAGCCACGGACCTATTTTTGGCGGCTTTGCGGCGGGCGCGGCGGCGGAGGGCGATGAGGGCGAGGACGATGAACAGGAGGAAGGCTATCCCGATGATGGGTAGCCAGGTGATGCGGCGGGCTGGTGTAATGGTGAGGGTGGCTGTGGCGGGGCCGGCAGGCTCCGGGGGATAATTGAGGGTATAGATGCGGACCTGGGTGTTCTTGTCTTTTTGGTTGTCGCTGGTGTATTTTGAATAATGGAGTGTGACGGCGATGAGCTTGTTGCTGATGGGAGAATAATACAGATCGGCAAAAGACTGGATGTCGTAGAAGTTATAGGGGATGGGAGTGGCTACCGGTTGATACGTAGAGTCGCTGAGGGAGCCTTTTATGAGCTGCAGTTGGGAATTATACGAGTCGTTTGAAAAGATGAGGCCGTACCAGTTGCCGCCGGGCGCGAGAATGAGGCTGTTGGCGAGGGTGTAGGGAAAGGCCGGGGTCTTCAGGGTGAGGAGTCGTTTGAAGGACCGGTGTTTTATGTCGAAGCGAAAGAGATCGTAGTAGTTACGGGGGTCGAGCATCTGGTCGCCGGTGTGGCTTCCATATCCCCCGAGGATATACGCGAATTTTTCGTCGGCGCCGAGGGCTGCGAGATAGTGTGGCGGCAGGTAGTCGCCGGTAGTTTTTATCGAATCCCAGCGGCGGGTGGGGAAGTGATAGCGCTGGACGAGGTTTTTGTAGCGGAGCTGGCCGTAGCCGCCGACGATGTAGAGCGAGCTATCGCCGGGGGAAAGGAATTTATTGGCGTGCCAGTATTCTGTCAGGGGGCCATAGGTGAAGTTCTGATCCCATTGCCGGGTGACGGGATTGAAGGTGGAGACGGTCTTGCGATCGATGAATACGTCCAGGAGGTGGTTGGTGAGCGTGTCGTAGATGTTTTGGTGGCCGACGAGGAATTCGATATGGCGGGTAGGGATCCATTCCGTGGTGAGGCCATCCTTTGTAAAGGTATAGACCGCGATGGAATCGCTTCCTGTGATGTAGAGCTTGTCCTGTTTCGGGTTATAGGCGGTGCCCGCATAGCCATTTACCGGGAAGGAGCCGGCTAGTTCCCAGTGTTGGTATTTTGGTTTTAGCCAGTTGGGATTTTTTACCCGGGCGGGATGAGCGCCGGATCTTTCCGAGCCGGTCTCGCCCATGGTCTCGTCGAGGGGCCAGTGATAGTGACGCGAGCCGCTTGTCAGCGCGATGTCCTTTAGTTCCATGGGCGGGATATCGCGGGTGCGGTATTTCCGGAAGTCGTTTGCCCCCCATAGGATGCGGAGACAGCTGCTAATGGCGGGGATGGGGCCGGAGCCGACGTGGTGACCGTTTACGGTGAACGTGAGGGTATGGGCCTTGAGATCGGCGTGGACGGCAAAGCGGTTCCATTCGCGATAGAGTTTTGGACTGTCGAGCGAGAAGCTGATGCCGGAAAAGTTCTCACCGACGATGAGCTTGAAGGCGTGGAGCGCCTGGTTGTAGATGAGATCGATGTTTTGTTCATTGCCCGGCCCGAGGGCGATGATGCGGAAGATATAGCCAAAATAGATCTCGTGGTGCGGGAGGAAGTTGATATCGAAGGAAAGGGTGAATTCGTTGGTGAGGCAGAGAGAGTCATCGGGGCTGAGGTCGAGGGAGGTGCGTTTTTCCTGTACGACTTCATGGCTGCTGAAGACCAGTCCATAGGATTGGGCATGTGCGGGGAGATAGAAAACGAGCAGAGCAGCAATGCAGTATGATAACCTCTTCATAAGCTGCGTTAAAGATAGAAATTTTTCCCGGTTGAGGGGCTAGCCGCCTGCGCCCCAATGGATATTTGGTTTTGGGCCCATTTCGAGTTCGAGGGTGGCGCCCGCCATTAGCTGCGCGTGGGTGAACCAGGGTGTAGTGAGGGGTCTACCATTTATGCGGGCGCTTTGGATGTATTTATTCTTTTCGGATGCGTTGTGCGCGATGAGGGTAAACCGCCGGCCGTTGTCGAGGGTGACGGTGATCTTGCTGAAGACCGGGCTGCCGATGGTATAGAGGGGCAGGCCGGGGGTAACGGGATAGAAGCCCATGGAGGAGAAGACGACAAAGGCCGACATGCCGCCGCCGTCTTCGTCGCCGGGAATGCCGAAGAGGTTATCGGGGAACCAGCTGGCGAGGAGAAGACGGATCTTTTGTTGGGTCTTCCAGGGCGCGCCGGCATAATTGTAGAGATAAGGGATGTGGAAGGAGGGCTCATTGGCCATCGAATACTGGCCAATAAGGCCGGTGGCATCGGGGAATTTGTTCCAGAACTCCTGTTTGCTGCGGCCAAGGTCTTCGCGGAACAATTGGTCCAGGCGGTGCTCGGTGGCCTTTTTGCCTCCGATGAGTGTTATCAGCCCGGGGATGTCCTGCTGCACCTGCCAGAGATAGGTATAGCCGTTGTTTTCGTCGTAGTAGTCCCGGCCACCGGGGCCGCCGTCAAATTTCGGGTCGATGTCGATCCAGTTGCCTGCAGAGTCTTTTGGGAGGAAGAACTGTCTTTCCGGGTTCCAGAGATTGGCATAGTTACGCGAAGTTTTTGCGAAGCGCTGTTCGTCGGCGGGTTTGTCGAGCTGTTTTGCCAGCTGGGCGAGGGCCCAGTCGTCGACGGATGCGCCGAGGGTGACGGCAACGGCCTGGCGGTGCTCGAAGGGATGCACCTGAGGAATAAATTCTTTTTCGCCGGGATGGAGGGCGGGGAACCAGCCGTGGCTGCGATAGAAGGAGTCCAGCGGGGTGGCAGGACCGTTACGCCAGGGGAGCAGGGTGGCTTCGGTGGCATTCTTGCGCATGCCTTCATAGGCGGTGGCGATGTCGATATTATGCAGCCCTTTTTGCCAGGCATCGAGGAAGGAGATGGTGGAGTGGAAGCCATTCATACAGGCATGGTCGCCGAAGAGGACGGGGAAGGTAGGCATCCAGCCGGATTGTTTGTACATGCGGACATAGGACTCCAGCATATCCGCTTCCTGTGCCGGGTGGAGGATGGTACGGAGCGGATGAAGGGCTAGCCAGGTATCCCAGGACCAATCGTCGACATAGAAGGGGCGGGTGTCGGCCTCTATTTTATGCGAGTAGCCGCTGTAATAGTGGCCATCCTCGGTGATATCGACCATGCGTTCGTGACAGCGGTAGAGGGCGGTGTAGAAGACGCGGCGCTGGGCGGGGGTGCCGCCTTCGACGCGTATTTGGTTTATGGTGTTTGCCCAGGCTTGTACGGCGTGTTCTTTGACGGCTTCGAAGCTGGAATTGGCGATCTCCTTTTTGAAATTGGCCCTTGCCTGGTTGGGGCTGATGAAGCTGATGGCGTATTTGCAATTGATGAGCGTGTCGCCCGTGGGGAAGGTGACGAATGGGGATGCACCGGTGGTGTCGGGTGTGGCGGGTGAGGTGAATTCGATGTGGGCGTATATTTTGACGCCGCCCTGCCAGGTTTCGGTGGCGTCGAGTTTACCGTTGGCTGTAAACTGCCAGGTGGCGGGTCCGCCGTTGAGCTTGCCCAGGAGGATGGAAGGAATGGCGCCCTTTGGGAAGTGGAAGCGGTAGAAGCCGGTGAGGCGGCCGGGGGTATATTCTACGGTGATGCCGCTGTTGAGTAAATAAGTCGAATAGTACCAGGGACGCGTGGTCTCGTTGTCGTAGGGCATGCGTTCGGAGCGGGTTGTTTCCGTGATGGGGCCGATGGCCGGGTGGAGGGCAAAGGCTTCGCCGAGGCGGTGGGAGACGGCGGTGAGGGGAAAGGCGGTGATGCGATCGTCGAGGGCATCTTTCCGAAGGGGATAGACGCGGACCGGTTGGTTTGGAAGTTGGGCGGTCGGGCGGGTCGGTTCGAGGAGGGCGCCGACGTTGCCGATGGTGGGATCGATGTAGGGAAGGGACTGTTCGGGTACAACCGTATCTGCGGGGATACGCGGATGGGCGAGGGCCTGGGAAACGAGCACGAGTTGCAGGAAGAGCCCGACAAGGGCCGCCGCTGGATACTTCTTCATCGATAATAATTTAAAAAGGTTTAACCATGCCAAAAGGCATGGTTAAACCGGAGCAAAGATCAATATCCATAGTTTTGTTTCCATGCC
>Ga0310811_10001183_pt1 | contig 33429 bp, 29 predicted proteins | sample YCmetagenome_FD_207642 | JGI IMG/M metagenome (GOLD analysis project Ga0310811, IMG submission 207642) | Soil microbial communities from experimental microcosm in Duke University, North Carolina, United States - YC | ecosystem: Engineered > Artificial ecosystem > Soil microcosm > Unclassified ...
CCAAGCGGTGCGTGTGTCAGAAGAAGAATGCCAACCATGATGTATGCAATCCAGAATCGTGCCAGCCCGCAATGTCCGACGCGGCGGCAACGAAGAGTCCTAGCTATCCGTCATTCCATGTCGCACAATGCTTTTCGAGTGCATCGATGAACATGGCAGCGACGTCGAAACCGGTTTGCTGCGTGATCTCCTGGAAGCAGGTCGGACTGGTCACATTCAGTTCGGTCATGTAATCGCCAATGGCGTCCAATCCTACCAGCAACAAGCCGCGTTTCAAAAGAATCGGCGCCAGCGTGTCGCCAATTTGACGATCGCGCGCGGAGATCTCTCGCGCCACGCCTTTGCCACCCGCCGCCAGATTGCCACGAATTTCGGTTCCTTGCGGAATGCGCGCCAGGCAATACGGCACCGTCTGCCCGCCGATCAGCAGGATGCGCTTGTCGCCTTGCGTGATCTCGGAGATATAACGCTGCACCATGATGGTCCGGCGACCGTTGTCCGACAGCTGCTCGATGATGGAGCCGAGATTCATACCGTCTTCGCGCACGCGGAAGATGCCGGCGCCACCCATGCCGTCCAGCGGCTTCAGGATCACATCGCGATGCTCGTCGTGAAATGCGCGGATGCGCACGGCATCGCTGCTGACCAGCGTCGGTGCGATAAATTGCGGAAATTGCGCGATCGCGAGTTTTTCGTTGCAGCTGCGGATCGCTTCGGGCTTATTGAAGATGCGCGCACCTTGCTGTTGGGCGAGCTCCAGCAGGTAGGTCGCGTACACGTATTCCATGTCGAACGGTGGATCGGTACGTTCCAGCACCGCATCGAACTCCGTCAACGTGCGGCTGCGTGGCGCGTCGAGCCGATACCAGTCGTCCGGATCGCCGGTCAATGTCACGCGCGACACATTGGCGACGACCTTGCCGCCTTCGAACGCCATGTCCTTGTGCTGAAACACGTGCACGGCATGACCGCGTCGCACAGCTTCGGCCATCATGGCATAGGTCGAGTCCTTGTAGATTTTGAACTGCGACAGCGGGTCGGCGGCAAAGGCGAGATTCATAAATGGTCCTGAAACTGATGCGGCGCACATTGTGACACCAACCGGCGCTTTTCACCGGCGCGCCTTTGGAGCCATGCAGTTACATCAATAGCATGCCGCTCAATATACTTCCGGGTTGGGGTCGGTCTTTTCCAGTTCCAGCGAAGCGGCAAGCAGGGCCATGCGTGCAACGACACCGTACATATAAAAGCGGTTCGGCGCGGCAGTGCCCGGCTTGGCCTGGTAGTCAGGCAGCGCATGTTGCTGCGCAAAGGCCAGCGGCACAAAATGGGCACCGGGCGCATTCAGATTCTCGTCATTGCCGCGATCGGCATGTACGCGATAGAAGCCGCCGACGACGTAACGGTCGATCATGTAGACCACCGGCTCGGCGACGGAGTCGTTGATGTGCTCGAAGGTGGGCACACCCTCCTGCACGATCACATCGGAAACCTCCATGCCGTCCTTGATCACCGCCATTTTGTTGCGCTGCTTGCGATTGAGATCTTTGACTTCGCTCGCATCGTGCACGGTCATGATGCCCATGCCGTAAGTACCGGCGTCGGCCTTCACGATGACGAAAGGTTTTTCCTTGATGCCGTATTCGCGGTACTTCTTGCGCATCTTCGCCAGAACCGCGTCCACGCTCGCCGCCAGCGCATCCTCGCCGGTATGATCGTTGAAATTGATGCCTTCGCATTTGGCGAAGAAGGGATTGAGCATCCATGGATCGACGTCGACCAGCTTGGCGAATTTCTTGACGACTTCGTCATAGGCGGCAAAGTGATTCGTCTTGCGGCGCACTGCCCAGCCTGCATGCAAGGGCGGCAGCAGGCTTTGTTCATGCACGTTTTCAAGAATAGAAGGCAGTCCGGACGACAGGTCGTTGTTCAGCAGGATGGTGCAGGGATCGAAATTCTTCAGCCCGAGCCGGCGTCCGTTGGCCGAACGCTCCAGCGGTTCAACCGTCAGTGTGGTGCCGTCCGGCAGTTCGATTGGCGTCGGCTTGGTGACATCTGGCGACAGTGAACCGAGGCGCACATTGAGCCCTGTCTGGCGGAAGATCTGCATCAGGCGTCCGACGTTCTGCAGATAGAAAGTGTTGCGCGTATGCCCTTCAGGAACCAACAAAAGATTCTTGGCATCCGGACAATACTTCTCGATAGCCGCCATCGCCGCCTGCACTGCCAAAGGCAGCATCTCCGGCGACAGGTTATTGAAGCCGCCCGGAAACAGGTTCGTATCCACCGGGGCGAGCTTGAATCCCGCGTTGCGCAAATCGACCGAGCAATAGAAGGGCGGCGTGTGCTCCTGCCATTCAAGTCGAAACCACCGCTCGATCGCCGGGGTGGCGGCAAGCATTTTCTTTTCGAGATCGAGCAGCGGGCCATTGAGCGCCGTGACGAGATGCGGAACCATAGAAACCTTTGTACTGTTGCTGTTCTTGCAGCGCTGATTTTAACGGGAAGCACCGGATGACATCGTCCGTTAGCCCCGTATGGATAGCCCTAGATAGGGGTAGGCACGCGTTTTTAAAGTGCAAGATTGCCACAGTAATAAAAAAAGCGCCCGCGAGGGGCGCTTTCGAAACCCGCCGAGGCGGGAGGAGTACAAATCAGGAGTGATAGGCCGATTCGCCGTGGCTGGTGATGTCCAGACCTTCGCGCTCTTCCTCTTCCGGCACACGCAAGCCGATGACGAGATCCACGAGCTTATAGGCGATGAAGGAAACCACACCGGAAACCACAACCGTCGTAAGCACACCCTGCGTCTGGATCCACACTTGGCTGCCGATCGAATAATCGGGCGCAACTGCGTTGGCAACGTAGTCGTAGATGCCGCTGCCGCCGAGGGACGGTGCAGCAAATACGCCGGTCATGATTGCGCCGAAGATACCGCCGACGCCATGCACACCGAATACATCGAGCGAGTCGTCTGCGCCGAGCATGCGCTTCAGGCCGTTCACGCCCCACAGGCAGATGACGCCAGCCAGCAAGCCCATGACCAGCGCGCCGCCGACACCGACGAAACCGCAAGCCGGGGTAATCGCGACCAAGCCCGCTACGGCGCCTGAAACTGCACCCAGCATCGAAGGTTTGCCTTTGGCCATCCATTCAGCAAACATCCAGCTCAAAGCCGCAGCTGCAGTTGCCAGCCAGGTGTTGGTGAATGCCAGTGCAGCGGTACCGTTGGCTTCCAGCGCGGAACCGGCGTTGAAACCGAACCAGCCGAACCACAGCAGCGAAGCACCGACCATCGTGAAGGTCAGCGAATGCGGTGCCATCGATTCCTTGCCGAAGCCGATACGCTTGCCAACCGTGAACGCGCCTACCAGACCGGCGATTGCGGCATTGATATGCACGACGGTACCGCCAGCGAAGTCGAGCGCGCCTTTCTGGAACAACCAACCTGCCGTGGCGTTTGCCGCATCAGCCGCAGCAGCGCTGGTGTAAGCGTCAGGACCGGCCCAGTACCACACCATGTGCGCCATCGGCAGATAGCTAAAGGTGAACCACAGCACCGAGAACAGCAGCACAGCGGAGAACTTGATGCGTTCAGCGAACGAACCGACGATCAGGCAAACAGTGATGGCGGCGAAGGCGCCCTGGAACGGCACATAGGCGAGTTCAGGCAGCGTGACGCCCTTGCTGAAGGTAGCAGCGACACCGTCGGTACCCTTGAGCAGAATCTTGCTGAGACCACCGAAGAAGGCATTTCCTTCGGTGAAAGCGACACTGTAACCATAAATGCACCACAGCACGGTGATCAGCGAGAACACGGTGAAGACTTGCATCAGCACCGACAGCATGTTCTTGCTGCGCACCAAACCACCGTAGAACAGCGCCAGCCCAGGGATCGACATCAGGATCACAAACGCACTCGCGACCAGGATCCAGGCAGTATCGCCCTTGTTCGGCACAGGGGGCGCAGCAGGTGCTGCGGCCGGTGCCGCCTCCGCTGCGGCGGGTGCCGGTACGGCGGCAGCCGGTGCAGCAGGGGCTTCCGCTGCAGGCGCAGTGGCAGCAGGTTCAGCCTTTGGAGCGGCGTCCTGCGCCATCGACGGGGCGGCGAAGCCCACTGCTGTCAGCAAGGCGCCAATTGCGAGCGCCTGCGCAAACATTTTCTTGATACTCATCTCTTTCCCCTTAAAGTGCTTCGTTGCCGGTTTCGCCGGTGCGGATTCGCACGACTTGCTGCAAGTCGTAGACGAAGATCTTGCCGTCACCGATCTTGCCAGTGCGTGCGGCTGTTTCAATCGCCTCAATTGCAGCATCGACGATGCCGTCCTCGACGGCGGCTTCGATCTTGGTCTTCGGCAGAAAATCGACGACGTACTCGGCACCGCGATACAGCTCGGTATGGCCCTTCTGGCGACCGAAGCCCTTGACCTCGGTCACGGTAATGCCCTGCACACCGATGGCAGACAAGGCTTCCCGCACCTCGTCCAGCTTGAACGGCTTGATGATTGCAGTAATCAGTTTCATGCTTGCCTCTTGTGATTAGAAGGTTTTGCTGACGGTCAGGACTGCACCGGTTTTGCCGAGGTCTTCGTTACCGTGATCAGGACCTGAGGTGTAGTCGCCTTTGTCGGTATTGGTGCCGACAGCGGCCAAGCTTACAGTAACAACACCGAAGTCTTTCGTCACGCCGACCTTCCAGTCGGTATAGCTGAAATCGGAATTGTTCTTGACCTTCTGGTGACCTGCGTGCAGGTTCAGCGTATATCCACTACCCAGGTCGATGTTGGCGCCGATATCCAGATAGCCGCTGTTCTTGCTATCAGCAAAGCCAAACAGGTTCGTCACAGAGTGGGAGTACTTGATGTAAGCTGGGCCATAACCGAGCTGACCGTACACTTCGGTGGTATTGGCGCTGACCGCAAGATCGTTGCTTGGGTAGTAGTAGCGCAACACGCCGACGTCGTAAGTGACATCCTTGACGATCTCACCGCGCTTGCCGCCGTACAGATCAATTTCGGTGTTGCCATTGCCGCCGGCGTCGCTGATCCACCGAATGGAAGAAATCCAAGTGCCGAGATAAAAGCCGGTCGGGTTGTGCGTATAGTCAACGCCACCGGAAATCGCCGGATTCAAGCGGGATTGCGAAATGCCGCGATAACGGTAGTCGCTGGTCAGGCCGAGGTTATACGCAAACTGGTTATCTGGCGGGGTTGCGGCAGGTGCTGCGGCCTCCTGTGCCGAAGCGATGTTTGCAGCAAATGCGGCGGACAAGGCAGCAGCGATAATAAGCTTGTTCATCAGATTTTCCTTTTAAGGTTGAAGACAGAAACCAACGACCCCCGTTGTTCTTGTTCAACATTTAGCAGAACTCATGCCAGGGCATTTTGATGAACATGCATTATGATTTTGGCTAGATTGGGAATGCGATCCGAGCTTGACGAATGCATTCGACGCCCTCCTTGCACCTTCGAGGTGCATTGCAATTAGCCTTGCCCTACATTAGTGCCGCCTCACCTACGAAAGGAACCATCATGGACAAGCCGAATTTTTTTGCTGATATGCAGAGCAAAATCAATGAAGTGCTGGAAAACTCCCCGGCCAAAGACATCGAAAAGAACGTAAAAGCGATGATGAGCCAAGGCTTTGCCAAGCTCGACCTTGTTACGCGCGAGGAATTCGACGTGCAGGCGCAGGTACTGGCGAACACGCGCGCACGCCTGGAAGCTTTGGAAGCACGCGTTGCCGCACTGGAAGCGGAACTGAAGAAGACCAGCGTCGTCGGATAATGCGTCGCCGCTTGGCGGCTCGCCAGGTGAACACGGAGTCCACATGCGCATGAACGACGAAGAATATTTTCGCAGCTGTGTGGCCTTGGAACGCCACCTGGCGCAGCTACTGGGCATGCGCAATATCGAGGAATTTTCCGAAAACGCCGGCGCGCTCTGGCATGAAGCATTGCCTGTGCCGAGATGGTGCAGGGACTGGGAAGCCTGCGCTCCATTGATCGCCGCGCATACGTTGCATATTGAATGGGATGACGATCCTGCCGATCCACATGGGCCTGCTGTGCGCATAGCCCGGCAGCGGGTGCATTTGAAGGACCATCCGACGCGGGACCACGCGCTGCGCTATGCCATCGTCAAGGCAACAATCGCGCACCTCGAACATCAACACCACGTCGCACGATGCCGGTAGAATAGCCGCGCAATGCATCACTTGCCTACTCCATATAATAATCAACAGAAGGAGTGCAATGAGTCTCGCCGTTCTCAGCAGCCGCGCCCTAGCCGGCATGCAAGCTCCGCAAGTCACCGTCGAAGTGCATTTGGCCAATGGCCTCCCTTCATTCACGATCGTCGGCCTTCCGGAAACCGAAGTAAAGGAATCACGCGATCGCGTGCGCGCGGCGCTGCAAAACGCCGGCTTTGAATTTCCTGCCCGCCGCATTACAGTCAACCTGGCGCCGGCAGACTTGCCGAAGGAATCGGGACACAGGTTAGTTACTACCTTTGTGAACCACAAAGTTAGTTCAACCTATGGACACTTTCGTACCAAGTTCGCGGCACGGCACGCTGGCTACTCGTCGGCACCAACCGAGCCGAACTTATCAAGAATGCGGGAGTTGTTCAGCGCGGTTCCGATTTACATCGCGTTCGCGGCTTAGAAGACTTTGTTGCCTTAGTGTAGGCAGGCGCCATGAAGCACCGCTCAATAGGTGGAGGATGAGATGATCGAAAAAATTTCTATACACAACTACAAAAGCTATCACCCCACAACGCCCCTCGCAATAGAGTTTGACACACAGAAGCCTGCAACATTTATTTATGGCTTGAATGGCGCTGGTAAGTCTGCAATCGGAGACGTGATCCATGGGCGTCATACCGCCGATCCAGCATTTGCACATTGTCGAGTCCAGACAACCGGAACAGGTCCTTTTCGCCATCTGGTCTATAACCAAGCGTTTGTGAGTCGAGTTATCGGCGAGACAATGCAAGGCATTTTTACCATCGGCGAGTTGGATACTGAAAAGCAAAGAGAAATCGATGCGACAACTGCGGAGAACGTTGCACTCGAAACCGAATTAACGACGCTCCGTGAGCGTGAAAAGACCGCTAAAACGCGAGTAAACGAGCAGATTGCGCGAGGTATCGATGAGGTATGGAAAGCGCATGGCACCGGCAAATCGACAAAGCTAGAAAGCTTGCTGCAGGGTTATGGACGAGACAAGAAAAAATTCTTCGAAGACCTGCGCACCTATAGCGTTAAAGAAGACGCGGTACTGGACACGATGGCCCGCCTGGAACAACGCTGGGCCGATTTATCCGGTGCTTCAACTACTAAAAGTGCACCTGAGATTGACCTCTCAGGTCTAGCCGAGATCGAAGCTGATGAGATTTGGGCTGAACCAATCGAGGTATCGTCCGCTAGTCGACTGGCGGCATTGATCGCCAAATTAGGAAACGGCGACTGGGTTGGACAAGGACAGGCGTACATGATGGACGATCAATGCCCATTCTGCCAACAAAAGTTGCCGCACGATTTTCATAATGAGCTGAGTAATCTTCTGGAAGGTGGCCGCAAACTCAAGATTGAGAAAATCGACAACCTGATAACCGGCTACTCTCGGAGTCTGGCGCTTATTCAGGAACGCATGACCGGTGTGTGCGAGGACTCTATAGCTAAAGACACGAATCTCGATTTTTCATGGGCAAAGGTGAAATCCGCTATGAGAGCAAACTTGGCCGTCATGCGGGCTAAGCAGGCTAAGCCTGCAGACCCTGTCTCAATTGAGGGCGCCGATTATGCTGCAATGGCCGCAGCGTTGTCGACTCTGAACGAAAAAATCGCTGATTTTAATCTGCGATTTTTGGATCGCGGCAGTGAACGGGCAAAAATCAGAACGATGTTTTACCAAGTCCTATGCGCAGACCGTGGTGACGCTTACGCCGCCCACGATGCCGCACTTGCTCCGCTAAATGCAGAACATGAAACTGAGTTCGGCAATGTCGCTCGAGTAGAAGGAAAGATCGCTAGCAATAACGCACGTCTCGCAGAACTCCGCCGATCGCAAACGGGCGTTGACGCCTCCGTTGAGGCAATCAACACTCGGTTGAAAGATCTGGGCATCACCTCATTTTGGATTAGAAGTACGGGTGGCGATGGACACCTATATTGTCTTGCAAGACCAAACATTGCGGATTGCAGCGCAGTGTCCTTGAGCGAAGGCGAGAAAACACTTATTTCGTTTTTGTATTTCATGGAGCTCATCAAAGGCACCCATGAAGAAACTGGAACTGTCGATATCACGAAAACGATTGTCGTTATCGATGATCCCATTTCTAGCTTGTCTCACAACTTTATCTATGACGTCGCAACCATTATTCATAATCAGTTGATCAAACCAAGCAATGGCACACCTAAGGTGCGTCAGGTGATCGTGTTGACACACAACCTGTTCTTCTTTCACGAGATGGTACGGCAACTCTCAGGTAGAAATTTAGAAAGCGCATCGAAAAAATGTCAGATGCTTCGGGTTCATAAGAACGAATTTTCGAATGTGTCGCCGCTCGATCCGACGACATACATGAACGACTACGATGCACTTTGGCACGTGCTACGTGATGCACGGGATAACAAGGCGGCGGCTCAAGTTGTCCCCAACACCATGCGATGCATTCTCGAACAGTTTTTTGCATTCACAACGGGGATCGACGATTTTGACTGTGCCTTGGAAAAAATGGCCGTTACCGATTCCTCGCATCAGTTCAAAGCTTTGCATCGCTATCTGGATCGTGGTTCACACAAAGATGGCATTAATGGACCGCCGATAGATTGGTCGCAATACGACGTCAACTACTACCTCGGAAAACTGCGCGCTTTGCTTTCGGAAAGCGGCCATGAGGAACATTATCTGCGGAAGATGGGCGAAGAGGCGAACAAGCAGATCGCTGCTTAGCAACTTAAGTTGTTGCACCTAGTGGTGCACCTCCCTTGCGAACCGACTGCTACTTCAGATACGAATGTGCGGCAACATTGCGATGACGTTTAGTGGCTAGTTTGGCGCTTATATTTAGCCTGTCTTGCTAAGCGCTCGTAGTCTTCTGACCCAAACTCTCTTCCAATCGGAGCAATATCCAACCAACGGGCATTTTCCGCCTGCATGTATTTCCGCTTGAGCAGTAAATGGCGATGACGCCGATAGATGGCCTTCTTTAATCTTCTAGTTTTCACCGTGACACCTACTGAATATCAGTGTGAGCTTGCCATTAAATCGTTCACAATGCCGCATAAAATGCGGCGTCGCAAGGTATCCAAACGCGAGGAGAGTCGAATGAGGATTTCTCCTATTGCAGCGCAGTGGCTCGGTATGCTGCCCGTGCCTACCGCCTGGTCTTAGGTACGGCTAATCTCTTTACGACAATTAAGTGGATCTCAATGATCTCGCTCTGAACAATTTGCCCCACATTTCCAACATTTGTAGTATGGCCCGTAGCGGCCGTTGGCTATGTATGACTCCGGGTATCCGCAATGCCGGCAAATATCCCCTTTACCTTGATATGCTCGCCATAGCTTCCAGAGGTTTCTTACCATCCAGAGCACTGCTAGCGCTGCGGCCAATTTACCGGCAAAAACTATTGGTCCCGCTATGCCGCTGAAATATGTGAGCGCTTCTAGCCGATAACCCAAATGGTGAAGTAAAAAACTAACCAATACCAACAGCACCGGTCCGCCGTAAAGCTTTAGAGAGAGTCTTTGAAATTCAAACATAGGCCGCCCCGTTCATTGTCCTTCCTCTTGTCATTCTTAATGATGATGCGTCACACCTCCGACAGGCTGCGTACTTATTAGAAATTTGAACATCCCATAAAAATGGGAAATTTTTTGAATGCTTTCTAAGAGGTTGTTAACTGCTTTAGATCTATGTCCGTTTGCAAACTAATACCCTGCTGAGCGCAGAAAATACCGCGGCCTAATATCGCACCTCAAGACCTTTAGTGCGAAGACTAAATTATTTCGTGGCATCCTTCTTCAGCAATGCCGCACTAAGATGTTCGCGCATTATGTTTGCGGCTTCAACGTAGGTATCGAGCGCCGCAATTCTTTCTTCAATAATCTTGTTTGCTCCGGAATCTTCGCCGAGTGTCTTCAAAAATCTGTCTGCTTCGGTATAAAACTGAATGATTCTGACTTCAAGAACGTCGTCAACGTCAGCGTTCACGGCAGCTTGTACCCATTCCGCAGCACTATTGAGCGACCCAGCAGCCGCCTGTTGTATACAAAAATTGATCAGCTTACGTGCTCCAGAATCCAGCGAACGAGCCATCTGTAACCAGTTTTTGGTTTCGACAGATTCATCGCCGTCACTATCGGGAAGCTGGTACTTCATCATAAAACGTGATTCGCTTACCTCCGGATCCAAACTCTCTAATGCTCTTAAAATAGGTACGAAATCTGCGAACGGTCGTGTCTTGTTTGGCAAAGAATAGCGATGAGCCCATAAATCCAATATTGCTGCTCGGATCTCAGCCTCTTTTTCGTACCGTGAGTCAGGCGAAGCTTTTTCCAAATTGGAGATGAGTTCTGCTAAGTGATGGGCCATCCATCTTCCCAGCGTATCAACTGAGTCATCTAGCGCTAGTTGACTAACGAATTTTTTCCCCAAGAGGATAAGTGCCAAATTGCGTTCTGACTGAAGATCCATCATTGAGGACGAAGATTCTGACGTTGGTTGATGCTTTTCTTGTTGATTCTTCTGATCCGGATTCATATGTATACCTACGGGAGTTTCTTTGAATTTCAATCTTGAGAATCATCGCCATATCGCTAAGCAGTTCGTCTAGGAACGGCGCAGCAATTTGCAATCTGTCGCCTCTAGGCAAATGATCTTCGTTATGGCGTTGAGGTAGCTCTCCCCAAACATCCGATTTAAGAACATCTTGACCGGTACTCATCTGCTGCCACACGCGCCTATCAGGATCAGGGGTTAGCCCCAATTTAGCCGCTACGAAGTCTGCAGGCCCAGGCGGAGGAAAGCTTACATCGCCGCCCCAAGGATCGAACTGGTCGATCCCGTTGGAATGTTCAGAATCAGATATCCATCCTAAAAGCTGAAAGTCGTTATGGTTGATCTCAAGATGGTCGCTTGCTGGCGGTATGCGGTAGTCGTGATGATTGTCTGCCGTTTGTAAAGCGCGCTGCAACGATCGAGCGCGATCTTTTGTTACCAATGCCGAGTTGACATGAATGGTTTGAGCTCTAGAGGAATCGGCAATAGACCAATAGCCCCATACTGTTATCCAACCATTGTTTGGCTGCAGGATCGCATCAAAATCATCGGAGGAAATGGAGGTCCACCATACATCGGTTTCTCCTGGTGGCGGCTTGATGGCAATCTCCGGAGGCGGCGGATCGCGACGATCGAATAACCATCTCCCGTCTGTCCGTGTGATGTCATGCCTACGGCCCCAGTCCTGCCAGCTCTCCCAATCATATTCGCTAATAACCAGTGGCCTCGTTGCCAACAGTTTTCCTGCAGTGATCATCATCGCGTGATACATGAGATAAAAACTGTAGTCATCCACTTTTGGATATGAACTTCGGAATTCGGTATCTTGATACTCGAAAATTCTTCGTTGGCTGCGCTCATCCGCCTCCCACCCTCTTTTACCAGCAAAGCCTAGAACTTCGCGGACGACTTGACGGGCTTCGGACTCCATTTCTTGCCGAGTTAAGCCAAAACGGCGCCCAAGTGGCTCAAGCCATTTATCACCAAAGTCGAGCCCAAAAGAAAACTCATCTTTTCCTTTGTCATCCTGTGCATGCTGACGGCGCCGCTCAAGAATCTTCTCCCTGTCATAAGCAACCTGCTCAAAAGGAGAGCGGTTCAGTGAACGCAATTTTTGGCGACGTTGTTCATCCAACTCAATTGCGCCGAGCAAATCTAGGGAAATTAGTACGCGTGCAGCGATGCCGCGAATCATGAAATGCGGCTCTTCCAGGTTCGCGTACCTTTCAAAATGCGTCACATATGAAAGTAATTGAGCGCCGTTCTCATGTGCTGCGCGCTCAGAAGAAAGAAGAAGCCACTGACGTGCATGCAATCGGTAAAACTGCAGGCTGCCATCAACAAATGGAGAAGAACTTCCATTGGCATCTAGATCAAATAGTCCAGTGAGTATTTTATGGCGCCCAAATCGATAGAAGGCACACACTGTATGCGCCGCCTGCCAACGAAGGGTGGAATCTGGAGCTGCCAAGGCGGCCCACACATATCCTGCCAGCGCCAATGAAACATCGGAAGGCGGTTTTAACTCCGACCGCCAAGGCCCATCACCGTCGGCGTCTTTTAGTTCATCGTCGAATAGCTGCAGCCCATATACCATCACTTCGAGCGCACTTTCTGGTTCAAGAAGGCCGGCTAGCATGCCGGCGAGACTAAATAGGCGACGCGCATCCAAAATATCTTGTCGATGACAAATACCAATCGAAATCTCTTCCAACAATTGAGTTTCTGACCAGCCGGACATTTCTGTTAGCAATTTGAACGGCATAGGCTCAAAAAAGCGATTTCGATCAATCTCCATACAGAATCGGTGGCACAGCTTCTTCACCATTTTTTGCAGCGCTTCCTTAATGGCTGGTCTCAACAGCCAATCTGGAGGCAAGACTTCGAGGATGGAACGAAAGTCAAAGAGGTCGAAGGCGGGGACGTCCGCTAAGGCAACGATAAATTTCGGCTCATGTCCAAAAGGGACTCTTTGAACAGCCTGTCTGAGGTACAGCGACACGGGGTGTCGTTTTCGTTTCTCGAAACGAGAGTAAGCAAGGGCTATTGATTCCGTATCGGACAGACCGCACCCAGCGAATATTTCGCTCCAATTTGTCTCCTCCTCTTCTGGAACGTATGTGGATCTTTTCTCTTTTGACTCCACCTCATTGGCTGCTTTAACGAATCCGTCCACGCCAGCAATAGATACGCCGTTCGAAACGCAGATTTTTTGGAATTCCAACCACACACCGCTGTCATGCTGGGAAAGACACAAATATCGGTAAGTGAAATTGATCACATCCAAACGTTCGCTCTCGTTTGATGCTGAATTTACGGCGGATGTCAGCAACGCAATAGCATCCCAATTCGAACGAAAGGGTAGCAAAGCTAGAGCGTCGATGGGAGCTAGATGCCCGCGCTCAAGAGCTTCTTCAATAATTTGATGGAGAATTCTGTCCTGAGAACCAAAGCCCCTGTCCCTCCAACGACTTGCAATTGCAATGGCAGAAGCCGGGCTGAGCTGAACTAACGCCTTTAACGTCGCGTTCCAAGAAAAGTGCTTTTCCCGATCAACGTAAGATCGAGATAGCTCGGCACATCTAGCAAAGCGATACACGACCTCTGTGTCAATACTCTGGGAAAATGCGCCGCGCTGGGCGAGATCAATTATTGCTTCCCATCTTGCGAAATTTTCGTCTCCTATCTTGCCCGACTCATCAATAGCCTGCCTGAAATACACCTCGGCATCCGGTTTACTTATCGCGAACAAAGATCGAGCGACCCCCGCAATACCTTCAACTGTGGATCTCGCGTCTGACCGATCGGCCGTAAGTAAATTTATAGAGCGGCGAGCAAATTCGAATGCAAACTTTGCTTCGTGAGTTCTTCCCAGCAGCTGGGAAAGACGGTTGTACGTCGGGGTGAATATTCTTCTTTTCTCCTCACCAGTCCAGTCAGCCCACTCCCTAACGGCATTTTCGTCGGCTACACCTCCCAGGATAAGTGTCTCCATCCATATCGAGGCGACATCGTCGTCATCAATTTCGAAATCTTGATAGTAGAGCTCAGATGATTTAGCGTACGCCTCTCTTGCGCTGTCTACCGCCTCTATTATTTGTTCCGGCATTAGCTTACGAACCACGCATTGAGCCCACAAGATATACCAAGGCAGTAGTCGTTTCGCCTGCATGAAGCGCCGCATTGATTGGTCGTGATTATTTCGCTCCTTCGGATCTTCCAGTTTTATTTTTTGCTCTTTATTAGCGATATCCACCAAAGTAAGTTCTCTTCCGCTAAGGATCGCGTGAAGCGCATATGCCTTCAAATAAGGCGTGTGCTCCCTCCGAAGATGGCGTGAAGTGATGCTGTATGACGGTGTATCAGAAAGATATTTTTCAAGAAGTGCTCTCACACTAGACTCGTGACCCGCTTCAGAAAGCAGCAATGTCTCGGCCAGCGCCAACACCGCGATGATCGGGGGATCCATTCCTTCGCTGAGTTTATCTAGGTCGGTTCTCCGGTCGGAAATCACGCGAAACACACGTTCGGCGGCACTGATCGGGATATTGTGGTGCCGTTCCCTTGCCTCTACGACCAAGGCCAGTATCAGCCCAACATCACTAGCAGGCTCACTCGCTAATCGATCGACGTCTTCATATCGTCCGTGATCCAATAGTTGGCTGGCTACTAGTCTTCCCGCACGGAAGGATATGTCCCTCGGCTTCCAATGTCTTAGACTATTCGCCGCTTCCTTGGAGCCATGTATGTGGAAGTGGGCCATCGCCATCCAAGCAATGTCCGCGATACTGATCTCTTCTTCCTTCCTCTCTTCCGGTGTCAGATCGGCCCAATTTCTCAACCATTCGGTAGCCATCCGCAGGCGGCTTCTTGCTTCGCCAATGAGCTCAGGATGCCAGGAAAATAACGCCGCCTCGAATGCGTGATGCGACCCTAGCCACGATGAGCCGAAGTTATGAATAGCGACTAAGTTCTGTGCGGCCGCTGATCCAAGGAATATCGACGCCAAGTCATAATTCTCCTCGAGTAGCTCACGCTGACGCCCTTCACCGGCGCTTTCGCCGCCAGCCTTTAGAGCTAACTTAGCAGCGTCAGCAAACCGCTTTGATCTGAGGCTAGCCTTAATGGCGAACTGCAGTCGCTGCAGCTCGATGTCGCGCCGTTCAACCGGACTTGTCTCGGGCAGCGCTTCCGAATTGAGAGCTAGTATCACCAATTCTTGGAATTGCTCCGCTTCTAGCATTAGATATGGCAGTGCTGCGGCAGCATATGAACTGCTGACGGCCAATGGCTTCAGCTTCTCTAGGAACCGAACAACGTTCTCTTTCGCAGGACGGAAGGTATCCCGAAACCAAGATTCAGCTGGTTCATCGTAAAACTGGATCATTTCGGCGTTCATCACCAAGGGTCTACCTAGGTCAAAAACGAAACTCCGAATGGCCATCTCTGACACTCCGGAAATTTGCGCCAAAATTGATATGGGAACTAGCGGTCGCAGACATGCCAGACCTGCGCATATTGCATCGATTTGACCTTGATGCAGTTGACCAGCTTCATCTTTCAAACGTGCGATAGCTCGCTCTAAAATGCTGGCAATAGTTGATTCAACCGTGGTGGGATTTGGCCCTAATTCCCTTAACATCTCTGGCAAAGCTATTTCGCGGGATAGCGCCAGCGCCTGGACTCGTGGATTGTGCGAACTGAGCTTATGAAACTCTTCAATATCGTGATCTGTAGCAGCGGGAAATTTTTGGAGCAGATGCGCTCTTGTCTCATCAATGGAGAATGCTTGTAACTCCAAGTACGCAGTGTCTGGGGGAGGATTTAGCAGATGTGTTCTATAGCCTCTGCACAGCACAACGAGCCGCGAACCGTCCGGAAGCCGCTCACGCAATAGGTCTTTAATAAATGAGTTTCCGTCTCCCACTTCATCGGCCGCGACCTGCGCGTTGTCTGCTGCATCAATAACAACGCACAAAAGCGCGTCTTTGTCTCTCGCTTTCAGAATAGTGATTGCTTGCGATATTCGATTGATGAAAGCTCGCACGTAATCGGAATTGTCTGCCAAATTGGTCGGAATCAGCGGATGGCATAGACCCATCGCGGCCAGCTGGTTTGCCAACTGCACAAATCCGACTCTATGTTTGTGCCGATAACCAGATGCACTTCGGTATGACCCATTTCCGAAGCAATCAAATACCAACGTAACTGACCCTGCGGGAAGATGCGTGCCAATGCGAGTAGCGAAAACGGATTTTCCAACGCCACCGTCTGCATATATGAGGGTTGGACCAGCAGAATTACCAACGATACTTTTAACCAAGTCTCTTTCTTGCTCTCTTACAACCAATTGCGTGGACGCGTTGATCTTGTTTGGTGCCGGATACAGTTGTGTTTCCGAAGTTTGGAGCGCACGTAATACGTCATATTTCGTGATATCCGGATTGTGAGCACTTTCCGGAAGAGCTTTTCTGACGACCAATTCCGTTAATCGTGTAGGGGCATCAACGTCTTGCGCCGGCAAATATCCCGAAAGATCTTGCCAGAGGATATTACGTTGATTCCAATAGCCATCGACGCTTGGTTCGAAGAACATCATTCGACAAAATGCGGCTAATTGCTCCCCTTTTAGCGATGTATATGTCTGCAGCTTTTGTACATTGGTCTTGTCGTTGGTTGACTTCCCAGAAGCAATGCTCCGAACCACTTCCATAAAGTCTGCGTGAATCGGGCGATTCGTTATAAACCAAAACTGGACTTTGTCTTCTATCCCAGCGCCCGGAAAGCGGTCTAGCAGCTCTCTATAGCGGCTGGCGAAACCGCTAATTGTCTTCTCCAAGCCGCTAGGAGGCCACGCCACGTCGACCTGATCTGTCGAATGTTTGAGCTGTATATACTTGATTAATGTTGCGTCGATGAGGCGAGTACTGCCATAGTACTCAGCGACATCAATCAAATCTTCACCGACGACCTTTGGCTCCGCACCTACCTCGGCACCAGATGCCCCTTCAATGGACAGCGCCACAAAGTCTGTGCCCGTCATCAGCAGTCTTAGCGCCTGACGTGCAGCCCATGAATAGTGAAACTGGTCCCCTTCGCGGCTGGCTCGAACACTACTCATATGGTTTCTCGTTTCCGTTAAATGTTGCTCGTGATCAAGGAAGCTAAATGCGTCGATATTATCGTCCAGCTTGAATTTCTCATCGGCAAAACTGAAACGTAGATCCGTATGAAATGACGCTAGCGCTTTTGAATGTTGCGGACTAGGAGGGGCTCGATATGGCCCGGATCGAGGCAATCAGGTTTTACCCCCATACCCAAACCACTATCGCAAGGGAGGTTGTCTGGACCGCGACAAAGTCATGTTCCAGCGTAAATCTGCTACCACAAATATTTTGGCGTGATGGCACTCCATGGCGGGAGGCAAATTTATGGGCGTACGAACGAGCCGTCGAACACGGGAAGAATGCGCGCACAGTACTGGCCGAAATCACCGCCCTCTCGAGGTACGCAACGTGGCTAGAGGAGTGCCAAGTGGATTGGACGTTTTTTCCGGAGAAGAAAAAAGAGCGTTGCTTGTTCCGATACCGAGGCTATTTGATTGAAGCTCGCGACAACGGAAGGTTAGCGCCGTCGACCGCATCCGAGCGCATGCGAGTAGTACTCGGTTTCTATCGATGGCTCAAGACGAGCGGTATTCTATCCGTCGCATGGCCCCTGTGGCGAGACCGGATGACAAGATTTGTTAAGCCAGATGCGTTCGGCATTGGGCGCACATACGCGGTTCTCAGCTCCGAGTTGTCCATTCCAAATCGCACTGCATCCTCTGATGCTCCAGAAGGCGGGCTCATGCCCGTTTCCGCAACGGATCGAAACAGATTTCTCGACTTTGTTCACGAAAACGCCTCTCAAGAGATTTTCTTGTTGCTCTCACTTGGCTTTTTTACTGGCATGCGTTTAGGCACACTAGTCGATCTCAAGGTCAGAACACTTACGAACGCCTTCCCTGATCCGCGATGCGGTGATCTCTATCGTATTGAAATTGGCCCTGGGGCGCGTCCTCCAGTCGCGACAAAATTCGGCACTACGGGGCAAATTTATATCCCCCGGACACTTCTTAATCACATGTTGAACTATGCCAAAAGTACTCGTCGTGTCCTCAGGGAAGCTAAGGCTGTACCAGAGAACCGGGATTTAGTGTTTCTTACTAAGTTTGGCAATCCGTATGCTCAGCGTGGGTCCAACAAAAGTGTTGCCGTCAATGTGGAGATGCATTCCCTTAGAAAGAAAGCGGCCGGTGCGCAAATCGAAATGGCCAAGGATTTTTGGTTTCACCAAAGCCGTGCGACGTTCGGTACGGAGCTCGCACGTATTGCCCTTAAATACAGCACCAGCAAGGAAGCAATTTCGATCGTCAGGGAAGCACTACTACAGCGAAACGAAGAAAGTGCCCTGCATTACATTCGATTCGTCGAAAAGACACCGATAAAGATAGAAATCGCGAACGAATTCACTCGCTCTTTCCTGGGCGTCCTTCATGCCAATGGGGATGTGCATGACTAAAGAGATCAACAGTGCAGAGACGGAGTTGCGGGCCACAGTGCAAGATGCTCCGCCATGGGAATTCGACTATCTACGCTTTCTCTATAAAGGCGGCGCCTCGGCAAATATAAAAATTCCAACATCGGCCATGAGCGAAAGGTTCGGTTCCCCACATCTAGAACGACTTCCCCTGGTTCTCAAAATCAAAGACGTTATCGACGCGAGATTCGCATTTTTAAGAGATTCGCTCTCGTTGCATGGTTGAGGGGGCGCTGGTCGGTCCAGACTAAGTATTTGAGTCCGTATCTTTCGAAGTTCTGCCGATTCTCTTCCAACAGCAGATTGACTTTTCGTGTGAGGAATTTCGCCGACTTGACTTCGAGTATGTAGAGTTGTTGGTTGCGCCCGACGCCTCGAATCATAAAGTCGGGACAAATCTCCCGACCAAAAGTCGCTTTATCTGTAATGAAGGGCTGGGCCTTGACCATATTTACTAAGCCAAGTCCATATAGATATTCCAATGCTATTGCAGCAGAACTTTCGTTATCACCTTGAACGTCAAATAGGCGATTAAATTGCTTGGACTGCAATCGATGAGTTTGAGTATATTTGCTATGCCCTTTGAGCGCTCTCGCTGGTGCGTCCATAAAGACCGCGCTTGCCCATTCCGGTGTACCAAATATTTCCGTTTCGTGCGGCATGACTTCTCCTTACCAACCAATTGAAGTTGGCATGTAGCTTTCGAGGCAAACAGACCTTGACCTGCGTACTTAGGAGAGATAATCTTTGATTGCGAGTCTTTGGATATCTTCCGAAGTCAACAGGCGACGGGCTTCTTGTAGGGGTTCGTCGCTTTTCTTTTACATGGTCGGCTCCTTCGCTATTACCGCAGCGATTTCTTGCAATTGTCTCGGTGAGAGCCGATAAGCTTTTTGCGCCAAAGCGCGCATTAGAGTCACCACATCGTTCGGTAAGTCCTTCGGGGCAACCAATGATGCGCCCCTAGCTGTCACAGCCAATCTTAAGAGCCTACTACGCCCACCATTAGATAGATTCAACGCGGCCGTTATTCGCTTTACGGTCGCCAGCGGCGGCGGCTTTTTGGAATTCTCAATTTGGGAGTAGTAGCCGCGCGCTAGGCCGGACTCTCGAGCAACTTCAACTTGGGAAAGACCAGCCAAAAGGCGTATTCGGTATAACTCCGCACCAAAAGTTACATCGGTGGAAACTTTATTACTAGCTACAGCTATTGGACTCGATTGGAAATAGAGCGTGCTGGCGACATGTGTACTTTGCATGGCTCGCATCCTCTTCTCTTATGTGGATACAACGAGAATATATATTGCCGCTAACCATGTCAAGTGTAACTATTTGATTACAAAGGGAAATTTGGTATATCAAGAAATGGTACTTATGTCGACTCAGTTTGAAGTTGAGGAGTCGAAGAGTACATCTATTCTTTATCACGAATAAAATAGATTTATTCTAGAAATAGAATATATTTGTTTTATTCGGCATGACGAATATTATTAATATATTCCACATGTAGAATAAATTGGATTTATTCTTTAATGCGAATAAACTGTATTTATTTTGAAGAAGTTATATTAGAGAGGTCCTATGCGCATCAATCAACTTAATGATGTTGGCGCACTATTGAAGAGCCGACGCAAAAATTTGATGCTAAGCCAAGCGGAACTTGGAAACCGAATTGGGCTATCGCAGGAACGCGTTTCAGCAATTGAAAATCATCCAGAAAAGGTCACGCTCGACAATTTATTTACGTATTTGATGGCACTTGACATTAAGCTCGACCTTACCTTGGAAGCTCCAAAACGTCGCTTAGTTTTCCGAGGTGCTAATAACGATAGACGAATAACCTTATTGCGAGAGGGTATCGAGGAAAACTTCAAAAAGCGCTCGCCGAAAGATAGGGAAAGCTGATGGCTGGTCGCCCCGCGCATTCGCGACAACTAGAGATATGGATGAACCATTCCCATGTTGGAACCTGGTCCGTTTTAGGTCATCGACATCAATTTGTTTATACGGACGAATGGCTCGATAACGCGGCTGCAATCCCGATTTCGCTGTCGATGCCTTTAACCCAGGGTCCCCATCCATTTGTGGGTCACGTAGTTTTCGATTTTTTCGACAACTTGCTGCCGGATACAGCCGATATTCGCCGGCGCTTAGCTCGACAAGTCCACGCCCGCTCCGACGGTACTTTCGATTTAATATCGGAAATCGGTCGAGATTGCGTCGGCGCCTTGATGCTTCTTCCTACCGGTGAAATACCGTCGGCCGAAACTAAACCAAGCGGAACGACGCTGTCTGAAGCAGACATTGAAAGCCTACTGAACAGAACGCTAGATGGAGCCGCATTCGCCCAAGTAGAGGACGGAGTCGAATTCCGGATATCTTTAGCCGGAGCTCAACATAAAACTGCGCTGCTTCATTGGAATGGCAACTGGATGCTACCGACCAGTGCCACACCGACGACACACATACTCAAATTGCCAATAGGCAGTCTTGGCGCAAAATATCACTTTCACGACTCAGTCGAAAATGAATGGCTCTGCGCACAAATTGCCAAAGAATATGGGCTAACCGTGGCGCATTCGGAAATTGCTCGCTTTGGTCAACGAAAAGTTCTCGTTGTTGAGCGGTTTGATAGAGAACAAACTTCGACAGGAATACGGCGCTTGCCCCAGGAGGACTATTGCCAGGTATTTGGGCTTTCGTCGGCCCAGAAATACGATTCGGACCAGCAGGGTCGAAAATGTGGCATCGCGGAAATCCTAGACCATTTACGCGGTTCGACATATGCAGAGGAGGACCGCGCGCATTTTATCGTATCGCAACTTGTATTCTGGATTTTGTGCGCGCCAGATGGTCACGCCAAAAATTTTAGCGTTTCTCTGTTGCCAGGAGGGGCATTTGAATTGACCCCGCTTTATGACATCTTGTCTGCGTGGCCACTAGTAAAGAATCAAGGAATGCAATATCAAGACGTTAGTATGGCAATGGGATTAAAAGCCAAAAACAAACATTTTAAGATGCAAAGCATCATGCGTAGGCACTGGAATATCGTAGCGCGCAAATCGAACATAGCCGACGGAATGGACAATATCATTACCGAATTTATCGAGATGACGCCTCAAGTCATCTCGAACGTACGTAGCCGACTTCCCAACGACTTTCCCAAAGAAGTATCAGAGTCGATTTTCGAAGGCATGCTTCAACATGTAAATCGGTTAGCCAAGCAGCCTGCTTGGTAAGAATAGCCCTATTTGGCACGGCTTATTTTAGGACTTTGCTAAGCCAACTTAAGAAAGTTCCTTTCGCCGTTTTCGCCACGGGACGCTGCACAGGAAAACTCGGAGGCATGTGTTGCGATGACCCGGCATCGTAATACTTTGCTTTCGAATGTTTGTCTCGCATGCGTTCTAAATCAATTTTCTCCTGAGACCAAGAGCCCGCTTGGATAACTTCATTGCGTCGTATGACGTAGTGCGAGCGACATTTCAAATTCCAGTTGCCAACTGACGGGCTTAAAGAAACAGACACGCCATCAAATGTCATATTCCAATCTGTGGGAGAGAGAGGGGTAACAACTTCCTCTCCGCATCCGCAGCAGCAAGAATGGACGACCGTTGAATAGTCGAGTGAGATATATAGAACACCTGACTCCAGCTCCCTTGGCACGCTCTTCACGAATTTGTGTTCAAGCTGTAGCTTCATCTTCTTCACCTTTTTCGTTCAGTAGCAAGTTCCCATCGGTCGTGAAAGTGCTATGGAGCTCGTGGTCGAGGTCTCGATAAAAGCCACGAAGCTTTTTCCACTTAAGAACAGCGAGACACGCGTTCAGTGCATTAAGGTCGGCGACCTGAATGTTGGACGCATACAGGTCTTTCTCGCCACCTTCTAAAAACGAAACTTTCCCGGAATAGAAGTGGCTGCGACACTCTGGAGTGCTGGTCGTGACGCGAAGAATCCCGCCAAGACTGCCATCAACTAATTCAAGTCCCATCCCGACATCGATGAATGGCACACCTAGCGATTCAAGCTTACGTACGATTGCTAGCTTTGCATCGCCGGCGTCCATACAAATGAAAGCGAAAGTAGTGCCATCCAGCTTGCTCATATTCGCATCGGTTATCTTCGTCGCATTCGGCACAATTCCCCGATGCATTCTTGAGTAGATGCCGTGGAGGTAGTCCACCTTTTTAGGGGCGTCTCGCAATTCTGCTAAAGATGGTGCCCCCGGCGCCCGGAAAGCATTGTGTTGTAAGAATTCGTCATCATCGAAGAGACGAATCTCTCGAACCGGAGTTTTAGCTATGAGGTCTAGGATATAGCTACCTGTTCCACCAACGCCAACCAGAGAAATCACATCATTTTCGAGCTGCAAGGTCAGATGTCCAATCCCGACGCGGTCAGATGCAGTGTCGAGATAGTTGAAAGCACTGACACCGCATGTGTCGTCAACAGGAGGAAATACCCGAGGACTTATTCCTGGTTGAATCGTAGTAGCAGGTCCCGCCAGAATGGACGCATATGTAGACATTTTTGCGTAATAGTCCGGATAGCCGTTCGCATTTGGTTTGCTTGAAAAACTATGCTGGATAGTTACTCCATGCCCGAGGTTCTGCGTCCGCGACTCGCTTGCAATCTCGGACAACGGCCTTCCATCAGCGCGGCATGGAAACTCTCCATGCCAGTGAATGACGTGGGTATCTGGCTTGCGAGTTAAATTGCCGGCAAGTGTTAATGTGGATACCAACGTGCCGGTACGAACCTTACGATGTGAGTCCACATAAGGCACCTCCCGCATTAACAGTAGACCACCGCGAATTTCGACGAAGTAGCCCTCTTCGCGTAATCGGGCTAAGTCTTGATTAAGACTGAACAGTTCTTGAGACATTGAAAATCGTCCCTTTCTTTTTAACTTCAACCGAACCACCTTCACCGAGTTCGCCGGCGTGTGGTTTAGAGGCTGCATTGCGATAGGTCATTGAAAAGCGCACGTTTGCCTCTGGCGGCGCGTTGGGATGGGAAAGTTGTACTACCTGTTCGAAGGTCACACGCTCGGTTTCAACCGTTTCTTCGCGAGAATTCACGATGATTATGAAACCCTTGGTTGGGCGAGGTGCTGTTATAAAGTGCTCGACTCCCGGAACATCGAGGTCCACGGATGCGTCTCGCTCTATAAGAAGGTCTTCTCCACCACGAACGTCTTGGAAGATAGCTTCATCGGGCCCCAGCTCGGAAAGTTTGTACAGCACGTCTGCTGGCAAAATTGAGTTTCCCCAAATGAGCTGACAGTCGTTCAGAGCAAATTTGAAGTCACGGTCGGATTTAAATGCGATGAAGCGCTCAGCCCCTTTCTGGCGCAGGTCAAACGTCTCGCTAAGACGGACATCTTCAAAGTCGCCAGAACCTAGAATGGCAACTAGTAAATAGTCGCCGTGAATACTAAGGCCGGCGCTTTCTAGAATCTGTCGGCCAGTCGGGACCGGGTCCAAAACCTCGATGCTTCGGAAATCGAGATTCCCAAGCCCGAATTGGATGCGGTAGGCTTTTGCAGGATTGAGCGCACGGCACTCACGAATTGCTTCTCCGACGTCGTCGAAGTCATTTTCTATGGTAGTCACATCAATGCCCTTATAAGTTTCGACTAGGCGGCGCCTAGCTTCTACCTAGTAATCGGGGCATCTTGATGGGGCCGGTAAATTATTTTTTAGAAATTTTTAATCAACGTTCCGGACGGTGTCGAACCGCATACGAAAAATGCTGGGCAATTTGGACAAGTGAATTCACTACGACTGGCTTCGAATAGCCCCTTATTGATGCCAGACAAAACTGCTACCAGTCGCTCCTGTCTTGTTGCCAACTTTTTCTCAGTCAAAGTAAGGGGCACTGCTATTTCGTCTGCTAGGTAAACAAGCTCGACTTCTGCATGGGGAAAATACTTACGCGCCGCAAGAATTAATGCGGCGGCACTCACGTCCTCATGGTCAGCGCTTCTTTTATGACCCGTCTTAACCTTGCGTAGGGTGCACTTCCCATTACGGACGATGATGTCATCAGGCCGTACCTCGATGTGGCAATTACCATACGTGACTTGGAGTGCAGTTGGCGCTTGATATTCCGCACCGCCTCGAGACTCGATGAAGTAATTCAACATTGATTTGGCAATTTGACGATATTCTTCGACGTAACCGTGTTCATTAAGGCCCAATTTGATGAAGGCAGCGTCCAACAACGCTTCACAGTTGTGATTGTCAGAATTAGGGGCGTCTATTACTGATTTGTAGACTTCTCGAACTGCGTCGTGCATGTTCGTAAAAGAAGTCATCCGCCTCCGCCCACCGACTTGTAATAAATGGGTATATAAAAATCTTCTTCCGCAGCTTTCATACAATGAAATCTTCTCAGACCCAAAACGCGGAATACCTGAAAAAGAAACTTTAATCGGCAGTTGGTCTGGCGATAGAGGAAGCACTGTCTGAGGTAAAACGTGCGTGCTCCGCAAGTTACCTAAGCTGTTCAGAAACGTGGACAGCGGGCGGGCACGATTCCCCGCAGCTTTCGCTGCATAAAACAGAAGTCTATCCTTAGCACGTGAAGTAGCCACATAGAAAAGGCATTCTTGCTCCTCCGCGTAAGCTGCACGTTCGATTTGTTCGGAGTCGCCTTCAGCTCCCTCAATCATTCCCTCGGGAGGTGGACAGACACTTCTATTTTGATAGTTGCCAGGAATTGTGTCCTGATTGCAGCCTGCGAGATGAACGATTGGAAACTCTAACCCCTTTGCTCCATGAACAGTCATTAGTCGAACAGCATCTATGCTTTGAGCGGCTAAAGGAAGCTGCCGTAATTCGCGCTCATCGCGAAGATGTACCAAACGACGAATCCTATTAATCGTCCGTGCTATTGGGAGACCTTGGCCGGAAGGTTGAACTCGCAAAAAATTCATCAGCTGCCAAATGGCTATACCCTTTGTTTTCTCGCTGACCGCCAGTGACTTCGCAATATCCCCTGCAGTTTGAGTCTTATCAAGAAGGAACGAAGCAAGAACCTGCCATGGATTCGACGTGTCATCAAAACCTTGGACAGCGTTCCGAAGATTTACTAACGAGGAGCTCGCTTTCTTCGAGAGTCCTTGAAACTCCGCCGAGAACCAAGCTCGAGGCTCAGCATGGGACTCTCTTAAATAATCGAATACGATTACGACGTCTTCCATTGACATCGAAAACTGAGGCCAATTCGCTAGGCGAAGAAGCCCCATGGCTCTGCGGTCTATCAGAAGCGTTAGAAGCGCAATTAAGTCCCGAATCTCTGGTCTTTCAAAAAGACTACCCAAGAACAATACCGGAACGCCTAAGCTCTCTAGCTCCGCTGCCAAAATTGATAAAGCAGAATTTCCTCTAGTAAGGACTGCTTGGTCGCGGTATGCGAAGCCTTCCTTATGGTGTTGTTGAATGGCCTCTGCTATCGCAGCGCTAATATGCGTCTTATCCGCAGTTGTACGTAATTCAGGAGTAATTCCTGATGCGGCGCGGGATGCTTCGAGATTGCTCTCAAAATGCTTGGCCGAAGACATACCTTGCGAGAAGGTATTGAAGGCGTTAACTATCTCAGGAGTGGACCGATAATTAGTTTCTAAACTCTCTGTAACACCACCGGGAAAATCCTGGCTCCCGAAGCGCGACATGTTGAATGAGGAGGCGCCTCTGAAGCGATAAACGGATTGCTTAGCGTCCCCCACTGCCCAGAAATTTTTGCCATCAGGCTTTAGTAAATTTAGTAGACGAATGCTGCTTCTATTAACGTCCTGGTATTCATCCACGAGCACATGGTCGTAGGTATCCTGTAGCTTAAGACGTACTGCTTCATTCTGCTCTAGCAATAGAACAGGCTTCATTACTAAGTCGCCAAAATCTACTGCACCTCGATTCTGTTTGGCAGCTTCATAAAAACTGTAGACCTTAGCGATTTCAGCGGCCTTTTGCGCTGCGACCTCTTTTTCATCGTCGCCGCCAGCTTGTTGAAGCATCTTTTGCGCAAGAGCCATATAACCATCGGCGTCTACAACTTCATCTTTTGCTCTAGAGATGGCGCCGAGCATATCGGCCACTAATTCTGCGGGGTCGTAAACATTGCGATAATGTTTCAGACCAAGGCGAAGTATTTCTTCCTCGATAAAATCTACAGCCTCAACACGGTCGAGTAGACGCGGAGATGATGGTAAGCCACATTCGTCATTGAAACGACGAAGGATGTCTAATCCGAAGCCGTGAAAGGTCCCTATCCATAGTGAAGTGGCCGCCTGGGGACGTTTCGACGCAATACGGTCAGACATTTCTGCCGCCGCCTTATTGGAGAACGTAAGAAGAAGAATTCTTTTAGGGTCGACTCCTTCATCAAGGAGGCTTTCTACTCGAGCGACTAGCGTTCTTGTTTTCCCAGTCCCTGGGCCGGCCTGCAGAAGAAATGCTTCACCCCTATGCCGTGCTGCGTGTCTCTGCTGCTGATTCAAAGGTATATCTAGAGACGGAGTGGATTCCTGAACGGCGACGGGAGGCAGTAAAAGTGCGTCTAGCAATTGCTGGGCAACTACGTCAAATGGCGCTCCCATTTTCTCTGCGATGTCAGAGCAGGTCATGCCATCGTACAGGTGTAGATTTTTTACCCATTCCCTCGGTAACAATAATTCACGAGCGAACAAGTCCATTTGGACCTCGCGTCTTTGCCTGCGACTATAGTCGACTACTCTGTCTATTCCGAGAGGGGATGATTCCGCAGACCTACTTGCATCAATCTCGACCGATAAGGCCGTTTCATCATGCTCCCCGTCCCCTAATAACGCGTGGCCGATTTCGTGAGCAACTAAAAATGCCTGTTCAAATGGCGAACCAATATCTTCGTGAAAGATGTACTCGTATTCGGAAATGAAGTTTGCTCTGGCACCGTCCAAGACGGTTGCTCCTGCGGCGCATGATTCTACGGACAACTGGTGAACCGCAGCAGCAGCTACAGCAAATTGATATGGTCTCCATGGGTCATATTCGGCTGCAATCTGATAGTGCAATGATTTCGCGCGCTGCCGAGAAAGTTCGACCAAATCCATTGCTACAAGCTCTGCTTAATTAGCTGCGTCAACTCTTCGCCCGACATATTCGCATCTTGAAGTATCTGTTCAAACGGCACCTTAACCCCTGGAGTCGGTTTCTCATCTGATTTATTAGACTTAATCGATATGCTTAAAGGACCTGCAAGATATAACTCCAAATTTCTTGTAGTAGTCGCTAGGGCTTGAGCAATCAATGCCAGCAGTTGATTAGGAATTGTCGAGGGGTCAGTTCTTCTTTCCTTAAGCGCCAGCATTATGGAGAAAGGTATTTTGAATTTTTTTGAGGCGATTTTGAATGACTCTTCCGAGATTGATTGGTGTCCTTGGCCCTGAACTTGTTCTTGCGCTGCCTTAAACCTAGCGAAGCTGGTATTTAGGAATGTTTCATCATCATGTGAAGTGTCTGCTTCCAAGTGTTCGAGACGTCCAAGTTCTCTGGACGTATCCACAAGCTCCACTGAAAATTGCGGGTATTCAGCCAAATACTTCTTAAGTATGTTTGGATTTAAAGAAAATTCGGAGGCGAACGCTTCTAAAACATCTTCTAGGGTGAATTCTTGACTATTCATTATTCCGTCCTGGAAATTGAAGCTTCTTACGCAACGTCGAATACGCTTTATCGCGTTGGTTACGAATTGTTTTCTCGCTTTTTTGTAGGGCTTTACTAATGGTCACTATAGATTCGTCTTTGGACTCAATTGGAATTTCCTGCTTCACCATTTCAACGATTCGTCTTTGAATATCAGGTAATTCTTCAATCGCGTCATCTAAACGGCGCCGGTAATTTTTTTTATCCATTTCTTCAGCATCAAATGGATTGTAAGTTTCACCATCAGTATTTGATGAGCCATCTTCGTCGGCATCATCCTCTTCAGTCCCTAGCTCAATCTGACGGTTTTCATGCCTCCAATATTTGTCTTTGGCATCTCGTTTGTCCAAAGAAACCGCATGATTAAAGTTGACTTCGTAATAATCTAGCCCGTCGTTATAACTGCGGAAGTCTGCTACCAGGTTTTGGATGAATGAGTCATTCACTTCATCTCGAATGAATATATTGGTCATTGAACTACTTACCCCGTCGGCGTTTTCTACACGCGGCAAAAGTCGACTGAAGCGTCTCAGTAGCTCTTTCACGAGGCTTTCATGAAGAGCCGTGCCAACTGTATTCCTGACCAAATACAGAAGAGCTTCTGTAGAAACAAATCCCGGCCTATCCTTACCGATTGCGCAAAGTCGCAGCAGCTCCTGAGAACTTTGCTGTTCAAGAACCAGAATTTCTGATTCAACTTCCGTCCTGCGAAAGTAAAGGGAGCCAGATTTTCGACGTTTTCTGAGCGGGCGAGCCACAATACGTCTCCAACATAGAAAGTGAAATTGGTCAGTAGAATCGCAAAAATGTAACAGAATTAGTTGGCAAAAAGAAATTTCCATCGTCCATCGCCACAAAAAAATTCCGCGGTAGCGACGAAGCCCGCCGCTTGCACTAGCCTCCCATAAATGAGGGATTGTTGGAGCGCTTTAGGGTTGAGAACATGCCAGTTTCAACCCGACGAATCTACCGCTATGCGCTTCTACTTTGGTGTCGTTGCCATGCCACTCCTATGGCTATGCCTGGGTTATGTCACAGTCCAAACGTCGTTCTTTTGGATGAAATCAGGTATGTCCAGTCCATATCCCAAAATCACTTTCTACCTTGGGTGCCTCGCGTATGTGTGCGCCATTACCAGCCAAATCCATAACCTCAGGCGAGTTTGGCGGACATGGAAGGCGAATGCATAATCTGCTCACTAGGCTAACGTCACTGAAACTGAACAAGAAGGAAAGGTTGTGATTGAACCGCTCTTTGAAGCAGTCAAAAGGCAGAAAAATGACGCCATGTGAGTACAAGGCAAAAAATGGCAGCCGAAAGTTGCTTGACTTAGATACTGTCGTCGATGTGGCAATAGGTCGGAGCGCGGTTCGCCCTCAGTGGACGGCGACAATCGTATTTGATGCTAAGACGACTTCTTTTATCGAATTGCGAAGTAGCCCGCCTGATTACGGAGGAAATTCGGCTGAGGAAGCCGAAGAAGTATCACGCGAATATATCGAGGCAACGTTTCACATAACGGCAATTGAGCTCAACGCTGCTCGGCGTTTATCGCAAGACTGGAGCGTAATACGGCGCCGGTAGCCGTATTTACCGCCGTACCTGAGAATAAGGCTGTGTGGATGCGCGTCTACTACATGACATCAACAGAGGTTGCACTAAAACACATTCTTCCTGAGCAGAGACTGAAAGTCTCCCGATTTAAGGACCTCAATGACCCATTTGAGCTCGGTTGTCACGACGCGGGTGACAGAAGAGCGCGTCAACGGACGCAAGCGTTTATTCAAACGACAAATGAAAAGCTTGGGCTAATTTGCTTCAGCGACAACTGGAAGAGTCCAGTGATGTGGGCGCATTACGCAAACAAGCATGAAGGAGTGTGCATAGGATTCGATATACACGAAAACTATCTCGGCTATGTACAGTACACCAGCTCAAGACTAGGTTTCTCAATGAGCGCCAAGCTTAAAAACAGTATCCAATTTATTGATGAAATGCTTTATCACAAGGCACAAGAATGGAGCTATGAAAACGAATTGCGCGCCGTAGTCTTACTAGATGGCCCCAAACATCCCATAAGCCATATTCCCTTTGGTACGGCCATACAGATGCGGGAAATAGTATTAGGAGCCCGATGTGTTTGCTCTCCCTTAGAGATGGCCGAGTTCGTTCTTCCGCAACAGACGTCTGTGACAATCACCAAAGCTCGGCCTGCTTTTAAAACGTTTGAAATGACCGTGAATAAAAAATTCAAGCCTGTAACGATAGCCGCAAGTCGAGACTGTCGCCGACTACACGGCCAACAAAGTAGAGCCCCGCGATTTCTTCTTCGCACTCCTCAGGAAGGGGAATGCTAGCTGGTTAGAGTCGTTTCTGGTATTTACAACGAAATATCGGCATTACATTCAGACGCCGCGGACACGCTGGCCCAATGCCCTAAGTCCTTTAATACTTCTATCATTACGCGGCGGGTATTCGTTCGGCCGAGCCCACCCAACGATTTCTCCTAACGTGCTATATCCAATTTTTGGTATCGCCCAGCGGGTAGATTTCACACCATCCCAAATCCTTTTTTCTATTTGCCCCGTGCCCCAAATCACATAGTCGAGTAAGTCTAGGATAGTTTTTCCGTCCTTGGACCGTAAATCCCAAATTTGGGACAGGTGCGCGGCGAGTTTTTCCTCGTAGGAGGGAGTGGTCAGTCCGAGGTCAGTATTTGACTGTTTACCAGCATAGTCCCTTACCGCATGCACCTTTGAGAGAGTTTCGATAAAAGTGTCCTTATCCATCTTACGTAAACTAGTTTGTGAAAGAGCGTCTTGAAGGCGCGGAGCCCAATCTAATAAATGCTTTTTTTCGTCGGAGTAGTCAAACTCCGAACGCTTCCACCAATTAAGCGCTTCTTGCAGTGCAAGTTGGGGACTCGCCTGATTTTTTAGGTGAAACTCTTCAACGTACTGGTTACCGCGGTGCCCTTGGACAAATCTGTAGTAATACGCATGAATAAATTGGTCCGCCTGCGCTCCCACCGGAACAGAAGACGGAATCCATGATGGTCGAAACTCATCAAGCACAACAACCTTCGATATATCACGTAGCACTTGTAGTGATTCACGCCAGCTCCGCTCAAAATTTGAATATGCCTTTTCAACGGCCGGCGCAGATGAAACGTCTATAAGGCCTTTACCTTCCGCATAAAATCGATTCGCCCTTTTCTCAAATTCTTGTTCTGCCCGATATATAGCTTTTCGCATATCGACCAAAGAAAGAAGATGCCTATAGAGTTCGTCACTGATTGGTTGCGAATTTAGCTCGACAACATCAAAGAATCTCTGAAGCTCAGTGATTAAGTCCAAGCTCTCCAATTCATCTTGCGAAAGATATGTCCCAGCCTCGATGTTTGAATTCCAGGCTCTGTCTGTTAGGTTGGCAGAGCCGATGTATGCACCAACGTCGCGCCACCATATAACCTTCGCATGCAGAATGTCAGGAACCATGCGACACACAAAGCTTGGGCTAGCCTTATCTAAGAACCATTTGACTACCGCCGGTTGAATCGGGACCGTTTTGTCATACCTTCCATAGAAGGTGAGATTTTTCCCATGGGTTTTACAAGCCTCAAACAAATGAAGATTATCGGAATTTGCGTACGCAATTGCGGCAATCACTTCAGAACATGCCGGTGTATTGGCATGCGTATGATTGAATAACAATTCCTTGTTCAAGGGACCGGCTACAAACGTCATTTAAAACTCCATCGGAATACTTCTTCATTCACAAAGAAGTGGAATGTGAAAAAAATTTCGAACCGTCGGAATACCGACTGTGAAGAGATAAATGCTTACGACTATTCCATATATTTCAAGCATATTGGCCAAGCCTTTCCCTCCGATTTTGAGAATGGTTTTAGATACCCAAACAATTAGCCACAAATACGCTAACGCGAACCAGCCGGGTGCAAAAACCAGTCCAAGCGAGATGGAGTTTCCAATAGCAATCCCAACTAATAACACTCCAGACCCAAAGACAAGAAGAAAGCCCACCACCTTGGCTAACTCTATCCACGGAAATGGATAGTAGTTATGCAGCACCACCCCACCGACGAACACCACCGACGCAACACCGACTATGCCGAACAAGGCTGCTCTTGCTTGCCCCTTTGCGTCCTCTAAGAACGACTTCGCAATATGTATTCGTCGGCGTAACCAGGCATCAAGGGATGCCGCGATATAAAACACGAAAAAAGCAGCCCCAAATAGGGCAGCGCCTAGCTCTTTGGATAACTGAGTAAAGAGCACCGACGTAACAACGAAAAGTAACGCCGAACCATATAGGTACGTCCTAAGAACCTGTGTTCCCTGCTCAGTTGTAAGGGATGCTAATGAAGAAATTTCGCTTTTAGTAGTAGCACCGATTTTTCCCATCCAGTTCTTCAGGACTGGATTACGTTCGAACATTTTGTGTTGAAACGTTAGGACTACGATTAGGTAGAGAAACCATGCAACAAAACAGATTGAGTGCATAAGAAGTGTTGCCAAAAGGCACAGTTTTGCGTACGGCGACCTAAAGACCAATCCCATGAATATGGGATGGCAATTTATTCGCGCGAATTATTACGTCCCGCTTGCCACGTAGGATGACAATTTCGTTTTATTTTGACGTTTCAGAACGCGTAGAAGTAAAGCGAAAACTCTGCAAATTATTGAATCGATTGAGAATTCGTTTTCGTCCAACTTTGACGATGTGCAGTTATCAAGGAAAGATTTCCGGGCCGTTGCTGGACCGCATCGACATGCAAATTCACGTCGGCGCACTCTCGCACGAGGAGCTGCTCGAACAATCGGCCAGCGAGTCGTCGATGCAGGTTGCGCAACGCGTGAAGGACGCAGCAGCGCGGCAACAGGCGCGCCAAGGCAAGCAGAATAATCTGTTGACGAGTACGGAAATCGATCAACACTGCAAGCCCGACACGGAAGGCGAGCAAATGCTGCGCACGGCGATGACGCGTCTGAACTGGTCGGCGCGCGCCTATCATCGCGTGCTAAAACTGGCGCGTACGATTGCTGATCTTGATGATGCGGCTAGGGTGCACAAGCAGCACGTGGCAGAAGCCGTGCAATACCGCCGCGCACTGCGCGAGCAATAAATGCGGCCTCTAGTGCACGGCCGCGCAAGACAGCATATTCCACGTGACGCCGATGCGCACATCGGTCTTGAGGCTCGTCAACGCGCGCGATAACATCAGCTGGGCATGCTCCTTGCGCAGACGCTCGCCCAAGGCGTCCTTCAAAATGCCTGCGCCAGCCATGACGCCTTCAATATTGCCGTAACTCTGCAACAGCTTCGCCGCCGTTTTCATGCCCACCTTCGATACGC
>Ga0310811_10001185_pt1 | contig 33401 bp, 32 predicted proteins | sample YCmetagenome_FD_207642 | JGI IMG/M metagenome (GOLD analysis project Ga0310811, IMG submission 207642) | Soil microbial communities from experimental microcosm in Duke University, North Carolina, United States - YC | ecosystem: Engineered > Artificial ecosystem > Soil microcosm > Unclassified ...
AATATTTCCGAACCGGACCGACGCCATGGGTCAGCAACAGCCAGCCGCTATCCAGTTCGATCGGCGATCCGCAATTGCCAATTTGCACGAATTCCCACGGGAATTGAGGCTTTAGGATCGCCCGGCCGCCGTCCCAAGTGTACAGATCATCCGAATAGATGAGATAGAGATTTTCATTATCCTGTCTCGCGATCATGGCGTATTTGCCTTCGATCTTGCGAGGAAATAGAGCCATTCCCTTGTTTCGGGCAGCGCTACCGTTCATGGGCAGCATTCGAAAAGATAGAAAATCCGACGTCTCGATCAATTCCGATCTTATCGCCCGGCCGCTGTATGCGGTGTAGGTCGCATAATAGGCCGTCCCTGCCCCATCCCTGAACTGCACGAAACGCGCATCCTCGATTCCATTCGATTGCGCTTCGGTGACGGGAAAGATCACACGTTCGCTGATGTCTTCCTCCGGTCTGAAAACAACTTCGACATCTTCACCGCTTGGGCCGGATATCCGGGTGCGAATCGTGGGACTGGATGCTAGGCGCGCTGTGGAGTCGACACTCACGCTACCGTCGACCGCGATCAGCCCCGAACGAAACGTCAAAGAAGACACGTGGCCTTCACCGACGGCGCGAAGACTCAGGACAAAGCGGACGCTTCCTTTTGGCGTCCCGGATTGGTTAGGGTGCGCCACGATACTTGGGTTGAACAAGGCCGAAGCTTCGAACGAATATTCATGCAGGAAGTAGGCGCCGACCAATTGACGCTGTATCGTCGTGAACGCTGTATGGGCCGCAAAAGCGTCCTCCATGTCATCGGCGCGTGCCTCGAAGGTCTGAAGCAGATTGCGATGGCGGCCTTGGAAGTTCTCGAGAACGTCTTCCAACTGGCTGGCGGCGGCGTCGGGATCAAGCGCCAGGACGCGATCGACGATATGGTTCGCTCGGGTTTTGTCCGTGGGATTAAGGTCGCGCGGCTCGGTTGCGGGTTTGAAAGGCCGCACGATGACGCGAGCGGGGTCGGGCCTCAGATAAAGGGCCTGGCGATTCAGGAACGGAAATTGTGACAACGCGTCCTCGGATGTTTGGCGGGGATAATGACTGTTCGTGTCGCTAGGCGGCGCGGGGCGTGGTCCTCGGACGGCTTTCGCTCAGGCGTGCAATTTGCCGGATCTCGGATAGACCGAGAAGATAAGATACGACAGACTCTCCCCCGCGGTTCTCGTTGGGACGATCGGGATGCAAACCATCACGGCAACTTCCGGTTTCCAAATCGATCAATGAGACGGACAAGTCATTGCTGCCGAGAAACCATGCGAATACCCGTGCAGCTTCAGCCTTCCACTCGACCTGGTGATCGGCGTGCCACGCCGCGAGACAGGCCGAGATCGTCGCCGCCGCCTCAAGCGGTTGTTGATCGAACACCTGGAGTTGTCTGCTCGGCTTGCCAAATCCCTCGGTGCCGACCGGCCTGAATTGACCCGCGCGGGTTGTTTGCTGGGTCACGAGCCATCGGAGCGATCTCACGCCGGTCTCGACATAGGCCGCTTTTTTGGTGGCAATGCCGGTCACGATCAGAGCCTGGGGCAATCGCGCGTTGTCGTAGGCCAGACTTTCCTCGAACCACACCCAGTCCTTGGATTCGACCACATCGAAAATGGAAATCAACCTGTCAGCAAGAAGAAGACGGAGTCGCGCAGCCTGAGAATTGTCCGGAACGGCGGCACAATAGGCATCCAGCCCCAGCAGCACGAATGCCCATGCGCGCGGGGAACGAAACGTCTCGGCGGTTGGCATCGCTTCGGCGAAGAGAGAGGCGGCCCACGTTCGTCGAGACAAATTTGCATCGCTCAACGCGCAGACGCCCAAAGCCCACAATGTCCGCCCGTGGCTATCCTCCGAGCCGCTATCTTCAAGCCAGCACCGATTGAATCCCATAAAATTCCGGAACCGGCGCGTGTCCGGATTCCAGGCGTGCTGAATAAATGCAGCGAACCGGGTCGTTAGCACCTCCGACAGTCGCTGCTCTCCGGGATTATTAAGCGCGCATGCCAGTAGCAACGCCCGAGCATTGTCATCGACGCAATAGCCGTGAGAACGATCCGGCACGCAATGAACTGCGTGCTGGAATAGGCCGGTGTCGTCACACATTGATAAGAAATGGCCGATCTCCATTTCCGGCGGAGCGCGGCTATCGCGCAGCAGCGTGCTTGTGTCCAGCCGGGCAACCGTCTTGAGTTGATGTCTTCGTTCAGCACTCTCAAACACCGACATGTAGCGCTCGGCCGTTCGCTCCCAGATCATGGAGCGGCTGCTCGAATAGGCCCGCTTTCGCATCGCCTGCCGCAGCGCATCGTTGGTCAGCAATTTCGCAATTTCATTTCCGATTGCAAGAGCGTCGCCAAACGTAACCAGAATGCCGCGGCCGTCCGCCAGCAATTCGCGTGCATGCCAGTATGGCGTCGAAACAACGGCTTTCCCCAGCCCAAAGCTGTAAGCCAAGGTGCCGGATGTCATCTGGGCTTCATTGAGATAGGGCGTGACATAGACGTCGCTCATTGAGATGAAATCGAGCAGCATCTTTTGATCGACAAATTGATCGAGAAACACCACATGCTTCTCGACCCCAAGTTCGCGCGCGCGCGCCATGAGAGATTCGCGATAAACCTCGCCCTGATCCCGCAAAAGATTGGGATGTGTCGCGCCGAGAACGACGTAGATCGCGTCTGGCCGGCTTTTTAAAATCAACGGCATGGCGTCGATCATGACTTCGATGCCCTTATTGGGCGAGAGAAGGCCGAACGTTAAAATGACGGCCTTGTCACTGAAGCCAAGCTTGGCCTTGGCATCGGCCGGTTCGACGAATGCAAATTCGGGGATGCCGTGCGGGATGACTTCGATCTTTTCGTCGGGCACTTGATACAGCAGTCGCAACAGCTCACGGCCCTTTTCGGCCATAACCACAATTTTCGACGAGGCCGCGACGATGCGAGCGAGGACGTCGCGCTGCGCCTTCGTAGGCTCGGATAGAACCGTGTGAAGCGTTGTTACGATCGGCATGTTGAGGCGCGAGAGCAACTCCATGAGGTGCTCACCGGCCTCGCCACCGAAAATGCCGAATTCGTGCTGCAGGCAAACGACCTCGCATCGGCCGTTATTAAGGAATTCAGCCGCGCGGACATAATCCTCAATGCGACTGTCGTTGATTTGGAAGCCAACGGAAGGGGGATAATCGTAAGCCTGGCCATGGTCGGTCATGGCAACGATGACGGTTTCCAGATCCGCGCGCGAGGCTGCCACTGCGTGCTGCAGATCGGTGGTGAACGTTGCGATCCCGCATCGGCGGGGCAGGGAATTTCCGATGAATGCTACACGGCTGAGCGCGGTCACGTTCGCGCCTCCTTTCTTTTGAGCAGCAGTTGCCCAGATGCAATTGGTGGGAGCGGCGCGCATGAAGAAGCTTGGCTAGCGACATCGATGCTTGTGCCGCGCTGTTCTTCGAGCCGACCTGTGTCCAGATTCGGCCCCAAATAGACCAGCAGCGCCTTCATGCCGTTGGGGCCAACCTCAATCCCGGCGCGATCCGTGTCCAAGAAGATGGCATCTCCGAGAGATGCGCGCGTCAGACCGATAGCGGCGTCGCCACTCAGGACCAGGATCCAGGTTTCTTTCTTCGCCTCGATCGCCCAATTTGAATGGGGAGACAGATCAATTTTCTCGAGCACGAAATGAGGGCTGACGACGAGTGCAGTTCTCGCTTCGGTCAGTTTTTCAGGCTCGGGCTGTAGCGGAGCCGGCGTTGCATGCGCGGCGGCCACAGCGTTATCCGCGTGCAATCCCCGTTGTCGTCCATAGTCGAAGAGGCGAAAGGTAACGTCGCTTCGCTGTTGGATTTCCGCCAGAACGATGCCGGGACCGATCGCATGAATTGTACCGGCAGGCACAAAGATAACGTCGTCGGTGCGGACCGGGCGCCATTGCACCATATCGACAATCGAGCCGTCTCCAATCGAAGCCCGCAACGCCGTGGATGACAGCGGATATTTTAAACCGACCGCAACCTGAGCGTTGGGTACAGCGGAAAGAATGTACCACGCCTCAGATTTGCCATTTGGCAGGCCGATCGCCTGCGCGAACGCGTCGTCCGGATGAACCTGAATGGATAGCGGTTCGGTTGTGAACAGCAGTTTGAGCAGGAGCGCAGACTCCGGGACAGCCGCGGCCGGCCGCTGAAACCAAACTTCGCCAATCGCGCCGTCGTCCGTAGATGCCCTGCTCCAGGGCAGAAGATGAGTGCTCCCCCAGGGCTTGCGTTTCATTTCCTTAACGGATCGTTCAATTGTCATGACGGCTTTCTGAGCATTTAGCGCGCAGCCGGGCGAAGTGAGACTCGTCCGCTGGCCTCTTTGCTCTCGGTTCCACAATCGCGTTGCAAGTGTCGGTAGCGATTTGGCGCGGTGTCATTTCAGCGTCGCGGGACGGGACAGCTTATTTACGGAAATCAATGCCGCGCAGGATGATCCCCGGAGGCGTGCCCTCAAGTTCGGCGTCCTGAAATTTTCGAATCGCTTGCTCTGCGATTCGGTCTCTTAATCTCATGAACTGATGCTCGCGCTGAGCCGGCGGGGTTCCGCTGGATCCTTCCAGATGATCCATGGCATCTGTACTAATCGCGCACGAAATCTTCGCTTCATCATTCATCATCGTGAACAGGACGACCATTCGATTGAATTCGTAAGCCTGAAATTCACATTGCATGAGAGCCATTTCGTAAATCCATCCGTCTGGGTGCACTCAGTGAGAAATAGCGGTGTGCTATTTGGCGTGCACATGCGGGCTGCAAATCCCATGGGCCCTGCTGTGGGGTGCCTGTTTAAGTTAGAGCGGTGTTAGAAAGATTCGAGAACGGGAACGTCCGCATGCTGCGGAAAATGTCGTATTCGAATTTTCTATAGACTAGCTGTCGAAGCAATGCGGAAAGGGTGGACCTCTGCGCCTCGGATAAGCGTGAGGTCAGCCTGCGCCTTTTCAGATCAATTAGCCATGGCTGTCTTCGATACGAAGCGGTCTGCCGCATCACAAACGAAACCCAGCAGCTTTGTTGCCGACCGGCCCGGTTATTGTTGACGATCCATCGAGTTCACATCAGGCCGTTTCAAAGATCCCGTTGCGTTTTGGAGATCTCAAATCGGTCTGTTGTCAAACTGCGCGAAGATTTTCGGCGCTTGTCTTACCGCGCATGGGGTCCGCCGTAGCTTCGAATGAGAGTTTCTGGCCTTCATTGAGAGAGCCCATGCCTGCTCGTTCTACGGCGCTGATATGAACGAATACATCGGTGCCGCCATCATCAGGCTGAATAGAGCCAAAGCCTTTTGTCGCGTTGAACCATTTAACTGTTCCGGTCGTCATGTACCCTCTCCAAGAGGTTAATCGCGCTTTGTTCGCACGATCTTCGTGCAAACGTAATCCGATCTCGACATGTCTTGCGGATGAACCAATTGCGGCACGGTCAACCAGGCAGACCGATGATACGCATAAAACTTACATATGCTATTTAAGGAGGCTTACAATGCCTCTGCTACTTGAAATTCTTTGAGGGAGAGCTAGCTATATTGCGCGACTTAACGCGGTTCGGCGCGGGGAAGATAACGTCCGGACGTATCGAAAAAAGTTGGATCTACTTCAGAAATATTGAGAACAACGCGAGCCCGATGAATCGCACCTCATTACGCTCCGCGCTGGGACGCGCCATCGGCTTGGCTTGGCCAAACGCGGCTCGCAGCACTGAGTGGCGGAACGGGTAACGGCGTCGCGCTGGTGCCGCTGGGGTTGTGGTTCGTGACGTCGATCATTGCGCATGCGAGGAGGGCCATCGCCTTCCTGCTAGGTGCGGCGATGAGCCGCGCCCAATCTGCTTTAACAGCAATATCGCGCAACTGCCCGTCCGCGAAAAAACTGAGTGTCCGCACGGTGGTGGACGGAGAGACTAGAACCACGGTAGAAACGCTCCCAAGGCTCCCTTTCGGTCAAAGCTGAAGGCCGCTGCACGTATGTTCTGATGAGGCAGGGTGGTCTACGAGCCGGCGGCGCTGGTAGAGGTCGCCGCGCCTGTTGCCGCAGATCATTGACCACCTTGGACCCGATCAGGCCGGTACCGCCGACAACGACGATCTTCATGATGTCACCTCCGTTGACCGTTTCTGAAAAACAATGACGCCATCGCGTCGGCTCAATCAGTGCAGTGATCCGCTGGCGTTATTTGCCTCGCGTGCCATGCGTATTATGGCGCGGCGCTAGACGCGCGGCTTGGTGCGCTCCAGCGCTTCAATGAACGATTTCGCATCTGTCGAGAGCACGTCGTTGTCGCGCCAAATCACTCCGATGGGCCGTGACATCAACGGTGAGTGCAACTCGATGAAGCCGAGCGTGCCGGCGACGACCTCGGGATCTACGCCGAGCCTCGTCATGATAGTGATGTGATCGCTACAACCGATGATGCCCTTAAGAATCGTTGGCGCACGTGACTGGATTGTCGCAGGAGGCAGCGTCAAGCCTGCCTCCTCGAAATAGCGCTCGATCCGGCGATGGTGCCACGTCCGGCTTTCGGAATGCACCCATTCGTATTGCATCAAATCTCGTGGCGTAACGCGTCGCTTTTTCAGGAGCGGATGATCGGTGCGGCAAGCAAGGACGAGGCGATCATTGAAAAGAAAATGCTGCGTCAGTCCTTTGACGGCGATGCTGTCTTCGATCACCGTGATGACAAGATCGTACTTCCCGTTGGCTAAACCTTCGATAAGGCCATCATTTTGTGCAACAATCCGAACGTGGGAGGCGGGACGCTTCTTGTTGAAGACCACAACGGCGGCCGGAAACAGTTGCGAGGCCAATAGCGGTGCGGCAGCGATAGTCAGGCGTGCGCCTGTCCCTTTTCGCAGCGTTTCAATCTGCCGTGCTGCTTGCCCGAGAGAAAGCATTGCGGTCTGCGCGTAGGGTCGCAGGATTTCACCGAATTCAGTCAGCGTCATGCCCCTGGCGTCGCGGCGAAAGAGTTTCACGCCGTAAGTCTCTTCAAGGCGCTGGATGCTTTTGGTGAGGGCTGGCTGGGACAGCCCGAGCCGCGCCGCCGCCTTGTTCAGGCTTCGGGTTTCGACGATCGTCAGCAGCGCTTGGATTTGACGCAAGTCCACGCAATTACCCCTATAACTCCCGGTTATAGCCTTCGGACATTTATATATTAGCGATCCCGGCCTCCTTCGCGCAATGTTGAAAAAAATGAGGAGGTCTCGCCCATGTTTTGTCTGCCCGCGTTTCCCACGGCCGCATTGGTTCCGCGACTCCGCTGCGGCTGGATGAGGTGCGATGGAATCGCGCGCGGGGTAAAACGGGCGCAAGGAGTCTTGCTTGCCGTTTTCTTGGCGGCCGTTTCGGTGAGCGTCGACCACGCTCATGCGGAAAACAGCGTGCAGGACTTTTACGCCAAGCACCAAATCCGTTTCGTGATTGGGTCTGCTGGCGGCGGTGGATACGATTTTTACAGCCGTCTCGTCGGCCGCTACATGACCAAGCATTTGCCGGGTCATCCCACTCTGGTGATGCAGAACATGCCGGGTGCGGCCGGCGTTACTGCAGCGAATTATCTCTACAATGTTGCGCAGCACGACGGTTCTGAGATCGGCATGGTGGGCCGCGCGGTCGGCACTTTGCCGTTGCTGGATCCCAAGGCGAAGGGACCACGCTACGTCGCCACGAAATTAAATTGGATCGGTTCGCCGCAACAGGAGGATGGGTTGGTTTTGGCCCGGACCAGCACGAACATTAAGACGCTGGACGATCTCAAGACACGCCAGCTTCTCGTGAGCGGCACGTCGAAAGGATCGCCCCCTTCGTTTTATCCGAACCTGTTCAATGCGCTGTTCGGCACGAAATTCAAAGTGATCGAAGGGTATAAGGGTTCACAGGCTGCGCTACTCGCCTTGGAGCGCGGTGAGGTCGAGGGCCATGTTTCGGGAAGCTCGGCGGCGCCGTTTCGCGCCCGCATCGCGTCATGGATCAAGGATGGCAGCGTCGGGATCGTTGCCCAGATCGCGCTCAAGAAGGACCCCGAATATCCCGATGTCCCGCTCATCCTCGATCTCGCAAAGACCGAGCAGCAACGAGACATCATGAAGCTTGTCCTGACGCAGCAGGTCATGGCTTGGCCGATCGTGGCGCCGCCGGATGTTCCGGCCGAACGCGTGGCGGCTCTGCGCAACGCGTTCGATGCGGTTATGAAGGATCCCGAATTCCTCGCCGAAGCAAAAAAGCAGAATCTCGTCATCGATCCAGTGAGGGGGACCGAGATCGCGAAGCTTCTCGAGCACGCCTACGGAGCGCCAAAAGACATCATCAATCCGATCAGAAAGGTTGCAGAAGAAGACTGAGTTCTATCGGAAAATCGTCGAACGATGCGCGTAGCTACTTAGTCTCGAATTTCAGAATGTCGCACACAATGAATAAGCCAATCGACGCTGCCGCTGTTGCAGATCATCCGTCAAACCAGATGTCGCTTGATGAGGCCATGGGCGATCTACGCGTCTTTATCAAGCGCGCGGAGGCGGAGGGCGAGCTTTGCCGAATTAGGCAAGCTGACCCGAATCTTGAAATCGGCACTCTTTATGAACTGAGTCAGGAGGGAAAATATCCACCAGCGCTGCTGTTTGAAGCAATGAAGGGATGCGATCCGGCGTTTCGTATCCTGTGCAATATCCGCAATGCGCATTTCGTCGTCGGCGATCTCACGCTCGACACATTGAAGGCATATCGCGACCGCCCCAAGGAGAAGAAGCAGCCGATCCCGGCGCGCGAGGTTGAGAGCGGCCCGTTGTTCGAAAACATCGCACGCGGCGACGCTGTCGATATTCTGAAGTTTCCCCGTCCGCGCTGGCACGCGGGCGATGGCGGTGATTACATCGGGACGGAATGCTTGGTCATCATCAAGGATCCGGACAGCGATTGGGTGAACATCGGCACCTATCGGGTCATGGTGCATGACGCGCGCACGCTCGGAATTTTTATCGAACCGGGTAAGCAGGGGGATGTCCTGCGCCGGAAATATTGGGAGCGCGGGCTACCATGCCCCATGGCGGTTTCGGTCGGCCAAGCGCCGATCCTCGGTGCCGTGGCGGCCACGTCGGTCCGCGCCGGTGAATCGGAATATGCCGCGGCGGGCGCGCGGATCGGCCGCCCCATTGATGTCGTGAAAGGCAAGGTGACCGGTTTGCCGCTGCCAGCGGACGCCGAACTTGTCTTCGAAGGCTACATGCCGCCGCCGGACGTCGAGAGCCGCGCGGAGGGGCCGTTTGGGGAGTGGCCAGGCTACTACGCCTCGGACGGTCCGCAGCCGGTCTTGCGAGTCGAGGCAACGTATAATCGTCACGACGCGATCGTCATCGGTCAGCCGCCGACCAAGCCGAACTATCCGGGACGACAGGTGAAGCTGGCAAGCCTCGCCGCCATGTGGGACGCGCTCGAAGCAGCCGGCGTGCCGGAAGTACGCGGCGTCTGGAATCTGCAGGGCGGCGGCTACCGTTTCATTCAGGTCGTCTCGATCAAGCAGCTTCATCCGGGGCATGCCAAGATGGCCGGTCTGGTCGCGGCCGGATGGGGCGGATCCTATATGACGCGCATGATCGTCGTCGTCGATGAAGACGTCGACATCACGAATCCGGCAGAAGTGATGTGGGCGATGGCCACTCGCTGGGACCCAAAGACCCAGACAGACATCATCGACGATTGCTGGACGGGTTATATCGACCCGCGTCTCTCACCGGAAAAGCGTGAGAATGGCGACGTGACGATGAGCCGGATTGTCATCTACGCAGTTCGTCCGTTCCACTGGAAAGCCGATTTTCCGAGGGTCATTGCCATCGAAGCGGATTATGCCGAAAGCGTGCGTCAGAAATGGGTGGACCAACTGCCTTTCCTGCGTTCCGGAAGATGCTAGCCGGATAAACGCCGTAAGACAGGATCGAAAATACCGGGGAGAGGATATGGCAAAGCGCAGCGGACCGTTTCAGCAATGGGTGCGGGATACGCGGATGCCCGAACCGCCGCCGCCGCCGAAGAGCTGCGATTGTCAGTTTCATATTTATGAGGATCCGAACAAATATCCGCTCGGACCTGCGGCGACCTATGACGCCATTGATGCGACGTTTTCCGACGCGGTGAAGATGCATCAGGCGCTCGGTTTCGAGCGCGGCGTTATCGTCCATTCCTCACTCTACGGATCGGATCATCGACTGCTGCTCGACACCCTTGAGAACCTGCCACCGGATTTGCGCAAACGCTATAAGGCGACATCGATAATCGACGACAGCGTCAGTGACGCGGAACTCGATCGACTCGATAAAGCGGGCGTCTGCGCCGCCCGTTTAAATATCGCAAAGATGTTCGGTGTCACCCCCACGAAAAGTGCCGCGATGCGCACGATCGATCGCGTGCGCGAATTGGGTTGGCATGTTCGCCTCCACGTGCGCGGCAACGATCTTCTCGAGTTTTCCGAGGTTCTGGAGTCGGTCGAGAATATCGACCTGCTCATTGACCATCTGGGTCATGTCGATGTCGCGAAGGGCCTCGACCAGCCGGTGTGCCGCTGGATTTTGAACATATTGAAGCGGGAAAACTGGTGGATGATGGCTTCGAACGGCAACCGCGATTCAGCCATGGAGGAAGGATGGGACGATGCCGTTCCCATCGGCCGGGCCTTCATCGAAGCCGCGCCGGACCGCACGGTATGGGCCACGGACTGGCCGCATCCGATGTGGATGAAGCGGATGATGAACGACGCCGAAGAAGTCGAGCTGCTTTATCGTTACGTCGATTACGATGAAACCTTGATCCGGAAGATACTGGTCGACAATCCGGCGCGGCTTCACAAATTCGAGGATTGACCGTTGGTTCGTCCGATTCCCCGATATCTTATGGAGGAGCCACACCATGCATGTTGACCGGAATGATTTTATCGTCAACGTTGGCGGCGAAGACGCTGTGGCGAAGATGGATCACGAAGCGCGGGCCGATGCGCTGGAGAATTACTTGTCGGACAAGCTCGACGAAGCCGTGACGCAAAAGGCAAAAAAATATCCGACTGTGGCCGAGCTTGAAGCAAAGATTGATACGCGCGGTTATCGGCGCGGCGTGGGTAACCTTTTTCTTCATGCCCGCAGCAATAAGCGTCCGGATGAAGACACGACCGGCCTCACGGTGAAACGCCTTTTAAAAATGCCGGCGGAGCCAACTCTGGCGGACTTCTTCAATTATCGTTTTGCTCCTGCCGCTCATCTCCTGCAAAGTGCACGGCTGGCGCGGAAGCAGGGCGCGTCGGAGGAAGTCGTGCTCGCCTGCCTGCTTCACGACGCGGGCGTTTCGCTGATGCGAACGGAACACGGCTATTGGGGTGCGCAACTGATCGAGCCCTATGTGTCGGAGCGAGCGGCCTTTGCCGTGCGCTACCACCAGGCTCTGCGCTTCTTTCCCGACCCATCCGTAAACTACGAATATCCGCAGAACTATTTGCAGACATTTGGAACCGATTACGTGCCGTCACCGCACATCCAGGCGGCCTACGAATATGCGCGCAATCACAAATGGTACATGGATGCGCGGCTGGTTACCCTAAACGATTATTATGCGTTTGATCCGACGGTCGAAGTGTCAATCGACGAATTCGAAGACATTATAGGCCGCCATTTCAAGCAGCCGAAGGAAGGTCTTGGTGTCGATCATTCGCCAGTCAGCCACATGTGGCGAACAATGATCAATCCTGATGCGCCTCTATAAAATTTGTTTGCGCGCGGGCCCGGCGAGTCGGCAAGACAAAGCTTTTAGGACCAGGGGCGAGAAGCTAGGACGCAACCGACCGCGGTGCTGACCCCGAGTGCCTCTGCCTTTTTGGCACTGGCGGAACGTCATGCGAGAAGCCATGCCTCCGCGCTGCACTTGTCGATAAGCAGACTGACTGTAAAGATCCGCAGTGGGACTACCGCAACTGGCCGACATGGGCACTCCCCTCTAGCCGGTGGAAGGAGTCTCAGCACCTAGTCAGGGGCGTGATGCTGCCTTCATTCGCGGCGTCCGTAAGTGATTCTACCAACCGGTACAGGTCATTTCGCAAAATTAGAGTCCGTTTCCCGAATTTAGGCCTTAAGCCGCCGTTCCGGTTTTGCCGGTCTGCTTTCGCGCTCTTCGAGGTTTAATCCTGCGGACGACCGCAGTCCCGGTACAAAATCTGCCCCAAGAGCACATGCGATTTGGTGCCAACGCGCGTCAGTGATTTGGGGTCGATGCTTGTAGGAAGGCCATCCTATCTGCCTTTGCAGATTTATAACTTGTTTGAATCGAGCAGAAAATGCGCGGCATGGGCGGACGGGGTAATTATGTCCCGCCGCAAATCCGTACCTGCACGGTTGTTGCGACCACGTTGCGATAGGATGGAAGCGTCCGAGCAAGGAATTTGGAAGAGGTTGATAATTCGAGAATAATCAAGTCCGATGACGAGGCGGGTCGAGCCCTTGAACCGCGTTCTCTGTCTGGGATGATAGGATGTGCACGGCGAGGTGATCTTCCCTATGACCACGTGAAATACCCCGTTGGCTCTGGGCGGGTGCGAACTTTGCAGAATCGCGTGCGAGCCAACGGATGTCGGCCGGTCATAAGCCATCCACCTGACTTGCCCCGAGTCGCATTCAGGTCGCCTCAGTGACGGGCTAATGAGTCGGCCCAAACCTTCGACCGGCTAGAGGATGTACTAGCCTTTGAACCGTCCCTGCCTTTGATGCGAAAGAAGGATTAGTTTTCTTTGCACTCAGACAGCGTCTGCGCCCAAGAGGCAGTCGTGGCGGGCCATGAAATCCGGCGGGCGCACCAGGACGTGAGCCTGCGTTTCGCTTCAGACAAGGATTGCAGTTCAGGCATGGATGTCTTGCCGCAGCCTCAGCGGGGATGACCTTCTCTTTCCCAGTACACATACGTGTCAGCATGAGATGTCGAACGGCCTTTCCGTGCAAGCAGCATTCCCGCCAGAGAGACAAATGACCGAGGAGACAATTCCAATGAAAGCAATTGTGGTAACGGATCAGGGTGCGGGGACGGCTGGGATGAAGCTGGTGGAGCGGCCCGAGCCGCAGGCAGCGATAAACGACGTCGTCGTTCAGGTTCATGCGTCAGGATTTGTCCCGACTGAGCTGGAGTGGCCTTCTACCTGGGCCGACCGGCGTGATCGTGACCGGACACCATCGATCCCTGGGCACGAACTGGCCGGAGTGGTCACCGTTCTAGGTTATGGCACGACGGGGCTGTCGGTGGGACAGCGGGTGTTCGGCCTCGCGGACTGGCATCGCGACGGCACGCTCGCAGAGTGTGTAGCCATGGAGGCGCGCAACCTTGCGCCACTGCCCGGCGACGTCGACTTCACGGTGGGCGCGAGCCTTCCAATCTCGGGCCTGACCGCGTGGCAGGGACTCTTTCAGCACGGCCGCCTTCGGGCGGGCCAGAGCGTCCTCGCTCACGGCGCGGCTGGCGCGGTCGGTTCGATGGTGACGCAACTCGCACGAGAGGCCGGTGCCTTTGTCATTGGCACCGGACGTGCCGCCGACCGTCAGAAGGCGCTCGCCTTCGGTGCAATTGAATTCGTCGATCTCGAGAACGACGCCTTGGAAGACATAGGTGGAGTCGATCTGGTGTTCGATGTCATCGGCGGCGACATTCAGAAGCGGTCCGCAGCCCTGATTCGAGCCGGAGGTACGCTGGTGACCGTCGTCGGCCCGCCCGAGTCGCGGCCTGCGGATGGCATGGCCGTTGACTTCGTTGTCGAGTCCGATCGTGCCCAACTGAGTGAGATCGTCCAGCGGGTGCGGGACGGACGACTGCGGACCAACATCGGCAAAGTCTCGGCCCTCGACGATGCCATTGCCACCTTCAACGCGACCGAGCGCCGCGCGGGGAAAACGGTCATCCGCGTTCGGCTGTGAGAACTCAACGAGAACGAGGATATTCGCAACCCCCGCACTTGCAACGTATCTGCTTATCAGATTGGTCCCCGCGATCGTTGGATGATGCGCCTTATCAACGATCGCGCCGATGCGGTCATTTCCGACCGCCATGAGCGTCTTATCGTCTGCCAGAACGGCAGTTTCCCATGATCAGACACCAAAATCGGACAGTCGGGTTTCGGCCCAAATGCGACATTGCGCGATCGACGCGGTGAGGACAGCATATGGCGCAGTGCGGGCCTTCACAAAGCTCGCTTTTGACCCGAACGCGAATCGCCCACTGCATCTCGAATGACCGTTTTGCGCCCCAACTCGGTCGTTCAGCTTGGGCGAGGGCTAGCCTGGAACCTGTCGTTCGTTCATCTTGCGTGCAGTAGCGTTGACGAGCTGATTTTGACCGTTTCGCGCGCCGGCACCATTGCGCTGTGAGTTCGGACTGGAGGTGGGTTGCGGACAGTCTGCTTCTAAGGCGCAACCTACATTTTTGAAGAAGGGTGCGCCTGAAAACCCTCCCTCATTACCAGCCAGCAAAGCTCTCGGCCTTGCCACGGGCAACGTCCTTTTCATAGGACTTGAGCAGAAGAGACGAGAGCTCTTCCACCTGCTTGGGGCTTTTCAAGTCCGCCTTGTAATCAAACGCTGGACCTTTTTCTTGGACCTCGTAGTTCAGATCGATAACCAGCGTACCTACGATGTCGGCGCACTTTCTTAGGAACTCCGTTTCCCGTTCTTGAGGGAGCGTGCTCGGATCCCGCATAACATCCCGGGGCCCCTCAGAGCTACGAAGTATTTTCGAGAGTAACGAGGCGAGGAAATACTTCGTGAGCGCGTAATGGGCCAATGACCTAACTTCAATGCCGTCCAGTTTCTTCTCAATTAGCCACATGATTCGCATAATGAAGATGACCCTGGCCGCGTCCACTTCTTTGCGACCAAAAATATCGGCGTATTTGTCGTCGAACACCTTGTAGATCTGGTGGCATGACCACGGTTCAAGAAGGTCAATCGCCAACATAGCCCGTCCAGCCGCCTCATTGCTGATGGTTATCCGATTTGCCGGGGGCACCTCACCGCGCTTGATCTCGAAGAAGAACTCGTTTGATTTCTGATTCATCTCCGACTGCAGGCGAGTCATTACAGCGTGGTTCGAACGCAAGTCCCTAGGTTTGATAGCGTTTTGGTTATTGCTGTATTCGGTGATCTTCCTCGCCAAAGCGTCATTTTGCAGCGCGATGACCCTTACAAGCACCCGCAAATCGTCGGTGAGTTTAGCCTTGGTATTGAAAAATGTTGTGATGCTCTGCGCGCCATTCACCACTGAGTAATTGTCAATCTTAAGAACGTCACCTTGCATTTCGGCCGTTTCGCAAAGGATGATCACGCCGTTATGGAAGAGTGGGAAATTTCGGTGCTCGGCTTTAGTCTCGATCGACCCTCTTATGGATTTGTTTACCGGAGTGTTGCCAAGGTCGTACCGGACGTTCTTGGTAAACAGGCTAGTGTCCGCGATTCCTCCAAGAGCCACGAGTTCACGCGCCCGAGCCGGGAAAACAAACACTTTCGCTGCGCTATCCGCCCCGATCGTCATTTCCAGCGGAGCTACGTAGCTAACATCGAAATCGAAGCTCCCCTGCACACCAGCGGCTTGATCCGAGTCGATGAAATCGGTGGCAATTGCATGCCGATCAAAAATCCGGAGCCGCGGCTCTATGGCGGCATATGCTCTGGCCGCATCATCAGAGCTTTCGTTCGAAACGTACATGCCTACTGGTTTGTAGCCTTTCTGGAGAAGATCAGGGACCGCCAGACGCTCTATCAATTTCTTTAGGCCAACGTCTGCATTCCCTCCGAGGATCGCCGCCACTTTTTCGCTGGTGTCGAATTGTGCGACGGACGCCATAAAGGTCTTGGGTGAGACATCGCCAATTGTGCCGTTGTCATTCTGCCGAATCTTGCACTGGAAGAAGTGGATCTCTTCGTTGTTTTCATCGACGTAGATTGCATCGATGCCCTTATCATTCTGGCTGTCACATACGGCATCGTCAGCCGAGACCGAGTCCAAGCGATAAATGTTCTCAAGAAACCAGTTCAAGAAGGTGACCGACTCTGTCTTTCCTTTGACAGCAAGAGGCGCAATCAGCTGGGTGAGGTTTGCGTATTTCAAATCGTCGGGTTGCATGTCCGCTCCTTCAAGATAGCCATAGCATATATTGCGCTTCGCAGAAGCTAAACAGACCTATCGCAATGAAGAGCTGAGGTCCGCTTCCGGCCATGCATGGACAGTCCCTGAATGACTGATTTGGGTTCGCTTGCCGAAGGGCAGCTATGGGCTGGGCTTGTCCCAGAACCTGACGGGCCGCTGTCGGCCGCAAACGCGACATTGCGCGATCGACTCGGCAGCGACGGCATCTGGCGCAAAACGAGCCTTCACGAAAGTTCGCTTTTGACCCATAGCGGACATTCCTCCCTAACGCGAACTGAAGTCGTACACGACCCACGAACGGGCGGCTGCTGAAGGAAACAAAAAAACACCTCTTTCGGGGGTCGCGGATGCGACACGCACATCAAATCCCGCCGGTGGAATAGATTACGTCCTATATCGGAAGGATCGAGTGCAATTTGTGACGGGGCAGGAGTATCTCGAAGATCACCGGCTCAAGCCGGTGTCGCTTCCTTAGCGAGCAAGTGGGCCGGTCACGCGGTAAAGTGAGAGGACTCGTTAACTAATGGAGCCGCCTTTTTTCACGGTGAAGTTAACTTGATCAGGCGCGCTTCCCTGAGTCCTTTGGGCCGAAAAGCGATATTGTGTGGTCCTCACTGGTAGCGGTGAACGTCGCGATCTTTCGGTCGAATTGCCATAGCTCGCCACCCATTTGGTCATTTTGATCGCCACGCTGCATCTTTAAATGGAAGGAATGGGTTGGGTCGACTAAAGCAGCTTTTGGGGCGATGTCTTCTACGATTGTGTGCAAGTCGTTTATTCCTCAGTAATTCGAGATTTCATGAAGCTTCCACCTTTGAAATCCATTCGGGCGTTCGAAGTGGCTGCGCGTCTGGGCAGTTTCACACTCGCGGGTGAGGAGTTGAATGTGACCCATGGTGCGGTGAGCCGCCAGGTCGCGATTCTCGAAGAATGGCTCGGCACATCGCTGTTCACGCGGCTCAATCGCCGTGTCGTGCTCACGGCGGAAGGTCGTACGCTGCTGGCCGAAGTGGAACCGGCGTTCAACCGCATCGCCCTTGCGGCCGCGTCGCTTGCCGTGAACCGCAAGATGACGACGCTTGCGGTCAATGCGCCGCCGACTTTCACCATGCGCTGGCTCATTCCCCGATTGCCCAAGTTTTTTCGCGAACATGATGCGATCGATGTCCATCTCACCACCTCGATCCGGCCGGTCGACTTTGCCAGCGGCACCTATGACGTTGCTATCCGGCGCGGTTCGGACACCCATAAGGATCTTCATACGCGCGTCTTTTTGCCCGAAGTGCTGGTGCCGGTATGCAGCAACGCGCTTTATCGAAGCGTGAAACTCACGACGCCGTCTGATCTGACACGTCAGGTGCTCATCCACACAGAAACCGCGCCGATGGCATGGCCGGACTGGTTGCGGTCCGCAGGCGTAACCGGACAGCCGGCCGATCGGTCGCTTCGCTTTGAAGAGATGTTCTATGCCGTTGAAGCCGCAACGAACGGGCTGGGCATTGCCCTGGCGCCTGCAGCGCTCGTCGCCGACGATATTTTTGCCAAACGGCTAGTGATGCCGTTTCCAGTCGCCAGTTCACGACAGCACGATTATCGCGTGCTGTATCCGAAGCGCTCGAAAAAGCAGGCGGCGATCGAAAGTTTTTCGGCGTGGCTCGCGCATGAAGGTCAGCAGTCCGTCGCCAGCCTCGATCGCCTTTTCCAGCGGCCAGGCCGGGCCGACAACGATGCGTCATCGAGTCACGTGAAAAATCGTCGATAGACGCGGCCAAAAACCTCGAAAAATTTAGGATTTTTTGATTTCGTATGAATTCTACTCACACGAAGGTCAGCCTTATTCCCTTTCCCTTCGGCGTTGGTCCTGCCAGCGTGACGTGTCGCGGCAGCCGAATAAATCAACCCGGCCGTCGCGATCCCGCTGGCCACAAAGGCCGTCGGGCGAATTTGGGAGGACGGCTTGCTCGGTTCGGTACGTATTCTCGACTTGACCTGGGTTTTGGGTGGTCCTTTTGCTGGACAGCTTCTGGCGCAACTTGGTGCCGAGGTGATCAAGATCGAGGGGCCAGGTGGCGATCTTTCGCGCGCCGTCCCGCCGCATTTCTTCGAAGGCGATTCAGCCTTCTACCTCTCGGTCAATCGCGGAAAACGCGGCATCGCCATCGATCTGAAGCACCCCGACGGCCTCGCGACATTCTACGACCTGGTGCGCAATGCCGATGCGGTAGTCTACGGCTTTGCACCGGACGTGCCGAAACGCCTTGGCATCGATTTCGAGACGCTGTCACGGATCAATCCGAAAATTGTCGTCGCCGAACTTATCGGACTGCATGATGAGGGCGACTACGCGCGTGCCCCTGCTTACGACCTGATTGTGCAGGCGCTCGGCGGCATCATGAGCATCACGGGCGAGGCTGGTGGCGCGCCCGCACGTGTCGGCTATCAGATCGGCGACCTGGCAGCAGGACTTTATCTGGCGCTCGCCGTTGCCGGTGGTCTCGTAAAGAGCGCACGCGAAGGCAAAGGGTCGCGCGTTCAGATTTCGCTGCTCGACTGCCAGATCGCATTGCTGACCTGGCACGCGCAGAATTTCCTTATTTCGGGCGAGGTTCCCTCGGCCATCGGCTCGCGCAATGCGGTGCTGGCGCCGAGCGAAGTCTATCGCTGCGCGGACGGCCGTTATCTCGCGGTGTCTCCAACAGGGGATCATTTCTGGCGAAAATTCTGCGCCATGATCGGGCGGCCGGATTTCGTTGACGATCCGCGTTATGCGACGCGCGCCGCCCGCATCCAGAACGTCGATAGCCTGTCGGCGGCGCTTGGCGACATTTTCGCGCGTAAGACTGCGAAGGAATGGACCGACGAATTTTTTGCCGAACGGATTCCCGCTGCAAGCGTGCTCAGTGTCGAGGAAGCGCTGACGCAGCCAGTGTCGCAATTGCGCGGGATGGTGGAAGAGGCGATCAAGCCGGAGTCGGGTAATCCGATGAAATTCGTCGGCAACCCGTTCAAATATCCGGAGCGTCAGCCGTTGAGCTATCCGCCATCCTACGGAACGCAGACCAACGCCGTGCTGCGTGAGGTGTGCGGCTACGGCAACGACAAAATTCAATCTCTCATCGGTAACAAGGCAATCTTCGAAGGAGCCAGCAGTGACAAGACCGTCTGACGTTAAGCCCAGGGAGGGCGATCGGCCCGGCACCACGTGGGATCAGTACATTCTCGGTGATGAACTTCCCGAAGTTCGTTTCAAGATCGCGCCGGATATCATGCGCGAATACGCGGTGGCGGTGGAAGGCGACCCCAAAGGATATCCGGTTGATGGCCGCATGGCGGCGATCCCCTCGGTGCTCGCCGTCTATCTGATGTCGGTGCTGTACCGGAAATATCCCCCGCTGCAGGGCGGCATCATGGCTGGCAACAAGTTCAGCTTCTTCAACCCGATCTGGGCCGATGAGGAAATCGAGATCGTCGGACGTGGCAAGATCGAAGAGAAATTCGAGAAGAAGGGCCGCAAATACATCCGCTATTCGGCGCATTTCACGCGCACCGACGGCACGCCCATCGCCACCGCCGTCAACACCAGCACCTTTCCGCAGTGAGCCCGATATGAACCGCAAGATCAAAATCACCCAGCCGATGATCGACCGTTACGGTGTCATCAATGGCGACAACGATATCCTGCATTACGATCACGACTATGCCGTCCAGCGTGGCTTCAAGGGCACGCTTGCGCACGGACTTATGGTGCTTGGCTATGCGGTCGAACTCGCGACGCGCAAATGGGGCGCGGATTGGCATCATCGCGGAGAACTCGAAGTGCGCTTTGTCGGTCCGGTCATTCCCGGCGATACGGTCGAGGTCGATATCGGCGACGATGGTGCGCTGATCGCCAAGGTCGAAACCGGCAACACCATGGTCGGCAAGATCGGGCTGCGTCCGGCGTCCTAGTGTCTGTAGGCTTGCGCGGCTTTTTGGAGGATTTTTCGAAAACGACCAGGTTCGCGAGCGCTGGCGGCGCAGGACAAAAGATCAAAACGATAAATGGGATCGACAAAGATCCCGGTCATAGGAGGAAGTGATGACGAGCACAGTCCGGCGAGTGATCGGAGCGACACGGCTTCTCTCGCTCGCAGCAGTTTGCATCGGAACCCTGATCACGGGTGCCCATGCCGAGGATTGGAAGGCGATCGAGGCGGCATCGCAGAAGGAAGGCCGCGTGTTGGTCTATTCGACGTTGCGGCCCGAGAACTGGAAGCCGATCATCGCCGCATTCCAGGCCAAGTATAACTGGCTGAAGCTGGAGACGTTGCGCGTCGGCAGCCACAATGAAGCGTTCGAGCGCTATCGGGCGGAAGCCGCCTCCGGCACGCGCACCGCCGACATCGTGCTTGCAAGCTCGGTCGACCGCTGGTCGAAGCTGTCGACGTCGCACCAGCTTATCGATTTTACGCCCGAACATATCGGCGATGTGCCGGAGCCGTTCAGGCCTAAGGAGAAGGGCTATTACACCTTTGCCGTCGAGCCGCAGATTTTCGTCTACAACAAACTGCTGCTGCCGCCAAATCTCGCGCCCAAAGGCATGAACGATCTCGCCAACAAGGTTGCCAAGAACCCCGCCGTCTTCAAGGGAAGGATTTCCAGCTACAATCCGCTCGTGTCCCCCTTTGCCTATTCGATCTACTGGTCGCTGCTCAAGCACCACGGCGCCGATGAGTTCTGGAAGGACATGAATGCGCTCGGGCCGGCCATGAAGATGGAGGCGACCACAGGGGCACAGGTCGACAAGATTCTGACCGGCGAATATCTCGTCGGCTTCGTTCTGCCGGAGACATTGCTGCCGAAGCTCGATGCCACGCGCGGCAAGGTTTTGTCGTTTGTCTATCCCGAGGATGGAACGCCGCTCTCGCCGCGCAGCATGGCCGTGATGAAAGGCGGCCAGGATCCGAACGCAGCGAAATTGCTGATCAATTTCCTGTTGTCGCGCGAGGGGCAGGTCGCGATGGCGAAGGGCGGCACAACCGTCTATTGGCCCGGAGTGGAGAAAGAAGCCGACTTGCCGACCCTGGCGGAATTCATGGCGTCTGCGACCAACACCAAAAAGATTGCCGACGTGACCTTCTTCCCTGAAATGGAATCGCAGAGGCAGGATTTCACTGCCAGGATGAAGAAGGCGCTGGGCCAATAATTTTGCGAGTACCCATACAAATCCGCGGAGCGTCGGCGAATAACGTGCAACGCGTCATCGAGAAGTGGCTATGACACTGCTAGCCGGCCGGGACGCGACTGCCACGGATGGCGACATCCGCGCGGTGGTGGTCCGGTCCTTCCGGTCGGAAAAATGGATTCAGTGGGGCGTCGCCATCATCGTCGCCCTGCTGGTGCTCGCGCCGCTGTTGCCGGTTCTCTATCAGTCTGTCGCCGACAAGGCGCTTTATGAGCGGCATGTCGGCCTCACTCTGCAGAATTTTTATCACCTTGTGTCCGACGAGGCGTTTTTGACGGCACTCGGCAATTCCCTGATGTTCGCCATTCTCGGCACTTTGATCGCACAAGGGGTTGGCGGAATCATTGCCGTGCTGGTCGGACGCACCGACATGCCGCTGCGCGGCGTCGTTGCGGCGCTTATCATCTGGCCATTGTTTCTGTCCCAGCTCGTGATCACGACCGGCTGGATGATTGTCTACGGGCCCGCCGGCTATGTCACCACGTGGGTAAAAATCCTCGGCCTGCCGATACCGTGGAATCTCTACACAGTACCGGGAATGGCCGTCGCCGCGGCCGTGTGCCAGGTGCCGATAACGTTCATCTATTGCCTGACCGCGATCCGCTCATCCGATCCGGCGCTTGAGGATTCCGCGCGGGCCGCCGGCTTGCGCCCATTCCAGATCTTTCGCCGCATCACGCTGCCGTTGTTGCGTCCCGCGCTCACGATAAGCGCCATCCTCAATGTTGTGATGCTGCTCGAAGCTCTGTCGATTCCACTGATCCTTGGCCGCCCCGCCAATATCGATCTGTTGATGAGTTTTATCTACACGCGCGGCATGTCGGTCTCGAACCCCGACTACGGGCTGATCGCGGCGTCGGCAGTTCTGCTGATGACCATCGTCATCGTGCTCGCCAGCGCACAAATCCTGCTGCTGCGGCGACCGCAGCGCTTCGTCACGATCGGCGGCAAGGCGAACCGCCCGCGTCCGTTTCTGCTCGGGCGTTGGCGTTGGGCCGCGTTCGGCGTCGTGGGCCTCTATCTCGTCTTTCTCATCGCGCTGCCGTTGATCGGGCTGATTACTTATGCCTTTGCTTCGTTCCTGACGCCGCTGGTGCCGATCATGGATGTGTTGACGCTGGATAACTTCCGCCGCATCATCGACACGCACGAATATATGAACGCCCTGACGAATTCGCTGATCATCGCGACATGCGGCGGCGCGAGCGCGACCGTGCTGATCACATTGCTGGCCCTCGTGGTCCATCGCTCGCGTTTTCCGCTGCGGCGTATGCTCGACATCGGGGCGCTGCTGCCGCGCGCCGTTCCCGGCATGATTGCCGGCATCGGTATATTTTATACGACGATTTTGATTCCACCGCTCGGCTGGTTGCGCGAGACGTTGGCGTTGATCATGATCGCCTTCACGATGCGCTATATTCCGCTCGGCTACGGTGTCGTCGCTGCCGCGACCCTCAAGCTCGATACGCAGCTCGATCGCAGTGCGCGCGTGCTCGGCGCGGACTGGTGGCTGACGATGCGGCGGATCGTCATTCCACTGTTGTTGCCGGCGATGATTTCCGCCTACGGCATCCTGTTCATATATTTTTTCAAGGATTACGGCACCGCCGTGTTTCTGTCCTCGCCGGGCAGCGAAGTGTTGGGCACGACCATGCTGCAGATGTTTCTGAGCGGGCAGACCGGGCCCGCGGCCGCGCTCGCGACCATCCAGATCGCGATCACGGCTGTTTTTATCCTGGTGATCCGCCGCGTAGCCGGAGTGTCTCTGCATGACTGATCTGCGGCTTGACTCCGTGTCGCGCGCCTTCGGCACTTTCGAAGCGCTGTCCGTCATCAATCTGCATGTAAAGCAAGGTGAATTCGTCTCACTGCTCGGCCCTTCGGGATGCGGAAAATCAACCACTCTCGCGATCATCGCCGGGCTCGATAGCCCCACAAGCGGCCGCGTATTCATCGGCGATCGGCTCGTCGCGGATGGCGAGGCGGGGATGTCCGTTCCTCCTGAAGAGCGCGGGCTCGGACTTGTCCTGCAAAGCTATGCGCTGTGGCCGCACATGACGCTGCGCCAGAATGTCGGGCTTCCCCTTGCCATCCGCAAGGTTGCGAAGAAGAAGCGCGAGGCGCTTGTCGAGGAATATCTGGCGCTCGTTGAACTCGGCCCCTATGCCGAGCGCTATCCGCACGAACTGTCAGGCGGGCAGCAGCAGCGGGCAGCGCTCGCTCGCACGCTCGTTTACAAGCCGGCGATCCTGCTTCTCGACGAGCCGCTATCCAACATCGATGCGAAACTGCGCGAACGCGCGCGAGGCTGGCTGCGCCGTCTGCACAAGACGTTCGGGCTGACGACCATCTTCGTGACGCACGATCAGGCCGAGGCGCTGTCGATGAGCGATCGTGTCGCGGTAATGGAACGCGGCCGTATCGCGCAGGAAGGCTCGCCGCGCGAACTTTACGCTCATCCTAACTCCGTCTTTGTCGCCGACTTCATCGGATCGAGTAATTTTCTCTCTGGCGTTCTTGTCGAGCGGGTCGGAGATGACGCGGGCATCGTTATGATCGAAGGCCAGCGGGTCAAGGCGGTGCTTCGGGACGAGAACATTCCGGTCGGCGGTGCCATCGTCGTGTCGGTCCGCCCGGAAAACGTCTACGCCGCGTCAGGAGACCCCCTGCCGGGCAGCAACGTCGTGAATGTCGAAATTTTCCATGGAGATTTTCTCGGTGCGCGGACATTATTCCACGCTCGCTTCGGCAAGCAGACCCTGCGCTTCGAGTCGGCCGGTCCCGCGCCGGACGCGCATGCACGGGTTGCGTTTTTGCCGGAAGACGGCTTCGTTTTCCAAACCGAAAAATTACAAGCTCTGCCAAATATAGAGGAAGCCGCTGTTTGATCCTCTGTCAGCAAAACGGAAATCGCAATGACTGAGATCGTGACTCACATCGCGACATCGAACGCCGACAGCGTCACCGTGCGCGGGCGCGACCTCGTGTCTGACCTGATGGGCAAACACGGTTTTACCGAGGTCTTTTATTTTCTCATCTGCGGACGCATGCCCACGCGGACGGAGCATCGTGTGCTCGACCTCTGCCTCGTCACGCTGATGGAGCACGGCTTTACGCCCGCCTCGGTCATTACGCGTCTGACGCAGGATGCCGTCCCGGGAGAAATGCAGGTCGCTATCGCATCGGGCCTGCTCGCCGTCGGCAGCGTCTTTGCCGGCACGATGGAAGGATGTTCGACGCTGCTGCGCGAAGGGATCGACGCTGCCGATCCGGAAGCATATTGCCGCGACGTCGTTGACGCTCACAAAAAGGCCAAGCGCCCGGTGCCGGGTTTCGGTCATGCGTTTCACAAGCCGGACGATCCACGCACGCCGCGTCTGTTCGCCGTCGCGCGCGAGGCCGGGATGGAGGGCCGCTATATCACGCTGCTTGAGACGCTCGGCCGCGCGGTCGACGAAGCCGCCGGCAAGCACATCACGATCAACGCGACTGGAGCCATCGGCGCGCTGCTGTTGGAGATCGGCATTCCGTCGGAGGCAAGCCGCGGCGTCGCGGTCGTCTCCCGCTCGGCCGGTCTTGTCGGTCATGTCCTCGAAGAGCAGCAAACGCACTCGGCGCGAGCCATGACCAAGGCGATCAAACAGGCGATTCCGTATAGGGAGCCAAATTTGGGTCAATGAGGCTCCGCGCTGACGGCAGAAGGAGTCAGGGAAGGTGGAGAATGTGGAACCCATTCCTCTCCCTCCGCCACGGCCCAATCGAAACAGTTCCTCCGCATCGAAACAAACGCGACCATTATGTACTCGGAGGAGCGAGAGAGACCGCTTTTGGCGCGAGGCGGACACTGCTAATGGCTATCCGTGCTGCCATTCGGCGTTTCGACGTGCGGAAGGCCATTCTGGCGCGTAAGGTTCAGGTCTCGGCCCATCGCCATCCTGCGTTGGCGCGATGTCTCCCCGTCCGATTGCCGTCGAGACTGGAGAAGAACACGCAAGGCCTGCGGCGAAAGGCTCCGTCAAGGCATAGTCGGCATAGTTGCGAAAGCCCCGCACCCGCCAATAGGTGTTCGGCGACGGTTCTACATTTCTCGCCTTTCCTCGAAGACCGCCAAGCGCGGAGATATGTTCATAGCCGATCTGCCAAGGCGCCAGCGTTTCGGGAAGGCTGTCGCCGTTGAATTGCGGGTTGGTGCGCGACCGCGGCATCGATCTCACGTCAACGACGAAATCGACGTGGGACTCCCGAAGCAGATCGACGAATTCGGCGATCGTCCTGGTGGAATGGCCGATGGTGAAGAAGGTGTTCGTGTCGACTCCGATGACATGGCGAAAGCGTCAATCGCGGCGGCATCACCGCAGAATTATGTCAAAACCACTGTTTCAACCCGGGCTTTAGGCGCATGATACGCTCGAAAAGTCCTGTTTGTGCCGCCTCGACGACCCCAAGCGCAACACGCTGCGCGGAAATGCTCGTGAAAAGCAAGTTCAAGATCGGCGATCATGTGGGTTGGAACTCGGAGGCCGGGCGTGTCAGCGGCACGATCGTTCGCGTGCATACCCGTGATTTTGAGGTCAACGGCTACACGCACCATGCGAGCGCGGAAGCGCCGCAATATGAGAGCAAGAGCAGTAAGACCGAGCACGTCGCCTTCCACAAAGGCGCGGCGCTCACCCGACTTCGCGACTGACACTCTGCCAGGCGCGATCGATGACAGAAAGCGATCGCCCGATGCCCACGACTTCCCAGCCTCCCTCGCCGGAGCCGCTCCGTGCAAGTCTCAGTGATGCGGACGACCGTATCCATCTCAGTCACTGGATGCCGCCGCAACAGGGAATTTTTCCCCGCATTCGCATTGGGAGCCGCTGGATCAATACGCTATGGGCGCTGCCGATCGGAGCAGCGGCGCTGCTGTGCCTGATCGCGCTCGCGCAAAGCCTGCGCGAGCTTTCGAGCGTGACGACCTTCATTCAGAACCATCCCGGCATTGCGCAGTCCGCCCCATCTGTGGACTCTGGCTTCCCGTGGTGGCTTCAGCTTCAGCATTTCCTAAACATGTTCTTCATGCTGTTTATCATGCGGGCCGGCCTGCAAATCCTGGCCGATCACCCGCGGCTCTATTGGGGCCGCGACTGCACGCCGGGAACCGATTGGTTCCGGTTCCAGGTTCCGGTCCCGAAGGGCCGTATCTGGACCGCCAAGGATGATTCCGTCACTCTGCCAACCTGGCTCGGCATTCCCGGATTGCGCCATACGCTTGGGCTGTCGCGCTGGTGGCACTTCTCGGTCAATCTGCTGTGGCTGATCAACGGCGTCGCCTTTTACCTATTGCTATTTTCGACCGATCAGTGGCGCAGGCTGGTGCCGCTGACCTGGGAAGTCTTCCCGGCCGCGCTCTCGACCGCAATCCAATACGCCTCGCTGAACTTTCCGGTCGATGACGGCTGGACCCGCTACAACGGCCTCCAGCAGCTCAGCTACTTCGTTACGGTGTTCGTCGCGGCACCTATCTCGATCGTCACCGGGTTGATGCAAAGCCCGGCGATCTCCAATGCGCTCGGATGGTTCGGCCGGCTGTTCAACAGGCAAGCGATGCGCTCGGTTCACTTCCTGTCGTTCGCCTGGTTCGTCGGTTTCATCCTGGCGCATGGCGCCATGGTGTTCGTCACCGGCATCCGGGAGAACACCAATCACATGTTCGGTGGCGTCGATGACGCCTCCTGGACCGGATTCCCGCTGTTCCTCCTCGCAATGGCCATCCTTATTATAGCCTGGCTCGTCGCCTCGCCGTTCACCATCCGTTACGCGCGTCTCGTGCAGCGCACGGGCGCATTCATGATCGGCTGGCTCATGGGGCTGGCCGAAGGTTGGGACCCGCGCTCGCAGCTCACGAAGAAGGATATCTCGCCCTATTTCTGGCCGAACGGCACGATGCCGAACTCGAAAGAGTTCGATGATCTCGTGGCGGGCCATTTCGACAGCTATCGGCTACGGATCAGCGGGCTGGTGGAAACGCCCCGCGAGTTTTCCCTGGCCGACCTAAAGGCGATGACGAAGCAAGAGCAGATCACGACGCATTTCTGCATCCAGGGTTGGTCCGGCGTCGCCGAATGGGGCGGTGTCCCCATGCGTGACATTCTCGATCTGGTGAAGCCTGAGCCGGAGGCGCGCTACGCCGTCTTTTATTCCCTGGCCGACGGGGCCGACGGCGGCCGCTATTACGACGTCCACAAGATCGAGAACATGCGCCATGAGCTGACGATCCTTGCTTACGAGATGAATGGCGCACCGGTCAGTGTTCTGCATGGTGCGCCATTGCGGCTGCGCTGCGAAAACGAACTCGGCTTCAAGATGGTCAAATGGATCGTGTCAATTGAGTTCGTCCGTGACTTCGCTGACCTTGGTGCCGGCCAGGGTGGGTACAATGAGGACCACGAATTCTACGGCTACCGGATGCCGATTTGATCCTGGGGGCGACGGTCTGGCCGAAAGGCTTGACCGGGGAAAAGAGCGATGCGGGAGCTGGAACGATGATCGTCAAAAAAATGCTGCTGCGCGCGCCCGAACGCCTGGCCAGGATTCAAGCGCAAGCGCCTGTGAGAGGCGCCGCCGCGCTGATGTCCAAGCCCCATGCCGATCTTGTCGACGTGTACGATCACGGCGACATGGTCGATGTTCTGACGAAGACCGACATCGTCGGTCAGATTGGTTTCTGTACGGGCGCCGGCTGCACGGCCAGAGTGGACAGCATCATGACGCGCGACGTCACCTCCTGTCGGACACACGAGACATTGCTCGACGTCTGGTCGATAATGAGGAAACGCGATCTGCAACGTGTTCCGATCGTCGACGAAGCACGCAGGCAACTCGGCATCATCTATGCGCGGGAAGCCTTGCAGACTCTGCTGTCCGAATCAGAGAACGAGGATGAGTTGCTTCGCGACTACATATCCGGGGTCGGGTATCGGTAAACTAAGCCGAATGTCCATCGCCAGTTCCGACTATCGACCGACGTGTATCTGAGCCGACCACAAATATTTCGAAAGGAGCCCGCGATGCCCCACCAGAATTCAGAGTCCTCCAGCGAGGCCCTCCAGCGTCAGCAGGCGCTATCAAGGTGGGAAAACGAAGGCGGGGCCGCTGGTCCCGACGGGGATTTCGCGGCTGATAAGGAACAAAATCACGCTCCGGAAATGAGCAACGCCGATCTTGTAGCGCTGCGCGTCCGGGTCATCGCGCTGGAGAATTTGCTGATTTCATTGCTCTCCACGGCATCGGACCAGCAGCTCGAACTCGCGCGCGAAATGGCCGGTTACATCTCGCCGAGGCCGGGCTTTACTCATCATCCGCTGACTATTCATGCCGCGGCCCACATGATTGATCTCATCGAGCGATCCTCCCGCTTCCGATGATGTGGACCCTTGTCGATCCACATGACGACCATCTCCGTGCACGGAGAAGGCACGTTCGTCGACCTATTTGAAACCGTAACTGGTTACGTTCAGGCTGCGTGCGGGATGTGAGACGTGAAGGTCGCCCGGGTTGCCGAGACCGTGGTGCCGCCGGGATTGCTTGCGGCGTCCATTCGCGCACCGGACTGACGGACGAGAGCCTCGATAATCGCTGTTCCGAGGCGCCGGTTGTCTCGACAGTATTGGCGCCCTTTCCCGATGCCGTTGTCCGATAAGATCAGTTTCCAATCCTGGCCGTGAATCTCGTAGCTCATTAGAATCGGGCGTCAGGGGTCTGCTGGACTCAATAAGATCAGCTTTATGGTGCGAAGCGGACCTACATCGGCGTCTTCTTCTGACCCATTGCTGACTTTCGCAGATCCCTCCGCGGACGACCGCGTTACGCCCATTTCCGGTCGTTCGTTCGCTACCTGACCGGATAAAACGTTGGCCCTTGGTTACGCTGACGCGGAAAACCCTAGAATAGTTCGGGAAGCCGTCTGAAGTCGATATAGCTGGAGGCTGCGAACAAGCCTTCGAAATTCGCGTGGTATCAGGGCGAAATCCGTGGCGCGCAAATCCCACTCGGATCAGTGCATTGTCATGCGGCCATTAGCAAAGATCACGCAGAGCGAACTCGCAAAGAGTAAGACGAGATTTTGGCGAAGGCTGACGCGAACCGCGCCCATCGCCCATACTGAACTTCCCGCGTCCCCGCGCGAGAAGGTGGGCCAGTAACCCACGGGCGGTCAGACCGATCCTTATCGGTATTTTGTGGCCGGGAAAGGTTGCTTTGGATGATCTCGAGCGAGCTTCCCGGCCGGTGAATCTCGGCACCATTTATAGCAATGTGCCCGACCGACCGCGCGGTCGTCCTCCGCGTTCCAGATGGCCGGGCTTGTGCGGCGCGGTCGTCGGCCCAGCGTGCTACTTTGTTACGGACTTTGCGGATGTGCTGAGCGGATTTTCGCGCCGCAAAACAAAATTTTTGCCGATACCCCCTTGCCAAAATTTCCGCCAAAAACCACATCGCTCACCGCCGGATGCCAAAAATGGGTCCGGTGCGGGCGTCGGCAGCGCCACGCCCCGCTTTGTACCCATGTTGCTCATTGGAGGATGTGGCTATGAGGACCTTCGACTTTGCCCCCTTGTCTCGGTCAAGCATTGGCTTTGATCGGGTTTTTGATCTCCTCAACAATGCTCAAATGTTGGAAGATTCCGGATATCCGCCCTACGATATTGTTCGGACGGGCGAGGATTCCTATCGTATCGCTATTGCACTCGCAGGGTTCAACCCGGACGAGATCGCGGTTACCTCGCAGCAAAATCTGCTAACGGTGGAGGGCCGGAAATCCGACGAGGAAGGACATAACTTCCTTCATCGAGGAATATCCTCGCGCGCTTTCACCCGCCGCTTTAATCTCGAAGATCACGTCGAAGTCGAAAAGGCCAATTACGAAAATGGCCTTCTTCAGATCGACCTGGTCCGACGTATCCCCGAAGCCATGAAGCCCCGCCGCATTGAAATTAGCGGTTCCGGCCCAAAGAAATCCTTGGCGGCATAGACGCTAAAAAGGGCTCGGCGCGCGGGTTGCGCGCCGGGTCGTCTGCCAGATCGATCCATATGAAAGGAGGAAAAAATGGATGGCGATCGACTGTGCCACGAGCTGGATTCCCTACTCCACCCAAGCTCCGCCTTCGGCCACCCCAAGAAGGTGGTGAACGATCCCGATCTTACGCTCAACGAAAAGCGAGCGATTTTGTCAGCCTGGGCATCTGATGCCTGCGCGACCGAAGTCGCCCCTCATATGCGACCAACCGCAACTGGCGCTCTCGTGGCTTGGGACGACATCATTGATGCGCTCCGCGCCCTCGATAAACAAAGCGGAAGCCTGGCCAAGCTCTGCCGACGAAAACCGCGGTGGAGGAGAGGCAGCGGATCGACAGGAGAGACAGGGAAGCAGGCCTACTAGTCCACGTGCTGCATTCAAGTGATTCAAGCTAGATTCACCATGAGTACAAAGCGGACTGAGGAGAAAGATACCGATAAAGTGCAGCCAACCCTGAAGGCTGAGAAGGCGATTGAGGAGGCACGCGAAAGAACGAGCCAGCTCCTGAAGCTGCTCGCCGGTCTTCTTTCGCCACCAAAGTAGAGGCTAGCGACGTTCGCGTGCGGCCTCCGATCGCTAATTAGCTTGCGGCTTTTCGGTTCACGCCCTTGCGCAGCGCCACTGTGTTCAGTTTGGCGTTGGCGGCCTTCTCTTCGTTCAGATTGGTGGTGAGGAGGCGGACGACCTCGTCGTGACCGAGTTCTTCAGCCCAGGCGATGATCGTGCCGTATCGGCAGATTTCGTAATGCTCGACGGCCTGAGCATTGGCGATGATCGCGGCGTCGAGCACCTGCTTGTCGTCAATCTCACCGGCCGTCGCATCGGCTTCTTTTATGATGCCATCGATGGCGGGGCAGTCGGTGCCCTTTGGCTGCATATCTAGCTTCCTGAAAACTTGATCGAGCCGGTCGACCTGTTTTTTGGTCTCTTCAAGATGGTTGCGCAGGGCCGTTGCCAGGTCGCGGTTCGTGGCTTTGTCAATCATTGTCGGCAATGATTTCAGGATCTGATGTTCCGCGTAGTAGATGTCCTGCAGCTCGTGTTGGAAAAGGTCTTCCATCGTTTTGATGTCTTTGGTGAAAAGGCCCATCGTGATTGCTCCTGATGAATGGTTATCGGCTGGTGGCTTTTCGTCGTGTCGCTGCCGGGCGTCGAGCGGGCGCCTTCGGCTGAAGCGGCGGGGCTTTACGCCGCGTGGTGGGTCCTTCGCCCTTGATGCTGTTTCGCAGCGCTTCCATGAGATTGACGACCTTGCCGGAGGTTGGGGCTGACGGACGATCCTTCGGGATCGGAGCGCCGGCGCGCTTCTTGTCAAGCATGGCCACGAGCGCTTCCTCGTAGCGATCGGTAAATGTTTCCGGCTCGAATTTCCCGGCGCGCTGCTCAATTAATCGCTCGGCAAGTTCTCGCATTTCCGGGTCTATTTTGATGGGGACGATACCGGCGAAGACCGTGCGGGCGGCGCGTACCTCGTAGGCATAGTGCAGTGTCGTTGCGAGCAGTCCGTCTTCCCAAGGCTGGATCATGACAATCCGTTCCCGCTTGTTGAGAACGATACGGGCGAGCGCAACAACGCCTTTGCCGCGCATGGCTTCATGGATGACGGAGAAAGTCTCTTGGTCGCCGTCCTCGTCAGGAGCCACATAATAGGGCGTGTCGTGGTAGCGGTCGTCGATGGTGTCGTGGCGCACAAAGCGTTCGATTGAAACCGTGTGGCTGCTCTCGATCGCGACACTGTCGATCTCCTCGTCTGTTACGGGAAGATACACGTTCTTCGCGATTTCAAGACCGCGCCCCTTGTCAGCAGCCTCGACTACTTCCTTCGTCTGGTCGTCAATAAGTTGCTGGCGCAGCCGATTGCGGGTTTTAAGGTTGATCTGCCGGAACGCGGTTCGCTCGCTACTGCTGGTGGCCGGATAGAGTACGATCGGACAACTGACCAGAGAAAGTTTCAGATGACCCTTCCAGGTCGGGCGGGCGGCCATGGGTTTACTCCAACGCAACAGAACAGGGACGGACTCAAACGACTCCAATGGCCCTGGCGTTCCGGCCGATTCACGATGCGTTCCTGCGATATTCTGAATGTTTGACCACAGGCAGCAAGTCGCCGAACCGCGGCGCTAAGGCTTTCCGTTGCACAGAGGAACATCCGATCAGGCGTTCGTTCCCGCGGATTCCCGCTCCGTTCGGTCTATTCGATCCCACTGTTCACAACACACCGTTGCTGAGACACGGAGATTCTGACATGGCAGAGCTTATAGGTGCGAGCCGCGCCGCTGGCGACATCGCACTCCAAGCCCTGATTTTTGCCCTGATCGAAACGGTCGCAAATAGCTATGAGAACCCGAAAGAGATTCGCGAAATTATGCGAACGATGCCGAAGAATTGGCTGACCGGAGCACGGTGCCGGATATGCCGCCGGAAATGAAAGGGCAGGATCGCGTCGTAAGGGAGAAGGCCAAGGTCCTGATCGGGATCCTCACCTCGGGCGGTGTTGCGCCGCCAGCCAACTAGCGCTCAATTCGCTTCTCGCGATGCGCGCCGCAGTACCAGCGCGTCTCCGCCTTGATCGCGTAACCGAATGATCCCCATGCCCTACAGCCAGGATATTCACACCAGTGCTCATCATGGACGCCGGCCGCTTCGGGTGTCAGCACTATCGGCGCGCCGTCTGCGGGTTTGCGATTGTCCATATCAGCTCCAAAACGCATAGATGATCGCGGCCAACGCCGCGATGCTGAACGACGAGAGGATGATTGAGCTTGTCATATCTGCCAGTCTCTCGTGGCACGTCAAACGTCGCAGCGCGACAATGGATTCCATTCGTGCTTCCGGTTCATGCTTCGGCATTCCCACTACCCTGTTTTGGAATGCCGACGGAGATGTGCGGCGC
>Ga0310811_10001186_pt1 | contig 33391 bp, 37 predicted proteins | sample YCmetagenome_FD_207642 | JGI IMG/M metagenome (GOLD analysis project Ga0310811, IMG submission 207642) | Soil microbial communities from experimental microcosm in Duke University, North Carolina, United States - YC | ecosystem: Engineered > Artificial ecosystem > Soil microcosm > Unclassified ...
CCGCCGCCTGCGGTGCGCCCACCACGGGATCGCGGCGGCCAATCCGGCCGCGAGTCCCACGTAGGCGAGGAACCTGCCGATGCCGAAGATGTCGTCGGCCGCCAGGAACGTGCCCGCTCCGGCGGTGACGGCGGCGGCGTACTGCCGCTCGATCACCCGGTCCAAACCGGCCTTGTGCCCGAACCGCAGGAACCACCCCGTTCCCGCGCCCGCGATGCCGAGCGCGAACGGCCAGGCCGCGGGGTGCGCGGCGTGCAGGTAGGCGCCGGTCGCGAACGCCAGCGCAGTGCCCGCCACCGGCGCGAGCTCGGAACGGTAGCGCCACAGGGCCCGCACCGCGCCGGACGCGAGCATCTGGCCCGCACCGGGCTCGCGCCCATAGATCGGCGAGACATATCCCATCGACCCGACCATCCGGCCGCCGCGCTGGCTTCGGGCGAGCCCGCCGGCGCGCGGCGCCTGGTACCGCGAGCGCGCGGCCGGGCGGATCCTGGTGTTGTACCGTGCCATTGTCATCCTCCCTTCCTCTTGTTGTTCGGGTTCTTACGCCTGTCGGCGAGCTCATTGACCAGGTCGGTCACGTCCGCGCCGATCGTCACCACCGCCTCCGACAGGTCGGTGACGGCCTGCCAGAGCCCTTCCACGTGCGCGGTCAGTGCCCTGATGGCCTTGTGCTGCTGGTCGAAGGCCTCGCGCACCGCGAGCGCCTCGGCGTCGAACCGGGCCCTGGTGTCGGCCGCGAGCTGGTCCACAAACCCGGCGAGGTGCACCAGGGCTTGGGTGTTCGCCGCGGACTGCGCGGCCGCCTCGTTCGCGGTCTCGGCGGCCTGCTGCGCTGTCGCCAGCGCAGCAGACGCGACCTCCATGGCGTCTTGCATCAGGCCCCGTGCTCGTCGGTGGTGTCGAGGTAGGCCATCTGGATCAGCGACAGGCGCACGTAGTGCCGGTCGATGTCCTTGGCCTCGCGGGTCACGAACGGCCGGTCGGCGCTGTGGTGGGAGGGCTCGGACACGGCGGCCACGCCGAACGCTTCGGCCCACGCGTCCACGTGCTCGGGCTCGGCGAACCACAGGTCCACCTTCGGGACGGCGCCGTGGGTGTTGAACCCGCCGTGCACCACCTCCGGCAGCTCGGCGCGGTTGGTCAGGATTCCGGCCACCTCGGCGAACGCCTCGGCGAGCGCGAGGTTCACGGCGGTGGTCTCGGTGGTCCGGGTGTCGGTGGTCGTGGTCATGAAAGATCACTCCTTTCGGTTCGGGGGCATATGGTCCGGGCTGAGGGCCCGCCGCATCCGGCCGACAGCGGCCGACCGGGCACGGTGAAGCGTCAGGCGGACACGGGTACGTCGGTGGGGGTGGACTCGGTGGCTGCACTCGCCTCGGCATCGGGTGCCGTGGTCGGGTCGGTCGGGATGGGCTCGGCGGCGAGGATCGCGGCGAGCTTGCGGGCCCGCCCAGTGCCGACGCCGAAGGAGTTGACCAGACGGGTGGCGGTCGGCATCGCGCCGAGCTCGGCGCCGAGCAGCCGCGCGGCATCGAGCAGCTCGTCATCGCTGAGCGCCGCCGTGGTGGCGCCGGTGGCCTTGCCGGTGCGCTTCTTCGCGGGCGCGGCCTTGCGGGTGCCGGTCGGCTTCGAAGCGGGGGCGCCGGACGACGCGGCGGTGCGGGGCTCCGATGGGGTGCCGGGCTCGGGGCGCGCGGGGGTGTCGGTGGCCTGGTCCGTGTCGGTCTCGGCGGGGGAGCCGGTGGGGGCGCTCGTCTCGGGCACGGTGGCCAAGTGCCACAGGTGCACGATCAGCCCGAGCACGATCGAGGGGATCGCCGAGACCGCCACCACGATCGGCCAGGTGACGTGGAAGACGTGCGCGTTGGCCGCGTGCGAGACCGCGTTGCCCGCAACCGACGTGGCGATCGCGCCGATCGTGTTCGACTTCGCCCACCGTCGCGCCTTCGCGCTGCGGGTGGACTTCGACAGCCACACCCGAGTCGCGGTGATGGCGTAAGCGTCGATGGTCAGCGGCAGCAGCAGCGCCAGCCGGTGGTTCCAGCCCACCAGGTCCGCCAGCCCCGACAGCCCCGCGTACGAGGAGACTGCGGCGGCCAGCGAGACGCCCATGACGCCGATACCGAACAGCCAGTCGCGGCGGGTGTCGTTCGCGGTGTTGGTCATCGTGTACGGCTCCTTAGAGCTTTCCGAGTGCGCGGGCGATGCCGAGCACGAGTTGGCGGATGTAGGGGGCGGCGCCGGTGGAGGCGACGAAGAACCCGGCGAGGAACGCGATCGCCGCGTGGAAGGGGTGGTGGGTCGAGTAGCGGATCGTGGCCCATACGAGCGCGACGAACAGCACGGCGGCGGAGATCTCGAAGGTCAAGGCGCTGAAACTCCTTTCTGGTCGGGGGTGTGGTTCGGCCGGTTGGCCGCTCCCGCCGGCGAACCGGTGTCGCAGGCTCGTCGGCAGGCGTGGTCCGCCGGTCAGCGGCGTCGGCCGTTGTCGCGGGCGGCAAGCTCGTTGCGGACCTCGTCGAAGAGCTCCTCGATCTGGCCGTCGTCGAGCTCGTCGGCCTCGGGGATGCCGCCGTTCATGGCGAGCTGTCCGATCGCGGGGAGCCGGGCGTGCTTGCCGTATTCCTCGGTGACGCGGTCGGCGATGGCGCGCACGAGCGTGTCGTCGGGGGTGTAGATGTCGTCGGTGTCGATCAGGCCGTTGGTGCTGGTGGTCATGCGGTCTCCATCTCTGGTCGGTGGTTTGGAGTCGGGCTGATTGCCCGCGTGCGGCGGCGGGAATGGCCCGCCACCGGTCGTGGGCCGTCAGGACGGGTCAGTCCTCGTAGTCGTCGAACGGGTCGGGCTCGTCGTGCGCGCCAGTGGCGAGCTGGGGCGGTGTGTACGGGCTCGGGGCGAAGGCGGGCGGGTAGTAGGCGTCGCGTACCAGGGCTGGCGCGGTGCTCGCGTAGGTGAAGGCCATGGCCTTCGCGTGGGCCTCGGCGGACTGGACCTGACCAGCCGCGCGGGTGCGCTCGATCTCCAGGCGGGTGGAGGCGTTCAGTTCGTGCACGTCCATCGCGCGGCGGTGCTCGCGCTCGGCGCGGTTGTCGGTGTGCCAGAGCTTCGCGGCCAGGCCGTAGACCAGGGCTGTGGCCGCCGACCAGACGATGACCGGCAGGGCCCAGCCGTTGGAGTAGCCGACCACCGCGACGGCGGCGAACGTGCCGGCCGCGCCCATGCCAATGCCGGTCAAGGTGGGCGAGCCGTTTTGACCGGTGGCAGCCGCGCAGCCGAGGTAGCCGGCGCCGAGCGCGAGCGCGCCCATCAGGAACGCGTCGCCCTTCGAGTGTGCGGCGCCCTGGTAGTGCCAGACGCGCGCGGCGCCGAGCACAACCGTGGTGGGCAGTGCAGGCAGCCAGTGCCGCGGGCGCACCGGGCCGAACGGTCCGGGACGCTGCGGCGCGGTCTCGTGTGTCGGGGTCAGGCGGATCGGGCTCATCGGGCGACCGTCCCGTCCGAGCCGTGGTAGCGGCCGGTCAGGTGGCGGGCCCAGTCCACGAGGTGGCAGCCGATGCCGGCGATCTGGTTGCCAGCGGAGTCCAGGTGCGCGGCGATGCCGTCGCCGTTGAACTCCTTCTCGGTTCTGTGGCTGCGGTGCGACCATTCGGCCAGGCCGTACAGCACCTCGCCGAGCTCGCCCATGAGCGTGTCGTCATGCGCGGGGTCGTGGATGGAGCGCAGCACGTCCGCGAGGTCGGTGGCGGACTCGGGCTGGTAGTCGGCCAGGGTGCGCAGCGCCTCGATGGCCGGGGCGACGGCGGGGTGCGTGGCGGTTTCGGGCAAGGGGGTACCTCCAATCGGCGTCACAGGGTGGTTGGGGTGTGGCTAGATGCCGTCGATGATGTGGCTCGGCAGCTTCCCGAGCCCGCCGCACATCGCACAGGCGGTGGTGATGCGGTCAGCGCCGGCGTGGGTGCCCTTGCCGTCGCAGAACCAGCAGTCGGTCAGCAGGTCGGCGGGCATCTCGTCGAGGTTCTGGATCAGTTCGGTCAGCGCGTCGAACCCGTCCGGGTCCGGCGTCGCGATCAGGGTCCTGGTCACCGGTCCACCCCCACACGAGACGCGAGGGCGGGCCGGCAGTAGCGGGCGTGGCGGGACTCGGCGCGGTGCGCGGCGGACTCGGACGGGTAGCCCGAGCCCACCGCCTTCCCGCACCGCGAGCAGCGCGCGCCCCAGCAGGTCGGCAACTGGCGGAGAGCGCTCATACCGGAACCGCCTGCGTGGTCTCGATCACCCGGTACCCGGCGAGCAGCTTGGTGATCTGGTGCGAGTGGCACACGGTCTCGGTGCGGCCGTCGCAGACGACCAGCACGGACGCCTGCTCGCCGCAGGCCTCCCAGACCACCCGCACCTTGCGGGACTGGCAGACCTGGCACGACAGGCCGTGGAAGGACTCCACCAGCACGGAACGGCACGAGCGGCAGACCGGGATCATGACAGCGCACTGCTGTCCGGACAGGTCGGAAGAGGTGAGGTGCATTGCGAGTCTCCAATCGTGACGAGTCGTCGCCATGCGTGGTATGTATTACCTACCACGCAGACTGACAGATCGGATTCGCCTCGTCAAGCCTCTGAGTTTTGAGATCTTGGAGAAGCGGTTCCGTCTGCGGCGCTGATCTCCACTATCGCCAGCGACGTTGCAGTCTGGGAGCGAGTACTAGGGGGTGCACATGTGCACTCACTGGCCAGCCCGCTGCACCCCAACGTTGACCTGCGTAAGCTGAGGGGAAGTCACCTGAGCCCAACGGAATCTCCTAGGAGCCCAATGGCAGATCAGAATGACCGGCTCGCCGCGCTCATGGATGAGGGCGGGTTCTCTCACAAGTCGCTCGCGCGGGCGGTCGTAGCTGCCGCTGCCCGCAAAGGCGATGACCTGACGTGCGATCACACCTATGTGAGCCGTTGGCTCAAAGGCTCGATCCCAAGGGGAGATCTGCCGCACCTGATCGCAGAGGTCATCGGACGAAAGGTCGGGCATCGTCTGACTGTCGATGACATCGGGATGGGGGACGCGGCGGTCCGCACCGTGAAGCTTGAGCTTGGGCTCGACTTCTCCGATCTTCCCGACGCCTCCACCACGTCGATCGTGGACCTGTGGCGCGCTGATCTGGCCGAAGCCGACGTGCTCGTTCGCGCGAACCCGGACTCTGCAGCGTGGCACGAGGCCTCTGTTCGCTGGCTCGTTGCACCGCCAGACGGCGCAATTGAGCGCGTCGGCCGCGGAGTCGTCAAGCTCCCCGATGTAGAGATGGTGCGCAGCACGGCGGATGTGTTCAGCACGCTCGATGGAAAGTACGGCGGCGGGCACGCGAGACGCGCACTCATCCAGTACCTGCACTCTGACGTTCGACCTATGTTGGAGGGCACTTACTCCGCGGTCGTGGGGCAGCAGCTGTACGGGGCAACAGCCGAGGCACTTCTGTTGGCTGGCTGGATGTCCTACGACAGCGGGCTGCATGGCGTTGCACAGCGGTACCTCATCCAGGCACTTCGCATGACGCACGCCGCTGGCGACAGGCGTCTTGGTGGGAGTGTGCTGTCCGCGATGAGCCACCAGGCGACCTTCGTCGGGCGATACCGCGAGGCTGCGACCCTCGCCCGCGCCGCTCTCGCTGGACCAGCCGGAAGCCTCACTCCCACGCTCGCGGCGCAGTTTCGCGCAATGGAGGCGAGAGCTCTCGCTCGGCTCGGCGATGCGCGCGGGTGTGACCTGGCCCTCGCGGAGGCTGAGCGCCAGCTTGACCTCCGAACCCCCGACAGCGATCCGGCCTACATCGCCTATTTCGACGAGATCGAGTTGGCCGCTGAGATGGGCCACTGCTTCCGCGACCTCGGCCGATACACGCAGGCAGTGCAGGTCGGTGACGGATCGATCTTCGGCGACGGCGTGAGCAATCGAAGCGACTTCTTTGCGACGACCGTGCAGGCGGAGTCGTACCTTGCCCAGGGCGAGTTGGACCGCGGTCTCGGACTTACTCTGACCGCGCTCGAACTGGGCGAGTCCTTGAAATCCGCGCGGTGCCAGCAGTACATGCGAGAGCTACGGAACCGCATCACGCCGGCCATGGCCCGCACGGGCGAGTTCCGTGACTTCTCAGACCGGGCTACCGAGTTTGATCTCTGGACCACAGCCGCCGCTTAGAACGGGGCCCACTCCCGCCTCGAACTGCCCGAGCGGATGCTCTCGACTCGCTTCTCAACCTCCACCGCCGCGCGTGGATCACTCGCAGCGTTCTGCGACAGCCAGGTGATCATCAGCAGTTCGCGCACCCGGCGTAGGGTCGTGTACCCATCCCAACGCCGCACGTCAAAGCCGTAGTTTGTGGCGAAAGCGTCGTACTCCGCTTCGCTGTGCCAGCCGAAGCTGTCGAAGTACATGGCAGTCTGCATGAGGTCCCACTCGCGTGGGCCCCTGACGAACCCATCCAAGTCGATGACCTTGGGTTGTCCGTCAACGTCTCTCAACACATTGCCTACGTTGAAGTCGCCGTGCAGCGCGCCACTCGGCAGCGCAAACTGAAGGCCCTCGAATGCCTCCTCGAGCTCGGAGACGAGGGCATTCAGGAAGCCCCGCGTGTCCTCTGGAATAGCGGCGCGTTCCAGGCGTTGGGCCGTCTTCTCGAACGGGCGCAGTTCCGGAAGCTCAAACGATGGTGGCGGAAGCTCGTGGAGCTGTCGAAGTAGCGCGCCCATTTCGCCAGTGCTAGCCCAGGTCTCACCGTTGCCGATGCCTTCCCAGAAGGTGACCGGGCAGCCTTCGACCACGACCGGCTGGACTGCGGCCGTAGCGAGCCGTGCCGCCGGATAGGCCTCTGCCTCGAGCCACCGGGCCACGCTGACTTCACGCCGTACTGACGGTAGGCGGTCGGCACTTCGACCAACCCTGCCGATCAAGACGCCGCCGTCGATGCGGAATACAGCGTGGTCGCCAAGTCTGACGAGCTGGATCTGGGAGGTGCCAACTCTGGCGAGCGCACAGGCTTCGCGGAGGATTGTTTCGGCACGCGCTGCATCGAAGGTCTGATCGAGGTCGGTCATTTGCTGGCTCCGTCACTTTGAACCGGCAGCGAACTCACTACCCGACCCCGAGCCGGGTGCTTGCTGATGATCCCCTGCCCCTCCAGCTGAGCGAGAGCTGACCGCACCGCCGTGCGCGATACACCGAACTTCTCACAGAGCTCTTTCTCAGTGGGGAAGGCGTCACCCTCCTTCGTGCCTTGGGCTCGAAGGAGCTCAGTCACGCGTGTGACAAGCGGGCGGCGGTCACCCGTTCCTGCCACATACCAGCCTGCGCCCTTCACTGACTCGATCGCGCCATCATTCCTGAGCGCGGTGAGCGCTCGCTCGATCGTGCTACGGCTCACGTTGTACTGCTCAGTTAGCTGAGCGATGGACGGTAGCTGTTCAGTGAACACACCTTCCGTGATCTTGTGGCGCAGCGACTCCGCAACCTGCACGTACGTTCCCCGAGGGCTCGGCTGGGGCACGCTCCTCCTTCCGTCTCGCGGGCAAATGACAGGCTCAACACTACGGGCGAAAGCCTTGCGAGACGAGGACTGGCCACAAGCCCCCAGCCGCAGATGCGGCTCAGGCAGAGCATCTGATCGAAAATATGTTCTACTAACTGAGTGGTTGATGCGGCTGAAGTGGGTTGGCAGGGTCCGGGCCGGCCGTCTCGGCTGCCACGCCAGTCGGAGATCTGGATTCGGGTCGGTGGTGTGTGGCGATCCGGACACGTGCACCGCTGGATTCTTGGCGTCGATCCGCCCACCTGGTTGGCGTGGACTTCGTACGTGCACCCCAAGGGACTTGGATATCCGGCTTGGGGACTGTTCATCTATGACCCGCTGGCCATCCGACAGAGAATCGGTGAGAAGCCTCCGGAAGACGACTTATCCGGCGGCGGGTTCGCGCCCCGGTGAGGCGGGCGGAGTGTCCACTGGATCGAGGTCGGGGCGTGTGCGAGAGAAGCGCACGAGATGGCGGAAGACTCCTGTGCGCGGGTCATGGGCCAGGTCTCCGGTGAATTCGGCCACCAGGCGGGGGGCGACGAGCGTGATGTCTCCCGGCGCCGGCGGATTCCAGCGCGGCCGGGGCCGGTGCTCGTGCCAAGGGTGGATGTCGTCGGCCGAAGCGAGCTGGGGTGCGAGGTCGGCGGCGAATTTGCGAGTGAGCGGCGTGGTGCGCGCGACGTAGCGCAGGCGGCCGTGCTCATCGAAGCGTGCGAGCAGCAGTGTGGTGGGCTGCTCGATTGTCCCGGTTACCGCGGCGATGATGGCTTCCGTGCTTGCTCTGATCCGGTACTTGAGCCAGCCGCGAAATCCAGGGCGATAGGGCTGGTCGGGGTGCTTCATGCACAGGCCTTCGATGCCGAACCTCGGCCATTCGGTGAGCCATTCCATGATGGTCTGTGGGTCGGTGGTGGCCGGGCACAGTTGCCATGGAGGCGAGAGCACGAGGTCGTCGAACAGGGCGACCAGGCGCGCGCGACGCTCCCGGTACGGCTGTCTGATCAGCGATTGCGTGCCTAGGTGCAGCAGGTCGAAGACCACGAAGCTCGCCGGCGTCGCGGCGGCCAGCCGACGCGCGGTCGCAGGTTTCGCTGCGAGGCGGGGTTGCAACCGCTCAAAGGCGAGCCGATCCTGCTGCCAGACCACTAGTTCCCCGTCGAAGAGAACGTCGCCTATGGTCTCGGGCAGGACTGCTGCAGCTCGAGTGATCTCGGGGAAACCGGCAGTGAGATCGCCGCCGTTGCGCGAGCGGATCAGCACGCGCCCATTGCTCCACTTGCCCACCAGCGCTCTGAAGCCGTCCCACTTTGGCTCGACGCTCCATCCCGAAGGCACGGCTGCGGTATTGGTGGACGCGGTGAGCATAGGCGCTTTCGGCAACTGCATCGCGGCCATGTCCGAGACTTAACACATGACGCACGCAAGCGCACGTGGAGAGGTTTTCGAAGCCCTTGGGGTCGGGCTTCTCCTGTCCTCGCTGGTGCTCAATTTCAAGCGGAGGCGTCCGCTGACGGCACACTGAGCTGCTCGACATCAGCGATCAGGTCACGAACCATCTGGTATCGGCTCGCCATGTCGTGCGCCGCGCACTTCTGCACGATGCGGCTCACCGCGTCGCCGTTCGCCGACAACGACTCGCGCCCGGTGAAGATGTACGAAAGCACCCAGCCAATGGCGTAGATCTCGTTGAGCACTCCGTACTGCCGAAAATCGTGTAGAAGAGGATCGCGGATGGTGCCACGCATCTCTGTCTGTGTCCGGGTGAACGTCGACGATGGGTCCTTGACCAGACCGAAGTCCGAAAGCTTGACGAGGACAGCGCCGCTCTCGTACACCTTCAGCAGCACGTTCTGAAGGCTGATATCGCGGTGCAGCAGAGGTAGGCTGTGCAAATAGTTGATCGCGTACAGGAACTGCAGTGCGATGCGCTTGCGCGAGGCAAAAGACAAGTTGTTGTTGCGCCGCTCTATGAACGACCTCAGGGTGGCGTCGCAGAACTCCATCCGATACTCGTTGCGGGTGTCGTCGTACTGGTACACGTCAAGGATGTATGGAAAACTCAGTCGTTTCATCGTCGCAAACTCATTTTTGAAGCGGATTAGGTCGCGGTCACCGATTCCTTTCTTTGCACGCTTGACCGCGAACTTTATGTCGTAGTCAGGGTCTATGTACGAGTACACGATCGCATACGACCCTTCCCCCTCCATCTTCAGATTCACTGGCCTTCGGTCTTTCTTCAGCACGGTCGTCGCAGCTGTCCGGACGAAAACAGGCTCGTACCGCACTAGCTCGACTGGTTCGAAATCGTCCGGAACGGTGCTACCGCCACTCGTCGACAGCCACGGCTTGCATCGGGCGAGTGCCTGCTCGTACCGATCGTCGAGCCGCACGTCGATGCCGGAGGTCTTCAATGCCGAAAGGGTCTGGGTCAGGTCGTCGGCCAGTGCGATCAGCTCCCGACTGTTTTCTGCCCAGTAGTGTCGTGTGCTGCGGGCCCTGCCGTTGATGCTGTCGAAGTGCTCGGTTAACTGTTCGTGGAAGTATGCGAACATGGATCCGAGTTCGGGGTCGTCGTACAAGCGTGTGAAGTACTCGGAAGGATCTAGAGCGATGTATTTCTGCTTGAGATCCGCCAGCATCAGTTCCAAGGGTGTCATCGCCATGCCGTTCACCGCTTTTGCGTCGCCATTCGTTTGACGCTATGCCAGAAGGGTTTTTTAGTGCTCAATTTTCGAACGAGTACTTCGCAGTCGCAGCCCGGACCCATCGGGCAGGCCCAACGGCAGACCAGCTCACCGCCGCAGGCTCAATGCGCCCGCCTCGCGCAGAGGCCCAACGCACTTGGAGATCACACCTTCGCCCGACGTTAGCCGCCGCATCAGCGGGGTCTCACCCACCTGCCGACAATTCGGTTGATGGATTGCTTGGCCTTGAGGGCAGCTCGTGTTGCCGCGTCACATCCGCGTCGATCGCGCTGACACCCTGTACACCGAGATCGTCCCGGATCGCATGAAGCAGGCGGTCGAATCGCTCCTCCATGGCAGCGACTACTTTGTCAACCTCGTCCTGCTTTATTGTGCCGATCGTTAGGGTCTGCACTACGTACATCTGCGCCATGAGGGACGTATACGCTTCCCGCACCTGGTCAGAGCCGAGTATCTCCAGAACGGCCCAGGCTGCCGCAACTTGACTGCTGGCCTCCTTCCAATCGAACCGGCGAAGCTCCCGCCGCTCGGCTTCGAGCTCCTCCGGCGTCGAGTAGGGCCACGGCTGACTCCATCCTCTCTGGTGGCGCAGCCAGGGCTCCAACTTATTGAGAAGCTCTGCTGAGGCTTGACGCCTCTCCGCAACCCATCTGCGCGCGTCCTCACGCGCCCAGCGTTCCCGCTCCTCTGCCCTGCTCTTCATCCACTGATCCTCAGCCTGCGCCTCTTCATGAAGCAGCCGCAGGTGGTCCCTCCGGTCTGAGCGCCACTGGTTGAAGAGCAGGCTGATACCGGTCACAGCCGCACCGAGCAAGTATCCCCATGCCGCATTCATGCTCGTAGTTTGCACGAGCTCTTCCTCCGCGACCACTTCCTCCTGTCCGGTTCGGTTCGACAGCAGCGCGCCGCGGGCCGTTCAGCACGGCGTCGAGTTCCAAACTTCATGGGCACGATGTGACGATAGATCTTCACCTTGATCTTGACAGGGCCCTCGACTACGCGCACATAGTCTTCAGTATTCGCATCGTCGCGCGCATCGGGCGGGGGAGCATGGACAAACGGCTTGTGCAGACGGCTGTGATCGGCGGGCCGGGGGCGGACATACCGGTGATCCTTCCAGAGGACTATTCGGACCTCGACCAGTTCAGGGAGCACTACGCCGACGCGCACTTCTTCTGCGGCGTGCTGCTCGGCGGGTGCGGCAGGCCACTGACGACGAAGAGGTACGAGGATCGCACCTGCCACTTCGCTCACCTCGCCGACGCTGAGGGTCCGAGCACGTGCAGCCGGGGTGCTCACAGCGCGGACCACCTCTACCTGCGCCGGGCGGTGCACTCGTGGCTCGCTGGGCACGGGCACGACGCCGAGGGCGTGCTGCTCGGTGATCGGGACTCGGGAGTGGAGTTCCGACTCGACTCCGGCGTCTGGCTGCGCTTCCACCTGTCCGGCCTGAGCCAGGACGAGCGCGCCGAGGCCGAAGAGCGGGCACGGCGGGAAGGCGGCGCGATCACCTGGTTCGTTCCCGCGCCGCGCGAGGACAGCCCCGACCCCGGCGACGGGGCGCTACTGGTGCGCTGCCAGGACTCGGGAACGGCGGCGCTTCGCGAGCGCCGCGTGGAACTCGGGACGCCGCGCCTGTTCGCGCCGGCGGCGTGGGAGCGGCTCGAAACGTGCGCGATCGATGTCGCCGGACACGTCCAGACACGCGCACGGCGCCTGCGCGGGGAACCCCCAGTCGCGCCGCGGACTGCTGCTGAAGAGCAGCCGTCAAAATCGCAGCCATGGACGCCACGCGTGCCGAGATCCAAACCGCGTCGCGCTCCGCGGGAGGAACCCGACAAGGCAGTTTCGAGTGCGCTGGAGCGGGGCGCCATCGCGGCAGCCGGGCTGCGTGGTTGCGGTTTGTGGGGAAGAAAGTACCCCGAACACCTCGCCCGCGCCATCGCCGGGGGTCAGGCGGCGGCCGAGCACCTTGCCGAATTGGGCACCCACTACGGTGAGCTTAACGACCTGCTCAAACAGGCATACGCGACCCAAGCGCGTCTGACTGGGCAGCAAAAAGCCGCAGTGCTTACCCCGCGCAAGGAACTCGAACTCGATGAGCTCGCCGACCTCGGGCAGATCGCTGAACGTGTCCTGATCCAGGTGGCCCGCGAGCGCCGACAGCTGACCTGGCGCGCTCTGTGCGGGCGGATGCACCGCGACGATCTGGCCGACGCCGATCAGGGCGAGCGCGCCGCGATCCTCGCCGAAACCGACCGAGGCGCCGCGCTGCCCCAGCGGCCGCTGCTCAGCGCCCTGGTCAAGCACCCGGGCGACATCGACGACGATCCGTTCTGGGCGATCGCGCACAACCACGGGCGCAAAGTCCCTGTGGACCAACGTGAGCGTGCCGCGATCCGCAAGCGAGAGATCGAGCTGATCTACCTAGCCTGGCCCCCGCCGATCCAGATGCCGCCAAGTCCGCGGCCGGCCCGGGGCAAGGACAAGGGCAAGAGCGCCTCTCCCCGGCCTGCGAAGCATCGCAACACCGACTGACCGAGCGCGTCGCGAGCCGGAAGTGGCCCGTGGACGCCATACGGAAGATCCAAAGGCGCAGGGGGCCCGTAGGCGGCCTTTCGCGGGTCGGGGTAGGCAAGGACTAGCGGACGGCGCTGAAAGTCCGTCAGAATGGCTCCTGTGCCCTCGATTTGGCGATCACTCCGCCGGACCGGGTGTCGAGCGCCGTGAGGTAGCGGTCCGAGACGCCGCGCGGGCGGTTGAAACAAGATCGCGGAGAGGCGCTTCGGCCCAATGGCGGCCCAACTGCGGCCGGTGCGACGCTCGGGCCCTGGTCAGAGTGGTACCGCCCAGCCCCTGTAAATCCGTCGCGCAAGCTACCCAGGTTCGAATCCTGGATCTGCCACACCAGCCAGTACGGCCCCCGGAACTGCGGAAACGCGGTCCGGGGGCCGACTGCTTTGTCTCATCCTCTTACAGCGTTCCCCAAGTTCGATCAAGCTTTGTGGGACAGGCGTGGGACAGTGCGCGGATGGTTTCCATCACAAGGTTCGTACACATGCGCTCCGAGCGGCGCTTGGCAACCATGCCGGCATGGCGCCCGTTAGCGGTTTTCAAGAGCGCCCGCGACACTTCGCCGACCAGGCCGAATGCACCAGCGTCCGCGAACTGGGTCGCGCATAGGTCGCGATCACAGTCTCGGCACTCGATTCAGCTGTTCTCCCTACGGGCACGCATAGCCCAGTTCACCGCCCTGCGCTACTTCGTCCTCGACGGCACCGACCACCGCACCCACCAGGAACAGGGCAGCATGATCCGCCGCTACATCGCCTGGAGAAACCGCAACGCCGAGAGCCGCGAACTCCGCCGCATCATCAACCGGGCGAACGTAGCCTGATACGGCATTAGATAGCAGGCTCGAGTCCGCAATCAGGTGGGCCGCACACCTGCCACACGGGGATTCCGGCCGATCATGAACCGGAGCCGGTGCGCTTTTCTACCAGGTGATGCTCGGGAACTCGAAGTCGTCCGACAGTCCGGGCAGCGCGACGAAGCGGTCTCCCGTGATGACGCCGACGGTCGGCGGCATGGCGGGGCTCGCGACGAAGCGGTCGCCCGTGATGACGCCTGCGGTCGACGGCGTGGCGATCGGGCAGTAAAGGTACTGGCTCGGAACACTGCCGATCAGGACGCTGCCGGACGCGTTCGTCCACAACAGAATGGCGAACCCCGCGTCGCTGGGGTTCTGTCCGAGTACGTGGTCGAGCTTCCCATCGGCAGCGTCGTATTCGGCGAAGGCGAATCCGGGTGCCTGACCATCGGCGTCCGAACTGGCAGAGGAGCGTCGGGCGCCGCAGGCGATCGTCTTGCCGTCGGGCGTGATCACGGTGTTCACGCAGTCCCACCCGCCGCTGGCCAGGGCGGCCCCGGGGCGACTGGCTGTGAGCAGGTTCCCACCGGACGCATCGAGGCTAAGCAGCCGCGTTTGGCCAGGGTAAGGGTAGTGCCAGTCGAACGAGAGGGTCCGCTCGTCCTGCGTCCAGGACAGCACACCCGCGCCTTCAAAGGGGGAGCCGCCCCCGCCGTCTGCCGTCCACGCCCGCACAGCGCCAGTGGCGAGCGTGTACACCGCGATGGCGGCGACATTGTCGTAAGCACCGCCCTCTGCAACAGCGAGCTTGTCCGCGTCGGGGGAGAGTGCGAACCCGATCCATTCCATTCCACTCGGCAGGGACACGGGGAGCCGGCTCAGCGCACTCGGTTGCCCGGAGGAACTGAGTCGGAAGAGATACACGGTCGGCGGCTCGATGCCGTTCACGTGTGCTTCGACGATGGCAAAGGTTCGATCATCGGAGGCTGCGCTGACCGCGACGATGCTTCCGTCGGCCGACGGCGGCCGGATCGTAGCCAGGGTCCTGCCGGTGGCGGTCGCTTGCACGAACGCGACCTTGTCATTGACAGCGACGAAGTAAGCGGGAATCAGACCCGAGGCCACGTACGAACTAACCGCAGCCGGATCACCGGCCCAGTCGGATGGTTGTGGGCTGCCACCCCCGCTACAAGGCCGAGCCGGTAGTCCTCCACAGGAGGAGAGCGCCAGGACCACAACGGAGAGGAGTAGAGCCACCGCGGCGCACGACGACGCCGGACGGCGCGCGCGGGACGAACAACCCCGCAGCGAGCAGAAAAAACATGCGCGCCGCAGCGCGCGACAACGTCCCGAACCCTTGCCATCGGTCTTCATGTAGCTGAGATGCATGACGCGTGACGGTGGTTCCGCGGGAGCAGATCACGACCGACGCGGACGTCCGGGCGCCCGATCCGCACCAGGTGAGCGCCGTCAGGGCGTCGCGTCAGACGTGGGCGGATGTCGCACGCTGACGTGGTCACCCCTTCGGGCACCTCGGGCACAGGTGGGCGAACGACCCAATCCGTCCAGTCGCGCTCGTGTGACCGAGGCCGCCACCTGGCCAATTTGAGTAGAGTTGGCCCGCTCCTGAAGTCCCTCGGACGGCGCGTTTTTGGCGTAGCGACGCGAGCGAGGGGCAGAACTTGTCACGCAGAGAGTCTTGTTCCGAACTGAGGAAGCCGATGCCACGAGGCGAGTTCAGCGCGCCATTGACCCATGGGCAGTTCCGGGAACAGAGGGTCAATCTCAGCGACGAAGCATTCGCGTATGTCGAACCCGGCGACGGCGCTGACGAACCCACCGACCTCATCGAACCCGAGGTCTGGGAGCACTTGATGGACCTGCCGACCGATGTGCTACTGCGAACGACTGACCATTTCGGTACAGAGTTTCGGGAGATGCAGAACATCTCGTCGATGTGGCTGGACGTGATCACGCCTGTGGACGGCGTGGATCCTCCGTTGGTGTTCGACGCTTACCTCGACGCTGAACCGCACACTTGACCCTCAGCTGCGTCTACCAGAGCCATGATCTGCGCAAATGAGGAGGCGCGGCGCATCTGCCGGTTGGCGTGAGCTGCGGTTGAATCAGTGGTCAGCGGTGCGGGTAGCCGCACTTTCGGCACATGTATTCCCACGGCGGCTCCATGGGCGTGAACGAGCGGCAGGGGCCGTTGTTGATGCCGGCGAGCTCGTCCTCGGACGAGGGCGGGTCGCCCGGTCGGTACGGCGGCATCGGCCTTGGCTGGTCCGGCATGGCGACTGGCGCCCCTTCCTCGTGTGTGGTTCGCAAATGTCTGTGTCAGTGTCGGCTGCGGTGACCCCGTTGGCAACAGCAAGGCGTCGGCACTGAGGATGATGACGGGGTCGTGCCCGATGGCGATGCGCCACCGGACACGACCCCATCCTCGTTCGCGTCGTTCTGTTCGCGCTTGCCGGTCAGCTCGCCATGAAGTAGCCCATGACGTCGACGATCAGCTGCAGGCTGCCCGTGCTCTGGTTGTAGAAGTCTTCGTCGCCGCCGTAGCCGGGGGTGACGAAGGTGAGGTTCGGCACGGTGGTGCCCTTGGTGAAGTTCAGCGCCGAGGTGGTCGGAACGGTGACGGGCTCGTCGCTCGAGTAGTTGGCGTTCGGGAAGACGACGAGATCGCCGGCGCCGGTCGTGGACGTTACGGTGGTGTTGGCGATGACGCCGGTGATGGTGTCGGGGCCGAGCGTGCCGTAGCTGCCGAGGCCGAGCTCGTAGTAGTAGCCGGAGGGCAGGGCACCGTTCTTGATCGTCCTGCTGTCCAGGTAGCGGTACGGGACCACCGGGACGTAGGACGAGCCGGTGGAACTGTAGTAGCCGTCCACGTCCACGATCAGACGGGCCGAGCCGGTGCCGGTGTAGGCCAGGTTGATCGTGCCCGACGAGCTGACCGGGACGATCGCCGAGGCCGCGCGGGTCTCGCCGGTGGTGAAGTTCAGGTTCGAGGCGGTCGGCTCGGTGCCGCCGGACCAGGCGGTGATGTAGCCGCTGCCGGACGGGCTCGCCTCGGTGATGTTGATGGCTACGGCCGCGACTGCGCTCGACGGGACCGTGAAACGGCCGTCGATCTTCAGGGTCACGGGGTGGCCGGGGGAGACGGTCTTGGAGGGGTAGCCCCCGGTGCCGTTGCGGGTGTCCAGGAAGCGGGCCGGGGTGATGGCCGTGTATCCCTTGCCCGCCGACGTCGGCGTGTAGTAGCCGCTGATGTCCACGACCAGGTCGACGGTGCCGCTGCTGTTGTTGCGCAGGTCGACGTAGCCGTCGTCGCCGACCGCCACGACCGCCATGTTCGCCACGGTCTGCTTGGCGCCGAAGTTCACGTTCGAGGTGATCGGAACGCTCAGGCCGTCCGGATACGCCGTCAGGTTGCCGCCCGCCTTGGGGTTGGTCACCGTCAGGTTCAGCGCCGCGGCCCACGCGTCGGCCGGAATGCTTCCGTTGCCCGCGATCTTCAGCTTGAGGGTCCCGTTGGCGGCGACCGGCGCGATCACGCCGCCGGTCCCGGTGCCCTTGCGGGTGTCCAGGAGGCGGGTGGGGCCGTACGCCGTGTACGAGGTGCCCGCGGTCGTCACGACCACGGAGTTGGTCACCGCGTCGCCCTCGCCGTCGGTGACCGTGATGCTGACGGTGTAGGTGCCCAGGCTCCGGTAGTTGTACGTGAGGTCCAGGCTGTTGTTGTAGAAGGATTCGAAGTCGTAGTTGCCGTCGCCCCACGTCACCTTCGGTTCGAGCGTGTAGCCCGCGGCGGAGGTGACGGTCGAGGTGAGCTGGATCCCCTTCGCGCTCGTGTCCACGACCTTCAGCGACACCGCGAGGGTCTGGTTGCGGCTGTTGTACTGGATGGCGCCGCGACTCGTATACGGGCTGTCGCCGTAGAAGTCGGTCGACAGTTCGCCGGGCGCGGAGGAGTTCGCCGACGCGATGGCGCTCGAACCGCCGACGAGGTTCGCGTCCACATCCGAAACGGCGTTGGGCCGGAAGGCCGCCGAGTTGGCCTCGACGGTGTCCAGCTTGTCCGCGGAGCCCTGGCCCGTGGTGCGGAAGGCCGCGAGGGTCGAGTAGGTCGAGCCCGCCCAGTCGTACTCAGCGGTGCCGTCCGTGCCGTAGACGTAGAAGTCGTTGTAATCGGTCGTCGTGCCCGCGGTCGCGGCGGACGCCACCGTGATGTCCGGTGCCCACGTCGCGCTGTCTGCCTGGCACTGTGACCGATAGCCGCCGAGGTACGAGTCGGTGTTCGGGTTGGCGTCCTCGATGAGGTTGTTCTGGAGGCTCACGCTCGTCGACGTGCCCTCGATGTCGATCGCCGCGTCGCACCCGCGCTGGATGGTGTTGCCGGCCACGTCCAGGCCGGTGACGCCGGTCGCGACGATGCCGGCGGAGGCCAGGATGTCGCCGGCGAGGGTGATGCCGCTCGCTCCGGACTCGATCGCGATGCCGGAGTCGCTCGGCGCGGACGTGCCGGTGTTCACGTACGTCCGGCTGACCGTCACGTTGTCGGAGGATCCGTCGATCTCGACGCCGGTGCCGTTCGGATTCACCCCGGCGTATCCGCCCTGGATGTAGTCCGAGTCCAGGGTCACGTTGGAGGAGCCGAGGATCTCGACGGCCGGGATGCCGGTGCCGGCGCCGTTGAGCATGAGGTTGGAGATCGTGACGTGGCTGACGCCGTTGAGGATGAAGGCCGGCGAGCCGCTCTGCGCCATGTCCCAGGCCTGGTTGCCCACGCCCACGATCGAGATCCCCGAGGTGGAGACCGTCACGGACTCCGTCGAGAAGGAGCCCTGCGAGCCGAGGACGTCGACGGTGTCGCCCGACACGGCGGCGTCGACGGCGTTCTGGATCGAGCACCACGGAGTGGCCGCGGTGCCTGCGCCGGTGCCGTCCGTACAGATCGCGCCGCTGTACGCGGCCACGTAGATCGTCGTCGCCGAGGACGCGGTCACCTGCGCGGTCTCGCCGGCGCCGGTCGCGGCGGACGAGGTGATCTCGGGCTTCTGCAACCGGATCGACTTGCTCGCGGGGCTGGCGTAGGTACGCAGCGCCTTCGCGGAGGCGGACGTCGATGTCGACGGATTTGCGGTGGTCTCCGGGACTGTCTTCGCCTTGCCGGATGTGCTCCCGGCCGCGAAGGCGGTGCCGGGGATGAGCGCGACCGAGGCCGCGAGTGCGACCGCTGCGGTCGCCGAACGGTGTCGGAACACCGGACCCCCCAGTTTCTGTGAAGTTCTCAAGCAGTACCTTCATATGCGCTGTCGAGCACTTATGGGTATCTCGGATTTCACAGAACGGCAACAGAAATCTGGGGTGGCGGTCCGGTCACTCCGCGGAGGCGCGGTCCACGGGCTTGCTGTCCACGACGCTCTGCTTGTAGCCGCGCAGGGCGGTGTGCACGAGGACGCCGAGGATCGCGCCGCAGAGCGGGGCGACGATGAAGAGCCAGACCTGGCTGAGGGCGTTGGTCTCGGCGAAGATCGCCGGGCCGAGCGAGCGGGCCGGATTGACCGAGGTGCCGGTGAGCGGGATGCCGACGAGGTGGATGGCGGTCAGCGCGGTGCCGATGGCGACGCCTTCCAGGCCCTTCACGCCGGGGCCGTGGGTGACGCCGAGTACGACGATGATCAGCAGCGCGGTCAGGATGATCTCGACCAGGAACGCCCCGCCGACGCTGATGTGCAGGTCCGAGTTGCTGCCGTATCCGTTGGCGCCGAAGGACTTCCGGTTGAACGGGCCGCCGGTCCGGGCCAGCACGGTGTTCGACACCCAGTAGAGCAGCAGCGCGCCGACGATCCCGCCGCAGAACTGCGCGATCGCGTAGAGCCCGCCGCAGATCGGGTTCATCCGCCTGGCGAGCACCATGCCGAGGGTGACGGCGGGGTTGACGTGGCAGCCCGACACGGAGCCGATCGCGTAGACGAGCGCGACCAGCACGAAGCCGAACGCCAGCGCGATCCCGACGGTTCCGGCGGTCACGCCGGAGTACACGGCGGTGCCCACCGCGAAGAACACCAGGGCGGCCGTCCCGACGAACTCGGCGATCAGCGCCGCCCAGCCGTTCTCCACGTGGCCGATCAGCGAGGGCCGCTGCTGAGCCGCGACCTGCGGCGTGCGGGGGGCTGTCGTCGTCGGTGCGCTCATGGGACCTCCTCGACTCAGTCGCCCCACCTCCGTCCGGGTGAGGCGCAAACGTGAGTCAGCCTAGGTTCGCCCCGGCATACGGCGGCCAGTCGAGCGGCCGGAACTACGCCATTCAGGGCAGTTCACGCGTGCGCCGCGGCGGCTTGATCGAGCCGGCTCGGCCGACGGGCGCGATGGGTGGCCTGAGCCGCGTGGATCTCGACCCGAAACGGCTGCTCACGCTGGCGGCGATCGCGCCGCACGGTGGGATCGCGGCGGCCGCCCGGGTGCTCGGCACCACGCCGTCCGCCGTGATCGTCATCTTCGAGAGCCGCTACCGGATCGTCGTGCCGGAATCGTGGCCGACGCCGAGCACGCCGGCCGAACTCGACGGCCGTGCGTGGGTCGGTGCGCCGCCTCAAACGGCCCGCGGGCGTGCGTTCGCCCGATTCGCCGCCGAGCACGGCATCACGCCCAGCGCACCCTGTCCGCATCACCAATCCGCGGGATCCGAGTGAGAGCGTGCCGAGACGGCTTTAGCGAAAGTCGCGACGGCTATCGCGGGCGGCTGTAACCTCGGCCGGCCCTACGCCGCGAACAGCGGGCCTACGCCACGACTCGCAGCCCGTGTCGCCGCTCGTGCTCTGATACCAGCGCCTCGAGCCGCTGCCGCGTGTCCGTCTCCGCGAGCGGCGTGTGCATCACGATCGTCAGGTCGGGCCACTCCGGCACCCGCAGCTGCGTCGACTCGAAGTGCAGTTCACCCACCTGAGGATGCATGTAGACCTTCAGGCTCGAGCCGGGCGCCTGCACCTCGTGCCGGTTCCAGAGTTCTGCGAAGTGCTCGCTGGACACCGGCAGCCGGTCCGGGATCTGCGCGAAGCGGGGGTCGGCGCCGCGGCGACCGAGCCGGAGCACCTGACCGGCGGCTGAGGGCGGTCTGGGCGGGACCACCACTCGCAACCCACCACTACTTGCAAACTACTTGCAAGTGCGGGAAGAATGCACAGTGAGCCCAGCAGTCCCTCCAGCCGCCGGAAGAACGAGGAACCCGTGACCGTGTCGAGTCCCGTCGCCGTCCCCGGCGCCGCCGAAGGAGTCGGCCGGATCGCCCGCGTCCGGGCCATGCTCACGCCGGCCGAGTGGCGGCGCACGCTGCTGATGTTCGGCTTCATCGCACTGCTGCACGTCCTCGGCTTCGGCATCTTCGTCGTCCTCGTCGTCCCGCAGCACTACAAGGGCCTCGGCATCGGCGTAGCGGTGCTCGCGTACACGCTCGGCATGCGGCACGCCTTCGACGCCGACCACATCTCCGCGATCGACAACACCACGCGGAAGCTGATGCACGACGGCCAGCGTCCGCTCAGCGTCGGCTTCTTCTTCTCGCTCGGCCACTCCACGGTCGTCGTCGCGATCGGGGCCGGGATCGTGCTCGCCGAGAAGACCGTGTTCGGCGAGGTCTCCAATCCGAACTCGTCGCTGGAGCAGTTCGGCGGCGTCTTCGGCACGGTCGTCTCCGCGAGCTTCCTGTTCCTGATCGCGGTGCTGAACCTGGTCATTCTGGCCGGAATCGCCCGGGTCTGGCGCTCGATGCGGCGCGGCGAGTTCGACGAGGCGGCGCTCGAGGAGCAGTTGCAGAACCGTGGTCTGATGAGCCGGTTCTTCGGACGCTGGATGCGCGCTATCCGCAAGCCCTGGCAGATCTACCCGGTCGGCGTCGTGTTCGGCCTCGGCTTCGACACCGCCACCGAGGTCGCGCTGCTGGCCACGACCGCGGTGCTGGCCAGCCAGCACGTGCCCTGGTACGCGATCGTCGCGCTGCCGATGCTGTTCACCGCCGGGATGACGCTGCTGGACACCATCGACGGCTGCTTCATGAACCTCGCCTACGGCTGGGCGTTCCTCAACCCGGTGCGCAAGGTCTACTACAACCTGACGATTACCGGACTGTCCGTCGGTATCTGCGTGTTCATCGGCGGAATCGAAGTGCTCGGGCTGCTCGCCACCGAGCTGCACCTCACGGGCGGTTTCTGGAACGCGATGTCGGCATTCGACATCAACCGCGCCGGATTCTTCATCGTGGGCCTGTTCGTGGTTACGTGGCTGGTCGCGATGGCGGTGTGGCGCTTCGGCCGGGTCGAGGAGAAGTGGTCCGCCGGACTGGGCCGGGTAAGCGAGCGTTGACGAAGGCCTCAGGGTCCGTAAAGAATCTGCTCGTAACCTGCCAGGAAATCCACAACCGTACTGGTGGACCGGGCGTCTGTAAGAGCGGACCGCGCTTCCGGGCGAGTCGGCGTGGTCGTCCAGGTTCCTCGATACAAGGGGGTCGCGAACCCATGTCCATGATGATGGGCGAGTCCATAGCCCAGGCCTCCTCGGCCGCCGACCGTCCGCTCGTGCCCTACGACGGCATCGAGATATCGGATGCGCAGCGGGCCGATTTCGACCGCGACGGGTACTTCATCATCCGCGACGCCATTCCGGCGGAGCTGCTGGAGCGGCTGATCGAGGCGCAGGACCGGGTGTACGCGCAGCAGAAGGCCGAGGGCCTGCTGCACCCGAAGGACCAGAGCATGCACCTGATGGGCTTCCTGCACCGGGACAAGGTGTTCCTGGAGCTGCTGGAGCTGCCCACGGTCTTCCCGCTCGTGTGGGGCATCCTCGGCTGGAACATCCACGCGTACCACCACCACATCGACATCCACCCGGGCGTGCCCGCGGATACCCGCAAGACCTGGCGCTGGCACCAGGACGGCGGACGGCAGAACCTGGAGATCGAGACCGAGCCGGTCCGCCCGCTCCTGTCGATCCGCACCGCCTTCTACCTCTCCGACCTCTCGCAGCCGGGCCGCGGCAACTTCATGTGCATCCCCGGTTCGCACAAGACCAGCCGGCTGCCCCGGCCCGAGGACCTGAGCCTCGACTTCGAGCAGCCCGAGGGCGCCATCGAGGTCTGCGCCAACCAGGGCGATGTCGTGCTCTTCGACCGCCGCCTCTACCACGGCCGGTCGGACAACTACTCGGCGATCGACCGCCGCTGCCTGTTCATCGGCTGGACGTACCGCTGGATCGCCCCGCACGAGGACCGCGTCATCACCCCGGAGCACCCGTGGTGGAACGAACTGACCCCGATCCAGCAGCAGCTGCTCGGCGGCGGCAAGGACGCCCTGTCCTACTGGGGCATCGGTGACAGGTACCCGCTGCGCGAGTACCTGCGCGACCGCGGCCTGCTCGACCCGAAGGTCAACAACAACCGCTAGCCCGACGGGGCGCGGTTGCGCGGGACTGGGCCGCCGGTCCGCCCGCCGCTCGCCGCGAGGCCGGACCGGTGGGGTACGCACGTGTGCGCCCGTACGCCTGCGCACCCCGCAGGTCCGCCCGCCGCTCGCCGCGAGGCCGGACCGGCGGGGTACGCACGTGTGCGCCCGTACGCCTGCGCACGCACGGGACCGCGGATGAACACCGAGGTGTATCGGGGTATCAGTGCCCCGATACGCTGCCCCGCGGACTACGACGGCTGGGCCAGGCTCGGCAACCCCGGCCGGTCCTTCGCCGAGGTGCTTGAGGACTTCCGGAGGCTGGAGACGGAGGGGTGGATATCTCCTGCGTGCCGCAGGCCGCCGGCGGGCCGTCAGCAGCTCAGCGGATCAGGCAGGTACTCGCTGCTCGGCAGAGCCTTGACGAAGCCGAGGTATTCCAGCGACTCGTCACCGAGCGCCTTGTAGCCGGCGGCGCGCAGGAATTCGCGGAGCACGTCGTGGCCAGGTTCGGCGAGGGCGTAGACGCGGTTGTAGCCGGAGCGTTCGGCGAGGAATTCGAGGTGGCTCAGCACCTTCCTGGCCACGCCGTTGCGGCGCAGTTCGGGGCGGGTCCAGAGCTGGGCGAGCTCGGCGGTGGTCGGGTCGTAGCGGCGGTAGGCGGCGCCGGCGGCCGGGGAGCCGTCGGACTGGCGCAGGCCGATCCAGGCGCCGCCGAGCCAGGTCTCGTACTCGTGCGGGTCGGATTCCAGGTACTTGGCGGCGGCTGCTCCGCCGCGGGCCGACTCCTCGGCCAGGAAGGACGCGGCCAGTTCCACCGCGAGCGGATCGCCCGCCTCCAGATGGACGACGTCCGCGGACGCTATCAGGGCGGCGACGGGCAAGGTCATCGTGCTCATGGAAGTGTTCACCTCTGATGTGAAGAAGGGTACTGCGATTCGTGAGCCGTCAGAGGTGTCGGCGACACGATGAGGACCACACCCGGCAGAAATCGATGTGGTCGCGCGTGACCAGCGCTACGTCTCCCGCGCGGCGAATGGCCATGGAACAATAGGTATCAGGGTTCGCCGTGTTAGGCAATCGTTACCCCGCGTTGACTACGCGGCGTTGACCATGAAGCCTGCGGCGTATTCGAGGTACGCCCACAGCTCCGCCCGGTCCGCCTCCTGCAGTCCGGCGCCGTCCACCGCGACGCGCATGTGCTTGAGCCACAGGTCCCGCGCGGCGGCGTCGATGTGGAAGCCGGCGTGGCGTATCCGCAGCCGTGGGTGGCCGCGGACCTGCGAGTACGTTGACGGGCCGCCCCAGTACTGGATCAGGAACAACACCAGCCGCTCCTCGGCCGGGCCGAGGTCCTCCTCCGGATACAGGGCGCGCAGTTCGGCGTCCTCGGCCACACCCTCGTAGAAGGCGTGCACGATCCGGCGGAACGGCTCCTCGCCGATCCGCTCGTACAGAGACTTGTCCGCCTCGTCCGACTTCGAGATCGAGACCACGCGCGTCCTTTCGCTCCCATCGGCCGCCCGGCGCACCACACCGCACCGCCCGGCCATTCGGCGTCGGCTCCATTGTCGCATCCGGCCGTGCACGGCTTTCCCGAGCCCCGAGTATCCGGGCCGGATCGCCGGAGCGGGATCACCCGGAGCCGTATCCGGGGCCGGATCGCCCCAGCCGGATCACCCGGGCCGGACTACCGGCGGGCAGCGGCGGGAGTCACCCGCCGGACCCACCCGCCGGACCCGCCTACTTGAGCCAGCCGCGTTCGTGCGCCTGCCAGCCGAGCTGCAGCCGGGTGCTCACCTCGGCCAGCTCCATCATGTGCGCCACCCGCCGCTGCACGGTGCGCAGGCCGAGGCCGAGCTGCTTGGCGATCGCCGCATCGGTCGCGCCGACCAGCAGCAGCGAGAGGATCCGCAGATCCAGCGCGGTCGGCAGGGCGATCCCCGGCTCGTCCACGACGAGGGTCTCGTCGCCGTCCTTGCGCACCGGCAGCGCCCGCTGCCAGATCGACTCGAACAGGCCGATCATGGCGCTGACCAGTGCGGGGGCACGGGAGATCAACGCCACCGGGCCGTCGTCCGCGCGCTGGGGGGAGGCCGGGAGACGCGACCCCGCGAGGTCCGAATCCGTCGACCCCGGCAGGCTCAGCGGCAGCATCACCGTGCAGCGGTCCGCGATGACCATCTTCGTCGGCAGCATGTCGATGACGCGCAGCTGCTCGCCGACCGGGACCGCGCTGGAGAGTGCGTTCGCGGACGTCGGGCCGTTGAGTCCGGCGCGCTCGATCACGACGCGGTAGCTCACGCCGCGCTGGACGGCCAGCGATTCGGCCTCGCCCTCGCACGTCTCCGGGATCTCCACCTGCGCCTGGACCAGCGCGAGCAGCTCGGTCTCGGCGTTGAGCTGCAGGTGTTCGAGCCGCTGCATCACCTGTTCGGCGCCGACGACGATCTGGACCAGGTCGTGCGCGTTCTGCGCGGAGGCCGCGTGATACGCCTCGTCCAGGGCGGCCGCGGTCAGCTCGGCCTGGCCGAGGGCGTGCCGCTGCGCCGTGAGCAGCGCGCCGAGCGCCAGCTGCGGGGGAGCGGTCTGCACGAGGCCGACGGGGTTCCGGTTGGCCAGCGACTTGCCCTCGAGGATCTCGACCGACTCGGCCACCGCCTCGCGCGCCAGGCCGAGCCGCAGCGCCAGCGCCTCGATGCTGGCCGGCCCGGTCAGCACCAGCTCGTGGTAGACGCGCTCGGTGGGTTCGTCGAGGCCGAGGATGCTCAGCACGTCGCTCCCTTCGCTGTCTTCGTACGGCGCTCGCCGGTCCGCCGCCGCTGTCGACGGCGCTGCCACGGCCGGCATCGGTGCCGCCATCGACATCTCCGCCGCGAGCGACATCGTTGTCGAGGACCTGTCGTCGGACGATCGGACCGCCGCCGCCTATCATGACCGGAACCGACCGCTCTAGACCAGTCCGAGCGTGTTCCGACCTCTGCGACCGGCCGCCGGCCCCGCATCCTGCCGGCCGCCGGCCCCGCATCCTGCCGGCCGCCGGCCCCCGCATCCCCGCGACGGCGGCCCCCGCATCCCCCCGACGGCGGCCCCTCCTTCCGCGACACTGGCACTCGGGTTGACCGAGTGCCAGGAACCGGCATAATCTGCCGACTGGCACACTCGACGTGAGAGTGCCAACGCGAACCCGTCCTCCTGGCACCCGCGACGACAGGATCCGGCCTGTTCGCCCTAGACACCGAGAACGTCTCCGAAGGAGAGGTCACGACCGTGGCTACCGTTGCCATCAAGCCGCTCGAGGACCGTGTGGTCGTCAAGCCGCTGGACGCCGAGCAGACCACCGCCTCCGGCCTGGTGATCCCGGACACCGCCAAGGAGAAGCCCCAGGAGGGCACAGTCCTGGCCGTGGGCCCGGGCCGCTTCGAGAACGGAAACCGCCTGCCCCTGGACGTCAAGGAAGGCGACGTCGTCCTGTACTCCAAGTACGGCGGCACCGAGGTCAAGTACAACGGCGAGGAGTACCTCGTCCTGTCGGCGCGCGACCTGCTCGCCGTCGTCAGCAAGTAAGGCACGCGAGTACTCCGCGCGCGGCAGGCCGCGTTCCGTCCCGCTACGTCATTCACCCGTGAGCGCGGCGGGGCGCGGCCTTCTTCAGTGCGGCCCCGCCTTCCGTAACCCCCAGGATCAGAAGGGACTTGGCTCATGGCCAAGCAGCTGCAGTTCGACGAGGACGCCCGCCGCAAGCTCGAGCGCGGCGTCAACGCCCTCGCCGACGCGGTCAAGGTGACCATCGGCCCCAAGGGCCGCAACGTCGTCATCGACAAGAAGTTCGGCGCGCCGACCATCACCAACGACGGCGTGACCATCGCCCGCGAGGTCGAGCTCGAGGACCCGTACGAGAACCTCGGCGCCCAGCTCGCGAAGGAGGTGGCGACCAAGACCAACGACATCGCGGGTGACGGCACCACCACCGCGACCGTGCTCGCCCAGGCCATGGTCCGCGAGGGCCTGCGCAACGTCGCCGCCGGCGCCCAGCCGGTCGCGCTCAAGCGCGGCATCGACGCGGCCGTGAAGTCCGTCTCCGAGGCGCTGCTGGCCTCCGCCAAGCCGGTGGAGACCAAGGAGGCCATCGCGCAGGTCGGCGCCATCTCGGCGCAGGACAAGGCGATCGGCGAGCTCATCGCCGAGGCGATGGACAAGGTCGGCAAGGACGGCGTGATCACCGTCGAGGAGTCCAACACCATGGGCCTCGACCTGGAGTTCACCGAGGGCATGCAGTTCGACAAGGGCTACCTCTCGCCGTACATGGTCACCGACCAGGAGCGCATGGAGGCCGTCCTCGAGGACGCCTACATCCTGATCAACCAGGGCAAGATCTCGGCCATCGCCGACCTGCTGCCGATCCTGGAGAAGGTCGCCCAGGCCCGCAAGCCGCTGCTGATCATCGCCGAGGACGTGGACGGGGAGGCCCTGTCCACCCTGGTCGTGAACAAGATCCGCGGCACTTTCAACTCGGTCGCGGTCAAGGCCCCCGGCTTCGGCGACCGTCGCAAGGCCACCCTGCAGGACATCGCGATCCTGACCGGCGGCCAGGTCGTCTCCCCCGAGGTCGGCCTCAAGCTCGACCAGGTCGGCGTCGAGGTGCTCGGCACCGCCCGCCGGGTGACCATCACCAAGGACGACACCACCATCGTGGACGGCGCGGGCGACGCGGCGGCCGTGGCGGACCGGGTCAAGCAGATCAAGGCCGAGATCGAGAACTCGGACTCCGACTGGGACCGCGAGAAGCTGCAGGAGCGGCTCGCGAAGCTGGCCGGCGGCGTGTGCGTGATCCGCGTGGGCGCGGCCACCGAGGTCGAGCTCAAGGAGAAGAAGCACCGTCTCGAGGACGCGATCTCCGCGACCCGTGCCGCCGTCGAGGAGGGCATCGTCTCCGGCGGTGGCTCCGCGCTCGTGCACGCCGCGGCCGCGCTGACCGACGGCCTGGGCCTGGAGGGCGACGAGGCGACCGGTGTGTCGGTCGTGCGCCGCGCCATGGTCGAGCCGCTGCGCTGGATCGCCGAGAACGCCGGTCTCGAGGGCTACGTGGTGACCGACAAGGTCTCCCGCCTCGAGGTGGGCCACGGCCTGAACGCCGCCACCGGCGAGTACGTGGACCTGGTCGCGGCCGGCGTCATCGACCCGGTCAAGGTGACCCGTTCGGCCCTGGCCAACGCCGCGTCGATCGCCTCGATGCTGCTGACCACCGAGGCGCTCGTCGTCGAGAAGCCGGAGCCGGCCGAGGAGCCCGCCGGACACGGCCACTCGCACGGCCACGGCCACAGCCACTAGGCAGCCGACCACGAGGCGCGCGCCGCGGTAGCCACCGGCTCCGGGCGCCCGCCGCAGCGTGAACGAAGGCCCCGACTCCGCTGGGAGTCGGGGCCTTCGCCGTGCCGCGGAGGTCACACCTTCGCGGGCGTACGTTTCTTCGAGTTCGCGGGGCTCTTCGCAGGGCTCTGCTTCGCCGGTTTGGCCGCGGCGACCCGCTTGCGCGGCAGCGCGGGCTTCGCGACGACGGGCGCCTTCTTCTTCGCGGACAGCTTCGGCGCGAGCACGTCGTCCGCGGGCACTGCGGGCACGGCGGCCACGGTGGGCTCCGGCCGGGCCGCGGCGGTCTGCACGGCCCGCTGCTTGGCCGCCTCGTGGTCGCGCAGCAGCTTCTCCTTGAGCAGCGCCTTCTCGGCCAGCGCGGCCTTCTCCCGGACGGCCCGCGCCCTGGCCAGCGCCTTCTGCCGCTGGTAGTGGCCCTCGCGCTCCTCCTCGGTCATGCCGCCCCACACGCCGTAGGGCTCGCGCACCCGCAGGGCGTGCTCGGTGCACTGCTTCTGGACCGGGCAGTTCAGGCAGATCTCCTTGGCCGACTGCTCGCGCGCGGCCCGTGCCGCGCCGCGCTCGCCCTCGGGATGGAAGAACAGCGAACTGTCCTGCCCGCGGCACAGCCCGCGCAACTGCCAATCCCACACATCGGCGTTCGGACCCGGCAGCCGGGAGTAGTCCGCCATGAGTGCTCCTTGAGGTGGTCCGGTGATTGGACGACCAGGTAACGAGGCGTTCCCTGGATCGAGTGGATTTGTCGGTATGGGCTCTATACCCACCCGTTGCTTCGGTATGAACCCGGTATGGCGACGCAGTTCGAACGGCTCAGTCCCGACCCTCCGAATGGTGGAGCGGGCCAACCGGCGCGCGGGCCGCGGATTCCCGCCCCCAGGCGTGCTGACCAGGCTTTTCCGCGCTGCCGGCGGTCCGCGGCGGCGCCCGAGTGCGGCCGGGCCGAGGCGGCCAGGAGGGCCGGAGTGGCGCCGAGCACGCTGCGCGGCTGGGAGGCGCGGCGGCTGGCCGGGCCGAGCGGGGCGGCGGGCTACACGCCGTACGACATCGTCCGGTTGGAGGCGCTCTCCCGGCTGGTGCGCGCCGGTCTGCCCGCCGCCGCGGCGGCCCGGCGCCTGGACGAACTCGCGGCCGGCGGGGGGCGCGCGGCCGGATGATCCCCGCCGGATCCGGGCTTCCCCTCCCCGAACCCGCCCGTCAGGGGCTATGTTGGCTACAGCGCACGGTGATCGATCACTCGCACGGCGTAGTGGGCCCTGGGGGCCGTCGCTCGAAAAGGTGATCACCGCCACACGCACAAATCGATCATGAGCAGCGGCGAACGGAAAAATTCGGTGAGCCGGTGCGTAACGCTTTCGGGTGACGCTCGTTGAGTCTGACGGATTCTGGTCCGCAGTGCGTGGAGGCAAACCCCTATGACGTCCATCTTGGTCTGTGACGACTCACCCCTGGCCCGTGAGACCCTGCGCCGCGCGGTCGCCACCGTGCCCGGCGTCGACCGGGTCACCACCGCGAGCAGCGGGGAGGAGGTGCTGCGCCGCTGGACGGCCGACCGGGCCGACCTCGTCCTGATGGACGTGCGGATGCCCGGACTCGGCGGTGTCGAGACGGTGCGGCGGCTGGTCTCCAGCGACCCCACTGCCCGCGTCGTGATGCTGACGATGGCCGAGGACCTCGACGGGGTAGCCCTCGCCGTGGCCTCCGGCGCCCGCGGCTACCTGCACAAGGACGCGTCCCGCGCCGAACTGCGGGCCACCGTCTCGCAGGCGCTGGCCGACCCGACCTGGCGGCTGGCCCCGCGCCGGCTGCGCCCGGCCGAGGTGGGCTCCGCGCCCACCCTGACCGCGCGCGAGATCCAGGTGCTCGAGGGCATGAGCCACGGCCGCTCCAACGCCGAGATCGGCCGCGACCTGTTCCTGTCCGAGGACACCGTCAAGACGCACGCCCGGCGCCTGTTCAAGAAGCTCGGCGCGTCCGACCGGGCTCACGCCGTCGCCCTCGGCTTCCGCTGGGGTCTGGTCAGGTGAGGGCGACCCCTGCAACATCGGGGCAACGCTTCGCGGCCCGCGGATTCCGCTGGGGCCTGGTGCGTTAGCCGAAGTGGTAAGGGGCAGCCTGCGGCGACGTTAAACTTGAGTGCATCCCTTCACGTCGCCGCTCTGGGAGGCCACCGAAGTGTCCGCATCCGACGCATTCACTGAGAAGTTCGCGCTCGAGGGGCTGACCTTCGACGACGTCCTGCTCGTACCGGCGGTCTCCGACCTGGCGCCGGGCGATTCCGACACCACGTCCCGGCTCACCCGGAACATCTCCGTCCGCACGCCGCTGATCTCGGCGGCGATGGACACGGTGACCGAGGCGCGGATGGCGATCGCGATGGCCCGGCAGGGCGGCGCCGGCGTGCTGCACCGCAACCTGCCCCCGGCCGACCAGGCCGCGCAGGTGGACCTGGTCAAGCGCTCCGAGTCCGGCATGATCACCCAGCCGGTCACGATCGCGCCGGACGCCACCCTGCGCGAGGTGGACGCGCTGTGCGCCAAGTACCGGATCAGCGGCCTGCCGGTGATCGACGAGGCCGGGCTGCTGATCGGCATCGTCACGAACCGCGACCTGCGCTTCGAGCACGACATGGGCAAGCGCGTGCACGAGGTGATGACCAAGTCCCCGCTGGTGACCGGCAAGGTCGGCACCACCGGCGCCGAGGCGATGCGGCTGATGGCGGCGCACAAGATCGAGAAGCTGCCGCTGGTCGACGACGAGGGCAGGCTGCACGGCCTGATCACCGTCAAGGACTTCACCAAGACCGAGCAGTACCCCCTCGCGACCAAGGACGCGGACGGCCGCCTCGTGGTCGGCGCCGCGGTCGGCGTCGGCGAGGACGCGTACCGCCGCGCGCTGACCCTGGTCGACGCGGGCGTGGACTTCGTCGTGGTGGACGTGGCGCACGGCCACTCGCGCGGGCTGTGCGAGACCGTCGCCAAGATCAAGGCGAACGCGAGCATCGAGGTCATCGCGGGCAACGTGGTCACCGCCGCGGGCGCCCAGGCGCTGATCGACGCGGGCGCGGACGCGGTCAAGGTGGGCGTCGGCCCCGGCTCCATCTGCACCACCCGGGTGGTCGCCGGCGTCGGCATGCCGCAGATCACCGCGATCTTCGAGGTGTCCAAGGCGGCCAAGCCCGCGGGCGTGCCGGTGATCGGCGACGGCGGCCTGCAGTACTCCGGCGACATCGCCAAGGCCATCGCCGCGGGCGCGGACACCGTGATGCTCGGCTCGCTGCTGGCCGGCTGCGAGGAGTCGCCCGGCGACCTGATCTTCATCAACGGCAAGCAGTACAAGCAGTACCGCGGCATGGGCTCGCTCGGCGCGATGTCCACCCGCGGCAAGTCGGACGGCGTCTCCTACTCCCGCGACCGCTACGCGCAGCAGGACGTCAGCTCGGACGACAAGCTGATCCCCGAGGGCGTCGAGGGCCAGGTGCCCTACCGCGGCCCGCTCTCGGCCGTCGCGCACCAGCTGATCGGCGGCGTGCGTCAGGCGATGTTCTACGTCGGCGCGCGCGGCATCGAGGACCTGCAGCGGGCCCAGTTCGTCCGGATCACCTCGGCGGGCCTGAAGGAGAGCCACCCGCACGACATCCAGATGACGGTCGAGGCGCCCAACTACCACTCCCGCTGAGTAGGCTGAGGTGTAAGCCGAACCAGGCGAGAGGACGAGGGCGTTGACTGAGGTGGAGATCGGCCGGGCCAAGCGGGCCCGGCAGGCGTACGGTCTGGACGACGTGGCGCTGGTGCCCGCGCGGCGGACCCGCGACCCCGAGGGCAGCTCGATCTCCTGGCAGATCGACGCCTACGAGCTGGACCTGCCGTTCCTGGCGGCGCCGATGGACTCGGTGGTCTCCCCGGCCACCGCGGTCGCCATCGGCCGGCTCGGCGGCGTCGGCGTGCTCGACCTCGAAGGCCTGTGGACCCGGTACGCCGACCCGGCGCCGCTGCTCCAGGAGATCAGCGAACTGCCCGCCGAGCGGGTGGTCGCCCGGCTGCGCGAGATGTACGCGCAGCCGATCCAGGAGGAGCTGATCGTCCAGCGGATCAAGGAGATCCGGAACGCGGGCGTGATCGCGGCCGGCTCGCTCACCCCGCAGCACACCGCGCAGTACGCCAAGGCCGTGGTCGCTGCGGGCGCCGACCTGTTCGTGATCCGCGGCACGACCGTCTCGGCCGAGCACGTCTCGCAGCGCGCCGAGCCGCTCAACCTCAAGCAGTTCATCTACGAGCTCGACGTCCCGGTCGTGGCGGGCGGCGTGGCCACCTACAAGGCCGCGCTGCACCTGATGCGCTCCGGCGCGGCGGGCGTGCTGGTCGGCTTCGGCGGCGGCTCCTCGCTGACCACGAAGAACGTGCTCGGCATCGCGGTCCCGATGGCCACCGCCATCTCGGACGTGGCGGCGGCCCGGCGCGACTACATGGACGAGTCCGGCGGCCGCTACGTGCACGTGATCGCGGACGGCTCGATGGGCGGCAGCGGTGAGATCGCCAAGGCCATCGCGTGCGGCGCGGACGGCGTGATGATCGGCTCCCCGCTGGCCCGCGCCACCGAGGCCCCGGGGCTCGGCTACCACTGGGGCCACGAGGCCTTCCACGGCGAGGTGCCGCGCGGCAACCGCACCCGCCTCGGCACGGTCGGCACCCTGGAGTCCATCCTGGTCGGCCCGTCGAACTCGGCGGACGGCACGATGAACCTCTTCGGCGCGCTGCGCCGGGCGATGGCCACCACCGGCTACTCGGACCTCAAGGAATTCCAGCGCTGCGAACTCACGGTTCGCTAGGGAGTGTTTGAAAAGCAGCGTCGGATCAGGCCGCGGTGTCTGACGCGTGCGCTCGCAAGGCGCAGGGGCGGGCGCATACTCGGTCGTCTGTAACCGTCCCTGCAACGCCGCGAGCGTGCGTGGCA